>Ga0335083_10010662_pt1 | contig 11079 bp, 9 predicted proteins | sample Lox_Sample_42_FD_206716 | JGI IMG/M metagenome (GOLD analysis project Ga0335083, IMG submission 206716) | Soil microbial communities from Loxahatchee National Wildlife Refuge, Florida, United States - Lox_Sample_4.2 | ecosystem: Environmental > Terrestrial > Soil > Wetlands | place: USA: Florida... | reverse complement strand
CGCGATCTTTTCGCGATCCGGTTCGGCGGCACGCTCGAGGATATCGAGCTCCGCCTGCAACGCCTGCACGTCCTCGGTCTTTGGCCGCTTGAGCGCGAGCCTGCGCCCCTGCGCGTTGCGCATGGTACGGATGAGGTTGATCTGATTGGGCGAGCCCGCGGTCGTGATGCCGGCGCGCTTCCACGTCTTGCTGGGCGTCTCCTTGAGTGTGGTGCGCACGAGATTGGGCAGTTCGAGATCCTCGAAGAAGATGTCGAGGATTTCCTCCTGCGTCATGGTGAATTCGAAGTCGTCCTCGCCTTCGGCGTAATCGGCGGCCTGCTTGCCGTTGCCGCCGCCGTCGCCCGAGCGGGGTTTCTTGATCTCGTCGCCGGGCATGAACTCCTTGTTGCCGGGCAGGACGAAATCATGTTCGCCACCGGACTTGGGATCGAGCCGGAAGCGCGGCTCCTTGGTGCCCTTGGTGGAAATCTTGATCTTGCGCTCCTTGTCGATGTCGGCGACGGCGGCGTCCTTGAGCGACTTCTGCACCGCATCGCGGATTTGCGCGCGGGCACGGCGCAGGAAGCGCTGGCGATTGCCGAGCGATTTGCCCTTGGGATTGAGGCGCCGGTCGATGAAGTGGGTCATGGCCCTGTGGGCCTCAGCCCGCCTTGTTCACGCGCATGTACCATTCGACGAGCCGGCGCACTTGCCGCGGCGTATATCCGCGCGCCAGCATGCGCTTGACGAACTCGTTGTGCTTGGTCTGCGTGTCGCTGTCTTTCTTCGACTCGAAGCTGATGACCGGCAGCAGATCCTCGACCTGCGTGAACATCCGCTTCTCGATGACGCTGCGGATCTTCTCGTAGGCCGTCCACGCCGGGTTCTGACCGTCGTGCTGGGCACGATAGCGCAGCGCGAACTTCACGACCTCGTTGCGGAAGTCCTTCGGGTTGGCGATGCCGGCCGGCTTTTCGATCTTGCTGAGCTCGTTGTCGAGCGCGGCGCGATCGAGCAGCTGCCCCGTGTCGGCGTCCTTGAAGTCCTGGTCCTCGATCCACGCATCGGCATAGGCGATGTAGCGGTCGAACAGGTTCTGGCCATATTCGCCATAGGATTCGAGATACGCCTTCTGGATTTCCTTGCCGATGAATTCGGCATAACGCGGCGCAAGCTCGGCCTTGATGAACTCGAGATATTTCTTTTCGGTCTCGGTCTGGTATTGCTCTCGCTTGATCGCCTGCTCGAGCACATACATCAGGTGAACGGGATCGGCCGCGACTTCCGTCACGTCGTAATTATAGGTCTCCGACAACGTCTTGTAGGCGAAGCGTGTGGAGATGCCCGTCATGCCTTCGTCGATACCGGCCGCGTCCTTGTATTCCTGCAAGGTTTTGGCCTTGGGATCGGTGTCCTTCAGCTTCTCGCCGTCATAGACACGCATCTTGGAGGTGAGGTTGGAGTTCTCGTGCTCCTTGAGCCGCGTCATCACGCAGAACTTGGCGAGGATTTCGAGCGTCTCCGGCGAGCAGGGCGCGCCGTTCAGTTCGCTGGCCTTGATCAGCTTCTTGTAGATCTGCGTCTCTTCCGTCACGCGCAGGCAGTAGGGCACCGTGATCACGCAGATGCGGTCGAGGAACGCCTCGTTGTTGCGGTTCCCCTTGAACACGGTCCATTCGGCTTCGTTCGAGTGGGCAAGGATCACGCCGCTGAAGGGGATCGGGCCCAGCGTCTCGGTGCCGATGTAGTTGCCTTCCTGAGTGGCCGTCAGCAGCGGGTGCAGCACCTTGATCGGCGCCTTGAACATCTCGACGAATTCGAGCAGGCCCTGATTGGCGCGGCACAGACCGCCAGAGAACGAGTAGGCGTCCGGATCGTTCTGCGAATAGTGCTCCAGCTTGCGGATATCGACCTTGCCGACGAGCGAGGAGATGTCCTGGTTGTTCTCGTCGCCCGGCTCGGTCTTGGCGACCGCAATCTGGCGCAGCTTCGAGGGATACAGCTTCACCACCTCGAATTTCGAGATGTCGCCGCCGAATTCGTCGAGCCGCTTCACCGCCCACGGGCTCATGATGCCGGTCATGCGATGCTTGTCGACGCCGTACTTGTCAGACAGCAGATCCATCAGCTCCTGGGAGCGGAAGAGCCCCAGCGGGCTCTCGAACACCGGGCTGATCTGGTCGCCCGCCTTCAGCACATAGATCGGATGCTTCTCCATCAGATCCTTGAGCCGCTCGGCCAGCGACGACTTGCCGCCGCCCACGGGCCCGAGCAGGTAGAGAATCTGACGGCGCTCTTCCAAACCCTGCGCCGCGTGCTTGAAGTAGCCGACGATGCGCTCGATCGTGTCTTCCATACCGTAGAAGCCGTCGAAGGCGCGGTAGAGCTTGATCGTGCGGTTGAAGAAGAGGCGGCCGAGGCGGGAATCCTGCGCCGTGTCAACCAGTTCAGGCTCGCCGATCGCGGCCACGAGGCGCTCGGCCGGGCCCGCGTAGAACATTTTGTCGTCGCGTGCGGCCAGCAGCCAGTCGCGCAGCGTCATCGTTTCGAAACGCTCGCGTGCGTAATCCCGCGTGAAGATATCGAACACATCAAGCGTGCTCATCGAGCCCAGACTCCCTAAACGTCCAGCACGCCCTTCCACAACTTATGTTGTGGTCCTTCTCGAGCATGACAAGACCGTTGAACCCCACGCACGGCGTCATCCTCTCACTCCGCCGTGAAGTAATCCTTAAGCAACGTCATTTGTTCCCTTTTCAGCCGTGCACAATCCCGCGCGTTTGCGCGGGTTTCCCCGCACAAAGCATTACCCTCCCGACGCGTCCTCGCATTTGAGATCGCCGGCCCTCCTTACGCATACTCGTGCGGCACGGTCGATTGGGAATCACTGTAACCCCTTTCAGCCATTTGCAAAAGCGGCGCGACGCCCAATGCGACAACGACGTCCGCCTTCAATTCGCCATTGTTGTGGCCGCGCCACGATGACCGCGCGTTAACGGGATGAACACACGCTGGCGTCGCGCAAATCTTGAGGATCGAACGAGCGCGGGTCGCGCGGTCGCGCCGCTTCAAACAATTGAACCAGAAATCCGCGGCAGCCCTTGCCGAGCCGAAACGGCGGGTACAACATTCCAAGATGGGTCAGCGCATCATTGGCGTGAGACAGGCGCGCGCGGAAGACGCAGCGGATGTTGCGCGCGTGTACATTGAATCCTGGCACGACACCTATGCGGGGATCCTGCCGCACCGCCTTCTTTGCGCCATGACCCCGCGCGGACAGGCAGCGCGATGGCGCGCCGCCATCAAGGCGCGCGGCCGCGAAAGCGTGCTGGTCGCCGAATGCGGTAGTCACGGCATCGTCGGAATGGCGAGTTTCGGCCCGGCGCGGGACAATGCGCTCGGATACGAGGGCGAGGTTTATACGCTTTATGTCGATCCCGGGTTTTACGGTCGGGGCGCGGGGCGTTCACTCTTGCGTGCCGGCTTCGAGGCCATGCGCAAGCGCGGCATTTCTTCGTGTGTGATCTGGGCGCATGCCGGAAATCCGGCGCGCTACTTCTACGAAGCCATGGGCGGCAAGCTCATTGCCGGACGGACCGCGCAGATGATGGGCGACGCGGTGCCGGAGAACGCATTCGGCTGGAAGAAGCTTGCCCTTGCCGAACGCAGCAACGCGAACTGATCGCGGCTAATCCAGGTCCTTGGGGCGAATGAAATCGACCAGCCTGCCGGATTCCGGCTTCACGTCCCGCCAACGGTCAACCACGAAATCGATCACGGCGAGCGCGGATGTCGGGAATTTCTCTTCCATCTTCTCGATGCGCGCTTTCGCCTTCGAATCTTCCGCCTCGTCGACCAGGGCGCCGGCAAGGTCCTCGAACCCGGGGTTGTGTCCCACCAGCAGCAGCCGAGGCTTCGTGTCCGGCTGCGCCTGAATCAGCCTGAGGAGTTCGCTTGCCCGCGCGTCGTAGATGGCGTCCGCGAATTGCGTCTCGATGTCCGATCCGAATTCTGCGGCAGCGAGTTCAAGGGTCTGCCGGGTTCGCGCCGAGGTTGAGCAAAGGATAAGATCAGGCAGATAGCCCCTGTGCTGCATGGCTTGGCCCACCTTGGGCGCATCGCTGCGGCCGCGCTCCGTGAGTACGCGGTCGCGGTCCGCTGGTGTGTCCTTGTTGATCTGCTCCGTCTTGGCATGACGGAGGAGCAGGAGACGCCTCATCGCTCGGACGCGATCTGGTACCGGGCGCGTGTGCCGCGCTCGAGCGCTGCGGCAACGAGGCGATCGAGGCCGAGCCTGCGGCGCAGCAACTCCAGAATCCGGATTTCCTCCAGCATCACGCGTGCGTCCGTAAGGGCCACCTCCAGCGCCAGCGTGTAGGCGGTCTCGCGCAGGTTTGCGGGCAGGCCTTCGCGGATCATTGAGAGGACGCCCTCGAGGCCCTCGGGTTCGCGCAGCATGGCAGCACATTCCTGAGACACGGGGACAAGGTGGTGCTCCTCAAAGTCGCGGAACACCGGCAGCGACCGGATCAGCTCGCCGATCGTGCGCATTTCGCGGTCGCTCATGGCGCCGTCCGCCGCGGAAACGACGACCATCACATAGATGAGAGCGGAATGGTGGTTGAGTGTTTTCATCAGCCCTCCCTGTTTCGCGACCTTATGCGGCTGGACCCTGACCGGCAAGGATGGCACTTCTTTGTTCATGGCGACGAACAAGAAGCCCGGCAAGTGGCGCGCGCAGACCCTCGCGGTTCGCGGCGGCCAGACGCGTTCGCCGTTTCAGGAGACGGCGGAGGGTCTGTTCCTGACATCCGGCTACGCCTACGAGGACGCGGAGGAAGCGGAAGCGCGCTTCAAGGGAAAGGCGCCGGGTTACCAGTACACCCGCTTCGGCAATCCCACGGTGTCGATGTTCGAGTCCCGCATGGCGGCGCTCGAAGGCGCTCCGGTTGCGCGTGCGACAGCGAGCGGCATGGCAGCCGTGACCGCGACGTTTTTGTGTGCCTTGCGGGTCGGCGATCATGTTGTCGCCGCCAAGGCGATGTTCGGCGCCTGCCGCTATGTCGTCGAGGAGGTGCTGAGCCGATTCGGCATCACGAATACGCTCGTGGATGGCGACGATGTCGAGCAGTGGCGCCGCGCCATTCGTCCCGAGACGAAGATGTTGTTTTGCGAAACGCCGGCCAATCCGACGCTTGCGATCGTCGATTTGAAGGCAGCCGCCGATATTGCGCATGTCGCCGGCGCACGGCTTGTGGTCGACAATGCGTTTGCGTCGCCGGCCCTGCAGAAGCCGTTCGAATTCGGCGCCGATATCGTGGTGCATTCTTCGACCAAATACATCGACGGCCAGGGCCGTTGCCTCGGCGGTGTCATCCTGTGTGGCGAGGATTTTCTGAAGGATCACCTCCAGATCTTCCTGCGCAACACGGGACCATCCATGAGCCCGTTCAACGCCTGGGTGCATCTGAAGAGTCTCGAGACGCTCGAGATGCGAATGCGGGCGCATTGCGAAAATGCTGCGCGCGTGGCTGATTTCCTTGCGCGGCAGAAGAAGATTTCGCGCGTGCTCTATCCTTTCCGCGACGATCACCCGCAGCACAAGCTCGCCCGGGCGCAAATGAAGGGTGGCGGCGGCGTCGTGACATTCGAGGTGGTTGGCGGCAAGGCCGAAGCGTTCCGTTTCGCGAATGCGCTCAGGCTTGTCGATATCTCGAATAATCTGGGCGACACGAAGAGCCTGATCACCCATCCCGAAACCACGACGCATCAGCGATTGTCGCCGGAGGCCCGTGCGGCGCTTGGCGTGACGTCGGGGATGCTGCGACTTTCCGTCGGGCTCGAAGATGCCGACGACATTTGCGAGGATTTGCAACAGGCGCTTGCTGCGGTTTGATCGCAGCGGGCTGATGGGGGATTTCATGAAAGGGTTTCTGGCCGCGGCGGCGGCGCTGTCGTTCGTGGCTCTCGCAACGCCGACCAACGCAGCCGGTCCATCGTTCGCGGTGTCGTTTCCGGCCAGCATGAGCCGCGCGCCGCTCGATGGCCGCATCATTCTTCTGCTGGCGAAAGGTTCGCCGTCCGACGAGCCGCGCAATCTTGTCGAGCCTGACAGGCCGCTCAAATCGCCGTACATCTTCGGCGCGAACGTCGATGGCCTGAAGCCGGGCGCCAATGCCACAGTGGATTCCTCCGCGTTCGGCTGGCCGGCACGGCGGTTGTCCGATCTGAAGGCCGGCGATTACACGATTCAGGCTGTCCTGAACCGCTATGAAACCTTCCATCGCGCCGACGGGCACACGCTGAAGCTGCCGCCGGACATGGGCGAAGGCCAGCAATGGGCGAAGAAGCCGGGCAATCTCTATTCGAAGCCTCTCCACATCCATTTCGATCCGGCGAGCGCCAAGCCGATCGCGATTGTGCTCGACCAGAAGATTGCGCCGATCCCCGACAAGAAGGACACGCCCTTCGTTCGTCACGTGCGCATCAAGAGCGAACTGCTGACAAAATTCTGGGGCAGACCGATGTATCTCGGCGCGCACATCCTGCTGCCTTACGGATTCGATGCGCACCCCAACGCGCACTATCCGCTGATGGTGTTCCACGGCCATTTCCCGGATGACATCTCCGGATTCCGCACCACACCGCCCGATCCCAACCTGAAGCCGGACTATTCCGAGCGCTTCCATCTGGCCGGCTACAACCGCATCCAGCAGCAGGAAGCCTATGCCTTCTACAAGAAGTGGATTTCGGCGGGCTTTCCACGATTCCTCGTCATCGAGATCCAGCACGCCAATCCGTATTACGACGATTCCTACGCCGTGAATTCCGCCAACCTTGGGCCATACGGCGACGCCATCAACAAGGAGCTGATCCCGTATATCGAGAAGAAGTTCCGCGGATTGGGCGCTGGCTGGGCGCGCTTCACCTATGGCGGCTCGACCGGTGGCTGGGAAGCGCTCGCGACACAAGTGTTCTATCCGGACATGTACAACGGCACCTTCGCGGCATGTCCCGATCCGATCGACTTCCATGCCTACACGGTGATCAATCTCTATGCCGACAAGAACGCCTATACGCTGGAGGGCGCCGCTGCGAGCGTCGAGCGCCCGGCACAGCGCAACTATCTCGGCGAGGTGTTCACCAGCCAGGCCGATTCCAATCACATGGAGCTTGCGCAAGGCGATCACAGCCGCTCGGGCGGGCAGTACGACATCTGGCAGGCGGTGTTCGGGCCGGTTGGCGCCGACGGCTATCCCAAGCCGATCTTCGACAAGGTGACGGGCGACATCGATCCGGGCGTCGCGGCCTATTGGCGCGATCACTACGACCTCACGCACATCATCGAACGCGACTGGGCGACATTGGGACCGAAGCTTGCCGGCAAGATCCACATCTATGTCGGCAGCGCCGACACCTATTACCTGAACGACGCGGTCTATTACGCGCAAGCCACGCTCGAGAAGCTGAAGAATCCGGCCTATGGCGGTCAGGTGGATTACGGCGATCGTGCCGAGCATTGCTGGAACGGCGATCACACGCTGCTGAATGCGTGGTCCCGCTTGCACTATGATTTCCAGTATCTGCCGAAGATCCTGGCACGCATCAAAGCAACTGCGCCGAAGGGAGCGGACCTGACGAGCTGGCGCTACTGACCGCCTCGAGCTATTCGCGGTCGTCCATCGCGCGCTGCTGCATGCCGTGCGCCTCGCGGTCGTATTGTTTGCGGCTGGAATAGAAGAGGAGCGCCATCAGGCCTCCGCCCACGGCCAGCGTCGCGACAACGCCGATGCCGAGCACGACCCACCCCATCGTCGGGATGGAAACACCATCGATCGAATTCCAGCCATGGACCGCGAAGGCGATCGCGAACGCCAGGAACGCAAAGATCACGATGATGGCGATCCAGCCCCAGGCGCCAAGGCGCGCGGGCGGGGAAATATCCTGCTTCATCTCAGTGCAACGCGGAAGAAGGCATCATGTTCATCACCTGTGCCGGTTGCGCTGTGGTACATAGGCTGAAATTTGCGAACCCGCTGGCACAACAAGCGTGTTATCCCCGGCGCCTAGCCCTGTCAGCGGCTGCTGGAAAATGTTTTGCTCGTCGGGTGCCGGAATTGGCGCGCCGACGTTGGTGGACCACAGCACGCTGCCGGTGGTGCCGTCCAGCAGATAGAGTTCGCCCGAGCCGGAGCCTTCCACGACAATTCCGTTGATCACAATCGGTGCAGTACTGAGTTTGTGGTCGCCGACGAAGCTCCAAATGACATTGCCAGAGTGCACGTCTACGCAATAAAGCTGGTTGTTCGTCAGCTCAAGCATGTCGGACTTGCCTGAGGCATTCTTGAAAAAAGCGGGGATCGGCGTGGTGGAAAAGGTCCCGGTGGCTCGTCCCGTGTCCGCATCGAGAATGATATTGCTCAGCCCATCGCGTGCGTAGAGCTGGCGACCGAAATAGGGCGATGTGCGGCCACCGCCTCCCTCAATGCCGCCATTGTACCTCCAGATCAGAGCACCGGTTGCAGGATCGAATTTGTAATATTGGCCGGGATAGGTGACGTACACGCCGCCATCCCCAATCGTCGGGGCGCTATTGTCGCCGTTTTCAACCGTTTGCGTCCATTCCGGCGTGCCGTCCGATTCTGCCATCGCGTAGAGCGTTCCTCCCGTGCCCGATCCGCCGACAAAGAGCTGCCCGTTTGTCGCTGTCGGTGGCGAACTGAAGGTATTCTGACCGTCGTGGGGATAACTCCACCAGTTGAGCGCGCCGCTTTCCGCCGACAGGGCCTCCACGACGCCATCGAAATCCACCACGAAAATCTGGCCGTTATCGTATGCCGCGTTCGACCATCTATAGATACTATCGATGAGACGCTGCCAGACCGTCTCGCCGGTCTTGATGTTCAGAGCGTAGATCTGGCTGCCGTAGCCATAGTCGTTTCCGACGGTGACGTAGGCGATGCCGTTAGCAATGACCGGATACGAGATTGAGCCGCCTAAATTGCGCACCCATCGGCGCTTCAACGGCGGCGCGAAACCCCTCTTGAAGGCGATGCTACCGGTATGCGCGATGTTGATCTGATAGGACTGAGCGGTATCCGCGTGTGCGATGCTGCACGCAAACGCGATCGCAAGAGCGGTGGCTATCGCGAGCTTTGTCATCTCTTGCGGCCCGGGACAGACGGCGTATAGGCAGTAAGAATCGCTCCAGACGGGACCAGGAGCATCCCGTCTCCGGCACCAAGACCAGTAAGAGTTCCACTATCGCCATCGAAACGTCCGTGGACCTTGTCTTTCCACAGAAGCGCTCCCGTCTTGCCGTCAAGCAGGTACAGTTTGCCGGAAGCTGAACCCACGACGACGAGGCCGTTCACCACAATGGGTGCGGTGACAAGATAGTCAGTCTTCTTCGCCAGAACGGACCACAGGACTGTCCCGGTCTTCACGCTCACTGCGTACAGGTTCGCATCGATAACCGCATATTCGTACTGGTTGCCATCGGCGTCCTGATAAAAGGCAGGAGACTGAAGAAAGGCGGCCGGAGCCACAATCGCTCCGGTCCCAGCATCGAGGACGAAATCCCCGCCCTTTAGTTCGTCGCGCAAATAGAGATGCTTGTCGAAATAAACTGAGTTCTCGCCGACGTTCGTATCAACTCCCCCGTCGAGCCAGAGGGTCGTTCCGTTTGTCGGATCAAGCTTGAAATAGAGTCCGCTGTCCGTGATGTACAAGCCGCCGTCCCCAAGCGTCGGGGAACTTTCTTGAACCGTGATGGGTGAGTTCCATCGGATATGCCCGTTGTCTTCCCGGAGCGCGTAGACGCCTCGCGTCTCACAGGCAACATACAGATATCCGTTCAAAGCAGTCGGCGCAGACGTGGCCGTCCCCCCCAAACACGGAAGCCTGCGCATCCAGACGACCAAGCCGGCATCATCCGCCGTGAAGGCGCGCACGACACCGTCAGCATTGACAACAAAAACCTTGCCGTTCTCATAAGCGGTTGCGGACCAGTAATAGGAGCCGCGGATTTTCTTGCGCCACACAATCTCACCGGTGTTGAGGCGCAGTGCATAAAAGTGGCTTCCGTAGCGAACGCCATTGTTGCCGACATTGACAAACACGAGCCCGTTGGCGATCACCGGATAGGATACGCTGCCGTGCAGGTTTTGCACCCAGGCACGCGTTAGCGGCGGCGTAAACCCGCCCGAAAGCGCAATGCTGCCGTCATGTGCCGGGTTGATCTGATAGGCGGTGGCATCGTCCGCGGCACGGCCGGCCGAGGCAACCGAAAGGATGCCGAGAATCACGCCAGCGAGTGCATTGAGTGAGCGTCTCACGGCGTCACCGCCCCCCTTTGACGTCGCTTCTTAAGGGAAAACATCGCCTGTCGACAAGAATGTCGGGCAGGGTTCACGGTTCGACAGCGCAGGCGGAGCGGTGCGGTTTGCGACGAAGGACAAATTATCCTTCAAATCTCTGGCCTTGAAAATGCCGAATCTGTCATGCTGCCTTCGCTTGGCCGTTTTGGGGGATGGAGCGGCTGCCGTGCCCGCGTGACCATTTGGAGGATGTCGGATGTTCCTGCGCACCATTCCCGCTCTCACTGCGTTCGTAACCGCTCTCGCCATAGCCTCGCCGATTGCTGCGGAAGAGGATGAAAGCACGGTCGACAAGTTCACCCAGAACGAGATCGTGCAGGACGCCGCCGGCTTCTTCGGCACGACCACGGAGGCCGTCGCCAAAGCGGTGCAGCGCGTGTTTGCCGATCAGGGACTCCCGGATGCCTACATCAAGGGTGACGAAGGCTCGGGTGCTTTTGTTGTGGGCTTGCGCTACGGGGAAGGCTGGCTGGTGCGCAAGCACGCCGAGCCGGTGAAGGTCTACTGGCAGGGGCCATCCATCGGCTTCGATGTCGGCGGCAATGCCTCGAAGGCGTTCATCCTCATTTACGACCTGCACGAGTCGGATCGGCTGTTCCAGAAGTTCCCCGGCGTCGAAGGCACCTACTATTTCGTCGCCGGCATCGGCGTGAACTATCTGCGGTCGAACCACATCACGATTGTGCCGATGCGGACCGGCGTCGGCCTGCGCGCGGGC
>Ga0335083_10010661_pt1 | contig 11079 bp, 9 predicted proteins | sample Lox_Sample_42_FD_206716 | JGI IMG/M metagenome (GOLD analysis project Ga0335083, IMG submission 206716) | Soil microbial communities from Loxahatchee National Wildlife Refuge, Florida, United States - Lox_Sample_4.2 | ecosystem: Environmental > Terrestrial > Soil > Wetlands | place: USA: Florida... | reverse complement strand
TTCGCATCCGCAGATGTCTAAATTATACGCTGAAATATTGAAATGGAAGAGGGCATTTTTGCCACCGCCAAACGCGGAAATTTACGGCGAAAGCGGTTACGCCAGGCTGCCAAGCTTTCGCAGGCGGGTGACCGAGTCAACGACGATTTGAATGGCAGTTTCCACTTCTTCGGCGGTGTTGAACCGGCCCAGGCCGAACCGCAGGCTGCTGCGAACTGCGTCGTCGGAAAGTCCTAGAGCCCGTAGCACGTGGCTGGGCTGTGGATTGGCGGAGGTGCAAGCGCTACCGGAACTCACCGCCAGCCGATCCTGCATGTCCAGCAGCAGGGCTTCGCCGTCAACATCACCGAAGCTGAGATTGAGATTACCGGGGAGGCGAATCGCTCCGTCGCGATGTATGGACTGTTCCAGGACGGGGCCGTTCACCAAGATGTCGGGAAACTGTTCGGTCAGCCCGGCATACAGGCGATCGCGCAGCATCGCCAAGCGTGGCTGTTCCATCAACATTTCTTCGCGGCATAATTCCAAGGCTCGCGCCATGCCGACCATGCCGGGCACGTTGGCAGTTCCGCTGCGGAAGCCGTTTTCCTGCCCGCCGCCGAAAATCTGCGGTTCCAGCTTGACCAACGGAGCCCGTCGCCGCACGAACAGCGCGCCAACGCCCTTGGGACCATAGATTTTGTGGGCGGAAAAACTGAGCAAGTCGACTTGCAGATCATCCACATTGACAGGCATTTTTCCGACGGCTTGCGTGGCGTCGGTGTGCAGTAAGATTTTGCGCTGGCGGCACACGGCGCCGATTTCGGCCAGCGGCTGGATGACACCGATCTCGTTATTGGCCAGCATCACGCTTACCAACACGGTGTTATCGCGGATGGCGGCGGCGACCTGATCGGCTGAAATTGAGCCGGCGCGCTCGCTGCCGGCCTGCTCCACCGGCAGGAGCGTAATTTCGCAGCCATGATGGGCGAGATATTCCAAGGGATCGAGGATCGCCTTATGCTCGGTAATCACGCTGATGATGTGCGGCGGCCAAGCGTGGCTGTTCGACAAACCTTGTTTTGAAAGAGCCCGATCCGCCACGCCGCGCAAGGCCAGGTTGTTGCTTTCGGTCGCGCCGCTGGTGAAGACGATTTCGCGTGGCTGGGCGCCGATGGCCGCGGCGATGCTTTCTCGGGCCGCATCGACCGCCTCGCGGGCTTCCCAACCGTATTGATGGCTGGTGCTGCCGGCGTTCCCATAGTGCTCGCTGAAAAACGGCAACATGACCTCCAGCACTCGCGGATCGACGCGCGTGGTGGCGTGGTTATCCATGTAAATGGGCAAGTCAGCGGCCATGCGATCACGCAGCGCTAATAGGGCGGCTTCGGGCTGATGGATGATTGATGCGATCGACGGCTTTCGCATCAGCCAAACAAAGCGCGGAGGCAAAATTGGGACCACGATTCAAACCGATCCAAATCGGCCAGGAGCTCGGCCGCCGGGCGGAAACCGGCGTCGAGAATTTCGGCTTCGCGCGGCTCGACGGCGGGGCGCTGGACATCGAACAGATGAACCACGCCCAAATGGACCTGGCCGACAGGGGTTTGATCGTCGTTAATCAATCCTACACAGCGGCTGGCATAAGGGGTATTGATGATGACCTCTTCGTCCAGCTCGCGCTGCATGCCCTCGGCGTAGGGGACGGTTCCCTCGGCGGTGCAATCGTCGATAGAAATGTGCCCGCCGACGCCGACACTGCGTTTGCTGTGCAGGCGACTTTCGCCCATGCCTTTGCCGCGAGTGTATTGGAATAAATAGTCGCGGCCGGCGGCATCACGGTGGCGGAATATGACGTAGGGAATCAGTTGCTTGAAGCCGGGGTTTTCCTCCATTTCGCCCCGCGGCCGGTAACTGGTGTTGCCGGGACTGAGCAATTCGGCCAGATAACGATCGACATCGCAGGTAAAACCCTGGAAATAGCCCAGGCGGCGAAATAACTCGGTGGGGACGACCAACACGTGTTCGGTATGGACAAGGGACATGCGTGGAAGTGAGGGTTCAGGGTTCAGTAGATGATTGAAAAGGCAATATATCGCCCGGGCAGATAATTGACGAGGACCCCGCGCGAACTGCTCACCTTTCACTATATCATCGCTCTTACCGGTAGCCTCCCATTTTCAGCCCGCCCTATGCCCTGCTCCAGGCGCTCTCTCACACAATCAGCATGGCGTCGCCGTAGCTGTAAAAGCGGTATTCGCTGCGAACGGCTTCGTCGTAAGCCCGGCGGAGGAGTTCGTCGCCGCCGAACGTGCGGGCTAGCACCAACAACGTGGTTCGCGGCAAGTGGAAGTTGGTCAGCAAGCAATCGACGGCACGAAAACGATATGGCGGGCGAATGAACAATTGGGTTTGCCCTTCCCAGGGGCGCAAAACGCCGTCGGCCGCGGCGGTTTCCAACACGCGAACCGACGTGGTGCCCACGGCCACGATGCGGCCTTTATTTTTTCGAGCGGCGGTCAATCGCTCCACGCTGGCGGCGTCGATTTTTCCCCATTCGCTGTGCATGGCGTGTTTTTCCAGCCGAGTGGCTTTGATGGGGCGAAACGTATCGAGCCCGACGTGCAGCGTAATTTTCGCGATGCCGATTTTGGCGGCCTGCAAGCGATCGAGCAAATCGGGCGTGAAGTGCAAACCGGCGGTGGGCGCCGCCACGGAGCCATTGTGTTTGGCAAACACGGTTTGGTAGCGCTGCAGGTCGGCATCGACCATTTCGCCGTGCCGAATGTATTTGGGCAGCGGCACACGACCGATACGGTCCAAGAGTTTGAAGGCGGGGTCCTCTGCCGATGGCCGGGCCAGCCAGACCCCTTCGTCCGACTTGGCGACCAAACGCAATTGAACGTCTTCCCGAGCCATCCGATCAAGCAGTTGAATGGTTTCGCCGGGAGTCAATTTTCCGCGGGCTTTGCACAGTACTTGCCACGCGCCACTGGGCTCGGCGGCCAGAAATAATCCTTCCCAGCGACCTTTGGTCGAGGTGCGATAGCCGACCAGCCGGGCCGGGACCACGCGGGTATCGTTCAGCACCAAACAGTCGCCGGAGCGGAGCAGCTCAGGCAGATCGCGCACATGATGGTGCGAAATTTGCCGCCGCACGCGATCGACCAGCATCAGCCGGGCATCGGCGCGATTCGCCACAGGTTCCTGCGCGATCAGGTGCTTGGGCAAATCGTAATCATAATGGTCGAGTTCAGTAGTCACGGAATGTGCCGGCCGCCAGGGAGAAGTCGATTGGTAAAGTGGGTTTTGGAAATGGATATCGGGGCGGCTCATTTTAGCTAGTCGCCAGCGCCCCGCGCAAGGCTCCGAAAAGGGCAGATCTTGAAATCATCGCGGTTTTTCGCAGCGGCATGACCGATGATAGCAAGCCCCGAATGCGGCAGGATTGCGAAATCACCGGATAGAGCATGTTTCCGAACTATCTTTTCGCCATTGTAAAAACTTCGCTTGCTTGGAAAGGGCGGAATCGGTACATAGCCCACCGTGTGTTCGCCCCGACATCTCGTGGCGGACACGCGCGCCACGTTCGTGGCTTTTGGCCTCGGCAAGCCAAGTTCGTTGTTGAAATGGAAATGCCGCCTGCACGGGCTGGATTTGTGCCAGCGCGCAGCGGGCCTACAATGGGGCCATTGCCTCATTTGAAAAATTCCCTTTTTGGCAGCAGCTTGCATGTCGGCGTCGCGCCATGTACCCGTTTTGCTGGCAGAAGCTCTATCGGGGCTGCATCCTCAGCCTGGCGGCATTTTTGTCGATGGAACATTGGGCGGCGGCGGACACGCCAAAGCCTTGGCGGAACACGTGGGGCCAACGGGCTGCGTGTTTGCAGTTGATCGTGATCCCTCGGCTGTAAGCGCAGCGGAAAAAAATTTGACCGGTTTGCCGGTCAAACTAATTCAAGCCAATTATTGCAACTTGCCGGAGGTGTTCGCGGAACAAAACGTGACCACAGTGGATGGAATTTTGCTCGATTTGGGTTTATCCAGCGATCAATTGGCCGATGCCGCTCGTGGCTTCAGCTTCGAGGCCGACGGCCCCTTGGACTTGCGGTTTAACCCCTTGGCGGGTGAGCCGGCGGCACGGCTGGTCAATCGATTGAGCGCGGAACACCTGGCCGATTTAATTTTTCATTACGGAGAAGAACGCTTCAGCCGGAGAATTGCCCGAGCGATTGTCGAAACGCGGCATCACCAGCCGATCGAAACCTCGCGGCAACTGGCCCAAATCGTCCGTCAAGCGGTTCCGGCGGCGGCCCGGCAGCAAAGGATCGATCCGGCCACGCGAACATTTCAAGCGCTGCGAATTGCGGTCAACGATGAACTTAAATCACTGGAAATTGCCTTACGGAGGTTGCCCGATTGTTTGAAACCCGGCGGCCGGCTGGCGATCATCAGCTTTCACTCGCTGGAAGATCGCCGGGTGAAGGAAGCCTTTCGAGACGATCCGCGGATGCGGGCCATTTCTCGAAAGCCGGTGACGGCGACGGAAGCGGAAATTGCCCGTAATCCGCGGAGCCGCAGCGCCAAGTTGCGGATTGCAGAACGGGTATAGAGGGCATGGCGGTTGTTTAGGTGGTCCTGAGCATTGGTTGTCGTGGGCGTGAAGCGGAAGCGCCTCAAGGAGGAGGCAGATTATGGCACGGGAAGCCAAAATGGGGCTGATGTTCATCGGCGTTTTACTAGCGGTGTTCTGCGCGCTGTTGGTCAAACGACTGACGAAGCATTCGAATTTCCCCCCGATGAATTTGACTGCGGCAGCGAAGGGGACCGATTCCCCGAACCTTTCGCACATGCCGCCGCAGCCGACTCCGCCGACCTTGGTAACTCCGCAGGACGATAACAGTCGGCCGCCGGAATTTGCCATGAACAGCCATGAGGGCCTAAACCAAAATGCCGGGTCCGTGTGGAACAATCCCGCGCCGCGTCCGTGGCAAACGGAAGCAACCTCGCGCGATCACAATTCGCCGCCAGCTTCCAGCCAGCCTCCATCGTTGCTGGCCGAGCCGCTGCCAGTGGCCGATGGAAATCGTTACAATTCCCGAACCCCGGGTGAACCTGGTTCTCGATCGCAAGATGATCCAAATCGATCGCGGGATACCGTGACCCGATCTGACACACCAGTTCCATATCATTCCGGCTACAACACGGCCAGCGAAGACACGCACCCAACTCCGACCGCGGTCACCCCGCAACCGCAACCTGTAGCGGCTGTTGATCCGTTCCCACGCGTCACCGCCGCGGAAACACAACCCCATGCCGATTACAACTCGGGCAGCGAGCCGCCAAGGTCGAATTGGCAGGGGAATGCTTCAACTGCCGGCGACATCGCAAGAACAGAAAATCCACCGGTCAATGGGTTGCGAAGCATACCAACGAACATGACCGCGGCTGCTCCCACCGTCACGCCATCGGCAGGCATGTCCGCGGCCGGCGACGATCGATATTCGGCGCCGCCGGAGCCTCGTGTTGCGGTTCGCAATTCAACTCCCGGGTCCGAGTTCACGCCGCGCACTGTGCCCACCAACGAATACTTGCCGCGAAGCAACGCACCCGGCGATTTTCCGCAGCGCGACAGCGCCGTGGGTGATTTTACTTCGCGCGGGGCGGCATCCGGGGTAGTGCCCACCTCAACCGCGCCGCCAACAGGCATTCAGCGAGACGGCGACCAATACGCGGTGCAACCGGGCGATAGCTTTTGGATTATCAGCGAAAAGGCGTACGGCAGCGGCGGCTTTTTCAAAGCACTGTTCGAACTGAACCGTAAGCGCACCAAAGATTCCGACGATTTGAAAGTGGGCGAAGTGCTGACGGTGCCCGACGAAGCGGTGATTCGGCGAATGTATCCGGATTTGTGCCCCAAGCCGCGGAAGCTAACGGCCAGCCTGCAGCAGCGGATGGTTTCGGCCAACAGCCGCCTGCAAGGGGCGGGCCGAGTGTACACGGTGGTGGACGGCGATACGCTGTTCGAAATTGCCCGGCACGAACTGGGAAAACCGGCGCGCTGGGGAGAAATTTATGAATTGAACCGCGATGCCCTGGGCGACGATTTCGATTACTTACGTCCAGGGACGCAGCTAATTTTGCCGGACCGTCCCGGCGGCGCATCCGATCTACACGGCGATACCGCCACTCGCCAAGGCGATGCGTTGTATCCGCGGTAGCAGTCAATCGGCGGCATCTCGCGATCTGCGCTGGATTTCAGCCCCTCACTCCGCCCTCTCCCAAAGGGAGAGATTTTTGATCAAGTCTTTTAGCGCGCTTTTGGCTCCGTGGACGGCAAGTTGGCGATAAACTGATCCAGCGCCTGAAAGAATGCAGGCGTCCGCGGATCGTTGTGGTCGCTGCCGGGGATGACCACCCATTGCTTCGGCTGGTTGGCGGCATCGAACAGTTTGCGGCCCAGCGCGAAGGGGACAATGGTGTCGGCATCGCCGTGGAATTGCAATAGCGGGCCATGATATTTGCCGATGGCGGCCGCCGAGTCGAAGCGGGTTCGCATCAACTGCTTTACCGGCAGCCAAGGGTAATGGAAAGCGGCCACGTCGGGCGCACTGGTGAAAGTGTTTTCCAGAACCAAGCCGCGGGCCGGCGATTCGGCCGCCAATTGCACAGCGACCGCGCCGCCCAGCGATTCGCCCATCAGCACGATTTCGCTTTCCGGAATGCCGGCCCGCTGGGCCAACCACGTGCGGGCGGCCCGGCCATCGGCGATGATTCCAGATTCGGTCGGCACGCCGGAGCTGCGGCCGTAACCGCGATAATCGAACGCCAACACGGCAATGCCCAGCCGATGCAGTTGAATGAACAAATCTGCCCGATGGCTAAGGTTGCCGGCGTTACCGTGGGCAAACAGGGCCACGGCCCGCGGATGATCGCACGGCACAAACCAGCCGTGCAGGCGGGCGCCATCGGCCGCCTGAAACCAAGCATCTTCAAACACTAGGCCCGGCGGATTCCAATCGCCGTCAGGATACTTCGTCGGAAAGTAAAGCAGCGATTCTTCGAGGAACATCATCAGCACGATAACCAGCAAATAAGCGATCAGCAACAGGCGCGCCGCTTGCCAGACTCGTCGCTTGGTCAGATAAGCCACACCGTCACCTGCAGGATCGGGCCGCAGCCACGACTTATTTCAGCCCGAAATGGTAGTCCGGGTTGTGCGGATCGAAATCGGCATCGGTCAGGCCGGGATTGAGTTTCAAATTGACGTAAGTGTAACTTTCCAATAGCAGCGGCGGTCCGCCCTCCTGCTCCGGCCAATCGTAGGCCTCGTAATGCACCGGCACCATCAGCTCTTTGTCGATGAAAATTCGGGCGATGTGAAAAATGAAGGCCGAGCGCCGCTGGGGGTGCATCACGGTGATGGAAATGCAGGGCCGGTCGCCGACTTTCGCCTGATCGTTCCTCCAGACATAACATTCGCCATATTGGCGATCATGCTCGCCAACTTCGATCAGCTTTTTAGTCAGAGTTGCAATTCCCATATCGGTGATGGGGTACCGCTGCCCGAGCATGGCGATGGGTCCGCGTGGATCGAGCCACAGGGAACCGACCAGCGCCGCCGCTCCGCTGCCGGCGTGGCCAATGAGCTTGCTATCGTTAGCGCCGGCGACGTAAAGGGCTTCCTGCCCTTTGACGTCTTCAGGGGCAACGAACTTCATGTACACGCTGAAGGGCTGGCTGCGGATTTTAATGTCGCAAAATTGCGGCGGCTTTAACTGCCCCGCGTAACGCTCCTGCTTGACGACGGTGGCGGTGTAATCGTGGACGTTGTGCTCGATGTTTTCCTGCACTTGCCGGGCCAGCTCCAGTGCGGCATCGAGCGGATGCGCAGCGTTATCGAGGGCGACAGGAGAAGCATGATCAGAGGCGCCATTCGCCGAGGAATCGTGCCGTGGAAGATTCCAGTCCCAGCCTAAATGATGGCGAATGCCCACGTAGGCAAGCATGAGCGCCGCCGCGATCAACACGGCGCCAATGATTACACCGAAAACCTTGTTCATCCGATGCATTTTCCTCCCCAGGCTGCTTCGATTGTTTGTCGCTGGGGAGCATTTGGCAAGGGTCTGCCGAATGTCTGCATTTTTAAGCACAACGACCTCGCGCCCGAGCAATAACTCGAGAGCGAGGTCACCCTTGAATGTTCGACAAACGTAGTAAGCCCAGATGAGTTCGAAAACGAACTCAATTACTTTAGATTAAACGTGTAGTTTGGATTGCGGACATCGAAATCCGCGTCGGTGAGGCCCTGGTTAACCTTCAGATTCATGTAGGTGTACTCTTCGAGCAATTCGGGAGAGCCGCCCGCCTGCGCCGGCCAATCGTAAGCTTCGTAACGGATGGGCAGTTGCAATTGATCGTCGACGTAGATCCGGGCGATGTTGAACAAGAAATTGCGGCGCGGCACGGGATGCGTGACCTGGATGACCGTACACCCTTGACCGTTTACCTTAGCGCCCTGGAAGAATTGCACGTCGCATTCACCATATTGTTTGTCATGTTCGCCAACTTCGATCAAGCGTTTCGTTAAGTTCGCGATGCCAATTTCTGTAATCGGGTAGCGTTGGTCTTTCATGGCCATGGCGCTGTTTGGTTCGAGCGAGACCGTGCCGAATTTCCCACGCAGCGTGCCGGGCGGGGCATGCGCAAACATTTTGCCCTCGTTGGCCCCCTCGATGTACATGCATTCCTGTCCTTTTACGTCGGCAGGCCCGATGAAGCCCAAGTAGACGCTAAAAGGTTGTTGTCGAACCTTGATCAGTGCATATTGCGGATCGCCAACCTTACCGTTAATTCGCTCGCGCTTGACGATGGTAGCCGTGTAATCGCGGACGTTGGCATTGATATTGTCACGAATTTTGTAAGCCATCCTCAAAGCGGGCTCTAACGGATGTTCTTGTGCGGGCGCCTGGTTTGGCGCTGCTTGCGGAATCGTTTGAGGTGTCATGCTGTTGGTTTCGGCGACTTGCACTTGGGCACGAGTTGTCACCGCCGGCGACAGGACGATGAGCACCAAGGCCGAGCTCAACAGGGCCACCGTCAAACGCTTCAACTGGACGGGCGTGCCGCAAGAGGATTTCCGGGCCGCAGAGCGCACATTCAGAGATGGCATATATTCACTCCGTTGAATTTGCCGCGGTGCGGCGGTTTGTGTTTCCTACCGTGGGTAGCCGCTGGTTCGACCTGAGGTCACATTTTGGTTGGTTTGTGTTTGCCGCAATTACAATGAAAGGCCGCGTAATGGTGCCGCGATTGCGATGGGGCTATGACCGCGTTGTTCCAAGGGGTCAAATTGGCGAGCAAGTTTTATACCGACGGGCAGGAGCAGGTCGAGGCCGCTTTCAGCCGCTTATCCGCTGGACGTAAGTCCTTAGATGGAAGGTTGCTTAGGCGGTTTGCATAAAACGGTAAAAACGCGCAGCGCCGCTTCGCACATGCTGTACATCGCCACGATTGCTGGCAAGAATTACATATCGGTCGTAAACACCGGCCACGTTGCCCAGCCCGGAACTTCACCTGTACCGGAAAAATCAGCTCTTCCGTTTCACCCCGGACTACAATTTGGGTGGCGGTCATCCATTCAAAATCGCAAAAGAAATGCGGCAAACAACCCTGATGCCGGCGCGGTGGGTTTAAATTCGCGATGATATTTTCCACTCCGATCTATTGCTGCGGTCCGCTTATCCGTTAAACTTTTCCGCAATGACCGCCATTGAGCCGCGTATTTTGACGATTGTATCCCGCAAGTTCGGGCAAAACACCTACATCGCTTGGATGGATGGCCGTCACGATTGCCTGGTGATTGACCCGGGGTTAGAGCCCAAGCGAATTATCGAGGCGATTGAGCAATACGAATTGACGCCCTGCGCCATGCTCATCACGCACGGCCACAGCGACCATATCGGGGGGAACGCGGCCATGAAACGTCGCTGGCCCGATTGCCCCATCGTGATTGGCGTTCACGAGGCGGATAAACTTACCGATCCGAAAATAAATCTGTCCGCAAAGTATGGCGAACCGGTTGTCAGCCCTGCGGCAGATCGACTGGTCAACAACGGCGACGTGATCGATTACGCTGGTTTCCAATTGGAAGTTTGTGAAATTCCGGGCCATTCTTCCGGTCACGTGGTTTACATTTGGACTTCCAATGACCCGCGGATCGTGTTCGGTGGCGACGTGCTATTTGCCGGCTCGATTGGCCGGACGGATTTTCCCGACGGCGATTACGAGCAGTTGACGCTGGGTATTCGTGAAAAGCTGTTCACACTCCCCGACAATACGCTGGTTCTTTCCGGCCACGGTCCGGTCACTACCATCGGCAAAGAAAAGCAGACCAATCCGTTTGTAAAGCCGCTTTGACCCGTGTGACTGCCAAGACAATGTTCGCTTGGGTGCTGGCGCACGTGGCACGAATGCGAAAGCAGGCGGCGCCGGATCATCCGGCCTGGGTGACGTCGTCTACCGTGCCGCCGACGTGAGTTTCTTTTGCTGCGATTCCTGAGTCGCGGGCCACTTCGCTCACGGTAGTTGGGAACTCCAAAACAAAACGGCTGCCACGGCCGACTTCACTATCGACAGCAATGCGGCCGCCATGTTCTTTGATAATTTTCTGACTTACGGGCAGCCCCAGGCCGGTGCCGCGGGTCCCTTTGTCGGAAACGAACACCTGAAAGATTTTCGGCAACTGCTCAGCGGAAATGCCCACGCCGTTGTCTTCGACGATCACTTGCACCAAGTGTTGATCGGCGAGGTGCCGGGTGGAGACATCGACCCGGCCCGCGGGCCGCTCCTCGCAAGCATCGACAGCATTCGTGAGCACGTTAAGCACCGCTTTGTGAATTGCATCGCTATCCAGTGGAACCAGCGGCATGGCGCCGTCGGGGTTCCAATTCAACGATACATTCAATTCCGCGGCCCGAGCTTGCATCAGCTCGATCACCTCAGCAACGACCTCGTTCAATTGGGCTGGGGCCAAATCGGGCTCGCGCTCCTTGCTGAAGCTGAGCATGTCCATCACCATGGCCGAAATTTTGTTCTGATT
>Ga0335083_10010660_pt1 | contig 11080 bp, 7 predicted proteins | sample Lox_Sample_42_FD_206716 | JGI IMG/M metagenome (GOLD analysis project Ga0335083, IMG submission 206716) | Soil microbial communities from Loxahatchee National Wildlife Refuge, Florida, United States - Lox_Sample_4.2 | ecosystem: Environmental > Terrestrial > Soil > Wetlands | place: USA: Florida... | reverse complement strand
ACCTCGCCAAACGAACCGACATAAGGCCGCCCAGACTGGAGACCTATCGCGAGATGCTTCTCGACCTGATGGTCCATGCGGGGCGTATGCGCGCGGTGCCACCGCGGTAGCAAGCCTTTTGAAGACGGTGTACGATTCTTTCACTCAACGGCGGATTCCGGATCGCGCTCCATGAAACGCAACAGTGCTGTCCGCTGGTGGAGCAAGCCGATCGCACTGAGCGGACAGATGCACTATCTTTCCGTACGCGATCACATCGCCGGACGCATCGCCGCTGGCGACCTGCCGAAGGACGGCAAGCTGCCTTCCGAGCGGCAATTGCAAACCGGCACAGGTATCGCGCGCGGCACGATCCGCGAAGCGCTGTTCCAGCTTGAAGCGGAAGGACTTATCTATCGGCGCGACCGCAGCGGTTGGTACGTTTCACCCCCGCCTGTCGTCTATAATCCGACCCGATGGGATGGCTTCATGTCTTACGTATCGGCGCAGGGGCGCTCGCCCATGACCGAGACGTTGTGGAAACGCCAGATCAAGGCGACGCAGCATCTTTCGGGCATCTTCGAAAAACCCATAGGGTCGGCGCTCTATGCGCTGCGCCGCAGACGTTACATCGATGATCGCGCTGTTCTGGTGGAAACGATCGTTGTCGATCCAGATCTGGCACCGGGCTTGCTGGGCTATTCGCTCGATGGGTCGCTGACGAGCATCCTGAAAACGGTATTCGGTGTGTCCGTGGCGCGCAACATGGTGCGGATGCGTCCCTGCGCTCTGGTCAAGGCCGATGCGGAAGGCCTGAAAGTGAAATCGGGGCTACCGGGCCTCAATGTTGTGCGCACGAGCTACGACGCCAAGGGGCGCGTCGTCGAATACGACGAAGAGTATTGGCGCCACGATGCCATCATCGTGCAGGTCGATACCGGCGTTACCTAAGGCCGCGCGCCGGCGCGCATCCGCGCTGCGATATGAGCGATAACAGGCAGCACATCGGCAACGGTACCGACAACATAATGCGCACCGACCGTTTCGAGCACATTCCGGGCCGCGGCAACTTTGTCGTCGCGTTCTTTGGGGGATAGCGCGTGAAAGGCTTCCTGAGAACGGCCGACGGAATTGCCCGAAGCGGCGATGCCAATGGTCCATGCGCCGGCTGAAAGCCCCTCTTCTATTCCAACGCTGGCGTCGTCGATCTTGACCACGGCGCTCATCGGCCAGATGCCCAGTTCGAGGCAGGAGCGATAGATCATAAGGGGCGATGGCCTGCCGAAAAGCGTTTCACCCGCACAGGTGACGAGATCCGGCCGATAACCCTGCTCCGCGGCGCGTTCGAGAACGGGGCCCATCATGGGGCGTGTGTAGCCGGTGCACGATGCGATCTTGAGACCCTCAGAGCGCAACGCCGCAACGGTTTCCGCGACGCCGGGAATGAGTTCGGCGGCTTCGCTTGCCGCTTCCAGCATCAACGGTTCGAGACCATGATAAATCCGCTGCGCGTCGTCCTCGTTGGGCGGTCTGCCGTGCGCTTCCTGCCAACGCAATTGCACCGCCGGTTGTTGCAACAGATTGCGGACGTGATCGAGCTTGGCAAGCCCCATGCCGGCGCGTGCATCGGCTTCGTCGAGTTTCACATCTTCATTTTCCAGCGCGCGGACGAATGCCACGACCGGGGCCCGGCTGCCGAAATCGACAACGGTTCCAGCCCAGTCGAACACAACCAGCTTCAGCGGGGAAAGATTCCATTGCGTCATGTCATGCTCCCATAAAGATCATCAATGACATCCTCGGCGAGTGCGAAGGAGATCGAGGCGCCTGCGCCCGTGGTGACAATGACCAGGCGAACCGCATCGGAGACCCGGTCGATAAACACAGGTTCTCCGCCGCTCGAATAGGTCCCCGTCCAGCGTTCGATCACCGCGGGCGGTGCGCAGACCGTCCGCGTGAATTCGTCCAAGATGAGTTCATCTACCTTGCTTGAAGAGAACGGATCGGGGGTCGGGTCGTAGTGATGGCTATCGCCGACGACGAGCGAGCCGTCGCGGCTTTGCACCACGATCAAATGCACGCCATGGCGCAAATGTTCGCCCTGCTCGTCCCGTAACCGCGCCAGAAGCGGTTGCGCCGTGGGCAGCGCGGCATAACCTGCATAACGGATAAGGCCGAGATCGGACATGATTCCGGCTGGAAGCCGGAAACCAGGATCCGCCAAGCGCATCATCTGCAGCTTGCTGCGCAGCAATTTTCGTGGGGCGATGCGTTCGGAGAACAGACTGATATGATCGTCGCCGGGGCAGACGATTGCTGTCTCGGCGAACACGTCTCCCCGTGACGTGCGCAGGACGGGCGGTGAAACGTCATGCACCGCCGTTGCCCAAAGAAATTCCACGCCGAAGGATTCCGCGAGCCAGGAAGCGAGTTGCGGAATGGCTTGCCGAGATTCCACGCGCAGTTCGTGAGGACTGTGAAGGGCAGCTGCGGGTCGGGCTCGAAAATGCGGATAGCGTGAGGCAAAATCGTTGGTGGAGAGCAAAGCACAGCCCTCGCCCATTTCGGTTTCCATAAAGGATTTGAGAACGGTATGGGCTTCATCGCGATGCGCGACCATCAGAAGGCCGTTGTGCAGAATGTTGATTTTTGCCTGTCGCGAAATTTCGCGCCAATGCGTGCTTGCTCGCAGGGCGCGGGACCACATCTGACCGCGTTCCTGGCCGGTGACTGTGATGAAGCCGAAATTGCGCACAGATGCGCCGTTCGCGCGTGCATCGCGATCGATGACCACCACTCTCTTGCCACGTCGCGCCGCCATATACGCGTGGGCAAGACCAATGATACCCGCGCCCACGATGGCGATGTCTTTTGCGCCTCTCATGCCGAAACCGCCACAAACTTCGACGAAGGCGCAGATAGCTGGCGCATATTCGCAATAAGGCTTTGCCCTGCAATCCGCGCAAAGAGATTCACATAAAAGATCATCATGCCCATGGCAGCGGCGGGCGCGAGATCGCCTGCGTCTTCCATGTTCAGCACGGCGACGGAGGCGAGCTTGAAGGTCGGCGGATAGAGGAAGACCACAACCGAAACAGTGGTCATCGCATTGACGAAGAAATAAAGCGCGATCTCGACAAGCGCGGGCGCCGACATGGGTGCGATCACGCGCCACAGCACGCTTAACGGCCCGCGGCCCAACGTGAGGGCGGCGGATTCCAGTTGCTTGTCGATGGACCGCACGGCGCTGACTGCGGTCATATGGGCCACCGTATAATAATGCGTGACGTCGGCCATCAGCAGAAGCACGACACTGCCGTAAAGCAGATGTAGCGGATTGGCCGGATCGTCGAAGAACAGGACGTAAGACAAACCGAGCGCAAGTCCGGGAACGGCTGCCGGCAATAACGCCAGACGCGCGAACAGCCCGCGTAACAGCTCGACGCCCTGCAATCGCTCACTGACATAGGCGCCGCAGAACGCGATGGTCGTACCGCATAAGGCGACCGCGACGGCAAGCGATGCGGAATTGAACAATGCCTGCCAGCCGCCGCCATCATAGCGGTCGAATGCATAGTACTGCCCTGTCAGCGATAGGTCGTAGGGCCACAAGCGTACCAGCGTTGCGCCCTGACAGGTCACAAGCAGGAGCAGGATACATCCAGCGAGAAACGCGCAAAGCGAAAGCAAGAAAACGTCCCGGAATTTGTGCGGCTGCAGCTTCAACGGTGTTGCGCTGGCCGATCGCATGGCAGCCTGGCGACGGGCCGCAAGTCGTTCGAGCAGGATCGCGACGGCGCTGGGCATGATCAACAGGATCGCAGCCACCGCGCCAAGCTCGAAATGCTGCTGTCCCAATACTTGCTTATAGATCACCAGCGACATCACATTGAAATCGCGTCCCAGCACCACGGGCGCGCCGATGTCGGTGATCGTGAGCGCGAAGACGGCAAGAGATGCAGCGACCAATCCATGACGGGCACCCGGCAATGTTATGGCGCGGAAGATCCGCCATGGCCCCGCGCCCAGAATTTCGGCTTGCTCGTACAACCGGCCATCTGCAGCGGACAGCGCCGTGCGCAGGATGATGAGCGCGTGAGGAAAGGTGGCAACCGCATCGGCAAGCAATACGCCGTGCAATCCATAGATATCGCCGCCCGAAAGCCCGGCAAACAATCCCTGGCGACCAAAGAGACAAACCAGCGCCAATGCTGGAAGCAGCGATGGTACGAGAAGCGGCCCAGATGCAATTGCCGACAAAATATCTTTACCCGGAATCAATGTGCGTTCGAGCGCGTAAGCGAATGCGAATGCAAGCGGTATGACGAGAACAACCGTAAGAAGGCCCAGTATCGCAGTATTGATGAATGCCCGGCTCAATCCCGGCGTTTCGAAATAAGCAACGTAATGTGAGAACGTGAAGGTGCCGTCGCCAAACGACCGCGATACCAGCACGGTGAGCGGAAAAACGAGTGCAATAAGAGCACCGATACAAACCCCGGCGGCCAGAAGAGCGGGTGCCTGACGTTGCGCGAAACCGCTCATTGACCGCACTCGAACAGGTGCAAGCGTGCGGTCGGAAGGTGTACGCGCAGAAGTGCGCCCTCGCCGATGGCCGTCTGGCGAGTTTGCAGGCGCAATTGCGCCGAACCGCCCACCGAAACCGCATCAAGATATGTTACGGCGCCGACGAATTCGCGACGCGTCACACGCAACACCATATCCGCCATGACGGAATTGGAAGTGTCGCTGATCTCGATGTCTTCCGGGCGGATACCGATTTCGACCGGCATACGCCGGGACAGACCGCGGGTCGGAACCGGGATCATCTCTCCGGAGGAAAGCTCGACGACATCCTTCTCCGAAACCGAGCCGCGCAGGAAATTCATCGCACCCAGAAAGCCGGCGACGAAGCGATTGACTGGACGCGCGTACAGTTCGACAGGCGAACCGCATTGGATCACGCGACCGTCCCGCATGACCGCGACGCTGTCGGCCATCGCAAGCGCTTCAGATTGATCGTGGGTGACCATGATGGTGGTAAGCCCGAGCTTGCGCTGCAGGGCTTTCAATTCGCCCCGCAGATGCGCGCGCAGATGCGGATCGAGTGCGGATAGCGGCTCATCAAGCAACAGGATAGCGGGATCTGCAGCGAGTGCCCGCGCGATGGCCACGCGCTGCTGCTGGCCGCCGGAAAGTTCATCCGGCCTGCGGCGCTCGAACCCCTTCAGCCCAACCGTTTCCAGCAGCGATGCCACGCGCGCATTGCGGTCTGCAATTGTCAAAATGCGTGGCAATCCGAACGCCACATTCGCCGTCACGCGCAGATTGGGAAACAGCGCGTAGGACTGGAACACCATGCCCATCCGGCGCGCGGCTGGCGGCAGATGGGAGACATCTTTTCCGTTGCACAAGATACTTCCGGCCGAGGCGCTTTCTATGCCGCACAGGATGCGCAACAGCGTGGTCTTTCCACAACCGGACGGACCGATGAGACAAGTAAATGACCCTCGCCCGATGTCGAGGTCGATATCGCTGAGCGCGGCCACGCCGCCGAACCGCTTCGAAAGTCCGCGCACCGATACGAAGCCGCCCTCTTGGGCCACCTTCAAACGGGTAATGGGTGCGGCCTCAGTCACCGGCTTTTTGCGTCTTGGCTGCATAACGGCGTGACCATTCGGCGATGATGCGGTCGCGGTTTCGCGCGGTCCATTGCAGATCGGCTTTGGCGAGCCGCGAAGGCAAATCCACCGGCAGATTGCGCACCGGTTCTTCGAGCGAGGGCACGCCGATGACGGCAAAGCTTTTGGCGTAAACGCGCATCGCCGCATCCGACATTGCCCAATCGACAAAGGTCTTCGCATCTGCGCGGTCACGCGAATTGATCACAACGGCGGAGGATTCGATATCCCAACCCACGCCCTGTTTCGGGATAAGGACCTCGATAGGGGCGCCTTCATCCTTGGTTTTCGCCGCACGGAAATCGAAGGAAATGCCTATAGGCAGCTCGCCGCGTGCGGCATCCTTGCATGGCTTGGATCCGGAATGGACATAGGCGGCCACGTTTTTGTTCAGGCCATCCATATAATTCCAGGCTTTCTGCTCGCCCCACATCTGCAACCAAGCGGCGACGGTGAGCAGGCCCGTTCCCGACGAGGCGGGATCGGGCATGGAGACGAGGCCGCGATAGATCGGTTTCGCCAGATCGCCCCAGGATTGCGGTTGTGGCAGTTTGCGTTTTTCCAGTTCGATGGTGTTGATGCAGATGGCCGTCGACCACAGCGCCTCGCCCACCCAATGCGGCGGCTGCTTTGCGTCCACGAAACGTTTGTCGAGCCGCTCGAAACCCTTCGGCCGATAGGGAAGCAGCAACCCCGCATCGTCCAGTTGGATGAGAGACGTCGCGGCGAGCGCAAAAACAGCATCGGCCTGTGGCGCCTTTTTCTCCGCAAGAAGCTTGGCGGTAACCACACCCGTCGAGTCGCGCACCCAGACGAGGTCGATGTCGGGATGCGCTTGCTCGAACGATGCTTCATAGGCCGGCAACTGGTCGGCTTCAGCCGCGGTGTAAACGACCAGCTTCCGCTGATGTGAACCGCAACCCGTCAAGGCGACGGATGTCGCCAAAACGGTGAGAATGCATCGAAGAAAGACGGAATTCCTCATGAACCGGTCGTACAAAGCTTTTGCAACAGTTTGAGGACATCCGCCGAGACGATGTGCCCCGGCGGATGTGAGCGCTAGTAGCTGTAAGCGAATTTGAGCATGTAGACGCGGCCAGGCTCCATGTAGTCCTTCTGATAAGCCGGGCTGGGGCCTTTGGTCGTATAGTACTTCCAGGTGTCGAGGACGTTGGAGATATCGAAGTCGGCGGACAGGCCGTTGTCGAAGCTGTAGCGCGAATGGAAATCGAGACTTCCGTTCGGCTGTACCCATTTGTCCACCGCATTGTCGCGCAATTCTTCGATATATTTGGACCGGTAGCCATAAGATATGCGGCCTTCGAAGCCATACTTCTGATAGTCGAGCGCGAGGTTGAACATGAGCTTCGATGCGTTGATCATCGGGATCGTATGGCCATCGCGATAGGCTTCGCCGGTGTCAGCCTCGCTGTTTTGTAACGTGACGTTGGCGGCGATGCCGAAACCGTCGAGCGGAGACGGCAGCTCGTTGAAGGTTTTGATCGCGTTCAGCTCGACACCGTAAATGTTGCCGGGCCCACCGTTCTTCGGCTGATAGAAATCGTAACCGCCCCTCGGCACACCGAAATTGACCGAGCTACCGTCGATGAAGATGAAATTGTGTATGTTCTTGTAGAAAGCCGAGACCGAGAAAACGCTGCTCGTGTCGGCGTAGTATTCGGCGGAAAGATCGATATTGGTCGATTCAGCGGGCTTCAGGTCGGGATTGCCCTGGCTGATCGAGGCAATGGTTCCGTCCGGATTGTATTCTATATCTGTTGCACCGGAGATGTATCCATATTCGGGACGCGAGTATCCTCTCCAGATCGCCGCGCGATAGACCACGTCTTCTGACGGGCGATAGTTGAGCGTTAGGCTGGGCAGGAATTCGGTATAGCTGTTATGCGCCGTTTCCCAGTGGCTCAGGCTCGGCCCGTCGTCCGGGCTGTCGATCACCCAGTAGGTGCTACCGACGGCAGTAGATTCGACCCGCAAGCCCGCAATCACTTCGAGATCGTTGACCTTGAAGTTGGCCATTGCATAGCCGGCATAGATGGCCTCGCGTTGACGATAATCGCTTCCGTTTTGATCGTCATCGCTAAAGGTCTCGACGCCGAGCGCATCTATGGTACTCTCCACCGCGTTCATGTCGAAGATGGGACCGAATGGATAGGTGCCATGAAGGATAGTGGGAACATTCCGGCGGATCAACGAGGATGCATCGGCCAAGGTATCGAAAGGAAGGTCGTCATTGTAGATATCGTTTTCATCATGCGTGCGGTTTGAAAGCTGATATTTGAATCCCGCTTTCAGATAATCCAGCGAATTCTGCCCGCCCATGTCATAGGTCGCATCCACATGGGCACTGAAATGCTTGTCTTGCGTCATTTCGGTTTCGTGGCTCGCGCCGTCCTGGAGGAACAGCGAATTGTCCGACGGAGTCGATTTGGCATAGGCAGGAAGCTGCCAAAGCGGAAAGCGCGGATCGAAGGAGGAGAAACTAACGCCCGTCGTGTTGAACGGCGCGGCATCGTCGTCGGTTTCGAAATCCACTTCGTAGTCGGCGGGGTTGCCCAATTTGCCCCAACTGTAAGCCGCGTCGTAATCGACCTTCAACTGGCCGAAGCGCGAGCCGCCGCCAGCATTGATCGTGCCGAGATCCTGCACCTCATTGTCCGTCTCGTAACTGCGCTCCATATAATAGCCTTGCGGATTCCATACGCCGGAGCGGCCAAGCAGCGACCAGTAGGATTCGCCGGTACGATCCGCATCGGTGATGATTCCGTCTCCGTTCTGGTCGACGATCTGGCCGGTGGTGTAGTTGTAAGTTCTGACGCCATCGGTGATCGCGGTAACAGAGTTATCGGGCGAGGCCAGCGAAGTGTCGTCTGGATTCACCTGCTGCAGGCGAGCCGTTTCATTGTTGCCGATGGTGAAATAATTGTGATCTTCGGTACGGTTGAACTTGGCGTACTGGCCGCGCAGATAAAAAGTCTGGTCACCGGTTTGATAATCCAGCGAGAAATCGCCACCCCAGCGCTCTTCCTTTATGCGCCGGTAGTCGAGATCCAGACCGGGCAGATACAAAGAACGGGCATCGATCGCCTCCGTCGGATTGGCGCGGAAATTATAAGGTTCCCACTCGCCATCGTTCTCGGTTTCTTCGGAGATCGTGTGCATATAATTGTAATAGCCGGTCACGAAGAAACCGAAATTCCTGCCGGGCCCGAACCTGTCGCCATAGTCCACCTGAGCACCGGCAGCGCCCGCCGGTTCGCCCTGATTGAGGGAGCGGCTGTTGAGGCCGAAATTTCCGAAGATACGGGCTACCGGCTTGTCGTAATCGAACGCGGTCGGCGTACGGAAATCGATGGAACCGCCGATGAAATCGCCATCAATATCTGGCCTGCCCGTCTTTGAGACGACAATGGATTGCAGCCCATTGGGCGGCAACACCAGCAACGACACTGCGCGCGTGCTGGGATCGGTCTGGGCGACGCGCACGCCGTTGATCGAATAGGCGTTCAATTCCGCGCTAAGACTGCGGATCGTCACATATTCGCCTTCCCCCGATTCCTGGTTGTTGACGACCGAGACGCCCGGCACGCGTGCAATCACGTCTGCGACGCTGCTGTCGGCAAACTTGCCGAGATCGTCGGCCGAAATTGCGCTGACCACGCCGGAAGCATTCTTCTGAATGGAAATGGACAGTTCCTGGCTGAGCCTCTCGCCAGTAACCGTGACTTCCTCGACCGATGGGCTATCGGCCGCAGCGACTTGCATGCTTTGCGCTTGGGCGCCGGAAAGTGCAGCCCAATAGGCAAGAAGAGGCGAAACAAGAACGAGTGCCTGCGACGACCTATAACGACGGGCTTGTCGGCATTTGAAGTGGGAAGCTGCCGGCTGACCAAACATCAAAATCTCCTGGCTTTTGTACATCATCCGCGGACAAGGAGCCGCATACCGGCGAGGACTATCCTCGCCGGTCATCAAAAACAGACAGCGCCGCTCATCCGGCGGACGGCTTCGCCCGCACGATGTTCCGCTGTTGTTGTCTGAATTCCGCCCCTTGCCGAAGCACGCGGAAGATAGTGCAGACTCAAACTGGTGTGAACCAGTTTTTGACGAGTCCAAGCGGTGGCATCGACAATTTCAACGAACCGCCGATCAATCTTCAAAAAAAATTCTTATTTGTCTCTGGCATGCATGGCATCCGGCACACTCAGAATACCGAATGATATGAATGCATTGTACACATCAGTCGATCACGCGGGAGAGCATTGCCGCAAAAACGGAAGGCGAGGCGAAGATGGCTGAGACATGTGCGCTCAGATCATTCTGGTCCGATCTGGCTGCCGAGATTACTCGCCAAACCCAATAAACTGCACCGTGACGATCACCTGGATATTCATGGGTGCCGGCTTTGGGATCATCTGATGAGCAATATTGGAAACCGCGCTGGCGGCATTTGAAGCCGCTGCCAAAGCGCCGGCGTTCACACCCAAAGCTTGCGGCAACCCCGTGGCGCCTCCTTTCACCAGGATATTCGCGGCATTGACCACATGCAGCGCAGCGATATTCACGTTGCCGGAAACACGGATGCTGCTGGGCTAGCGTACCGGCGATTGAGCGACATTTCGCCGAAAAGATTAGGTTACTTGACGCGAGAGTGACCGAGCCGGACTTGGTGCGAGACCATCGTCGCCCGCAATCGTGCCATATCGGCCTGTGTTGCCAATCCTGCCTTTATGAGGGCAGACAGATCCGCAGCAAGAGCTTGTTGAGCGCGCTGCTCCGGTAGAGTCTTGGACGGCGTAAATGCAATTTTGTCTGCAAGTCTCTCAAGCTCAGCATCCTCGTCCTTCGTCGCTTCGCGGTTTTCTGAAAGTATTTCTTGAAGAAGAAAGACTCTCCGCTCGGCGGCGAAAACGATTCCAGATTTTTTTGGGCTGAGACTCACTGGGGCCTATTCCTGCGTGCAGCAGCGGAAACACGCTATGCAATGTGGATTTTTCGATCTTACCGGCGAGATATCGGAGCCGCCAGATACCAATAGAGGACAATCGTTTGTATAGCGTGTCGCAGGGGCCACAAGATTTAGGTGATCAGACATCCAAAGTCGGCCCGGCAACAACTTGGACAGAGTAGAATTATCGAACTCGCCCCGCGGCAACACGGAAGGTATGTGCACCTTGTAGCGCATTAGCGCTTTGCCCGTTCCAAGGCCGAGATAGCGGCTCAGGCTTATCACGACGAAACATTCGATCAGCGTGCCGCCGCGTCGCTGAATTGCAGTTCCTGCTCTAATTCAAACGAGCGTATCGGCCAGGCGGCTGGCCCACATATCGGCTGAATGCGGTGCTGAAAGTGCTCGCAGAGCTATAGCCGACACGCTTAGCCACTTCATCGAGCGTGATGGC
>Ga0335083_10010658_pt1 | contig 11082 bp, 8 predicted proteins | sample Lox_Sample_42_FD_206716 | JGI IMG/M metagenome (GOLD analysis project Ga0335083, IMG submission 206716) | Soil microbial communities from Loxahatchee National Wildlife Refuge, Florida, United States - Lox_Sample_4.2 | ecosystem: Environmental > Terrestrial > Soil > Wetlands | place: USA: Florida... | reverse complement strand
GACAACGGCGAATCAGGACAAGACTGGTAAAATGGCCACTGCACACGTGATCGATAACCGGCTTTCCATGCAGACGCTCAAGTCCAAGTTTCGGGATTACTACGCCCTTACCAAGCCCGAAGTGAACCTGCTGATCCTGATGACGACGTCAGCGGGATACTATTTGGCGTCCCGCGGGCCCATGCACATCCTCGGCCTAGTCAACACTCTAGTAGGAACCCTTCTGGTTGCCAGCGGCACCGCCACTCTAAATCAGTGGTACGAGCGCGGTTGGGATGGTCAGATGTTGAGAACCGCTTCTCGTCCGCTGCCGTCGGGCCGGCTAAGTGCGCGCGAGGCGTTTTGGTTCGGAATGCTGCTCAGCATCGCCGGAGGACTCTATCTGGCTGTGGCCGTGAACGGGCTCGCAGCCCTTCTCGCGGTTTCAACGCTGCTCTCGTATCTGTTGGTTTACACGCCGCTGAAACGGAAGACCCCGCTGTGCACGATGTTGGGTGCAGTTCCGGGCGCGATGCCGACGTTGATCGGGTGGGCCGGCGCTGCCGGAGCGATCGACCGCAACGCATGGTTCCTCTTTGCAGTGCTCTTTCTCTGGCAGTTCCCCCATTTTCTGGCCATTGCGCTCATGTACCGCGACGATTACGCCCGTGCCGGTTATCGGATGTTGCCCCACTTCGATCTCGATTCGCGCTTCACGCGGGCTGAAATTCTCGGGTTTACCGTCATCCTGATCTTGACGACGATGTTGCCGCTCGCGGGTCACGTGAGTGCCGTTTATCTGTCTGCGGTCTCGCTGGCAGGCTTGTATCTGCTCTATCACGTGGGCAAGCTCATGAAGTCCACATCGAAGGTCTTGGCTAGCCGGGTGGTTCACGCTTCGGTCCTCTATCTGCCGGTTGTGCTCGTGATGATGATCGTCTGTAAGGCCTAAAGTCTGAACGGCGGGCTGGTTTCTTCAGATTGGACGGCGCGTTGACTCACTTGAACACGGGAGTCTAGCCGGAACGCGTCCTCTTCTAAAATCGAGTTCTAAAATCGAGATTGAGGGTCGACGACCGAACACGGGCACGTGAGATTTGAAATGCGACAGAAGCTTGGATTTGCCCTCTCGATTATGCTGGTCGGCTGCATTATTCTGGGAACCCGCTACTACGAGATTGATCTTCCCCTGTGGCACTTTCTGCGCGGCGGTAAAGAACTAGACCCGACGTCTCTGCACTTGGCAGGCGAGTTCGTCGAGAGCAACCTCGGCACTGCCGAAAACCCAGATGGCTCATTTACGGTGCGCATGATTGCGCAACAATATGTCTTTGTGCCGCAATGTGTTCTGGTTCCCGCCGGCGTACCCATACGATTCCGAATGACCAGCGCCGATGTTCCCCACTCGATCAATGTCAGCGGTACGAACGACTTTCTAAAAGTTATGCCGGGCACCGTCAGCGAGGCTACCTTCGCCTTCGCGACTCCCGGTGAGTTCGACGTGCCCTGCAACGAGTTCTGCGGTGCTGGACACTTTGCAATGAGGGCCCATCTGAAGGTGGTTCCTCAAAGCCAGTTGGCCGATCTGCGTGGCGACGAGAGGAGGAGTTGTGACTCGCCCTGAGCCGCGCTCCGACCCGTCCGTGCAGAACTCGGCGAAGCAGAAAAAACCGCGCTGGCTGGCGGCAGTCGCTGTCCTGTGTTTCACTTTGCCAATCATGCTGCGGGGCGAGTCTCCAGACAGCACTGGTCCTTCCCTGCCTTCGGTGCACATCCCGTCCGATGTCGCATGGACTCCGGCAACAATCCAGCAAGCCTCGAGTGGCGACGCTTTTCGCGGATTGCTGATCGCCCGGCGATGCGAGCATTGTCACGGAGCGGAGGGCTTTAGCGCCGAGCCGCTGATCCCCAACCTGGCGGGCATGGACAGGCTGTCAGTCTGGAAGCAATTAGAGGATTTTCGCTCGGGCAAGCGGCCATCGCGCATGATGCAGCCCATCGCATCTGAACTCTCGGAACGGAACTCGGCGGATGTCGCCGCATACTTTTCGATGCTGCCGACGTCCCCAGATCCGCAGGACAACCGGGCATTTCCGCAACCGATGTCCGATCCCGCGAAAGCCCGGTTGGCCGAGAAACTGATCGTTTTTGGAGACGGGCACCGCGGCATCCCCCCCTGCCAGGCATGTCATGGTCCGGTCGGCTATCTGAAGGGCGCGCCGCCGCTTGCTCCGCAGAATGGCGATTACTTGCTCACTCAGTTGAAGCACTTCTCCGACGGCAGCCGGGCTAACGATATTAACGTCGTAATGCGGAGCATCGCGAGGCAGTTAACCGACGAAGAGAAGACCGCAGTCTCCGAGTATTACGGCGCAGGCCGGGGGCCCGCGGCAGGAACGCCACACCCCGCCGGAGTCCCAACGCCGCAATGAGTGTATGGAGCTTTTCGAACATTCCTAGTCTTGGCCAACAAACCTCGTCGTGTCTTCTACGCCGCGTGGCATAATCTTCGGCAACGTCTCAGTCAGGTGCCAACCCATGCGTCAAGTTCTAATCGCCGCGCTCTGCCTCTCTGCCTTTCTCATGACCAAGCCTTCGAACGCTGCGGGTGTCAGTTCCAAGCCGCTCCAGATCTATTTCATCGACGTTGAAGGTGGGCAATCGACCCTGGTAGTTACTCCGTCCGGGCAGTCCTTGTTGATCGATACCGGCTGGCCCGGTTACGAAGGCCGCGACGCCGACCGCATCGTTGCCGCCGCCCATCAGGCCGGAGTCAAGCAGCTCGACTACGTTCTCATTACGCACTACCACCGCGATCACGTGGGTGGCGTCCCGCAGTTGGTTGATGGAATCAAAGTCGGAACCTTCGTCGATCACGGTCCGAACCTCGAGGATTCCGAAGTGACGCGCACCGACTACGCTGCTTACGAGAAAGCGATTGCCGGCCACGCCCACGTCGTCGTCAAGCCCGGCTGGGGACTTCCGCTCAAGGGCGTCGAGGTGCGCGTGCTGACTGCCGCTGGAGATCACATCAAGAGCCCGTTGCCCGGAGCGGGAGAAGCGAATCCCTACTGCGCCTCAGAGCCGGCCGCGGCTGTCGACGACACCGAGAATGCCCGCTCCATCGGTCTTCTCATCACCTACGGCCACTTCCGTTTCCTCGACCTGGGCGACCTGACGAAGAAGAAAGAGCTGGAAATCGCATGCCCCAACAACTTGCTCGGCAGAGTCGATCTGTTTCTTGTAACGCATCATGGGATGGATCTGTCGAACACGAAGTCCATGGTGTTGGCGCTGCATCCGCGAGTCGCCATCTTCGACAATGGTCCTCGCAAGGGAGCGAGCCCCGCGGCATGGCAGATCGTCCATGACTCACCCGACATTGAGGATGTCTGGCAACTTCACTACGCCGCCGAATCCGACAAGAATCACAACGTCGCCGATGACAGAATCGCAAACGTGAAGGAAAACTGCGAAGGGAAGTACCTCAAGGTTTCCGCCCAAGCTGACGGCACGTTCACAGTGACAAATAGCCGTACCGGCGCCGAAAAAACGTACTCGAAGCCATAATTTGCACGCAAACGCAGCGCCGCCGTCCGGTCCGCTGTCGCGGAGGCGTCTTCCCCCGCCCCACGGCGCAATAAAGGGTGAAACCGCAATCCTCGACCATGATCGTGATTGTGATGGGAGTCGTCGGAGCCGGTAAGACAACCGTCGGCCGGATGCTGGCTTCGCAACTCGGATGGACTTTCGCCGATGCCGACGATTTTCACCCGCTATCCAACGTTGAGAAAATCAGCCACGGCATCCCTCTCACGGACGACGATCGCCAGCCATGGCTGGAGCATCTCCGCGCCGCCATTATCCGCTGGATCTCAGAAAACCGCAGCGTCGTCCTCGCCTGCTCGGCATTGAAGCGCAGCTATCGCGAACAACTCGAAGCCGGCCCCGAGGTCCGCTTTGTATACCTGAAGGGAACTACGAGCCTGATCGCAGAGCGCCTACGCGAGCGCCACGGACACTTCGCCAACGAGCAAATCCTGGCCAGCCAATTCGCAGACCTGGAAGAACCCAAAAACGCGGTGACGGTAAGCATTTCCCAGACTCCAGAAGAAATTGTCGCTGACATTCGGCAAAAGCTCGGATTGGCGTAGAATCCTCGCACTGCCCACAAGGCTTCTCACGGACGACCACAAAACGCCCTTGGAACCCACGCCCGACCGACTCGAATCCGCCGCTGTTTCGCGACTGATGTGGCGGCTCATGCCGTTTCTATTTCTCCTCTACATCGTCGCCTACCTCGATCGCATCAACGTCAGCTTCGGCGTCCTGCAGATGCGCGGGCAACTTGGGCTGAGCGAACGCGTGATAGGGAGCGCGTCAGGAATCTTTTTCGTCGGATACTTCTTTTTCCAACTCCCCAGCAATCTTGTGCTGGAGAAGTTCGGCGTTCGGCGCTGGATCTCAGCGTTAATGATCACCTGGGGCGTGATCTCCTGCCTCATGATCTTCATCCGGGGCCCGGTCAGTTTTTACACGATGCGGTTCCTGCTAGGCGCCGCCGAAGCCGGGTTCTTCCCCGGCATCATTCTCTACATGAAGCACTGGTTTCCGGCCCGCGCCCGGGCGCGAGCGGTGGCGTGGTTCATGACGGCGAACCCGCTGGCCGGCATCATCGGCAGCCCAATCTCGGGGGCGCTGCTGGGCCTGCACGGAAGCGGCCTCTCGGGATGGCAGTGGATGTTCCTGATCGAAGGCATGCCCGCCATTCTGCTCGGTGCCGCGGTGCTCTGGACTCTCGCCGACACTCCGCGCGATGCCAAATGGCTAAAGGACGAGGAGCGAGACTTGCTCCTCAAGAACCTGGCCGCCGAACGGCAATCTGACGCAGGACTGACCAAGGGCAGCATCCTGGCGGCCGTATTCAGTCTCAGGATTTGGCTCCTGTCGCTGGTGTATTTCGGCGTCTCGACGACCATGTACGGAGTTACCTTGTGGCTGCCGAGCGTGATCAAGTCGCTGTCGGGACTGGGTAACTTTGCGATCAGCCTGATCGCGGTTCTTCCATTCCTCGTGACCACGATCATCATGGTGCTGGTGGGACTGCACTCCGACCGCAGCGGTGAGCGCCGCTGGCACACTGCCGTTCCGGCCTTCGTGGCCGGGGCGGCGCTGGTATGTGCGGCTTACGGAAGTTCGACGGCCGTGGTTGTGGCCGCCATCGGCCTTGGCCTGGCAGGCGCCGAAGCCATGGTAGGCCCCTTCTGGGCGATGGCGACATCGCGAATGGAAGGCCTCTCGGCGGCCGCTGGGATTGCCGTCATCAACTCCATCGCCAACCTCGGAGGCTACTTCGGTCCCGACATTATCGGCTTCTTCCGAACCGTGGGAGGCGGCTTCCGCGGCGGCCTGCTAGCCATCGGCGCCACGGTAGCTCTGAGCGGCGTAATCGCGCTCGTGGGGGGACGTCGGGCGGCCTCCCGGGGCCCGGCCCTACATTGATTGGTTCGTGGCCATGCTCAGCGCTTCGTTCCGCCTCGTTCATTGATTACAATAGGAGTTTCGTCCGGCAACCCTTACCGGAGCCCGTAGAGGGACGATCAGCTTTTGGAACAGGCAAACCACAATTCCAGTCCGGCCCCCATTGTCTACTGGCGGGTCGAAGGCAGCCTTCTCGACCTAACCGTCGTGGAGCCGGTGGCGTTCTTTACCTGGAACGCACAGACGTTCGCCGAACGCTTCCGGCGTCGCGGCCTCATCTTCTTGATGGCCCTGCTCCGCCCATTTCTTTACTCCACGAATCGCAAGTTCGCCACGCGGGTGGTCCACACTGTTTTGCGTGGAGTTACCCGCGACCGTCTCGACCTGCTCGGCGAAGAATACTTCCAATACAAATTGAAGCCGCGTCTGAAGTTGAGCGGCGTCGAGAAGGTACAAGAGCTTGTCCGCTCCGGTGCCGACGTCGTCCTGGTGAGCCAAGGCCTGGAACACGTGATGCGTCCTCTGGCTCAGCACTTGGGCGTGAAGCGAGTCGTAGCCAATCGCCTGGACTTCCGCGACGGCACCGCGACCGGCAGGTTGCTCGAGCCCGTGATTCGTCCGCGTGGCGCTTTCGCCCGCATCCGTGAGCAGAATCCCGACGGACGAAAAGCTCCGAAGACCTTGGCACGGCATCTCGACATTTCCGTCGAAGAGCTTCGTTCCGCAGTCATTCCTGCCGAGCGGCAGGTCGCCGCCCCCGCTCAGCCCATCGTTCATTTCGACGGTCAGCGCCAAGCCCCCGGATTTTCCGTGCGCCGCGCATTCGCAGGCAAGCATGTGATGCTGGTGGGAGTCACCGGATTCATCGGCAAAGTCTGGCTCGCGAACACGCTTCTGGATTTGCCCGACGTGAAGCGGATCTACTTGTTGATCCGCAGACAGAAGTCGAATCCCGCAGAGCGTCGTTTCGAAAAGATGCTGGAAGACTCGCCGGTTTTCGATCCGCTGTTCGAAAAACATGGCGACGCTCTCGCCAATTTCCTGCGAGAAAAAATCGAAGTCGTCGAAGGGGACGTGACTCAGCCCGGACTAGGGCTGGCGCCCGACACATCTCGCCGCCTGCAGAAGAATCTCGACCTGATCATCAATAGCTCGGGATTGACCGATTTCAATCCCGACTTGCGCGACGCGCTCACCACCAACACCGACGCGCCCCTCAACATCCTCGAATTCGTGCGGGCCTCGGACCATGCCAGCCTACTGCACCTTTCCACCTGCTACGTCGCGGGAGAGCAGGACGGACGCGTCGGAGAAAAGCTGGTCCAGAACTACAATCCGCGCGGCTTAGCCGACTTCGATGCCGACCGCGAATGGAATGCTCTGCACGAGTTAGTCCGCCAGGCCGACGCGCAATCCGAGAGCGAAGAAGTCACCTCTGGCCTTCGCATGCAGGCGATGGCCAAAGAACATGCGGCAAAAGGCTTGCAGGGCGCGGCTCTCGACAATCAAGTTCGCAAAAACCGCGTCCGCTGGTTGAAGACCTACCTCACCGAGGCAGGCACTCGCCGCGCAAAAGAGCTGGGCTGGCCCAACACCTACACGCTGACCAAGAGTCTTGCTGAGTCGCTCATCGCGAAGCGCGGCGCTGGACTACCCGTCGCCGTAGTTCGTCCCGCGATCGTCGAGACCTCCGTCGACAAGCCTTTTCGCGGATGGAATGAAGGCATCAACACTTCTGCCTCGCTCTCTTACCTGCTCGGAACCTACTTCCGCCAGTTGCCGTCGAACGAAAGCAAGCGCCTCGACATCATTCCCGTGGACGCTGTTTGCAGCGGAATGACTCTCATCGCCGCCGCGCTCATGGAACGCCGGCACGATCCGCTCTACCAACTCGCCACCTCTGTGACAAACCCCTGCGACATGGGGCGCTCCATCGAATTGACCTCGCTCGCTCACCGCAAGCACTATCGCGCGCAGGAGGGCTTGGAATCGTGGCTGCGCCTGCGTTTTGATGCAATTCCTGTTTCCAAGACTCGCTACAACCGTATGTCGGCCCCGGCGCAAAAGGCGATCGTAAAGTCGATTCAGCGCATCATGTCTCCGCTGCCGCTGAAGAAAGCGCCGCTGGTCAAGACCGAAAGAAACCTCGAACGCCTGGAAAAACTGATCGAACTGTTCGAACCGTTCATCCTGCTCAACGAGCATGATTTCGCCGCGGAAAATATCGAGAAGCTTTCGTATGCGCTTGTGCCGGAAGAAAAATCTACCTTCGCCTACGACACGCGCTCGCTCGACTGGTGGGAGTACTGGATAAACATTCACATCCCGGCCCTGCGCCGCTGGACTTATCCACTGATTGAAGGGCGTCCGCTCGAAGCGCGGCCTCCCCGCAACTTTCAACTCGCACCTGCGAATGGAGACGCCGTGAAGACCGGCACTAACGGAGCAACGTGGCGATATTCCTGACCGGGTCGACCGGATACATCGGCGCCCACGTGGCGTCCAATCTCTTGGACGGGCACGGCGCGGCTTTAAACCTGCTGGTGCGGGCGCGTGATCCGCAGGAAGCGCAACTCCGCCTATGGCGCGCCTGGCAACTGCATCTGGAATTCCCGCGCTTCTTTGAATATCTCCAGACCAAGGTTCGCATTTTCTGCGGAGACCTGACGTCTCCCGGTTTTGGTCTCGGCCGCGATGAGTATGATCGCCTCGTTCATACCACGGACTCCGTGATTCACTGCGCCGCCTCGCTCAATCGCAAATCGGAAAAGAGTTGTCTGAACGTGAATCTCCGCGGCACGCTCGAAGTGCTCACGCTGGCGCGGCACGCGGAGCACTATCACGGTTTGCGCCGCTTCAGCGAGGTCAGCACCGTGGCCGTGGCCGGCAAGCGCAGCAACGAAATCGTAACGGAAGACCGCTCCATCGAGTGGGACCGCTCCGACTACGATCCCTACGCGCGCACTAAGAAGTTTTGCGAGCACATGACGCGGGTGCTCCTTCCCGACACTCCCAAGACCGTCTTCCGCCCCAGCATCGTCCTCGGGGATAGCCGGCATGCCGAGACAACGCAGTTCGACATGGTCAAGGCGTTCGTATTCCTGGCTGGTCTGCGGGTGCTCCCGTTTCGTCCGACCGACAAAATCGACATCGTGAATGTCGACTTCGTCGCCGACGCGATCGCGACCCTGCATCAGAAAGACCAGCCGAAGTTCGATACCTATCACCTGTCGTCGGGAACATCCTCGCAAACGTTCCGTGAACTGACCTCCGCTCTCGCGTCCGCTCAGCAGAAGCGCGGCCCGGTGTTCTTGCCCTTCGCCGAAAAGCCGTTCGCCGGATCGGTGAACTTCCTTTCCAATCGCAGCGGATCTCTCGCCAAGGGCGCGTCGCTTCTGAAAGTATTCATGCCCTACCTGGTCTGGAACACGGTGTTCGACAACACGCGCGTCACCTCTGAACTCGGGCGCAAGCCGGTTCCGTTTTCGCAATACAGTTTTCCGCTGTTAAAGTTCAGCCGCGAAAATAATTTCGAATACAAGTACAAGCCGTGGCCTGCGGCCGCTGGAGGTACCGCCGCATGATGGACATTCTTCTAGAGGCATGGGTCAGTAGCAACATTGAGCGCGCCAAAGCTGGATGGATGCTCGGAGCAGGGAAGCCCTGGCAGCCCGGCGAAAAGCTCAAGCTGTTGTTTGCGGGCTACAACGGCACCCGCAACATGGGTTCGGATGTGCGAGTGGAAGAGATGCTGCGCCAGATCCGCCACATCCTCGGCGCCGAGCGCGTCGACTTTACCGCAATGACTTTCGACTTCGAACGCTCCAAGGGATACTTCGAGAATACGGCTCAAGTGCGCCTGCCTGATATTTTTCCGCCGTTCCTGTCGGACGAAGTCCCCCGCCACCACGGCGTGGTTGCCTGCGAAGGCTCCATGTTCAAGAGCAAATTCGCCAACGCGCTTACGACCATGATGATCGGCTCTCTGGGCATTGCCGCCGCGCAGAACAAGCTCTCCGTAGGGTATGGCGGCGAAGCGGGCCACATGGATCCTCTTCTCGCGAAGATGTGCGCCCGTTATTGCAAAGATTCTCTCGTCATCACGCGCAACGAAGAGTCGCGCACCGTGCTCCGCGAACTCGGCGTCCCCACCGAATTGGGTACAGACACCGCCTGGACTTTTGAACCGCGTTCCGCGGAGTACGGCCAGAGCGTGTTGCGGCAAGTTGGATGGGACGGCCGCACTCCTGTGCTCGTGGTCTGTCCGATCAATCCCTTCGAATGGCCGGTAAAGGCGTCAGTTGCGAAACTCGCGCTGCACAGCACGGTCGGGGCCTATAAGAAGAGTCACTATCGAGGGCCTTATTTCCACAACTCAGGTCCGGCCGCCGATCGCGCCTACGAGCATTACCTTACTTCGATCGCCAATGCCGTCGATGCTTTCCGCAAACAGCGCAGCGTCTTTGTCATTCTGGCCGCGACCGAACGCCTCGACGCTCGCCCCGCGAAGCGTATCTCCGACAAACTCGGTGGAGTGCCGATTCTCACCTCCGACGACTACAACATGTACGAACTGGTCAGCATCTTGCGTTCCTGCCACATGATGGCCTCGTCGCGCTATCACGGCATCGTGACCTCGATGCCGGCGCTTGTGCCTTCGGCAGGGATCACGATGGATGAACGTATTCGCAACCTGATGCGTGAACGCGGCCATCAGGAATTACTGATGAACGTCGACGACGCCGACCTCGAGCCGAAGTTGCTCGTTGCCCTCGAAACGCTGGCCACGCAAGGCGAGCGCATTGCCGATGGAATTGCGCGCACGGTCGTAAGGAACTTGAAAGTCATGGCGCGGATGGGCGTGTACTTTGAAGAGGAATTGCAACGTCGGTATCCCGCATTCCCCACGCGCCAGGGCGAATGGAGTTGGGAAGATTACCTGCCGCCCATGAACGCGTCGCTGCGCCAGTTGGTCGCGGCTTACAGCTGATTCCGGCGCTCCCGGTCCTAAACCATGCCATTTGTCGGCGACATATTTTCGCAACTCAAAGCGGCTGCAGGCACCGTCGTTCTGCAGGAGATCCGCGACGGCCGAGTCACAGGAGTGACGGGTCAACAACTCCTCGACCTGATCGCCAAGGCGCGAACTTTCCTAGCTTCGAAGGGACTGAAGAAGGGCGACCGCTGCGGATTGCTCGCCGCCAACAGTATTCGCTGGATCGCTCTCGACCTTGCCGCCATGGCTGAAGCGCTGATCGTCGTTCCCTTGTATTTTCGCCAGGCTCCCGCAGAGTTGATCGCCATGATGAAGGACAGCACTCCATCATTACTCTGCTGCGGAGATGTCGCGCTGCGCGACGCGATTCAGCAGAACTGGCCTGCGCCAAACAAAGTCGACATGCCGCCGCAGTTTCTCTTCGACGAGATTTTTGGTGGCGTCGACGGAGTCGCGCTCGATCGCCCGCAAGTCCGCGACGCCGATCCCGTCACCATCATCTATACATCGGGTACCTCCGGCGAAGCGAAGGGCGTGGTTCTCACTGAGGCCAACGTAGGATTCATGCTCGGTTGCACTTCCGCGCGCCTCGACTCCCTCATGGGCGGACGTTCCGGGCAAGACCG
>Ga0335083_10010657_pt1:0-7500 | contig 11084 bp, 9 predicted proteins | sample Lox_Sample_42_FD_206716 | JGI IMG/M metagenome (GOLD analysis project Ga0335083, IMG submission 206716) | Soil microbial communities from Loxahatchee National Wildlife Refuge, Florida, United States - Lox_Sample_4.2 | ecosystem: Environmental > Terrestrial > Soil > Wetlands | place: USA... | reverse complement strand
GGAACAATCGTTGGCCCTCTCGATCATAGACATCCACTGTGCCAGGTGCGGACGGTCCGGCCACTTGCGAGAGCCGTCCTTGGCTCCAATTGGGCATTAGTCCTCCCGAGGTGAGGGCCTGGAGATATCTTGCCGTATGTGCGGGGGGTGACAAGTGCCCCGTCCCAGCGCAACCATTATTTCCCCCCGACGAATTTGCCCCGTAAGTACTCCCCCAAATACACAGCAGGATGCCGACAAGAACGCCGGCGAAAGGTAATTTCGACATGAGGCCTCCTTACAGAGTGCCGTCTTTCGAGAAAGAAAACTCTAGCAGCAGTTCTCGCCAATAGCCAAGAAAGAGAATGCCCCGCGTTTAGTTGAAACTTGAGAACAAGAAGCAGCGGCTCTCGCCCGAACTCGGATAGAGTTCGGGTTGCGAATCCCTTTTAAAGGAGAGAGCCGCCGTGAGAAACAAATACCAGAGGAAAGACCGCAAGTCCAATCACAAGTTCGAAGTCGTCGGAGGGCAGGAGTTGTTGGTGCGGGTGCCGTTGCCGATCGCCGAGGTGTGGGCGGAGATGCAAGCACAAGTGGAAGAGCTGACCGGGCAAGCCGGGTTGCAGATCTTGCGCGCCATCCTGGAAAACGAAGTCACGCACCGGGTGGGGCCTCCGCATCGACCGAATCCCGCCGCCGGCTGCGTGCGCTGGGGAAAGCAACCGGGTTACGTGGTCTTTGCTGGACAGAAGATTCCGCTGGAACGGCCGCGAGTGCGAACGCGCGAAGGCCAGGAAGTGGAACTGGAGAGCTACGGTCAGCTGCAGCAGGACGGAAAACTGCAACGAGCGGTGCGGGAACGCGTGGTGGCCGGGTTGTCCACGCGGAACTATCGGCGAGCGGTGGAGAGTGTTCTGGAAGGGTACGGGATCGCGAAGAGCAGCGTGAGCCGGCAGTTCGTGGCGGCCAGTAGCAACCAGTTGCGGGTGCTGTGCGAACGACGATTGGAGGATCTGAATCTGGTGGTGCTGATGATCGACGGCATTCACTTTGGCGGCCAGGTGCTGGTGGTGGCCTTGGGGATCGCAGAGAGCGGAGAAAAACACGTTTTGGGCGTGTGGCAAGGAGCCACGGAGAACACCGCGGTGGTGAAAGGGCTGTTGGAAGATCTGGTGGACCGGGGACTGGATCTAAAGCGGCGGTATCTGGTGGTGATCGACGGATCGAAAGCGCTGCGCGCCGGTGTGGAACGGGTTTTCGGTGAGCAAGTGGAGGTGCAGCGTTGCCAGATCCACAAGCGGCGGAATGTGCGGGAGTACCTGCCGGAGAACTGCCAGAAAGACTACGACCGGCGGATGCGCAATGCGTACGCGATGAACGACTACACGGAGGCCAAGGAGGCCTTGCAGAAAATCTTCCGGCAACTGGAACGGATCAATCCGAGCGCGGCCCGGAGCCTGGAGGAAGGACTGGAAGAAACACTGACGGTGCATCGCTTGGGTGTCGGAGTGGTGTTACGCCGGAAACTGGCCACCACCAATCCCATCGAATCGTGCCTGTCGACGGTGCAGCGGGTGGCGCGAAACGTAAAGCGCTGGAGGGAAGGAGATCAGCCGCTGCGCTGGACCGCCGCCGGACTCCTGGAAGCAGAGAGGAAGTTCCGACGCATCAAAGGTTACCGAGAACTCTTGTTGCTCAAGGAGCGCCTGAATCCGTCGCGCCTTCCGCAGAAGGAGGTTCGGACAGTAGAAGTCGCTTGAACTTGTTTGCGGGGAGACTTACAGTGCCGAACGTCGAGAGTCGCTGCAATCAACTAAAACTCGGACATCCTCGCCAAGAAATGTTTCATATCTAAATTTTCATTAAGAAGCCTAGTAGATTTGTATTCCTACCCCGATGACAGCCAGCGGGTGCCATGTCTTAACTTCGGTGTGGCCCAGCCTTGCTTTCTGCCAGGATGGGGGCCGATGGCCACTCACCTTCCACTACTCACTGCCCATTTCTCACGGCCCACCACCGGCTCTCTTTTTCCACAATTCTGTCTCAACAAACTCGCAAATTTCCGCCACTCCTTCCATCCTTTTGACTTCCACGTGTCTAATTCGAATCAAGCTATCTTACAAATCCTCTTCAGCACACCATCGCGGTTCTTTCCGTTGTCTTACCCTGTCTAATCGCGTAAACTTGGAGGGTAAGTTAGAGCGATTGCCATGAGCGAAAAACAGCTAAAAGAGTTCCTCGAAACAATTGAGCGCGTTCGGCAAGCGAACCCGTCTCCGGAGCAGAAGCGTAAGTTTCTGGTCGATGCGGGATTTTATACCGAATCCGGAGAACTGACCGAACACTACCGTCCTGTCGAAATCCCCGTCAAAGCCCAGAGTTAGGTGCACGAGCTTACTTCTTCGTTTGTCCTCGGCTATCACGGATGCGACCGTGCCGTTGCTGAGAATCTTCTGCAAAACAAGCCGTTTCAGATAAGCGAGAATGACTACGATTGGTTAGGGTCCGGCGTCTATTTCTGGGAATCGAACCCAGCAAGAGCGTTGGATTGGGCGAAACATCTTCAGAGGTTCCGAAAAGATCCCCCCAACCGGATCTCGGAGCCATACGTTGTCGGGGCCATCATCGATATGGGCTATTGCCTCGACTTGGCATCCACAGCTGGCATCGAATTTGTTAAGGCCGCGTACCTGATGTTCGAGAACTATGTTCACGAGAGCCATCTTTCCATGCCGAAAAATTACGGCGGAGAGGATCTTCTCCAGCGTCGGCTTGACTGCGCCGTCATTAACCACATCCACGAGATCAATAAGAAGGGCGGCAAGAAACCCTTTGAATCTGTTCGAGGCGTCTTTTTTGAAGGGAAGCCTATTTACCAGACTGCCGGCTTCTACGAGAAAACCCACATTCAAATCTGCGTCCGGGATCTGTCGAACATCAAAGGCGTCTTTCGCGTTCCGGCCGACCAACTAGAATCCAGATAAAGCTCCGGCGCCCCGAGTCTGACGTAATTCGTCTCACCAAACTCTTAAATTCCCGCCAACTCCTTCCGTCCACTCCACTTCCCCGTCTCACGTCGAATGATAAAACTACAGTACTGTACCTTGACAGTAATTCAATCCCGCGCTACCATTCGCTATGTTTCGCTTGCACCAGCCCCCTTCTTGTCCCTCCTCCGACACTTATCTCCTTTCGTTTGATACTGTTCCGCACTCTTTTGCACTCCGTAAAACACTATCTCCTGCTGTTTCAATCACTTGCGCACTCTTTGCGCAAAACACCCGGGGTGGCGTATCCCCCCTTCATTTCATTACGCCCTTCCCTCGCCCACTTTTGTCCACACACCCGCCTACTTACCCCTGCCGCGCCGCCTCGCATCCATCTAAAATGGAATTTCACTAACTCCTCGGCCAGGGACAACGATCTGAGTACAACTCCCAACGAATTAAAAAACACGACCGAAGGCAAACCGGGCGTCGGTCGCGTCTGGAGGGCATTGCGCCATCGCAACTTCCGTCTCTTTTTCACCGGCCAGAGCATTTCGCTGATCGGCACGTGGATGACGCGCATCGCCACGGCCTGGCTCGTCTACAAGCTAACGAGTTCGGCGCTGCTCCTCGGCGTCGTGGGATTCGCAGGCCAGATTCCCACGTTTCTGATTGCACCGTTTGCGGGTGTATGGGTCGATCGACTGGACCGCCAGAAAGTCCTCGTCGTCACGCAGGTCCTCGCCATGCTGCAATCGCTCGCGCTTGCCGCTCTGACCCTGAGCGGCCGCATCACCATTTACGAAATCATCGGGCTCAGCGCGTTTCAAGGCGCCATCAACGCGTTCGACATGCCCGGCCGTCAGGCCTTCATGGTCCAGATGGTCGAAGACCGGCAGGACTTAGGCAACGCCATCGCGCTGAATTCTTCCATGGTGAATCTGGCGCGACTTGTCGGCCCTTCGCTGGCTGGCGTCATTATCGCGCTCTTCGGCACCGGCTATTGTTTCCTGATCGACGGCCTCAGCTATCTCGCCGTCATCGCTTCGCTATTGATGATGCGCCTAGCTCCGTTCATGACCGCGCGTGTTGCCGTGCCGATGTTTCAACAACTCAAGGAAGGCTGGGAATACGTCTCGAAATCGACGCCCATTCGCACCATTCTCCTGCTCTTTGGACTCATCAGTTTGATGGGCTGGCCCTTCACCGTGCTCATGCCCGTTTTCGCCATCAACATACTTCACGGTGGCCCGCACACATACGGCTTTCTGATGGGAGCGGTCGGTATTGGCGCGCTCGTCTCCGCGTATTCTCTTGCACTCCGCGGCAGCGTTCGCGGATTGACCAAGATGATTCCGATCTCCTCGGGGCTATTCGGAATTGGCTTGATTCTTTTCGGATTTTCTCGATATCTCTGGCTCTCCCTCCTGCTTCTGGCGATTTGCGGCTTCGGCATGATGCAGCAAATGGCAGCGAGCAATACGATCATTCAAACCATCGTGGAGGAAGACAAGCGCGGACGCGTGATGAGCTACTACACGGCTGCGTTCGTTGGTATGGCGCCCTTCGGGAGTTTGCTGGCTGGCGCGCTCGCCCACGCGATTGGCGCCACGCGCACAGTGATGGTCAGCGGCGTTTGCTGCCTTGCGGGCGCGGTTTGGTTTTTCACGCGGCTAAAGGCCGTGCGGCAGGTCATCCGCCCCATTTATGTGAATCTGGGCATCGTGCCGCCGGAAGTAAACGCAGTACTGCAAGATGCCGGCGGGAATTAGAACTCTCGCTGTTTTGCGCGAATGGTCAGACGGACTCGGGAATCCGCAAGCCATCCAAATCGGCCGCAAGATTAACCGGCGAAGCGAGATGCAGCGCGGCTGACGGGTTTTTCATGACCCGCTCGAAAGCGGCCTGGAAAGCTTCCATTTCCGGTTGCGTTCCGACAGTAACGCGAACGTGCGTCGGCCACACTGGCCAGGGCCGCCCGATAAAAACATTTTGCGCACCCATCGCGGCGATAACTTCTTTTGCCGGGCGCTTGGTCTCGAGCATGAAGCAGTTGGACTCCGAGCGCACGAAGGAATAGCCATTCTTGGAGAGCCACTCGAAGGTCGCCTCGCGAATCTTCGCGTTGATCTGTTTGCGCTCGGGAACGAGCTGCGCATCTTTCAAGCTTGCCGTCGCCGCGGCCACGGCGGTGATGGGCATGGCGTTCCAACCGGAGAACGCTGCGACTTTTTCCAGCAGGCTCGGCTTGGCGATGGCAAAACCACAGCGCAGCCCCGCCATGCCGTAGATTTTCGAGAACGTGCGCAAAACCACTACGTCTTGATCCGCTTTGACGAGATCGATGGCCGAAGAACCATCGGAGAAATGAATATAGGCTTCATCAATGAGCAGTACCGAGTTTTTTGGCTTGTGGGCCAGAAGGAATTCGATGTCCGAATGGCTGGTGAGCGTGCCGGTCGGATTATTCGGCGTGCAGATATAGAAGACGCCTGCATCGGGTGCAGCGGCCAACATGGCCTTCACGTCGTGAGAATACGTTTTGGTCAGAGGCACTCTAACCACGCGCGCGCCGGATTTTTTTGCAGCAAATGTGCCGGCTTCATAACCCGGATCAGCGGTGACGTAGCTCTTCGTAGGAGAGGTGAAAGCCAGTACGGAAAAGTGCAGCGGCTCGCTCGAACCGGGGAAGGCGCGAAGGTAATGAGGCTTGAGCCCTTCCATGGCGGAAAATGTTTTTTCCAAGTCGTCGGTCATCCACATCGAGTAGCGTCCACCCTGGGACGCGACTTCATTCACCGCGCCGCACGCCACGCCGCAAGGGCCCAGCGGGTTCTCATTGGCGTTGATCAGCACGGCATCCTTCGGGTGAGGACGCGGTTCTGCCGCGGCGGCAAGCATTGGTTCAGTAACGATTCGCAGACCTGCCGCTACGGCTGCGGCGGCTGCGGAAACCTGCAAAAACGAGCGACGGGAACGACAGGCGGGATTTTCTTCCCTTGACATGATCGAACCTCCAAATTGCGTTCGCAGGACGCGAACTGGCTGCAGACAACCTACCACGTTCTGGCACTCGCGAACTTCCTTTTTTGCATTCGTTTTTCCGCTAGCAAGTATTCGGATCAAGTGAAGCAGATTCTTGCGATCCGATAAAACTTTCAGAGAAGAAAAAGAGAACGCAAAGCCAGGTATTGACTTCAAACTGGTCTAACGCTTGTGTTTTCTGACGATTAGACGGGGTCGCGATTGATGTCCTTCAGGTCATCCGATGCTGACGAACGGACACGCTTGCGCTCGGGAACGCATCAAACACTGTGAAAGTACTATTGACTGCGCCGGTTCGCAGAAATACTCTGGTTTTTGCTGGACCCGGCCAAGTTTAAAACCCACACGCTGCGAGGTCAGGTATGGCCACCGAAACTGCGGGAAGCATCGTCAGCATTCCTTCCGGTAAGGCACTTCAAGAAAGATGGGAGAAGCTACGCACTCACCAGCGTATTGTTTCTCGTGTGAAATTTCAGGTTGAATGGGAAGAGGGCGCACAACAACAGCGCGCTAATGGGGTCACCGTAGATATAAGCAAGTCTGGCTGTTTGGCGGTTGTAGGTGCAGGGCTTCCTCTTCACAAGCGCGTTCGTCTAATCAACCCAACGAGCGGGCGCACGACGGAAGCACAGGTCGTCTGGCGCGATCATGAAGCGTGGGATGTCGGGCTCGAGCTGGTTAAGCCGGACGCTAGTTTCTGGGGCGTCAAGTTCTAAAGAGTTTGGCTTGAAGGCACAATGGGTGGCGGGCCGGGCATTTCTCCAGGCTGCTGCACTTCTTCGACGAGCTTCCGGGGATTTCAACGTGGACGGATGTGACTGAGCCTTGTTTAAAACTCAGTCCGGCCACTTTTCTTTAGGCAAACTCTTTTTGATAGTCTCAAGGTTTTGGAAGCCGTCCTTGATGACCGTTTGCATTACATTGTCCTTGGTAACCACGACTGGAGTCAGATAGATAGCCTGAACGGTGCGCTCTCCGTCAGCTATGGAAATAGCGTTCTTGACCGAAGTGCCCGAGGCTAAATCCACGGCAGCTTGCGCGGCTAATTTTGCCTGCTCCTTTACCGGCTTATAGACCGTCATCGTCTGTGTGCCGTCCAGAACCCGGATGATTGCGGCGAGATCCGCGTCCTGGCCGGACACAAGGACCTTTCCGGCCAACTTATGCTCTTCCAGAGCCTGAATTGCGCCGCCCGCGGTCCCATCATTGGAGGCGACCACGGCAGCAATATTGCCTTTGGTGGAAACAATAGCCTCGGACATGATCGCGTAGGCTTCCGCCGGATCCCAATCCTTTGCCCAGGAATCGCTCACGATTTTGATGTCGCCACGGTCGACGTATGGTTTCAGAACCTGCATCTGCCCCTGGCGAAGAGCCTGGGCATTGTTGTCCGCCGGAGAGCCACCGATCAACACGAAGTTTCCTTTCGGGGCCAGCCGAGCGAGCCAGGAAGCCTGCAGTTGGCCGATCAGTTCGGCGTTTGTGCCGA
>Ga0335083_10010656_pt1 | contig 11087 bp, 10 predicted proteins | sample Lox_Sample_42_FD_206716 | JGI IMG/M metagenome (GOLD analysis project Ga0335083, IMG submission 206716) | Soil microbial communities from Loxahatchee National Wildlife Refuge, Florida, United States - Lox_Sample_4.2 | ecosystem: Environmental > Terrestrial > Soil > Wetlands | place: USA... | reverse complement strand
GGAGAGCGCGCTGGCGTACCTGCGCCACACGGTGCTGAACCGGTCCCGGTCGGTGCTGCGGCACCAGGCCGTGGTGGCCAAGCACCTGCCGAAGCCGCCACCAGACATGCCCAGCGCTGAGTACGGCGCCCTGGTGCTGCTCGAGCGGTCCGCGATGGTCGCGGCGCTGCGCAAGCTGCCCGCTCGGCAGCGCGAGGCGATCGTGTTGCGGTACTACGCGGACTTCTCCGAGGCCGAGGTTGCGGCTGCGATGGGCATCAGCCGTGGCGCGGTGAAGAGCCACACCGCGCGGGGCATGGCCGCGCTGCGCGCGGAGCTGGAGCAACCATAGGGAGATCGGGCGACGGCAGGAACGAGGATCGTCCCGGCGTCACGCCGCAGCCCGTTCGGGATCAAGGTCTTGACGTCCCCGGGTCGGCCTGGACGGTCCGGTCCGGGCCGCGGCGGGGGCGGGAGCGGGGCGCGTCCGGCCGGCGTGGACCGCCACATCCGGGCTGAGCGGCCGTGGCCGCCTGGTCTGGCCGCTGCCAGGTCCGGTCGGGTCCGCCGGATCCGGCGGCGGGCAGATGGCCGGGGGTGCGCTGGCGACGCTGCCTGGGGCGGCCTGGTGCTGGCGGGCCGGATGCGCGTTCTCGTCGGCGATCGCGGAGCTGCGGCTGAGGGCCGCGGCGCCGGCGATGACCACGGCCAGCGCTAGCGCCTCGCCGGCCAGGGCGGCCGCATCGGTCCGGATGTGCTCGCCGAACAAGAACACGCCGAGCAGGCTGGCCGCCAGCGGGTCCAAGATGGTGAACCCGGGCTGGGAGGCGGCCAGCGGCCCGGCCGCCAGCGCGTGCGAGGCCAGCAGCATGGTCCCCGCCCCGGCGGCCAGCAGCAGGTACAACGACCAGGCGGAGAACATGGCGCCGGGGCCATCGCCGAGGTGCGAGCTGAGTTCCTTGATGACCGCGGCCATGAACCCCCAGGAGATCCCGGTGGCCGCACCCAGCACAGCAGCGCGGCGGCCTCGGGACGCGCCGGGACGGCGGCCGAGGCCGGACGCCACGGCCAGGGCCGCGGCCACGGCGCCGGCGGTGGCCAGCCCGGCCAGCAGCCAGGAGGACCCGGGCGCGTGCAGCCGCCCGCCGGACGGGGCGGCCAGGCGGAGGAACGCGCCGATCCCGGCGGACATGGCCGCCGCGGCGAGCAGGTCGCGGCCGGTCACCCGCCGCGACCCGGCCACGGCCAGGTAGCCGAAGACGAACAGCAGCTCGGCCGCCAAGATGGGCTGCACCAGGGCCAGGTCGCCGTAGCGCAGCGCGGTGATCTGGAAGACGAACCCGCCGATCATGGCGGCGATGCCGAGCAGCCAGGCCGGCTGCCGGGCCAGCCGGCCCAGGAGCCGGGCGTCAAAGCCCGTCGTCTCGTTATCCTTGGCGCCCTTGCGCTGGCACAGCGAGGCGGTGGCCGTGCACACGCTGGCCGCGACGGCCAGCAGGATTGCCTTGTCCATCAGCGTGCCCCTTTCGCTCGGCCATTGCATTGCGCCGTGTCCCACCACTGTGACGATTCCGCGGCCGCGGCATCATCGGCCCGCACGGCGGCTACCGCGACCGGGACCGCCGGGACTCGACGAGCGAACTGGCGATGGAGTGGTCGCTGCCTTCTTCCGGGATCGTGTTCATGGCCCCAGCTTGGCTCCGCGAGCCTGGCCAGCACATCGGGAAGATCCCCGGCGTACCCCTGATCCCCGCGCCACGGGATCAGGGACGTCCCGCAGCAGTCGCCTGGATCTGCAATTTGCAGCAATATTTGCCACGCATTGTGCTGTAACTCTTCGAGGTGGTACGGTTACCATTCGTACGTCGATACGCTCCGAGAGGGTGAATGCGCAATGCGTGACACATGGACCTGACCGGCCCGCCGCCTCTAGGGGTGCGCCCCGTCCGAGTGGCGGGGCGTACTCATGGCGCAGCCATCTCGCTCAGGACGGTGGCCGCGGCCGGTTCCGGTTCACCGGGGCCGCAGAGTCGGCGCAGGTAGTCGACGACATGGTGAGTGTCTCTCGCGGATCCACGCGCGGCGAGAATTCCGTCCGGCCGGACGAGCGCGAAGCCGCTGCGGAGATCTCCGCCGACGACGTCGACGAGCTCGGCGTAGCGCCCGACGCCGACCGCCTCGAGCGCGCCGCGGACACCGGCGCCAGACACGATCAGCACGTGGCGTCCGCTGCTGAGCAGGTGATACAGCCGGGCTGGTCCGTGCCCGCCACGGACCTCGAGGTCGGGGAACCGGTGTCCGGGCCTCGGCCCGCGGCCGTGACCGGCGGGCTGGACAAGCAGGCTCGACGGGTAGGCGACCGAGAGCTGAGACAGCTTGCGGGCCCCCCAGCGCTGGACCATCGGTATCCGGCCCGCGACGGGAATGACGGTGTCCCGCACGGCCCGCTTGGCCCGGCTCCGCATGGTCAGTAGTCCGACGATCTTGTCGGTGAGCTCGAGCACGTCGGACGCGGCGGGGCCGCGCTCTTGGCCATAGGTGTCCAGGAGCGCGTCCGGGGCACGGCCGTCCGCCACCAGGGCCAGCTTCCAGGCGAGGTTGTGCGCGTCCATCATCCCCGTGTTCATGCCCTGGCCGCCGGCGGGCGAGTGGATGTGCGCGGCATCTCCGGCGAGCAGCACGCGCCCGCGCCGGTAGCTGGCGGCCGACCTGAGGTGACACCGGAAGGACGCCAGCCATTCCGGATCGCTGATCTGGATGGGCCGCGGCGCGCGTTGCGCGACCAGCGCCTGGACCTCCGCGAATGTTGGCGGCTGGTGGCCGCGGTGGCCCGCGTTGGCCAGGACCAGGCGCCAGCGCTGACCGCCCATTGGTATGCAGACCAGGGGCAGACCGTTTGGGCGGAAGAAGGCGTGAACCGCGTCGTCGGTGCCTGCGCCGTCCAGCGCGACGTCGGCCAGCAGCCAGTCCTGCGGGTACGGCTGCCCCTCGAACAGGAACCCGATCTCACGGCGCACGCGGCTGTGCGCGCCGTCGCAGCCGACCACGTAGCCGGCGCGCACCTCGATCTCCCGCCCGGCAGCGTCGGTGACCGTGGCGTCGACGGCGTCGCCGCGCTCGGTCAGGCGGACCAGCCCGGTGCCCTGCTCGATGTGGCCACCGAGTTCCCGCACGCGGGCGCGGAGTAGGGTCTCGGTCTGGCTCTGCGGGAGGTGCAGCGTATAGCCGAAGCGCGAGCCGTTGCGAGCCAGGTCCAGGTCGAGGAGGTTGCGATGGCCGGCGTACCAGCGCAAACGCCGGACGCGATGGCCCTGGTCGATGAACGCGTCCGCTAGCCCCATCGTGTCGAGGAGCTCGAGCGTCCGAGCTTGAATGCCGAGTGCCCGGCTCTGCGTGGCGGGCCCTTCGCTTTTGTCGATGATGCGGGCGCAGATCCCGCGGGCGAGCAGTTGCGCCGCCAGCGTCAGGCCGGTCGGCCCGGCACCGACGACGAGCACCTGGCAGCCGGGTCTCACGGTGTGCGTTGTTGTCATGCCAGCAACGATGGACCGGTCGGTGCCGCGGATCGTCTGAAGAACTACGTAGGCACTACGTATCTTGCGGCAGCAGGCCTTCGTCGTGCGCCCAGCCCGCCAGCTGCGTGCGGTTGGCGAAACCCAGCTTGGTCAGGATGCGGTCGACGTGCACCTCCACCGTCCTGACCGACAGAAACAACCGCCCCGCGATCTCGCGGTTGCTAAGGCCCCGGGCCACCAGCGTCGCGACCTCCTGTTCGCGGCGGGTGAGAGCGGGCGACGCACCTACTCGCCAGGCATCCTCGACTTGTTCGTCCAGGCCAAGCTCGATCGCCGCGCCGAGCGTCAGTGCTCGGCCGCGGTCCAGCAGCTTCTGCCCGGCGGCGCCCGCCTTCTTGCGGATCGGCGCCAGCCATGCGTCGAGCTGGATACGTACCTTCTGCGGACGATGGGTCTGGTTGACCTCTTCGTATGCCGCTGCAGCGCCCGCCAGCATGAGCGCGGCCCGCGGCCGGCCCTCCTTGGCTGCGAGCCCGGCCAAGGCGCTCACCCCGACCGGGATGGCGAACCGGTCGCCGATGCTGGCGACGGCGGGTACGCCCTTCGCCAGTGCCGCCTTGGCGGCTTGCAGGTCGCCGAGTTCGAGGCGGGACAGGCCGAGCAGCTGGAGGGCCCGGGCCTCGATGGCGGGGAGGCCAAGCGCCGCGGACAGCTGCGCGCAGCGTTCGAACCGTTCGATGGCGAGCCCGAGGTCGTCGTCGAAGTACGCGGCCGCCCCGGCCATCAACAGGGCCGCCGCGAGTCCGGCGTCCTCGCCAGCCTTGGTCTGCAGCTCCAGCGCCCGCTCAATGTCCGCCCGGCCCCCGGCCGGGTCGCCGATGACCTGTTTGGCGCGGCCCCTGGTGTACAGGCCGGCGGCCTCACGGACCGGGTCCCGCACGACGCGAGCGCGGCTGATGCTCTCATCGAGCAGTCCGATGGCCGAAGGACGGTCTCCCTGGTCGGTCGCGAGCCACGCCGCGCCGTTCAGCGCGTCCACTCGCTCCGGATCTTCGGCTGGGACCCGATCGAGCAGTTCGCCCAGCCGCCGCCTGCCCTCGGAGAAGTGCCCGCGTACGGACCAGAACCCGGTGAGCCGGTTGGCCAGGCGCAGCGCCATGGCCGGATCCGCCGCGCGGTACCAGTCCAGCGCCGCCCGGAAATTGTCGTGCTCGAGCTCGAGCAGGTCGAGCCCGACCCGGCCCGGGGAGGACGGCGGGCGAGCGAGATCCTTGGCCAGGTCCCAGAACACGGACGCGTGGGCGCCTCGCACCTCCTCACACTCCGGAAGGCTACCGAGTTGTTCAGCGGCGAACTCGCGCACGGTCGCCAGCATCGCATAGCGCGGTAGGGCCACCGATGAGCTCGGCAGCCGCAACAGGCTCTGGTCGACCAATTCCTGCAGCGCGTCCAGCACCGGCATCCCTAGGCACAGCGCCCTGCCGCAGACCGCCTCGATATGATCCAGCCCGATGCCACCACGGAACACCGAGCCGGCCGCCAGCAGCCGCCGGGCCGCCTCGCTCAGCAGATCGTGGCTCCAGGCGATCGTGGCGCGCAGCGTCCGCTGCCGGTCCGGCACGTCCCGGCTGCCGCTCACCAGCAGTCCGAGCGAGTCTGCGAGCCGTGCCAGGATCGCCTCCGGCGGCAACAGCTTCGCCCGCGCCGCCGCTAGCTCGATCGCCAGTGGCAGACCGTCGAGTCGTTGCACGATCCCCGCGATAGCCTCGGCGTTCTCGCGCGTGATAGTGAAGCCGGGCACCGAGGCCGCCGCGCGTGCCGCGAACAGCTGCGCGGACTCACACCCGGCGAGGGACGCCGCAGAGACCGGAGAGGCTGGTTCCGGTAGGAGCAACGGCGGGACCGGGAACTCCTGCTCGCCCAACAGGCGCAGCGGTGAGCGGCTCGTCACGAGAATCCGCAGATCGCTGCTCGCGCCGAGCAGTTCAGCCACGAACTCGCCGGCAGGCAGGACATGCTCGAAGTTGTCCAGGATCAGCAGCACCTTGCGGTCCGCCAGGTAGCTGGTCACGTGCTCAAGCAGTGACTGCCCTCTGGCGTCCTGCAGGCCGATGCTCTGCGCGATCGACGTCGGCACCAGCGACGGATCCCTGACCGCGGCGAGCGGCACGAAGTAGACGCCGTCGCCGAACCCAGCCCCGACGTTGGCCGCCAGGGCGATGCACAGCCTGGTTTTACCCGAGCCGCCGGGTCCGGTCAGCGTCAGCAGCCTGGTGCAGTCGAGGAGGCGGCGAGCCGAGCCGAGTTCGCGCTCCCTGCCGACGAAGCTCGTCCGCGGCCGTGGCACGCGACCGGCTGACGGGCGGGTGTCCGCGGCCCCAAGACCCATCGTCTGTCCTCCCCCCGGGGGTGACGCACGACACCGGCCGAGTGCGCCGGCGCCCGCAGGTTCGATGGTCTCACCGATTCCGGCCCGTGCACCATCCGAGAGAGCGGAGCCGCTGACGGGCAAGGGGATACGACCGTTACCCGACACTGCCGCATACCGCTCTCGTTACCCGGCGAGCGCCGAGCCGACGATCGTGTTCAGGGTCTTGATGACAAGCGGCAGTGCCGGTCCGGCTTGAGGGGTCCGGATCACCTGGTTCGCGCCGCCGTCATTGATCCGGACCTTCGATGCCCACGCATGCAGGCTGATCTCGTAGTTCACGCCGCCCGAGGCGAAGTAGAAGATGAGGTGGCCCGCCACCTCGCCGCCGTTGGCATTGGTCGGCATGAGCAGGAGCTGGCCGCGCTTGCCGTACCAGCGCACCCAGCCGAACGAGACCACATGCGTGCGCCTGGGGTTGAGCAGGGCGTCGGTAATGTGCTTCGCGCGCTGCAGCCTCCCGGTAGCGCTGACCGCGATCGGCGGTGAGCCCGCCGACGCCTCGATGTCGACGTGGACCTGGTACGGCGGCGGGTATGGCGGAGCGAACGACACCGCGAACCATTCCGTCCCGTCCCACGCGCTCACCGGGATGCCTTCGGCGGGGACGGGCAGGTTGAACTGCTCGTAGCTCCACCCCGCGTCGGTGCAGCGCCTGCTGGTGAACAGGGCATTCCCCGCGGCCACCGATCGCGGGACGCCGTTCGGCGTGTTGAAGCATCCGTACCCGATCCTGGGTCCCGATGGCCCGGGCACCATCGGTATCTGCCGGGGGCATATCGGGCGGAGCAGCGGGCTGGCGCGGCAGAAGGCCAGCAGATTCCCCGGGGTCGGCGTCATCGCCACACCTGGCCCGGATCCCCGCTGCGGCGCCTGGCTCGTCGCGGTGCCGTGCCGCGAGGCCGGGCCCGGTGCGGTGGAGTGCCGCGGCGCGGGGTTGGGTACGCCGCCGCTGCAGGCGGTCAGCGCCAGCGTGAGCAGCAGCGTCAAGACTGCCGGCGTGGCCTGCCCGGCCATCCGGCCGGCGAGCATCCGCGGTGGCCCCTCAGGCGGGATGGCGGATGCTGGAGACGATCGGCTGCACGTCCTTCCACTCGGCACTCGCGTCCGGCCCCACGTACACATCGGCCTCGATGCTGTAGACGAGGTCACCGGAGGTTACGACGTACCATCCGGTGAAGGCGCGGAAGCCGTGCCAGTTGCGCTGCCCTCCGCCTAGGTCGCTGAAGCGCATCGCCATGCCCTTCTGCAACCTGACCGGCCCCCCGGAAAGGTTGGCCTTGGCGGCGGGTACCGGGTCCCAGAACAGCAGCACCAGCATGGTCGCGTCGCCCGGCACCGCGCGCAGGTCCGGGGCTCCGGCGATATCCGGCAACGGGCCGAGGTGGCGATTACAGACGATGACGTCGTAGGGCATGACCACGCCCGGGATCAGAGCCGTGTGCATGAACCAGGAGCTCGGGTAGCCGAACGTCAGGTACGGCGGGTAAGGGCTGGTGAAGCTCGCATCCAGGACCGCGGCGCGGGCGCGTCCCGGCGGTGTCGCGCCGACGGCGGTCGCGGCCCCCGCACCCACCGCGCCCAGCTTGAGCAGGCTTCGCCGCTTCAGCAGGCCGTGCCGGGAATCGTTCGAGGTCATTGGCCGTGCCTCCTGTTTGATGGGGTCATCTGTGCAGTAGGTAGGTGACCAGCACAGCGCCCGAGGCGAGTGCTAGCGCCGCGTTCGCCGTCCGGAGCGTGGCCTGCCCGCGCGTGCGGTGGCGGCGCAGCAGCCCCTGCTCGAAGTCCGAGTACGACCTGCCCGCCAGCGAGCTGACGACCACGATGCTCTTGGTCAGCGCGAACACCAGCACGGCGACCCCGACCACCGTCACCGAGGACTGGGTGGCGAGCAGCGCGACGAATGCCATGTGCGTCGCGTAGGTATAACGGGTCAGGAACCCGGTGCCGAGCTGGCTGCCGTAGCTGATGGCCGTCCAGCCGGGGGAGAGCACGCGGCGCAGCCATTCCGGTACCTGCCGCGCCGGGTAGGGGACCGGGACCTGGGCCCCGAGATCGCGCAGAGCGGCCAGGGCGATCAGCGGCAGCGCGATCGCCAGCCAGGAAGCCGGCGCGGCGATCGCGAGCAGCTGGTACAGAGATCGCGTGACCGCATATGTGACCATCGCGCCGAGGCCTACGCCGACGACGAACAGCCCGGCATGGAGGCTCCATCTCCGGTAGCTGGCCCCGCTGACCGCGGGGTTGATGGTGAAGGCCATCGACAGTCCTCAAGGAGACCAGGCGGATGACCATCCCGCCGCAGCGGCGGCCAGGACAAGCCACACCGGCAGGTCACGAGCGTAGATCGCGGTGACGCCGATGGCGGCGACGGTGATCGCGGCCGCGATCAGCGAGGGACTGACCGCCAGGCCGAGGAGGCGTTCGGCGGGGGAGCCCAGCGCGGACCGGGTGCGAGCCTCGGTCATGCGCAGAAGGCCCGGCGGCATTTGATGTACCACGGGCACTTGCACTGGCATTGGCCGCAATGCCTGCTGGGATCGGTGTACCACTGCACCTGGTGGCAGCAGGACGGGCACGGCGAGCTGGTCCCGTTGCAGTTGAAGCCGGAACTGCACGTGCACTTACTCCCGCAGCCGCAGTCACCGCAGCAGTCACCGTACATGAGCCGCCCCGTTCTCTGGCCGGATGAGTTCATGCAGTAGCGACCCGTCCACCAGGCCCCGCAGCCGCAGGTACCAGACGGGCACCGCCCGTTAAGCCCGCACCAGCGGGACTCGGCACCGCAGCAGCCGCGAGAGCAGCAGTCCCGGCAGCATCCCCCGTTGGATGCGCAGCAGTTCGTGCAGGCCCACGCCTCGTCATCGAGCAACGCGACCCCGGCCGCGCCCAGCGAGAGCGCGACGCCGTACTTGCCGACCTTGGATAGCACCGATCTGCGGGTAAATCTCCGCGCGAGACCGCGGGACAGCGCGCCCGCGGCCCGGTCCAGCGTTCCCTGGGGGTCTGCTGCTGTCATGGACCTGCCTCCGCTCCGTGCCAGCCGTCACCGGTTACCTGCTGGATGGCGAGCTCGACCGCGTTCTCGGCGAGCTCTGGCTCGCTGGACTGGACATACGCGATCCCGAGCTTCTGCACCGCGAGCATCTCAAGATCCGTCCGTGTGTTGACGACCTCGGCGCCCCGCACTCGCATCCCGGAGTCGAGCGCGACCGCGAACGGGGTTCCCGGAACGTCCCAGTCCTGCATCAGCGCGACCAGGTCCGTGCGCGCGAAGCCGCCGAGCTCGCGTGCGTGCTCGGCGCGAGTGCCGACGTTGCGGTCGGTGAGGACAGCGATGAGGTCCAGCTGATGACCAGCGGTGGCCCCGGGGCCGTAAAGCTCGTGGATCTGCCGCAGCCCCGGCAGCAGGGCCCGGCACTGCTCGCACTCGGACGAGGTGAAGACCACCAGCGCGGGCTGCCCGGTACGGTCACGTTCGGGGATTTCTACCGTCACGCCAGCCTTCGGCCCTGCCGGACCGATCGACCGGGCCGCCCCGCCCTGCAGGAGCAGGTTGCCGACCTGGCGCATCAACGCGACCAGGAACACCGCCTCGATCAGCACCGCAGCGGCAAGCAGCACGACCACGACTTGCCAGATTCCGCTCATTCGATCTCCCCTGGCGTGGATGAAGCGGGCCGTCCCGCGCCCTGGCGCAGCCGGCGGTACTGGAAGAGCATCAGCGCGATCGCCCCGGCCAGCACGGTTACCAGCACCTGCCCCAGCGACAGCCGGGGCAGGTTCTCGTGCCAGGCCACGTACCAGCCGGCCGCCGCCACGATCGCGAGCGCGGCGTTCCGGACGGCCAAGCGCGGGCCGATCGTCGCGGGCGCGATCGCGCCGAAGCAGCCGCACTCTCGCCCGGAGAGCCTGCGCGCAAGGAGCCAGACGGCCAGTGCGAAGACGGCGAGAACCGCTGTCCCGGATGCGAGCCCAGCGGCTGGCCATGTGAAGCAGAGCACGACGACCGTGCTCTCGACGGCGGGAACGATGACCAGCACGGCCCGGCCGAGCACGGCAGGGCCCGGGATCTCCTTGGTCAGCCGCGACCACTGCTCCCAGCTGTCGAGCTTGCCGACAGCAGCCGCCAGGAACAGAAGCGCACAGGCGCCGACCGCGACATCACCAAGCGCCCTGAGTAGCATCTGGGAGTCTTCCCACGCCAGCAGCATCGAACTCAGCGTTCCCAGCGTATACCAGCCGACTGTTCCAGAACACCCGCAGAAATTGCGTTCTTTCAGGGCACGCGCCCATGCCGCCCGGGGTCGGCGGCGCCGAGTTCCGAGCCGCCGTTCTCCGGGGCCTGAGGTCGGTGAGCGCGATCAGCGAGGCATGACTCCCGCATCCCGCCGCAGGGTCCGCCGCGGGAGTCATGCCTGTTCGCAATCCCCTGCCGCGCGGAGGAGGCTAGTTTGGGAGCTAGGGACATCCCGCAGCAGGGGCTATTACCGGAGCGCTCCGGGCGGGCTATGCGTTACAGCGCCATCCGCCCATAGGTACTTCTCCTCGGTGGAGTGCCGCACGGTGTAGTCCGCCTGTATCCGGCCGCGGGCAGGCGCTGTCCCCGCGGCGTCGTGAATGACGGCGCGGGGACACTCCGCCAGAGTCGTTCAGCCGAAGCTGGCCATCGGCACGTCCATGGTGGAGCGCACCTGGTGAGGTCCGTTCGCGGACGGGCGGACGTCGAAGTCGAAGATTGCGGTGGGGATGTAGACCGTGGAGCACGAGTTGGGGATGTCGACTACGCCCGACAGCCGTCCCTCGATCGGCGCGGCGCCCAGGATCATGTACGCCTGGATGGCGCTGTACCCGAACTTGGTGAGGTAGTCGATGGCGTGCAGGCAGGCCCGCTGATACGAGAGGTGGGAGTCCAGGTAGTGCTGTTCTCCGGACAGCGTGACCGAGGTGCCGGAGAAGGCGAGCCACTGGCTGTACTGCGGGTCGGTGATGCCCGGCATGAAGATGGCGTTCTCCGAGACCCCGTAGGTAGCCATGCCGCCCTTGATCAGGTCGACGTGCAGGTCCATGAACCCGCCCATCTCGATCGCGCCGCAGAAGGTGATTTCCCCGTCTCCCTGGGAGAAGTGGAGGTCACCCATCGACAGGTTGCCGCCGTCGACGAA
>Ga0335083_10010655_pt1 | contig 11087 bp, 13 predicted proteins | sample Lox_Sample_42_FD_206716 | JGI IMG/M metagenome (GOLD analysis project Ga0335083, IMG submission 206716) | Soil microbial communities from Loxahatchee National Wildlife Refuge, Florida, United States - Lox_Sample_4.2 | ecosystem: Environmental > Terrestrial > Soil > Wetlands | place: USA... | reverse complement strand
TGATCGGACTCACACGCCGAATTGACCTCTCGCTTCTCTGGCGCCTGCAGGAGCGGGCAGTTGGTCCTCGCGATTCGACCCGGCTAATACCCGCAGAATCCGCAGACGGGTCCGGAGATCGGACAACCACCGGAATCTCGGTCGAAGAGAGCTTGTGAAATACAGGAACGTCTTCATACTCGACGCATGCGTCTGTGGTGAGTCATCGTACGGTCCCCGGTACCGTGGGCCAGGATGTCGATCGAACAGGCGTGATCGTCCTCTTCCGAATAGCTTCTCGCGAAATCTCCCCTTTCTGCTCGCGCAGTATGTCGGTCCAGCCGCACGTGAGCGATCGGGCGAAGACGTCGCGCGACCCGGGCCGCAACAACGATCATCGACCCAACGCTCCGGCGCGAATACGCAGCCCCGAGATTCGCTGCTTCTCCCAGCTTTGCGTCAAAAATGAGAAACAGGTGATTGCCACATTTGACTGTAGATGTTAACTATTGCCGGCTCGTTGCCGGGGAATCTGTGGTCGACTTTAACCTGGTAGGAGGATTCCGAGATGCCACGCGCCACCCGTACTGGATTTGCCGCTGAACTTGCGCAACTACGGAGACAGGCCGGCCGGTTACTGGCCAAGGTTCGCAGCGAGATCCGTAGCGTGGAAATCGAGCTGGCCCGTCTGAAAGAGTCTATATCAAGCCTCTTGACGCTAGCCGGCCCGCAGCGGAGGGACAGCGAGCGTAAGGCTGGCCGACGTACCGGAAGACCGTCGCGCATCAATTGGAAAAAGGTCCTCGAACAGATGCCCGAACGGTTCAAGGCCGGCGATGTTCGCAAGGTACGCGCGGTACAGAACAAGCGCCCCTCGGAAATCTTCGCAGGCATTACCCGGTGGATCGAGGCGGGAAGCGTAAAGCGCAAGGCGCGCGGACTGTACGAGAAGGTGAAGCCGCGGAAAGGCAGTAAGGCAGCCTGACCTCCGCCGCCCGAACCGGCTGATATGGAACCCCCACCGGACCCTCGAACCGACTTTTGCGCAAGGACCGCGCGTGCGCATCTATTTCGATAAGGGGAGCGAAATGATCCTGGCCACGCAGCGACGAGAGCGGATTATGAGCGTGGCAACCGTGGTTGGAAGTTTGAACCGCCGCGGTCCAGCACTCCCGGGATTGATAAAAAGAGTCCCGCGCGCTCTTTCGATGCCCGGCTTGTGAGAATGGCCGAAGACGACAGCTGTGAATCCCGCGGCATCTGGATCGAGGTCAAACTCCGACAGGTTATGCAGTACGTAGATTTTGTGTCCGGCAATTTCGACCACGTCGGATGAGGGAAGTCGGCGTGCCCAAGCGCCTGTGTCATTGTTGCCGCGCACCGCTCGGACCGGCGCGATGCGGCGAAGAATATCCAATACCGCTGGCTTTCCGACGTCACCGCAATGAATGATGAGGTCAGAGTCGCGAAGCGCATCAAGCGCCTCAGGCCGAATCAGGCCGTGGGTATCTGATATCAGGCCAACAATGTTGGACAAAGCTGACGCCTGTTGTCACGAAAACAATAACGAACCCGCGTACCAACGTTCCTGAATCGCTAGACACTCCTGGTCGTAGCGAGCAGTCAACGGTTTCAGCCTCCGTTGCAAGCGGCCATAGTCATCCACGTTTCCAAGGCCTCAGGGCACAAGGGAGGAGCGGTGCGCAGGGGATTTGCACGGATTGCCTTGTTCGTGAGGGGTCCTCGACGCGCCACAACGTTACAGCCACTAGTTTTGCACAGGACCGAAACCTTTCGAACCGAGACAATCCTAATGTCAAACCGAGCGCAAATCATCGCAAGCTATCTTTCGCCGTACGTCCGCAAGGTGCTCGTCGTTCTCGAGCTGAAGGGGATTCCCTACGAAGTCGATCCAATCGTTCCCTTCTACGTTTCCCATGCGTGAGCTGGCCGCTTGGACAAGACCCAGGCACTTTGGGCTACGGATGACGTTTGCCGTAAACCTGCCGATGGCATAGAGACGGTGGATGCCGGCTGAGTTCCCGGCTGTTCAGCCGTACAGAAGACACGTCCGCCTGACATCGATGTGATCGGGACAATCAAATGCCAACAAGAGAGAATCTCCGTTATCAACTCCTCGCCGCGCAGTGCGGTTTTGCATTCGAGATTCTTTTCACGATTTTCTGGGCAGGCTTTGGGCACAATCTCCCTCCTTCCTCGCCGAATCTGACTGCGGCAGACCTCGCCGCATATTTCGCGGCCCACCGTAACGCTATTCTCTTTGGGAACAGCATGGCTGCTCTGGTTGGGGTGCTTTGGATTCCGTGGACTGCTCAACTCACAGTGGTTATGTGGCGAATCGAAGGCTCAAGCCCTGTGTTGACCATCATTCAGCTTATAGGCGGTGTCCTTACCGCGTGGGTCGTGATGTTCTGTCCGGCGATATGGGCTACCGCGACGTTTCGCTCGGAGATCGATCCGAATCTGATACGCGCGCTCAACGACGTAGGCTTCCTGCTGTTCAATATAACGTACGCCGTTACTTCGGTTCAGGCGATTGCGGCGGGTCTTGTCGGTCTGGGGGATAAAAGCAACGATCCCGTGTTCCCTCGATGGGTATGCAAATGGGCGATCTTCACCGGCATCAGTTTCGTGCCGCTCACGGCAATGCCATTTTTTAAAGCGGGCCCGCTGTCATGGAACGGAGCGATCTGCTTTTGGGCCGTGTTCGGGACCTATTTCTTCTGGACCGCATCGATGGGCGTTTGCATGGTCAGGGACGCAAGCAGAAGATTGCGCGAGCAGCAGGATGTCGGGACAGTGCGTGAGCGAAAGCAGCTTGGTTAGGTGCGTTAGCCTGGCGGCAGGGGCCGGAAGCTTTCACTTCCGGGGGCTGTTTTGTAGAAAACGAGAACCGTCGATCCCATCATCGAATGCTATATCTCTCCACTTAGACGCCAATACCGACGCACAGCACTGGGCAAAGAAGTGGCGTTCCGCCGGGAGCTGGGCTAGTAAAGAACCAAGCAGGCCGACTGAGCGAGGGGCGCCGCTGCCGCAACCGCCGCGCGCGGTGATGGCCGTGCGCGTGGGCGGCGGCGACGCGGTTGCCGTGAGGCCGAAAGGCCGCCACAAGGGAGAGACTGCCATGACCATGACCAAGAGCGACGGCTGGCGTCTGCGTCTATGCGGCTCGTGGATTTTGGGGCTGGCGCTGCTGACCGCGTGGGCGGGCAACGCGTCGGCCAAATGGTACATGGTGGTCGGCACGCTGCCGAACAACGTGGAGGTGGTCGATACCGACACCGACAAGGTGGTGAAGACGATCCCGCTGGAGGGGCCGGGTCCGGTGCTGCAGATTGCGACCAACTCCGCGACGCCACGCTACGCGTACGCAACGACCAACTTGGACCAGGCGATCGCCGTGGTCGACCTCGAGGCGGGTAAGCAGGTGGCGACCTACAAGCTGTCGAGCGACACGGAGACAGTGCGGATCTCGGCCACCAACCTCAATCCTAAGGGCGACCGGCTCTACATCAGCGAACTGCCGCTGAAGGTGACACTCGGCCGCTACCAGCACGAGGAGGAGCGCTTCGCCGTGTACGACACCGCCAGCAACAAGCTGGTGAAGACGATCCCTGCGCCGCCGCAGACACTGTCATTTGCGTTCTCACCCGACGGCACTCGTCTGTACGCGTTCTGCATCGGGCAGGACATCCTTATTCTTAATCGCGACGATGGGCGAATGATCGGTACTATTCCCCTCGCCCACCGGAACATCACCGGAATCCGCGCTACCTACGGCTTGCCGGAGACGAACTACCTGGAGCAGAACTACCTCCTCACCTTCGCCGTCATCGTTGAGGACTCTATCACAGACTCGGACACGCTGGCGCTCGGCATCCTCGACCTAAAGGAAAAGAACCCAAGCCTGCAAATCGTCGAACTCGAGCCGTTTTCCGAGGATCGCTATGCCGTATTTGGTATCGGCACTTCGCCCGAAACCCACAAGGCTTTTTTCGTCTGGAACGATCTTTGGAAGGTCGACTATAGGACCAGGAAGAATGAGGCCACCGTATCGCTCGCGAACAGCCAGGCTGTGCCCCTGATTCATCCCAACGGCAAAAAGATCTACTGCGGCGGCCAGTGGCACGCATTGGCGGTATACGATGCAGAAACCCTAAAGCACTTGACCGATGTCGAGTTGAACCACTCGATGGCGGGTATCGGGATGAGGTTCGTCAACAATCCCAACAATCTGTAACGTTCTGAACCGAGGCTGGCGGGCGGGAATGGACCGAGCCGTCCGTCCTCTAGAGGCAACGCGGCACGGACGATGGTCTCGTACGCCTGACAGCGTTTTGATATGGAACTTTGATCCTGCGAGATCTCCCCCGCCGATGGGCATGCTTCGTTTTGTATGTGAGCCGGAGCGTGCAGGAACGGGCACGTGGTCCTCGCGATTCGACCCGGCTAGTACCCTCGCAATCCACAGACGGGTCGGGAGATCGGACGAGCGGAATCTCGGTCGAAGAGCGCTTGTGAAACACCGAACAGCCTTAGGTCGACGCACGTGTCGGTGGTGAACCATCTTACGGTCCCCGGTGCATTCCCGATGGAGACTGCGAAGCAATCAAAGAGGTGGAGCGGGACATGGATCAGCTTGGACTGTTCGACGCGATTTACTCGGCGCGCGCGATAAGAAGATTTCGTCCCGATCTCGTTCCCGACGAGACGATCGCGGAGATTCTCGGCGCGGCAGTACAGGCGCCCTCTGGGGGAAATCGGCAGCAATGGCTGTTCATTGTAGTGAAAGATGTCGAGCAGCGCCGCCGGCTCGCAGCCATCTACAAGACGGCCTCAGAAATCGTGGCCGCCTTCTACGCCGAGCGCGCCCGTCCCACGCATGTGGACGAGGTAGAATACCGCCGGATGCTCGCATCGGGCAGCTACCTCTACGAACACATGGACGAGGCTCCGATCCTGCTGGTGCCGTGTATAAGAGCGGAGACTCTGAAATTTCCGCCGATTGCGCAAAGCGTCGAACAGTCGGCGCTCGCTACGCAGATCGATCGCACCCGATGCGCGAGCATCTATCCAGCCGTTGAGAATATCATCCTTGCCTGCCGCGCCCTCGGGCTCGGCACCGTGATCACGACCAATCACCTCATCTATGAGGATGAAGTCAAACAGGTACTGGGATTGCCGCCCGAGATTCAAACGCATGCGCTAATGCCGATCGGTTATCCGCGCGGACGGTTCGGGCCGGTTCGCCGCCGTCCGGTAGCCGAGGTCGCGATGCTCGACCGCTTCGGCACCACTTGGAAGGCGGCCGACCAAGCAAACTAGGGTGGTTTGCTTGTGTCGAGTGCTGGTCGAACTCAGGCAAACGGCGTGGCTGTTGTTAGGGAGCCGTGTTCATAGCGTTGCGCTACGATCTGGAAGAACAGGTTGGCCTGCTCGCGGCTGATCGGCAGGTAGCCGATCTCATCGATGATCAGCAGCTTGTATGCGTTGACCGCGCGATGCATGGCCTGCCGATAACGGCCTTGACGTTGCGCCGCTTCCAGCATCAGCACGAGATCGGCGGCACTGAAAAAGCGAGTCTTGTAGCCCTTCCGCGCTTTTTTCGAACTTTTCTGCAACGGAGCGCTGCAAGGGCGCTCGCCGAAGTCAACATCGAACTGCTGCGCTGCGCCTGCGCGGCGCGCTGCTCAGGCGCCGACTGCGACCAACACCGCTCGAGCCTCGGCTCGGATATCACTAGGGATGCGAGGGACCTGGCAGCGCTCGCAACGGCGACGGCAAGATACAAGGCCAAACGGAAGCAGCGGGGCGATCCAGAACAGGCAGATGAGATAGGCGACCCACAAGTCGCTTGGCCAGAGCGCCCAAAACGATCCGTGCGCACCTGCTCGCTTCGCATCTCAGCGCAGGGCCCTACTTAGCTCCTCGATATTTGTAGGCTTCGGAAAGTAGTGGTCGAAACCGGCTTCTTCAAAGAGATGCCTGTCGGCTTTGATGCTATAACGCGTAACGGCGATCAACCGGGAATCGCGGGTCTCTGGAATTTCAGGTAGCTTTCGCGCGAGCTCATACCCGTCTATATCGGTCAGTCCAATGCTCGACCGGCCGTGCAGGTTCACGAGGTTGCAGCACAGGCCCGTGCAAATGCTCGGAGGGCCTGGGTAGAGGAGCAGTACTGTCAAGCCATGAACAAGCAGCGCGCCATTGCCACGAGCGAGAGACGCGGGCAGCCCACAGTTGTCTGCCCGAAGTGCAAAAAGTTGGTCTCGCCGCCGGAGCGGGTTTGGATGCGATTGGAGTGGCGCGGAGGTGGCGAGGCGGTGGGTGAGACACAAAATCGGTCCTTTCAACTCTCGTTCAATAGCTCGTTGAAGGTCGATTTCCAAGGCGCTCGGGCCTCCGACGGTGGTCTGATTCTGGTGCGCGAGCTGGATGAGCGTCTGGGCTTGAGCGTACTCATAGAACGGCATCTAAGCGATTCGCGCCGCGGCAAGAACGTGCAGTTACTATTGTCAGATTTGCTGCGGCAGTCGGTCTACAGTCGACTGGCAGGCTATGCGGACGTGAACGACGCTGAGCGGCTGTCCCAGGATCCGACCTTTCGGCTGATCGGCTCCAAGAAAATCCTGGAGCGCGGCGCGGCCTTAACCTCGCGTCTCCAATCATTCGAGACGGGAGTGCTGACACAGGAGGACAACCTTGCCGGGCTGGCAGCGCTCAATCGGGAGTTAATCGCCAGGGTCGAAGCTATCGCTTCGCCGCGGCGCATCGTGCTCGATATGGACAGTACTGAAGTCGCGGTCTACGGCCAGCAGGAGGAGAGCGCCTACAACGACCATTTCGCGTCCACCTGTTACCATCCGCTGCTGCTGTTCAATCGTGAAGGCGACTGCCTCGCCGCCAAACTGCGGCCCGGCAACGTCCACAGCGCCGACGGCTGGGAGGAACTGCTGCTGCCCGAGATTAAACGCCAACAGGCGCTGGGCAAGGAGGTAGTCTTCCGGGCCGATGCGGCCCTTGCCAAGCCGGAGCTCTACGCAGCGCTGGAAGAACGGGACTGGCAGTACGCGATCCGCCTTCCGGCCAACGACCATCTGCAGCGGAACATTACGGAGTTGCTGACGCGGCCAGTGGGACGACCGATCTACAAGCCGGTGGTCCGGTACAAGAGCTTTCTCTATCAGGCAGCGAGTTGGAAGCAGGCACGGCGCGTAGTGGCGAAGGTCGAGTTCCATTGCGGGGAGTTGTTCCCCGCGTCGGATTTGTCGTGACCAACTTGGCGCTCGACAACCGGGCGGCGGTGCGCTTCTACAACAAGCGCGGCACGGCGGAACAATGGATGAAGGAAGGCAAGCAGACGGTCGCGATGACGCGGCTTTCCTGTCACCGCTTCCGCGCCAACGAGGTGCGGCTCTGGTTGAGTGTCATTGCCTATAACCTCGGGAATTTGTGGCGCCGGCTGGCGCTGCCCGCGCGGATCGGGAAGTGGTCGCTTACCAGCTTGAAGCAGCGGTTGGTGAAGACCGGTGGACGGCTCATCCAACATGCGCGCTACTACTGGTTGCTGCTGGCCGAGAGCCACCTGACGAGACGGCTCTTTGGGAGCATGCTGCAAAAGATCGCGGCGTTACCGTCGCCGGCGGATAAGGTGCGTGCAGCGCGGAGCAAATCTCGATGACGGCGCTGGTTTGGCGGGGGAAGTGTCTGCGGATGCGCCCGGGAAAAGGGTCCTTTCCCGGCGTTGCGTGCTCGCCGTACGCGAAACCGGCCCATTCCGGTGCCGCTGCCAGGACCGGGGACCCAAACCGGCTGAAACCCTTGCAGCAAGCGGTCGTCCGACCTATACGGGAATTGGAATAGGGGAGTCAAAACGGAAATCCCGGTTCAAATGACTCCGCGCCGAACGGGCCCAAGGCAGGCGTGACTAGGTCCAAGGAGTCGAAGACAAGTGTGGATGAAACTCGCAAACGCGCCTATGGAATTTTTCAGGCTCGCCATGGTGGACCCGGCAGTGCGCTCGAGGACTGGCAAAAGGCAGAGGCCGCAGTTTCCGCAGATGCGGCCAACGCGGATACCTCGAAGGCTCATGCGGCCAAGGCTGACGCATCCAAAGCAGATGCGCCCAAGGTAGATGCGCCCAAGGGTGCGCAGATACCAGCTGATAACGGGACGATCCAGGAAGCGCTCACTAAGTTCAAGTCGAGTCTCGAACATGGGCTGACCCAGGAGGAAGCGGCGAGCCGACTCAAGCAAGACGGTCCGAACGCCATCGAGGAAAAGCGCATCAGCCCGCTCAAGCGGTTCCTGACGTTCCTGTGGGGACCTATCCCGTGGATGATCGAAATCGCCGCGGTACTCTCCGCAGTGGTTCGGCATTGGGAAGACTTTGTCATCATCTTTTTCATGCTGGCGCTGAATGCGGTCGTCGGATTCTGGGAGGAATTCAAGGCTGACAATGAGATCGAGGCGCTGAAGAAAAATCTCGCACTTCATTCACGAGTTTTACGCGACGGCAAGTGGAGTGACGTCGAGGCAAAGACCCTGGTGAGCGGGGATATTGTCATGGTCAAACTCGGCAATGTCATCCCCGCCGACCTGAAGCTGGTCGATGGCGATTACCTCAGCATCGATCAGGCGGCGCTGACTGGCGAGTCGCTGCCGGTCGACAAGAAGAAAAATGACGTCGCGTATTCAGGATCGATCGTGCGAATGGGCCAGATGAATGGGCTGGTCGTCGCCACCGGAATGAACACTCTCTTCGGCCGCACCGCACGACTGGTCGAGAGCGTTCAGACCGTTTCCCATTTTCAGAAGGCCGTGCTCAAGATTGGCAATTTCCTTATTCTGATCACGCTCGGCCTGGTAGCATTGATCCTCACGGTGGCGCTGTATCGCGGCGACCCACTGGTCGAAACTCTGCTATTTGCACTCATTCTCACAGTGGCTGCAATTCCGGTTGCATTACCCGCCGTCCTGTCCGTCACGATGGCTGTCGGTGCATCTGTGCTCGCTCGAATGAAGGCTATCGTCTCCCGCCTCGTCGCGATCGAAGAGATGGCCGGCATGGACATTCTCTGCTCAGACAAGACCGGCACGCTCACCAAGAGCGAACTCAAGTTGAGCAAACCGGTCGTCTTCAAGGCGAGCAGCGAGCAGGACCTGATCCTGGGCGCGGCGCTGGCCTCGCGAACGGAGGGCGGAGATAGCATCGACGAGGCCGTCCTCAAGGCCCTCAGCGATCATGCGGCGTTAAAGTCCTATCAAATCGCTCATTTCACGCCTTTCGATCCGGTCAGCAAGCGAACGGAGGCCGAAGTCAAACACGACAACGCCATTTTCAAAGTCTCGAAGGGCGCCCCGCAGGTGATTCTGGATCTGGTCCATCCGGATTCGCCGACCCGTGCTAAAGCTGAACACCAGGTGAACGATCTCGCGAGCAAAGGCTATCGCACCCTTGGCGTGGCCCGCACCGACGGCCAGGGAAACTGGGAATTCCTCGGACTACTGTCGCTGTCCGATCCGCCCCGCGACGATTCAGCCTCGACCATCGCGGCCGCGCGAAAGATGGGTCTGCAGGTTCGGATGGTAACCGGCGACAACCTTGCAATTGCCCGTGAGGTATCGCGCGAACTCAAGCTGGGACCCAACATCGCGGTTGCTGGCGATCTTTTCCCCGATGGTAAGGCTGACGATAGTGACAAGATAGACACGGCCAATGGCTACGCACAGGTTTTTCCCGAGCATAAGTTCAAAATCGTCAAGGCCCTACAAGCGCGTGGGCATATAGTCGGAATGACCGGTGACGGCGTCAACGACGCTCCCGCCCTCAAACAGGCCGATTGCGGAATTGCAGTAAGCGGCGCGACCGACGCCGCTCGCGCGGCCTCGGATCTGGTGCTCACGGCGACGGGTCTCTCTGTAATCACCGCTGCAATTGCAGAAGCGCGCAAGATATTCGAGCGCATGAACAGCTACGCAATCTACCGGATTTCCGAAACCATCCGCGTACTGCTCTTCATGACGCTCGCGATTGTGGTGTTCAACTTTTACCCGGTAACCGCAGTCATGATCGTGCTCATCGCGGTCCTCAATGACTGCCCGATCATGATGATCGCCTACGACAACACCATCGTAGCTCCACGCCCGGTGCGCTGGGACATGGAACGCGTACTTACCGTCAGTTCGGTTCTCGGCGTGATGGGAGTTGTCTCGGCATTCGGGCTTTTCTGGATCGCAGAGAAATACCTTCACCTGCCCCGGCCCGTCATTCAGAGCCTCATGTTCCTAAAGCTGTTGGTCGCCGGGCACCTCACCATTTACATCACGCGAAGCGTGGGAACGTTTTGGCAGCGCCCGTGGCCCAATTGGCGCCTGGTCGTTGCCTGCGAAACAACCCAGGTCATCGGAACCCTGGCCGCCGTCTACGGATGGGGTATGACGCCGCTGCGATGGAGGTACGCTCGTATGGTTTTTCATCAACGACGTGGTGAAGGTCGAAGTTTACCGTCTGATGCATCTGGGGACGGCACGCCATCAGCGCCACTTGGCGAGAGTCAACGCCAGCCTTCATCCGGCCGGAGTCCCCGGGAAGGTGGCGCTCCGACCGCTTAAGGGCAGCACTGGATAGTCGCGCTTTGATTGGGGGCGCACCCGCCAATCAAGATCCGATGATCGCAAGGCATACTCACCGATTAATCTTTGCAGGCCATCAGGAAACTGCCGCATCATAAGACCATGTCCCGCTGCTCGCGTGTGTGTCGACAGCCTTTTAGGAGATCCCGCCACGATGAACTACCGCAAGAGATTCGTCGTCGAGCCCGGCGCCAAGGTCAGGCTCGGCAAGATTGCCCCGGAATTCAAAGACGCCCACGACGAATCGCATGACAGCGCGACGCCGGAGATCCAGATTTAGTATTCTGGATAGGGCTTGAGATCGGCGATCATGTTTGGCCTCCGTCGCCCATCTGTTGCTCATAGGACTGGCGCACTAGCCGATGATGTAGGGCAACTCATCGAGCGACTTAAGGGCGGCCTCCACATCCTCGTTGCCCCATCGCCCAAGGTTTGTCACATCCTTGCAC
>Ga0335083_10010654_pt1 | contig 11087 bp, 4 predicted proteins | sample Lox_Sample_42_FD_206716 | JGI IMG/M metagenome (GOLD analysis project Ga0335083, IMG submission 206716) | Soil microbial communities from Loxahatchee National Wildlife Refuge, Florida, United States - Lox_Sample_4.2 | ecosystem: Environmental > Terrestrial > Soil > Wetlands | place: USA: Florida... | reverse complement strand
TCCACGGCAGCCTTCCCGGCGCGCCGTGGGAGCCGGCGTCCCCGCTCAGGGCGTGGGTGATCGACGCGTTCGGTCATCGTTCGAAGGACACTGTCGTCGAATGGCCGCTGTCGACGTCGGGCGCGAAGACGCCCTACGAGCTCAAGAGCGCGCCCACCGTGTCGATCACGGCGCCCGTCAACAATGCCTCGTTCACCGCGCCTTTGAGCACCACGATCAAGGCCAGCGCCGCAGCCGGCACCGGCGCATCCGTCAGCAAGGTCGATTTCTACGTCGGCGCTACGCTGGTAGGCACTGCCACCACGTCGCCCTACAACTTCAACTGGCCGAATGTCCAGGTCGGAGCTTACGCGTTGACGGCCAAGGTGACCGACACCCTGAATGCGACGACCACGTCTCCGACGGTCAACGTCACGGTTACCGCGGGCGCGACGGCGAAGCCGCTCGATGCTTATCTGTTCAACGATCCCTGGGCGAGCTCGCTCGTGGTCAGCGACGCCGCAGGAACGCACAACGGCACGCCTACGGGCACAGTGAGCGCGATCGCGTCCGCTGCGAATGCGCCCAAACCGGACACTTGCAAAGCCGCCAATTTCGCCGGAGGCGCTGTCGACGTCGCCGGGCTGACTGTCTCCACGGCCGCCGCCGCGAAGACGACGGTCGCCTTCTGGATGTACTGGAACGGGACCGACGGCGTGATGCCGCTCGGATGGGTCACGCATGGACTCGTGCTGAGCGGCGGCTCGCTGGGCTTCACCACCCAGAACGGCGACGTCTTCGGAATCGCCTCGACGGGATTCGCGAACAAGTGGCACCACGTCGTCGCCGAGTTCACCAACGGCGCGGTGGCTTCCGACAAGCTGTACGTCGATGGCGTTGCGCAGACGCTCACTCAGCGCGCCGGTGTTCCCAACAACGCCTACGCGCTCGTCGCCGCGTCGATGCGCATCGGCGGACTGAGTGGCAATTCGGGACTCCGTTTCCTGGGGCAACTCGACGAGGTCAAGGTGTTCAATCGCGCCCTCACACCCACCGAAGTGAGCGCGGAGTTCGCCGCGGCCAACCCTTGCAGCGCTGCACCTTCCGTGACGCTCACGGCACCGGCGGACAACGCGAGCTACGTCGCGCCGTCCAACGTCGCGATGAGCGCCACGGCGTCCGCCAATGCCGCAGGCGCGACGCTGACCAAGGTCGAGTTCTACAATGGGGCGACGGTGCTGTCCGTCGCGACCGGCACGCCGTTCGCGTACACGTGGGCCAACCCCGCGGTCGGCAACTATGTCCTCACCGCGAAGGCCACCGACAGCAAGGGAGCGACGGCCACCTCGACAGCGGCCACGATCCACGTAAAAGCCAACGTCGCGCCCGCGGTGTCCATAACCGCACCCGCCAACAACGCCAGCTACACGGCCCCCGCGACGATCAACCTCGCGGCGAGTGCCACTGACAGCGACGGCGCCGTCGCCAAGGTCGAGTTCTACCAGGGCACCACCAAGCTCGCGACGCTTACTGCCGCACCGTATACGTACGCGTGGAATAGCGTGGCGGGCGGCAATTACGCCCTCACGGCGAAGGCGACCGACGACAAGGGCGCCGTCACGACTTCAGCGACCGTCAACGTCAAGGTGAACAAGCCGCCTACGGTCAGCATCACTTCGCCGGCGAACAATTCGAGCGTCGTCTTGCCGGCCACGGTCACGATCAACGCGAGCGCGAGCGACTCCGACGGGAGCATCGCCAAGGTCGAGTTTTACCGCGACGGCGTTCTGCTCGGCTCCGACACCGCGTCGCCGTACAGCTACGCATGGACGGTTCCTGGATCGGGCACGTACGTGTTGACCGCCAAAGCGACCGACAACCTCGGTGCCGTCACGACGTCCGCCGCCGTCACGGTCATCGCGGCCCCGAATCAGCTGCCGAGCGTCAGCATCACGAGCCCCGCCGCCGGCGCGAGGTTCTTCGTCGGAGCCGCCGTAACCATCGCCGCGACGGCCGGCGACCCCGACGGCTCGATCGCCAAGGTCGAGTTCTACGCCGACACCGGCAGCGGTCCGGTTCGACTCGCAACGGACACGACCTCGCCCTACGGCATCTCGCAGCCACTCGCGGAAGGCACCAACGTCCTGACTGCGGTGGCGACCGACAACAAGGGCGCGACCACGACCTCGGCGCCGGTCACGGTCACCGTGACACAGGACCAGGCGCCGATCGTCGTGCTCAGCGCGCCCGCCGATGGACAACGGTTCGTCGCGCCCGCCGCGCCGCCCGACATCACGCTCGCGGCCACTGCGTCGGATTCGGATGGGCACGTCGTTGCGGTTCGCTTCTACAAGCAGAAATTCGGGACGAACGAAGACCCGGCACCCGTGCTGCTCGGTACGGTGACCACGGCGCCGTATCAGATGACGTGGCACTCGGTGCCGTACAACGATCCGCCGACGAGCGCCAGCGTGACGGACTCGTACATGCTATGGGCCGAGGCCACCGACGACTTCGGCGCACTCGCGACGTCGGACTTCGTCGGCATTCTCGTGCTCGCGGCGCCGCCGCCGAATTTCGAGATGCTGGAGATAAGCCGTCCGGCTTCGCCCGGCGGAGCAGCGGGCATCGTGTTCGCCGCCCCCGCGACCATCGTGTTCGAGGCGCGCCAGAAAGATAGCGGCCCCAATCCGTACTGCGCAGCCGCACAGGTCGATTTCCTCGCCAATGCCGCGCCGATCGGCACGATCACCGCCAACGACATCGCGAACGCGGGCGGTTGCTTCCTCGTCTGGCGCAACGTCGCCGCGGGCACGTACAAGGTCACGGCAAGTCTGCTCGACGACAGCGGCTCGCGGTCGGCGCCGTCCGATCCTGTAACCGTCACGGTGCAGGATCGCGCCAAGTTCGTGAGCGTGGCGTTGCAGTCGCCGGCCAAGGAGTCGGTGATACCGCTGACCGCCGGCGTGGGGCCGACACCCATCCCATTAGCCGCCGCCGTGAACGATCCAACGGGCACGGTCATCGGAGTCGAGTATTACGACAGCTACGAGTACGTGACATCGGCTTCGGCCGTGCCGTACGCCGCCTCTGAGTCGCCGTCGCGTTGGGGACTGCACGTCATCAGGGCAGTGACGACGGGCGGCACGAAGGTGTCCAGTCCGCCGGTTTATGCATCCGTTCCGCTTGGCCCGCGACCTCCGGTCGTCATGATGACGAGCCCGGTACCGACCAGAAGTTACGACAACCATACCGCTATCACCATCAGCGCCAACGCGATGCCCACCGACGGAGCCGTTGCCAAGGTCGAGTTCTACGACGGACCGTATCTCATCGGGACCGACACCACGTCGCCCTTCTCGATCACTGCCTACGTAAGCGGCGGCACGCACGCCTTGTACGCGATCGCCTACGCTCCGTTCGCGTCCGGGGTGTCCGCGCCCGTCACGATCGACGTCGCGGGCACGGGGGCGGGTGCGCAGATCTCGCTCACGTCTCCGTCGAACGACCAGCACTTCTTCGGCGGGGCCGGCGTTCCCCTATCGGTCAACCTGACCGATCCCAACCACATCATTACGAAAGTCGAATACTGGACCACCGGCGCCAACGGCAAGCTGCTCGGCACGGCGACGCAGGCACCTTGGTCCGCCCCGTCGTGGGTTCCGGACAGTCTCGGCGACTATACGGTCACGGCGGTGGGGACGTACGCCGGCGGGAGGATCACGTCGCCGCAGGCAACGATCCACATCGACCCGAACCAGCCGCCGACAATCAGCATCACGTCGCCGATCGCGGGACAGCAACTCTACGTCGGGCAGCTGGTGCCGATCGTGGCTTCGGTCGCGGACCCCGATGGGACGGTGGCCAAGGTCGAATTTCTCGTCAACGGCGCGTTGATCGGAAGTGCCACCGCCTCGCCGTTTGCGTTCAATTGGGTGCCCAGCGCCACCGGCACCTACCAGCTGTCAGCCAAGGCGACCGATGCCGTCGGAGCGTCGGCCACGACAACGCCTTTCTCGGTCACGGTGAACGCCAACGTCGCGCCCACCGTCGGGCTCATGCAGCCGCAAGCGGGTCAAAGCTTCTGGAGCGGCGGTACGATCAACCTCGGCGCCACGGCCTCCGACAGCGACGGATCGATCGCGCGCGTCGAGTTTTATGCCGGTGCGACGCTTCTGGGTGCATCGACATCCGCACCCTACGCGTTTGCGTGGACCAACGTCGCGGCGGGCTTGTATTCGCTAACCGCGCGCGCAGTCGACGACCACGGTGCGGTGACGACCTCGTCGGCGGTCAGCGTCACCGTGCAGCCGTTGGCGCTCAACGTCACCGCGCCCGCGGACGGGGCCTCGGTGGCAAGCGACTTCGTGCTGGTGAAAGGGACCCTCCAGGCGCCGCCGAATTCGGGGGTCTCGGTCGACGGGGCGGTCGCAGCCAGCGACGGCACGAACTTCTTCGTAGGCAATATTCCGCTGTCACCGGGCGCAAACGTCATCACGATCGCGCTGACGACGGCTGAAGGTCAGTCGGTGACGCAAACGCGGACCGTGACCAGCACCGCAACGTCGCCCTACCAGATCACCGCCGACGTCGACGCCTCGTTCGCCCCAGCAACGGTAGTGTTGAGCGCGTCGCGGCGTCTCGAGCGCAAGATAGTCGGGGCTTCACTTTCTGGCTTGGGTGGCGCAACGGCGGACCCGTCCGCGTTCGACGGTCAGACGATAGCCAAACTCACGTTCTCGACGCCCGGCAGGTACGACCCCGTCGTGACGCTCACGGACGACAGCGGGGCAACGTACACGCAAAGCGTTGCGATCCTGGTGCTCGATGAGGCATCCTTGGGTGCACTGGTGAAGTCCGTCTGGACGGGCTTCGTCGCGGCGCTGACGGCAGGCGACAAAGCCGCCGCGTTGAGGCGGGTAAGCAGCGCGATGCATTTCAAATACGGGCCAGTGCTCGACGTGCTTGCGCCCCACTTGCCGCAAATCGTCGCAACGTGGTCGGTCCCGGTGACCGGAGCGCTGGCCGACGACTTAGGAGAGCTGGTCGTGGGACGAACCTGGCAGGGCAAGGATCGCGCGTTCTTTATCTACGTCATGCGCGAGAAGGATGGCGTCTGGCGGATCATGGGGATGTGACCATCGTGCATAGCCGCTCTCTCTCAGGATGGCGCCTCGTAGTCGCGGCTGCGTGGCCCATTGCCCGTGCACACTTTGCGGCCGCGCTTCTGATGGCGGTGGTCGGCTGCGACTGGTACGGAACCCGATCCTTCAGCGCCGATGCAATAACCGCGTACGTCGTCGATGCCGATACGGGCGCGCCGATCGCGGGCGCTAACGTTCTCGCCATGTGGGTAATGAAGTCGGGGCTCGAAAACAACACCACGAACTACGCGATGGTGATGGAGGCGGTCACCGACGCCAACGGCAAATTCGAACTTCCGGCTTGGGGGCCGAAGAATGTGTCCGGTCGGGGACAGATAACGGCGCTTGCCCCGCTCTTCATCATTCTTAAATCGGGCTATAGCCAAGGTCGCGGCGCGAACAGGTCAGCTGAGCCCGCGCCGTTTCATATGACTTCGGACTGGAACGGCAAGACGTTCAAGCTCACGAGATTCGACGGCACGCCGGATCAATATGCGGACTATCTCGGCACTTACTTGATTGGCGACGTCGAAAGCCTTCTTCGCAACGGGTGCCACGGGATGTCGTTTCTTCGATTTCTGCGTGCGCTCGACCTTCTCAGTCATGAGCTCAAAGCACGAGGTGTTCGCACGCTATTGGCGGACGCGCAGCACTTAAGTGACAGCTTCGCAAGTCGATGCGGGCCCATTGTGCAATACGTAAGGGGCGCGAAACCGTGATCCATTTTCCACGAATGCTTGTAATCGCGACGGTGCTTCCCACCATTGTCCATGCCTATGAGCAGGAGACACATCGCGAACTCTCTAGAATCGCGGCGAATGAGTCAATTCTTGGTGGTGCCGCACTTCCGGTTATGCAAGACAAAAGAGATCGCCTGGGCCTGCCGCCGATCACCAGTAACCAGGATCGTTACGTGAATTCCAAAGGCGATCTGCGGTCTATCTCCGAATTGATTCAGGATGGAGCAATTTTCGAAGACGATGGCCTGCGTTCGCTCAACCATTTCTTCGATCCGCGGGACGGAAGCGCGCTGCACATCGATCCTGCACACTATCCATTGGCCGGAATCTTGGGGGTTGAGATCGGCAAGGCTTCGACGTCGTCTCCCGATTGGACGTTGGGTACATCCGCGAAGACTCAGATTCCGGCGCAGGAATTCTCATATCTGGATCTCAAGAATTACTACTTCGACGCACTGACGAATCGTGATGGCAACAAAAGAAAGAAATCGGCCGGTCGCACCTTCGAAACCATGGGCCGCATCATTCATCACATTCAGGACATGGCTCAGCCGCAGCATGTGAGGAACGATGCGCATGTCTCGGACCGCGACGTCGACAACTATTGCTCGGACATTTCCCCCGACGACCAGCTTGGAACGCTGGCATGCGCGGCTTACGCGCTGATCCGGAATCCAAGCGTTTATGAGAGTTGGACTCTCGATCTGACGAATACATACGGGCAGAAACTTCCGCTGGACGGCTACGCCCCCATATACGGTACGGACCCGACTGAATCGAGCATCTTGACCCTCCCCCGCATGTTCTGGACGAACGGCGGGAAGGGGATGGCCGATTTCACGAGCACGAACTTCCTGAGCGACGGTACGATGGATCAGAGCCCGCCCGATCTGGGCGCGCCATACGAGCAAACGGTCGCTAGTCTGTGCAACGGAGCAATTCCCGCGTGCGGAAACGTCGATTTTTCCCGGACTGTCACGTTCCGCCCCAGCACTGTGATCGATAAGTTTCGCGGTGGCGCGCCGATGCCCAATCCCTATGCCGCAAGCTGGTCGATATTCACCCCCGACTTCGCCGATTACTCTCCGAACGCGAACCCGCCTTGGACCGTGAATCGATTTACATTCGCGTATGACCACGTTTACCTGCTGCCGCGAGCGGTCGGCTACTCCGCCGGCTTCATCAATTATTTCTTCCGCGGCGATATGGAGATCACGCCGCCATACGAAGGCATTTATGCGATCGCCGACACGAACACGCAAGGATGCCAGAACCCAAGCGCTTGCGGCTTCGGTAAAGTCAGGATGAGGCTCAAGAATACGACGCCGAACGAAGACATCGGTGCCGGAAAGCTGTTGCTCGTCGCGAGATACCACGTGAACGATTGTTACGAGGCGAGTCTGGCCGGAGAGTACGGCGGACCCGATTTCAAGGGAAACGGCTGCAGGCTGCCCGACGAAGAGATTGTTGTCTCCGAGCAGATCGACATCGCGCAGGGCGATATCAAGTCAGTGCCGACACTCTTTGAGTTCGAATTCAAGAACGGGAACATCCCGCTTAACTCCAGCGATCTGGTGCTGCAAGCCGTGTTTCGCGGTAAGCTCGGAGCCGAAGACGATGCGATCGTCGTGAGCACCAAGAACGTCTCCGAGCCGAACTTCATGGCCGCCCTGAATGTTACCGACTACGTCTACGACGACACGGGCGACAGGCAATACCATCAGCTGCCTTATAAGGGCGTTAGCGCGCCGATATATGTGAACAACGTTGGGGTCGGGTTCGGTCAGACGCTTCCTGGCTACAAGGACGCGACCGCCCCGATGATCGCGCTTCCACTCCTGCGCGCAGGCGAATTCGCCCGATTCGCGTTCCTTGCTGATCTGAACGACCTTACGGCCACGGTGTTCCACGATGGAATCTCCGACTCGGACTGGACCATTCAGCCCGAGGAATTCGCGTTCGACGAGAAGGATGGCTACACGCGTTCCTGCAAGGTACTGGAGGGCCGCGGTTTGTATTGGGAATATTTCTTCTTCTGGCATCGCGAAGTCGGAGACACCGCAGCGCGGGGCATGGATCCAAAATCAGTTGCGGACGGCGCGGCGGCACGATCCGGGCGCCTCGTTACCTCTTTCGGCAAACGCCGCATCCAGCCGAAGGCCTCCCATACCTGCTTTGCACCTAGTGGCGGGGAATACGATTTTTCGGGAATGACCCCCTTCGACGCGTCGCAGGCGTTGCCGTGGACAACCGTCAACTTCTGACGCTGCCGCTACTTTCCCTTCCTCGGCCTCGTCGCCAGGAAATCGTCCACGGCCGCTGACGCCGACGGAAAGAACCGCTCCTTCCCGAGTCCCTCGTCGCCGATCCAGCGCAAAAGCTGCTCGCGCAGCGGTCGATTGGCGCGTGCGAACCGCACGTCGATGCCGCCGGTCTCCAGCTCCTCATGCAGGTCGCGCAGCACGGCGAGCGCGGTCACGTCGATGTGCGAAACGGCCTGCATGTCGAGCACGATGCAGCGCAGCGGCGGCTTCGCCGACGCGGCCAGCGTACGCAGGCGGTCGGCCACGTAGCGCGCGTTCGCGAACAATATCGGCGCGTACAGCCGGTATACGAGCACGGCGGGCGTGCTCGCGCCGCCCTCGTCGTCGGCCAGGTCGTGGAAGCGGCGATCGGTGGGCAGGCGGCGCAGGATCGCGTCGCGCGGACGCGCGACTTCAAGCAGGATGCGCGCGAGCGAGAGGCCGATGCCCAGCAGCACGCCGGGCAGCACCCCAAGCACGAGCACTCCGAGCGCGACGCCACCCGCCAGCAGGAAGGAGCGTCGGTCCAGTCGGAACAGCGACTTCCACTCGCCGATGTCGACCAGGCGAATCCCCGCTGCGATGAGGATTGCGGAAAGCGCCACCCGCGGCAGCACGACGAGCCACGGCGTCACGAACAGGACGAAGACGACGAGCAGCGCGGCGGCGATCCATTGCGTGAGTTGCGTCTGCGCGCCGCTCGCGTCGGCGGTGACCGAGCGCGACGTGGTCGCGCCCACGGGAAAGCCGCTCACGAGGCCCGACGCGAGATTGCCCGCCCCGAGCGCGACCAGCTCGTGGTCGGGATCGACGGCTTCGCGGTACTTGGCGGCCAGCGCGCGCGCGATGAGGATGCCCTCGGCGAACACGAGAAAGGCGAGCGCGATGGCGCCGGGCGCGAGCGCTTGCAGGTCGAGCACGGCGATGGTCGGCAGAGAAGGCGCTGGGATGGACGCTTTCAGCGGCGCGAGGTGGACGACCGCTCGCGCGCCGAGGTCGAGCGCCTGCGAGGTGGCGATCGCGATCGCACAGGCCACCAGCGCGGCCGGCACGCGCGGCGTGAACTGGGCGAGCGCGATCATCAATGCGACGAGGCCTAAGCCGAGCACCGCCGTGTACGGGTTCGCCTTCGGCAGCGCGGCGATGGCGTCGAACACGCGCAGGAAGAACGCGTCGCGCGGCAGCGCGACGCCGAGCAGCGAAGGCAGTTGCGTGCCGATGAGGATCAGGGCGGCGCCGGCGGCATAGCCGACAAGCACCGGTGTGGACAGCAGATCGGCGACATCCCCGAAGCCGACGCGCCCCGCGACGACGAGCAGCACGCCGGTCATCAGAGCGAGCGCGGCGGCGAGGGCGGCCGCGCGCGTGGGATCGCCCGCCGCCAGCGGCACGATGACCGAGCCCGCGAGGAGCGCGATGGTCGTGTCGGGCCCGATGATCACGCGGCGCGTGGAAGTGAACAGCGCATAGACGACCATCGAGGCGAGGGCGGCATACAGGCCGGCCTCGGGACGCAACCCCACGAGCTCGGCGTACGCGAGCACGGAGGGGATGAGCACGACGCACACGGACAGCGCCGCGGTCGCGTCGCCTCGCAGCGCACCCTTGGGATAAGGCAGGAGCTGCCCGAGGCCCGGGAGCCACTTGTCGAGGAGCGCGTGCTGCGGTGCCGGGCCCGGGTCGGGCATGGGACGAGCGGGTCAGGGGCCGCGCGACAGCGGCGCGAGCGTCTCGTTGGCGTGGAACACGTCGCGATAGCTCACATAGTCGGACACGTGCAGGGTGGCGGCAAAGAACAGCGAGTACGGCAGCAGGAGCGCGACCGCGAGCACCGCGATCGCCTGCGTGGGCAGCACGAGGGCGAGCAGCGCGAACGCGACGGCGGGAATGACGCCGCCGTAGAAGAACACGCCGAGGGCGTAGACCACCAGCGCCTTCCAGTTGGCGAGCGCCGCGCGCAGGCTCACCGCGAGCGCGGCGGTGGCGCCGGCATCCTGGAACACGACCAGCGCCGGCGCCCACCAGGTCGCGATCACGATCGGAAGCGACAGAAGAGCGGAGAACAGCATGCCGAACTGCAAGGCGGGATCGGCCAGTCCCGCGGCGAGCTGCTCCTCGGTGAGCGATGCGCTGTTGGACATGAGATCGAGGAGCTTGCCGCCGTCGACGAGGGACGACGCGAGCACGGCGAGGGTGATGCCGGCGACGAAGAACACGCCGATCGCAAGCAGCGCCCACTTGTTCGCCTTGAAGCCCTCGAACAGATGCCGCAGCGCCGGCGTGCCGCCGCGCTCCTGGTTCCACGCCGCGGCAAGCAGGCCCACGGCGAACACGGGCTTCATCACGGTCATGACGTACGGCCCGACGACCGGGATCATGCGCAGGACGAGCAGCAGGAAGAAGTAGCTGAACACGAGCAGCACCCACGGCGCGCGGTGCTGCTTGAACATGTTGTACGCGGTGCGCAGCCACGACCACCCCTGGCGCCAGGGATAGCGCGTGAACACGAACTCGCGCGGAACGTCGCTCACGATGTCGGTCCCGCCGGCAGCGGCCAGCGCGAAGGTTCGCCGGCGCGAGCGCGCAGAATGCGCTCGAAGTGCGCCGGATCGTGCGCGTGCGTGAGCTCGCCGGGACGCGGAAGGTGCAGGTCGTACAGGCGCGACAGCCAGAAGCGCAACGCGGCGGCGCGCAGCAGCGCGGGCCACTGCGCGCACTCGTCGGGACTCATCGGGCGTTCGCGACGATACGCGTCGGTCATCGCGCGCGCGTGCTCCGGGATGAGCGCGCCCGCGTCGTCGCCTTCCTGAACGACGCACCAGTCGTTGACCGCGATGGCGAGATCGTAGCCCAGGAAATCGGTGGCGGCGAAGCCGAAGTCGATGATGCCCGACACCGACGCGCGGGTGAACAGCACGTTG
>Ga0335083_10010653_pt1 | contig 11088 bp, 9 predicted proteins | sample Lox_Sample_42_FD_206716 | JGI IMG/M metagenome (GOLD analysis project Ga0335083, IMG submission 206716) | Soil microbial communities from Loxahatchee National Wildlife Refuge, Florida, United States - Lox_Sample_4.2 | ecosystem: Environmental > Terrestrial > Soil > Wetlands | place: USA: Florida... | reverse complement strand
CCGCTCGCGGGCACACCCCCCAACGGCCGCGCCCCCCGGGGGGGGGGGGGGGCGCCCAAGACCACCACGACCGAGATCCTCGAAGGCTACCCCTGGCCACTGCCGTCGTGTTCGGGGTGAACGCGATCTCCGGCAGCTACGTGCCCGAGACCCTGTTCCCGCACTGGCTGCGCGACGTGGCCCAGGTCCGGCCGGCCCGCCCGCTGGCCGTGGCCATGCAGGCCGCGTACGCCCCGGCCGCCAACGGCGGCCGGACGTTCGCCTGGGCGGACCTGGGCATCGTGGCCGCCTGGAGCGTGGCCGCCGCCTTCTTCGCGGTGCGGCGCTTCTCCTGGCTGCCCGGCCAGCGCTGAGACCCGCCGCCCGGCCGCCCCCCAGACAGCCGGCGCCGAGAGCCCATCGAGCCGGTCAGCTCGTCAGCAGCGTCCGCATCGAACCGAACAGGCGCAGGCCCGCCTGTCTACGCTCGCCGTCGAGGCCCTCCAGCATCCGGACCACCTCCACCAGCTCGGCGAACTCGCCGTCGGCCATGATCAGCCGCGACCGCGCGGCCCGGCTCCGCTGGATCAGCCGCAGGGCGGCCGCGGCCTGCAGGCCGAACAGCGACAGCAGCTCGAGCTGGGTGAGCGCCGAACGCTGGGACGGCCCCGGGTCGAGTACCTCGAGCACCCCGATCGGCTCCTCGTCGCAGATCACCGGCGTGGCCATCAGCGTGCTCGGCACGTACTTGGTGGACTCGGCGACATCGCGGGCGAACCGGGGGTCGTCGGCCACGTTCTCGATGACGAGCGGCTGCCCGGAGTCGAGGACCCACCCGGCGATGCCCTTGGAGGCGGGGAACCGCGAGCCGACCAGGAAGTCCTCCCCGTTGCCCGCCACCGCCTCGAAGACCAGCTCACTGGTCAGCGAGTCGAGCAGGAAGATGGAGCTCGCCTCCGACTCGAAGATCGCCCGGGCGACGAGGACCACCGAGTGCAGCAGGGTCCGGTGCTCCTCCTCGGCGTCCAGGACGGCGAACGAGAGCGCGGAGAGGGGGGACAGGTCGTCGGTCATTGGGCACCTCGCACGTTGGCGGCTGTCAGATAGAGCAGGTTCTTGACCTGGAAAGCGGTGAGGTCGGGATGCTTGCTGAGGATCAGCGCGCAGTAGCCGGCGATGTGCGGCGTGGCGAAGCTGTTGCCGGTGGCTCGCCTGATGCCGCCCGCCAGCCAGCCGACCTCGACGTCGGTCCCGTGCGCGAAGAACTCCACGGGCGGGGAGGGGTTATAGAAGAACTGGCCGGGGTCGCCCGTGTCGTGGCTGCCGACCGAGATAACGGAGGAAAAGCGCCAGGGGAAGCTCTCGATCGGCAGGTTGTGGGCCGACGCGACCAGCACGGTCTTGCCGAAGTAAGCGTCGTCGGTGAGCGCGCGCAGGTTGTCCACGAACTTGCGGCGGGTGGTGGACAGGCTGAGGTTGACCACGTCGAAGCGCTGCTCGATGGCCCACTTCAGGCCGGCCAGCAACGCCTCGCCCGAGCCGGACAGGCCGTGGCCGAGCACCCGGACGCTGTGGATCTCGCAGTCGGGCGCCAGGAGGCGAACGATGCTCGCGCACGCGGTGCCGTGCCCGCTCATGTCCTCGGCGGGCACCTTGGCCACGGTGCAGTTGCCGTCCTCGTCCTCCTCGACCGCGTAGGACGCCTGGACCTGCCCGACCCGGGGGTGGCCGTCCTCCACCCCGCTGTCGACGATGCACACCCGGACCCCCGCCCCGGTGGCGTTGCCCCAGGCGGCGTCCGGAGACACCGCCGTCGGCCAGCCGGCGGCCACCGTCATGGCGGCGTAGTCGCGGCCGGCGCTGTTCCAGGTCAGCGGGGGCCGGGCGAACTGCGAAGCCCGGTCGAAGTCGGATGTCACGATGCCTCCCCTAGTACCTCGTGAGCCCAGCCCACGCCGACGAGGTGGCCCTTGCCGGCGAACGACCGCGCCGCCCGGCGGGCCAGCGGACGGGCGGCGTCGGTGTCGCCGAGCGCGGCCAGCGCGACCGCGGCGTCGAGGCAGGCGGTCGCGTGGGTCACCGGCGAGTCGGTGCGGCGCGCCACGGCCAGCGCCAGCGACGACAGCCGGCGCGCCTCGCCGCCGTCGCCCCGGCGGGCGAAGACGCGGGCGAGCACGCCGCTGCGCTCGACCACCGCGGCGGGCACGTCGTCGGGCACCGGCCCCGCGGCCAGCTCGGCGGCCTCGTCGTCGCAGCCCTGGAGGAGCCGGACCCTGGCCAGGTCGCGCGCCGCGGTCTCGGCCAGCTGCGGATCGCGGATCGCCAGGCAGGCGGCGTGCGCCCGCCGCAGCTTGGCTTCCGCCCCGGTCAGGTCGCCGGCCAGCGAGCTGGCCGTGGCGGCGAAGATGGGCAGCACCGCCAGGGCGTGCGCGTTGCCCAGGTCGCCGACGATGTGCTCCGCGTCGGCCAGCAGGACGGCGGCCTCGGCGTGCTCGCCGGTCATCCCGACCAGCATGGCCAGCGGGCAGATCAGCGCGGCCCGCACCGCGCGGCGGCCGGCGGCGTGCTCGCCGAGCAGCGACCGGCACCTGGTGATCGCCTCGGCCGCGCGCCGCGGGCCCTGCCACAGCGAGACCGCGAGCGCGCCGAGCACGGTGGCGTGCTCAAGCTCGGCGTCCAGGCGGGCGGTGCGCTCCAGGGCCCGGCCGAACGCACTGGCCGCGCTGGCGTGCCGGCCGCGGCTCTGCTCCACCACGCCGATCCGCAGCCAGGCGCGGGTGATGCCGAGGTCGTCGCCGGCCGCCGCGAAGACCGGCAGGGTCCGGCGGGCCGCCTGGAGCGAGGCGGCGAACTGCCCGGCCGCGCTCAGGTAGGCCAGCTGGAGGTCGACGTGGGCGGCGATCACCGCGTCCCCCTGGCCGCGGGCGCCCTCGCGGGCGTCCTCGAGCAGCCGCCGCCCGGCGTCGATCTCGCCGGTCATCAGCTCGGCCTCGCCGGCCTGGAGCATCAGCCCGGGCACGCGCGGATCGCCGCCCGGGCAGATCGACAGCGCGCGTCCGAGCAGGCCGACCGCGTGCCTGGCGTCGCCGCCGGCCAGCGCGCGGGCGCCGGCCGCCCGCAGGGCGGTCACGGCCAGGTCGGCCGGCTCGCGCCAGGCCGCCTCCGGCAACCCGAGCTCGCGCCGGAGCAGCCACGCCCGCTCCCAGTGCGAGCCGATGACCTCGGCGTCCCCGTCCTGGGCGGCCAGCGCGGCGGCCAGGCGCTGGTGGCTGTCCGCGCGCCAGCCCTTGGGCAAGGACTCGTACGCCACTTCGTGGACCAGTGCGCTCTCGAAGCGGTAGGAGGGCGGCTCGGCCACCCCGTTCGTTGTGATCTGTCCGGTTCCCCCGGCGGCACGGATGAGCCGGCGCTGGGCCAGCGCGGCCAGCGCGCGGCCGGGCTCCGGGCCGAGGTCGCCGTCGGCGGCGGCGGCGATGTCGGACAGGGTGAACTCGCGCCCGGCCACCGCGGCCAGCCCGAGGACCTCGCGCTCGCCCGGGGCGAGCAGGTCGAGCCGGTAGGCGATCAGGCCGTTGATGCCGACGGGGATGGCCTGGGCCGAGTCGCCGGTGATGACCGTGACGAGCTGCTCCAGGTAGAGCGGGTTGCCCTCGGCCCGGCTGACCGCGCGGACCGCGAGCTCGCTCTCGTGCGCCATCACCTCGTCGATCTCGCCGACCAGCAGGTAGCAGTCGTCGTCGCCGAGCGGGCCGACGAGCTCGGAGCTGGCGTTGGGCAGGGCGCCGTCCCAGCCGTCGTGCTCGGCGACGAACTCGGGCCGCACCAGGCACAGCACGACGGCGGCCACCAGCGACAGCCGTCCGGCCAGGCTGGTGATCGTGGCCAGCAGGGCCGGGTCGGCCCAGTGCATGTCGTCCAGGATCAGCACGAGCGGGCGGTCGCGCCCGACCTCCTCGAGCACCCGGCCGACCGCCCAGGCCGTCTCGCCCGGCACCAGGCCGGGCGACCCGTCGGCCAGCAGGCCCGCCTCGAGCATGGCCAGGGCCTCGGCCAGGTCGGCGCCGTCCCCTTGGCCCTGGGGGGCGGCGGGCCGGGTCCAGCCGGCCAGCAGGTCGCGGATCGCCTCGGCCAGCGCGTGCAGGGACCCGCCGGTGCCGTAGCCGAGGCAGCGGCCTTCGGCGATGATGGCGCCGGCCGCGCGGGCCCAGGCCGCGAACTCGCCGGCCAGCCGCGACTTGCCGATGCCGGGGTCGCCGTGCAGGGTCACCAGACGGCAGCCGCGGTCCCGGACCGCGTCCTCGTACGCCCCGCGCAGGGCGGCCAGCTCGGCCTGCCTGTTCACCATGGCGAGGTCGCTGCGGCGGACCGGCCGGGAGGCCCCGCCCACCGCGACCAGGCGCCCGGGCGTGACCGGCGCCGCGATCCCCTTCATGACGGCCGGCGCCGCCAGCTGGTAATCCACCATCCCCTGGACGGCCTGGCAGGTCAGCGGGCCGAGCAGGATCTCGCCGGGCGCGGCGTGCTGCTCCAGCCGGGCGGCCAGGTTGACCGTCTCGCCGGACACGATCACCTCGGCCGCGCCCGGGTAGGCGGCCGCCACCACCGGTCCGGTGTTCACGCCGATCCGCACGGCGAGAATCACGCCCAGGTCCTGGCCGACCTCACGGTTGAAGCCATCGAGCGCGGCGCGCATCTGGACCGCGGCCCGCACCGCGCGCAGCGCGTCGTCCTCGTGGATGACGGGCACCCCGAACACGGCCATGACCGCGTCGCCGATGTACTTCTCCACCACGCCGCCGTGGTGCTCCAGGCAGTCGCGCATCAACGCGAAGTACCTGAGCATGAGCGCGCGCAGCGCCTCGGGGTCGAGCCGGGTGCTCAGGGCGGTGGAGCCGACCAGGTCACAGAAGATCACCGTGACCGTCTTGCGCGTCTCCAGGACCCGCTCGGGCGCGATCTTGTCGCCGCAGGACGGGCAGAACCGCGCCCCCGCCGGCAGTTCCGCATGGCAGCTCAGGCAGCCCACGTCGTGCCTCCCTCAGCCCCGGGTCGTCATCGCCTGGTCACAGGAACAGGCCGCCGACGATGTCGCCCGAGTGCGCCACCACGTCGGGGAGGCCGCCGCGGGCGTTCTCGATCTCGGCCACCAGGGCGAGCTCGGCCGCCGACAGGCCGACCGCGGCGCTGCCGGGGAGGACCTGCGCCTCGCGGCGGGACCGGGCGGTGCCGTCGGCGAGCTCGTCGAACAGCGCCACCGCCTGGCGGGCGGTGAACAGGGCGCTGAAGCCGACCGCGGCGCGCAGCCGCGCGTCCAGCCGGAGCCGGTCGAGCAGCGCGAAGATCTCGTCGCCGTGCCGCCCGTCGGAGGCGGCGTGCCTGGTCAGCGTGGCGGTAGGGCCGTCCCCGGCCAGCGCCCGCACGTGCTCGATCAGCCCCTGGCTGGGCGGGGCGCTCTCCAGGATGGCGATGCAGCCGAGCAGCGTCACCGGGTGCACCGCAGCGATGAGCTGGTACTGGGCGCCGAGCAGGCCGGTGACGGCCGGCGACGGCAGCGCGCGGGCGGCCTCGTCCGGGTCGGCGCCGAGCGCCGCCAGGTCGGCGCGGACCCAGCGGTCGTGGCCGCGCTCCGCGCGGATGTGCCGGGTCAGGAAGGCGGCCAGCGGCCGGCTGAGCGGGTCCGCGGGATGGCGCAGGCACCGCTGCCTGGCGAACTTCAGCAGCGGCACCGCGGCCCGCGTCACCGGGTACATCGCGGCCAGGTAGCGCGCATAGGCCGCGGTCGGCTCCGGGTCCAGCCACATGCGGCTGCTGGCGATGTCCAGGGCGGGCCGGACCAGGGCGATCTTGGCCCGCAGGACAGTGCCTTCTCCTGCTACGGTCAGCTGCTGAGCCACGTCCTGCTCCGTCTACGCGATGTGCCCGGTGTCGATGTGCCCGGTGTCGATGTGCCCGGTGTCGATGTGACCGGTGTCGATGTGATCGTGCGCCGCCCGGCTTGGCCGCGCGTTCGAAACCGGTTGGCTGCCGGTTTGTGCCGGCGGCAAAGTTCGGGGCCCGCGCCGGCGGAGGCTTCTAAAGGCGGGGAACGAACGGAGTTCGCGCATCAGCCGACCCTGACCGGCAGGGAGCTCAGCTGGCGCATGCGCAGCGCCCGCCGCCACTTCGGGATTCCGGCCAGCCGCAGCTTTGGGAAACGCCGGACCAGTTCGGGCAGCACGATGGTGGCCTCCATCCGGCTGAGCGGCGCGCCGAGGCAGTAGTGGATCCCGCCACCGAAGCTCAGCGGCCGGTTATCCTGGCGGTCGACGTCGAACCGGCCGGGCTCGGGGAAGCGGTCCGGGTCGCGGTTGGCCGCGCCGAGCAGGAGCACCGCCAGGTGCCCTTCCGGTATCGGGGTGTCGCCGGCCTGGTGCCGGGAAGCGGGCCGCCGCGCCAGGCGCGGGGTGAGCTGGGTGGGCGCCTCGTGCCGCAGCGACTCGTCCACCACGGCGGGCGCGAGCCCGGGGTCGGCGCGGAGCCGGGCGGCCAGCGCGGGGTCCGCGAGCAGGGCTACGGTCGCGTTCCCGAGCAGGGCCGCGGTCGTGCCGTAGCCGGCGCCGTGCAGGAAGATCAGCGAGGACAGCAGTTCCTCGCCGCTGAGCTCGCCCGCGTCGGCGGCGGCGATCAGCTGCGCGGTGAGCTCGGACCCCGGCGGTCCCGGCGCCCGGCGCCGCTCGGCGATCAGCTCGCGCCAGTAGCGGCGGAAGGTGACGGCGGCCGCGTCGGCGGACCGCCGGTCCTCGTCGCTCACGATCAGCTCGGTCAGGTTGAACACCCGGCCGGCCAGCCCGTGGACCTCCGCCCGGTCCCCCTCGGGCACGCCGAGGAGGTCGTTGACGACCGTGATGGGCAGCGGGAAGGCCAGCGCGCTCATCAGGTCGAGAGGGGTGTCGCCGTTGGCGGCCACCTCGTTGAGGAACTGGTGCGTGAGGGCGACCACCCGGTCGCGGAGCAGCGCCATCCGGCGGGCGGTGAAGCAGCGGCCGAGGACGCGGCGCATCCGCGTGTGGTCGGGCGGGTTGCGGCTCTGCATGCCCTGGTAGAGGGTCCACGAGGCGGCGCCCTCGCGCCACTGCGGGCGGTTCGCGTCGTACCAGGCCGCGTCCTGCACGCCGAAGGCCGGGTCGGCCAGGATGTCCCGGCACTCGGCGTAGCCGGACACCAACCAGACCTCGGGGCCGACCGCCAGGACCGGCGCGTGCGCGCGCAGGATCGCGTAGTCGGGATAGGGATCTTCCGGGCCCGGCGGGGTGAGGAGGCGGGCCGCCGCGGCGCGCGCCGCGGCCAGGCCGGCGACCGCCGCGGCCGTGGTCACCCAGGCCGTCCGTTCACGGGCCGGGGACCGCTTCGACGCGGTGGAAGTGCGACGACCCCGGCACGGCCGACACGGTCACGGCGCCGAAGCCGGCGCCGGCCAGCAGGTCGCGGAACCCGGATTCGGTGCGCTCCCGGCCGCCATCGGTCATCACCAGGCAGATCAGGTCGCTGAGCACCGCGGGCAGCTGGTCAGGCGACCAGGCGCCGATGTCCGGCAGCACCGGCTCGAAGATGATCAGGCGGGCGGCGGGGCAAACCCCTTCCGGCCTCCGGCCGTTAGGGGCCATCGCCGCCCGGCAGTTACGCAGGATCCGGGCGGCGGTGCCGTCGTCCCAGTCGTGCAGCACGCTCTTCAGCACGTAGGCATCGCCGCCCGGCGGTACGCCGTCGAAGAAGCTCCCGGCGCGCACCTCCCAGCGGCCCGCCAGACCGGGCTCGCCGCTGAGCTCGGCCAGGGCGGCGGGCTCGGATCCCGGCGTGTCGAACACCACGCCGCGGGTGGCCGGGCTGGCCCGCAGGATGTGCTTGATCAGCGTCCCGGCGCCGCCGCCGACATCGACGACGGTGCCGAAGCGCGCGAAACCGGCCGAGGCGACCAGGGCCGGCGCCGCCCGTTCGGTCGCCGCCGAGGTGAAGGCGGCCAGCGCCGCCGAGGCGGCCGGATCGGAGGCGATGAAATCGAACACCGGCCGGACGGTCAGCTGGCGGACGGCGGGCTGCCCGGTCCGCACCGAGTACAGCAGGCTGTCGGGCCCGAACATCGGGAAGGCCGTACGGGCCGGGCTGTCCTGGCCTTCACCGCCCCCCTGAGCCAGGGCGAACGTGCCCGGTTCCACCTCGTCCACGAGGCGGACGCAGGCCAGCGCGCGCAACAGCCGGTGCAGCGACGGGCCGTGGGTCCCGGTGGCGAGGGCGAGGTCCACGACATGGGCCGGCCCGGCGCTCAGGCGGCCGGACAGGCCGAGCCGTCCGGCTATCTCGACGGCGCTGTCGACCAGCGATCCCGCTCCGGGGGGCGCTGGCCGGGACGTGGCGATGATGTCCATCACGCCATGCTCCTGACGGCCGGTTCAGCCCTTCATTGTTTCCGGTATTGCCGCGGTTTCTTTTTTCCTGGAATACGGGGGAACCGCGCCGCAGGCATTCCTAAACCACCCGGAAAGCGCCGCGAAAGGCCCCGGTGCCTGTATAGATCCCAATGCACGCCGTCAGGCTGGCGTCCGAACCAAATGAGAGGTGCCCATGCCGGACCTCGCCATCCAGACCATCGAGCTCGGCAAGACCTATCGCTCCCACGGGGGCGAGGCGCGGGCCGCGGTGAACGGGCTGTCGTTGGAGGTTCGTACCGGAGAGCTGTTCGCCCTGCTGGGGCCGAACGGCGCGGGAAAGTCTACTACCGTCGGGATCCTCACCACCCGGGTCAAGCCGACCTCGGGCACGGCGAAGATCGCCGGCACCGACGTGGCCGCCGATCCGGTCGCGGTGAAGCAGCGGATCGGGGTCGTCACCCAGCACAACACGCTCGACCGTCAGCTGACGGTCATGGAGAACCTGGAGTTCCGCGGCCGCTACGCGGGCATGTCGACCCGCCAGGCCCGCAAGCGGGCCGACGAGCTGCTCGAGGTGTTCTCGCTCACCGACCGCGCCGGGGCGCTCGTCCAGACCCTGTCCGGCGGCCTGGCGCAGCGGGTGCTCATCGCCCGGGCTATCGCCCACCGCCCGGACGTGCTGTTTCTCGACGAGCCGACCTCCGGGCTCGACCCGCAGACCCGGGTGAACCTCTGGGACATCCTGCGCAGCATGCGCACCGAGGGCCAGACGATCCTGCTCACCACCCACTACCTGGAGGAGGCGGAGAACCTCTGTGACCGGATGGGCGTCATCGACCACGGCAAGCTGCTGACCACCGGCACGCTCGCCGAGCTCAAGGAGCAGGTGGGCGACGAGACGGTCCTCACCTTCACGTTCTCCGGTGCCACCGAGGAACTGGCGGGCAAGGCCCAGCACGCCGAGGCGGTCACGACCGCCGAGCACGAGGGCCAGGTGCTCCGCCTGCATACCAAGGAACCGGAGCGGGTCCTGGAATGGACCCTCCAGACGGCGGCCGAGCTGCGGCTGCCCCTCCAGGACGTGCAGATCCTGCGGCCAAGCCTGGAATCAGTCTTCCTCTCGCTGACCGGCAGGGAGTACCGGGAATGACCACCGTAGCGATCCCGGCCGAGGCGGCCGTCCGGCCCCGGGGCGGCAAAGCCCACGCCTTCTTCGCCCTGCTCGCGCGGGACCTGCGGGTGGCCCGGCGTGACCTGGTGTCGTTCTCGATCAGGTCGATCATGCAGCCGGCGCTGTTCGTCTTCGTCTTCGCCTACGTCCTGCCCCGGCTCGGCTCGCACGGCGGCGCCTCGCCCTTCGGCGCCACTCCCCCCGGCGTGCCCTCGTTCTCCACCATCCTGGTTCCCGGCCTGGTCGCGACGTCGATCATGGTCCAGGGGCTGCTGGCGGTCACCGCCCCGCTCATGATGGAGCTCTCCTACACCAGGGAGATCGAGGACCGGGTGCTGGCGCCGCTCCCCGCGTGGGGGCTCGGGATCGAGAAGATCACGGCCGGCGCCGTCCAGGCACTGCTCGCGGGGCTGCTGGTCTTCCCGTTCGTGCTGCTGATCCACGCTAAGGGCCAGGCACCGGTGCTCGACTTCTCGCGCTGGCCGCTGCTGGTCGGGGTGCTGCTGCTGGCCTCGGTGTTCACCTCCGCGTTCGCGATGCTGCTCGGGATGGTCATCGACCCGCGCAAGCTGAGCACCATCTTCGCCATCATCATCGTCCCGATGACCATGCTGGGCTGCGTCTACTACCCCTGGGCACAGCTCAGCTCGATCCGCTGGCTCCAGTACATCGTGCTGGCCAACCCTCTCGTCTACATCAGCGAGGCGCTGCGGTCGGCGCTCACGCCGGAGATCCCGCACATCCACGTCTGGATCCTGCTGCTGGTGATCTGCGGAGGAATCGCCCTGACGGTGACGATCGCGTCACGGGCATTCGTGCGGCGAGTCGTCGACTGACCGGCGGCGGAAGGAGACACATGGGAACTACGGCTCTGATCAGCGGTGTCCCGTGCGCGCAGGAGGCACCGGTCTCGCTGCCGCCGAACGGATTCCTCGCCCGTGACGTCCAGTTCGCCGAGCTGGACGCGCTGCTGCGGCGCGGCCGGCTGGTCACCCTGACCGGGCCGCCGGGAGCGGGCAAGAGCCGGCTGCTGGTGGAGTACCTGATCCGGAACGGGCTCGATCCCAGCGGCTTCGTCGACCTGGCCGAGGCGGCGGCCGGCGCGGATGTGTCCGCGGCGCTGGTGGCGGCGGCCGCCGGCGCGCGCGGCCAGGACACGCTGCTGGTACTCGACGGCTGCGACCACGTCATCGGCTCGTGCGTGCGGACGATCTCCGCGCTGCTGCGCGCCGACGCCGGCCTGCGGGTGCTGGCCACCAGCCGCGAGGCGTTCCGGATCGCGGGGGAATCGGTCTGCCCGGTCCCCCCGCTCGGCCTGGGCGAGGCGGTGGCGCTGTTCACGCTGCGGATGGCCGAGCGCACCGCGAGCGTGACGGGGGTGGACGCGGCGGTGCTCGAGGAGATCTGCCGCCGCCTCGACCGCCTCCCGCTCGCGATCGAACTGGCCGCGGCCTCCGGTGACGTGATGTCGCCGGCCGACCTGCTGCGCCGCCTGGACGGACGCATCGAGGTGCTGGCCGGCGGCGACCGCAG
>Ga0335083_10010652_pt1 | contig 11088 bp, 10 predicted proteins | sample Lox_Sample_42_FD_206716 | JGI IMG/M metagenome (GOLD analysis project Ga0335083, IMG submission 206716) | Soil microbial communities from Loxahatchee National Wildlife Refuge, Florida, United States - Lox_Sample_4.2 | ecosystem: Environmental > Terrestrial > Soil > Wetlands | place: USA... | reverse complement strand
CCCGATCAGGCGCTCGCGAGCCTCGTGCAACTCCCGGACGGCTCGAGCGTCACCGCGCGCTCCGCCGACGCCCACGTCGAGACGGTCGCGGTGAGCCCGGAAGCCGTCATGCTGCGGCTCGACGCAGGCGCGGCGCGCTTCTCCGTGACGCCGAATCCGCGGCGGCCGTTCCGCGTGGTCGCGCGCGACGTGACCGTGACGGTGCTCGGCACGATTTTCAGCGTGACGCTCGAACCGTCGGGGGTGCGCGTCGCCGTCGAGCGCGGTCGCGTGCGCGTCGATTCGCCGCGTGAGACCCGAGTGCTCGGCGTGGGTGAAACGGGCAGGTTCACGAGCACTCCGTCGCACGCGGACGCCGAGGTGCCCGTCGACCCGCCGCCGACCAACGTGGACGCGCTGCCGCCCGCGGAAGAAGCACCGGCCCGTCCCACGGCGCCGCTGCCGTCCTGGCGCACGCTCGCGAAGGAGCAAAACTACGGCGCGGCGTTCGCGCGTCTGAGCGCCGAAGGTCCGAGCGCCGTGCGCGACACGCCCGACGATCTGCTGCTCGCGGCCGACGTGGCGCGACTCGGCGGGCGCCCCGATCGCGCCGTGGCGCCGCTCCAGCGCGTCATCGCCGATCATCCGTTCGACACGCGGGCGCCGCTCGCCGCCTTCACGCTCGGACGCACCCTGCTCGAGCAGCTCGGCCGACCGCGCGACGCGGCGCAGGCGTTCGCGACCGCGCGCCGGCTCGATCGCCGCGGCGCGCTCACGCAAGACGCCCTCGCGCGCGAGGTCGAGAGCTGGGCGGGCGCGGGCGACGCCGAGCGGGCGCAGGCCCGAGCGCTCGAATACGTGAAGCTCTATCCGCACGGGCGGCGAATCACGGCCGTCCGGCGCCTCGGCGGCCTCGACTGACGAGCCCCCGACGTGCGAGGTTCGAGCGACCCCATGCGGCGCCCACTCCTCCTCAGCGGCTTCATGGCGACCGGCAAGTCCACGGTCGCGCGCCTGGTGGCCGAACGGACCGGGCGCCCCTGCGTCGATCTGGATGCGCGGCTCGAGGCGCGCTTCGGCACGAGCATCCCGGCCTTTTTTGCGGCGCGCGGTGAGGCAGCCTTTCGCGCCGAGGAGCGGGCGGAGCTCGAGCGCATCTTGGCGACCACGGGCTCGGAAGGCGCTCCGGTGGTGGCGCTCGGGGGCGGTGCCCTGCTCGCACGCGATCTTCGGTTGCGCGCCCTCGACTCCGCGGTGGTGCTGACGCTCCAGGCGTCGCCCGCCGAAATCGCGAAGCGCGCCGGCTCGAGCAGTGGGCGGCCGCTGCTCGATGCGCCGGACCCGGTGCAACGGGCGCTCGAATTGCTCGCCCAGCGCGCGACGGTCTACGCCGAGGCGCACGCGACGCTGCCGACCGACGGGCGACGCGCGAGCCAAGTCGCCGACGCCGCGATCGCCGAATGGCGGCGTGACGCCATCGCCGTGGCGGCCGCCGAGCACTCGTACGTCGTCGAAGTCGGAGAAGGCCTCCTGCCGCGCCTCGCGGAAGTGACGGCGGGCGCGTCGTTGCCGGTGCTCGTGAGCGATCGCAACGTCGAACCGCTTCACGGCAGCGCGACGCGGACGGCGCTCGGCGCTCCGGCGCGACGCCTGGCGGAGCTCGTCCTCACGCCGGGCGAGCGTGAGAAGCACGTCGGCAGCGTCGAAGCGATTTGGCGTGCGGCGCTCGCGGCCGGAGCCGACCGCAAGAGCACCTTCGTCGGACTCGGCGGCGGCGTCGTCACGGACATGACCGGCTTTGCCGCGGCGACGTACATGCGCGGCGTCGCGTGGGTCGGAGTGCCGACGACGCTCCTCGCGATGGTCGACGCGTCCGTCGGCGGCAAAACCGGCGTCGACCTCGAACAGGCCAAAAATGCCGTGGGCGCGTTTTGGCAACCGAAGCGCGTCCTCTGCGACACGAACCTCGAAGCCACGGAACCGGCGCGCGGCTACACGAGCGCGCTCGCCGAGGTCGTGAAGACGGCGATCATCGGCGACCCCGAGCTCTTCACCCTGCTCGAAGCGGAGCAGGCGGGCGTGCGCGCGCGCCGGCCCGAGCTCGTCTCGGAGCTCGTGCGGCGCTCGGTGCGGGTGAAGGCGCGCATCGTCGGACTCGACGAGCGTGAAAGCGGGCTCCGTGCGCTCTTGAATCTCGGGCACACCCTCGGTCACGCGCTCGAGGCGCGCGCCGGCTTCGAGCGGCTGACCCACGGGGAAGCGGTGAGTCTCGGCCTCGTCGCGGCGCTGCGGGTCGGCGAGGCACTCGGCCAAACGCCGCCCTACTTGCGCGAGCGCGTTCAAGCGTTGCTCGGCGCCCTCGGGCTCCCGACGGATCTCACGCGCGAGCCGCTCGCCGAAGCGGCCGAGCTCGTGACGCTCGACAAGAAGCGAGCGGGCAGCCAGGTGCGCTTCGTCGTCGCGCGCGAGCTCGGGCGCGTCGAAACGCTCGATCTCGAGCTCGGCAAGCTCAAAACGCTCGCGCAGTCGCTTCGATAAGTCGAACGGACTCCGCGACAGCGCCGCCAAAATCCCCCCAATTTTTGGCGCTCGCGCACGCGACCGCTAGACTCGAAGGGGCGGCGGCAAAACCAGCCTGTTCCGCGCACGAGGCGACGCATGCACAGCTTCCCGAAGACGATGGCCGCAGGGCTCCTTTTGCTCGGCGCCGGCCTTTTGGGTTCGAGCTGCGTCGACAACCAGAGCTCCGTCTTCATCTACGGGGTGATGGACATCGACTCCACTCAATGCCTGGCGCAACCGGACTCCACGGCCGTGCTCCTGCCCGCGGGCACGCTCGATCGTGAGTTCGCGGACGGCTACCAAGCCGCGCTGCTCGTCGGCAGCCACCTCACCCAACGCGGCAGCCGCCAGCAGCTCCGCACCGAGACATCGCGGCTCGAAATCACGCGCGCGGACATGACGCTCTACGGCACGAACGGCCAGCAGGTGAGCTTCCAATCGCCCGCCACCGGCCTCATCAACCCGTCGGACGGCACCGATCCCGGGCTCGCCGCCGTGTTCGTGCGCATGGTGCGCGCCGAGGACATGGCGAACCTCGGACCGGACGGGCAAATCATCGCGCGCGTCAAAATCCACGGCACCACGCTCGGCGGCCAGGACATCGATTCCGGCGATTTCGACTACCCCATCACGCTCTGCACCGGTTGCCTCGTGACGTATCCCTCGAGCGCGCTCGATCCGACGACGTTCACCTGCGACGCGGCGTCCGAGACGATGTCGACCTCGACCATCTGCTTCCTCGGCCAGGACTCCACGTTCCCGTGCACGTACTGCGCGGCGTACGACGTCGTGTGCTCGGACCCGAAGCAGAACCCGTTCCTCAACGGGTCCTCGTCGAGCACCACGCCGTAACGGCGCCCGGTGTCGCGCAGGTTTGCACTCGCCGGCAGCCTCGCCTTTTGCGTGTTCTTCGCGCCGGCTGCTCGAGCCGACCCGCAAACGCACGTCGCCTGGCGCCCCTCGTTGTGCGGAGTCGGCAGCGACGAGGGCGCTTGGGAGAAGACGCGCTTCTGCAACGGGCTCACCGGCGATGTCCTCTTCTTTCGGCGAAAAAATCGCGATTTTGGGTTTGGACCGTACGTCGACGTGACGACGGCTGGATTCTGGGACTTCCGCTGGGGCGGGGGCGCGACCGTGCTGCTACCGGTCACCGAGAACTTCCCGGTAACGCTGTCGCTCGGGCTCTCCGAGCACGCCCTCAGGAGTCCCGCCTTCGCGGCGAGCGCCTTTTTCGGCGCGCGAAGCTACAACTTCGACGGCGTTTACAACTGGTCGCTCGGCGTGTTCGCCGGCGTGACGCGCGATTTTTCCGACCCGCACGACTCGCTGGTCACGCTGGGCCTCGAAATCGACGGCTTCTTCGTGATCGCGCCGTTCTTGTTCGGCGTGAGCGCGCTGCGCTGACGCAAGAGCGCCCGCGCCCCGGAGGTCACGGGCCGGGTGCGGGCTCGTCGACGTCGGCTGGGGGTTCAGCGACGGAGCCCATGGCGGCGTCAATCCGCGTCAAGATCGAGCCGAGCATCTCTCGCGAGCGCGTCGCAAGCTTCTGATTCCGCGATTTCTCCTCTTCGAGATCATGCGCGAGGGCGATGGCCGCGAGGAGCAACGCTTGAGGCGGCACCGGTCGCCCCGGCGGCGTGATGGCGCGGAGGCGCGCATCGACGACGGCCGCCAAACGACGCAACTCCTCTTCGCTCGCGGACGCAACCACGCGGTACGTCTGACCCCCCACGCGAAGCTCGACAGGATCAGCGTGCATCCGGCGCGTAAGCTATCACCGAGGAACCGGGATGGAAATGGCCATGCGTTCCGAAAAGAGCTCGCTCCTTGGGGGTATCTTGAGGACGGACTCCGCGCTCCACGACGCCGTCACCGCAGAAGTCGCACCGCGATGTCGACGAGCGCTCGCTCGAGCCGCTCGCGTGCGGGCGCGCTCATGGCACCCGCCTCCGTGGTCATTTGTTCCACGCTGAGCGCCCGCGCCGTGACCTCGGCGGCGGCGGCCACGGCCGTGACGCGAATCGCGTCCTGAGTTGCCGCATTGAGCCCCGCGGCGCGAGCCAGCGCGAGCGAACGCGTGAAGGCGCCCGCCAGCTCACCGCCCGCAACGCTGAGTCCGCTGTCACGGCCGGCGAGGACGAGCCGTGACTCTTCCGGGAACTCGAGCACCCAAGCGACCCACGCCTGGACGAGCTCACGCCAGCGCTCGACCGGCGTGCGCGCTCGCTGCTCGGCCTCTCGCAGTGCCACCTCGAGCCGCCGCCTTGCCCGCGCCTCGCCGGCTCCGCGCGCGTGCTCGAGGTCGTCGAAGTACTCGTAAAAGGTATTGCGCGAGACCCGCGCCACGCTCGCCACGGTGGCCACCGTGGGCGCTGCGTTCCGGGCGAACGCGATCGCCGTCGCCGAAGTCAGACGCGCCCGCTGCTCGGACATCCGGTCCTCGCGGGAACGCGTTCGGTCGTAGCGTCCCCGCCCGGGCGCGGTAACGGGGTCTTCAGCGCTCATTGGCTATGTCATCATATCTTATTCTGGCCGGCCTTATGCATCGTGTCCGGAGCGTCAATCTATTCGAGACTCTATAAAATATAATAATGTATCTAATATGCTGAACCCGTCTTCCAAGTGCCGGATGACCAGCAACCGGGATGGGTCATTGCGGCTCAAGAAACGCCGACTCATAGAGTACATTAATATTCTTATTGAATGGCGGAGGCGAACGGCGTTCGCCACCTTTGTCGCTCGGCGCTCCGCGCGCTAGCGCACGCCTCGCATGGGGGCGCACTCCCGTCCGCTTCGACGGGCCCCTGGGAAGTAAACGCGCGACGACTTGGCCTCGACGACGATTGATCGGACGATGCCGGGTACGGCTGTAATTCGCCAGCGAACCGGAACGGGCTGCAATTTCGCCAGCAACTGGAGTGGATGGCCCGCCTTACCAACCGTCGCAGACGCGAGGACCGCGTTTTTCCGCCGGTCGCGGACGAACCGCAACCGAAACATCACCACGCTCGGCTTCATTGGGTCGACACGTGCCGAAGTGCGCCCGCTGGCGGCGGTGATGCCCCATACTCTCCCACTCCGTGGCGACACCCGGAGCGGGACTCAGTCGTCGCGCTCCGAGCAGCGGTGAGGTCACGCCGAGGAAGCACACGAAGGAACGCCCCGAGCACAGCTCGTCGATGCGTCGTTCGGGTGCTCGTAGGCTGCCATTGTGATCGAGCTTGGCGGGAGCAGTGGGACGGCTGCGGCTTTTGGGCAAACTCCCGTGCCCTCCTCGCGGTGCGTGATCGGGGCCGGTTCACACCGGTTCGGCTCAAGCGGCGCGCATCGCAGGACCACCTCAAATTCTTAGTTGGCCTCGGTAACGACTGCATCCTCGTCGCCGAGGATGTCGCCCAACACTGTCGATAGCCCCGGGAGGAGCGCCCACGCGGACGCTGTGGAACCGCGACGCACGGCTCCTGAGGTTTGCTACACCAGGCGCGTGAGATCCGCTTTGGATGAGTTCGCCTCGATGCAACTCGAGGAGCTCCAGACCGCGGGGCGCCTTCGAGAATCCGATGACGGCGCTCGGCGCCGGGGAGCGATGGCCGCGGCCGAGGAGCTGGGCGTCGACTTTGTCGATGCATCCTCCAATGACTACCTGGGCTTGGCCGGGCTCGATGTTTCACGTGAAACACGCGTTCAGGTGGGTGCAGGAGCGTCCCGGCTGATCCACGGCACTCGCGAACCGCACGTCGCTCTCGAAGCCGCGCTCTCCGAATGGGTCGGCTCCGAGACGGCCCTGCTCTTCAGCTCGGGGTATGCCGCAAACGTCGGCCTCCTTTCGGCATTGGGCGTCACGGGCGGCGTCATCCTGTCCGACCAGCTCAACCACGCCTCGATTGTGGACGGTTTCCGCTTGGGCCGAGCTCGGGTGGAGGTGATTCCCCATCTCGACCTAGCTGCGACGGAGCGATCCCTGGCGCGCCTCGGCCCCGAACAACCACGTTGGGTAGTCACGGAGGCCTCCTTCAGCATGGATGGGGACGGCCCCGACCTCGGGGTCCTGCGCGGACTATGCGATCGGCATGGCGCCGGGCTCATCGTCGATGAAGCGCACTCGCTCGGCGTTCTCGGACCGCGCGGCGCCGGGCGATGCGCTGAGGCGGGGGTCGTCCCGGATGCGTTGGTCGGCACCCTCGGGAAGGCGGTAGGAACCCAGGGGGCGTTCGTGGCGGGGTCCCGTCAGTTGCGGGAGCTCTTGTGGAACAAGGCGCGGAGTTTCGTGTTCTCAACCGGAACCTCACCCCTCGTGGCGGCAATCAGTACGTTGCACGTGGAACGCGCTCGCGAGGGTGACGACCTACGCGCGGCCGTGCTCCGATCGTCTCGCGAGCTTCGTGAGCTTCTTGCGCAGCGGGGCGTCGCGGTGCCGGCGGGTCTTGGCGGGCCCATTGTTCCGGTCATGGTGGGCGACAATGAACGAGCGCTCCACGTCGCTAGGCGCCTCGAGGCGTCCGGCATTCTCGTCCAAGCGATTCGGCCGCCGACGGTACCGGCAGGGAGCGCACGGGTCCGGCTCACGGTGACCGCCGCCTGGCCACCAGGGGCGCCCGCGCGGGTGGCTGATGCGGTGGCCGACGCACTAGCGAGCTCCGCATGACGACTCGTCCGCTACGAAGAGTCGTCGTCGTCGGCACAGGAACCGGCGTTGGAAAGACCTGGCTCTCCTGTGCGCTCCTCCGCCGATTGCGCGCCCTCGGGCACGCGCCGCTCGGGCTCAAGCCGATTGAAAGCGGTGTCTCGCCGGGTGCGGACACGGATGCTCGTTCGCTCGCCCTCGCCGCGGGCCACGCGGAGGACGGAACCGCCGTGTCGGCGACCACGGCTCCCCCTTACCGACTCGCGGATCCGATTTCGCCGCACCTCGCGGCGCGACGCGCGGGCGTGACCATCGAGCTCGAAGCAGCCCTCAGATATGTCCAGCAACAGGAGTCCGGCATGGCTCCGAGCGGGCGCCCGGTCGCAGTGATCGAGAGTGCAGGCGGCTTGTTTTCGCCGCTCGCGCCCGGAATGACGAACTTCGACCTCGCGCGCGCGCTCGATCCTGCGGCGTGGTTGCTCGTCGCGCCGGACGCGCTCGGCGTGTTGCACGACGTCACCGCGACGCTGACGGCCGCGAGGGCGCTCGGTCGCGTGCCGGACGCCGTCGCGCTCTGTCGAGCGCGGCCGGCCGACGCGAGCACCGGGACGAATGCGGACGAGCTCGCGCGGCTCGCGATCAGCCGAAAACCCTGGGTCTTCCCGGATGACGGCGAGGCCGGGCTCGACGCGCTTCTGCGCTCTCTCCTCGACTGACTCGAGTCACGGGGTCGGGGGCTCTGCGAGCCGTCCGCCGGCGAGGCGAACCCGGCGCGCGCCGAGCCGCTCGGCCTGTTCGGGGGCGTGGCTCGAGACCACGATGAGCGTGCCCCGCTCGCGTTCGTCGATGAGCGCCCGTTCGAGCAACTCCGAGCTCCGCCCGTCGAGTCCCGCCCAGGGCTCGTCGAGCAAGAGCACGCTCGGCGCGTGAACCAAAGCGCGCGCGAGCGCGATACGCTGCCGTTGACCGCGCGACAGAAGCCGCACCGGGCGGTCGGCGAAGGCCCTCGCGTCGACGCGATCGCGCGCGCGCTCCCACGCGGACGGATCGCTCACGCCGTACGCGCGGGCCGCGAGCTCGACGTTCTCGCGTCCGCTGAGCTCGCGGTAGCAGAGCGATTCGTGGGACACCCAGCCGAGCTCCGGTCGAACGCGCTCGAGCTCTTCACCGATCGGCTCGTAGATCACGCGGCCGAGCGTCGGCTTGAGCACCGTCGCGAGCACCGAGAGCAAGGTGCTCTTGCCGGCGCCGTTCTCTCCCTCGAGCATCACGATTTGACCCGCGTCGAGCGCAAGCGTGACCCCGCGGAGCGCCGCGACGGCCCCGAACGTGCGGGTGACTCGGTCCACGACGATTCGCTCGATGCGCGGCACTTTCGCCGTCTTACCATCGGCTCCTCCAAGGCCGAAGTCGGGAGCGGCGACTCGAACGAGCCTTCGGAGAAGGCTCCCGGTTTTCGGCGCTGACCATCTCCCGGGCGGTGCTAGTATGCGACTAGGATGAGTTCCTCCGCTCTCGCCTTGGAGCCCCGGCGCGCGGAGCAGCTCGCCGAGCTGCGGTTGGCAGTCGGCGGCGCGCTCGAGGGGAAAGCGGAGGTCGTCGAGCTCGCGCTCGTCGCGCTGCTGTCGCGCGGGCACGTGTTGCTCGAAGACGTGCCGGGCGTCGGCAAGACGACGCTCGCTCGCGCACTCGCGCGCGCCGTCGGCGGTGAAGTTCGGCGTGTGCAATTCACGAGCGACCTCCTGCCGAGCGACGTGCTCGGTGTCTCCATTTACGAGCAGCACCGCGGTGAGTTCGTGCTCAGGCCCGGACCCATCTTCACGAACGTGCTCCTCGCCGACGAGATCAACCGCGCGAGCCCTCGCACGCAATCGGCGCTGCTCGAGGCGATGAGTGACGGGCAGGTGTCGCTCGACGGGCGAACGCTCCCGCTGCCCGAGCCGTTCTTCGTCGTTGCGACCCAAAATCCGCAGGATTTTGCCGGCACCTACCAATTGCCCGAGTCGCAGCTCGATCGTTTCATGATGCGCCTTCGCATCGGTTATCCGCCGCCCCACGTCGAAACGCGGCTGATGCTGGATCCGGACTACGACCGCATCGAGGCGGTGCCGGTCGTGCTCGATCCGCAGGCGCTCGTCAGCATGCAACGAGAAGTCGATCGGATTTCGACGGACGGCGCGCTCGGCGCGTACCTGCAAGCGCTCGTCACCGCGACGCGAACGAGCCCGGCGCTGTCGCTCGGCGCGTCGACGCGGGCGGGCATGAACTTGTCGCGCGCGGCGCGTGCCCGCGCGTTGCTCCACGGCCGCCACTACTGCATCGCCGACGACATCCACAGTCTCGCGGTGCCGTTGCTCGCGCATCGCGTCCGCCTCGCGTCCCACGCCGAAGGCTACGTGCCGTCGCGCGAAGAGGCCGAAACGGCCGTTCGCGAGGTCGTTTCCCGCGTCCCCGTGCCGCTGTGACCCGCCCACCGCCCGGCCCAGTGCGCCGGCCCGGCGGTGCTCGTGGGGTGCGGCGGAGTGACCGCGCCCGCGCGAGCGACCCTTCCAAGCTGCCGCGCTGGCTCGCGCCGATCTGGCGCTTCTTCTCTTGGTTCAAGCCGCCGCGCCGCCTCCGGCTCACGCGCGAGGGGCGCTACTTCCTGCTCATCACGTTCTGCGTCGGCTTCGCCGCGATCAACACGGGCAATAACCTCCTTTATCTGCTCTTCGGCATGTTCCTCTCGCTCATCATCGTCTCGGGCGTGATGAGCGAGCTCAGCTTGCGAAAGCTCACGGTCGCGCGCCGGCTGCCGCCGCGTGCCCAGGTCGGGCGGGCGCACCTCGTCGAAATCGAGGTCTACAACCACAAGCAACGCATCCCTTCCTACGCCATCGAGGTCGAGGACCTGCGCGCGGGGCAACCGGCGGACAAGCGCTGTTTCTTCCTCAAAATCAGCCCGCGATCGGCGCAGGTCGCCGCTTACCGACGCACCCCGGCTCGACGAGGACGCGACCGCCACATCGGCTTCCGCCTCGCGACGCGCTTTCCGTTCGGCTTGTTCGAGAAATCGCGCGACGTGACTTCGGACGGCGACCTCATCATTTATCCCGCCGTCGACCCACTGCAGTTACCCCCGGACGAATCGGGCGATCGCATCGGCGGCGTGTTGACGCTCGGGCGCGGGACGGGCGACGAAACGGCGGGCGTGCGGCTGATGCGCGACGGCGACGATCCGCGCGACATCTTTTGGCGCAAGAGCGCGCAGACCGAGCAGATGGTGGTGCGCGAACGCGTGCGCGAGGCACGGCGCGAGGTCACCCTCGTCGTCGATTCGCGGCATCCGGGCGCCCATCCGAGCGAGGAGTTTTCGGCGCGCTTCGAGCGTCGCATCCGAGAGGTGGCGTCCCGCGCGGTCGCGCACCTGAAGCGCGGGGACTCGGTGACGGTGCGCAGCACCGCCGGTGAACGCGCGGCGAGCGTACCGTCGCGCGGGGCCGATCCGCTGCTGCGCTTCCTCGCGCTGCTCGAGGGCACCCCGCTCGAAGACGCGCCGGTCGAGGCGCCCGTGAAGACGCGCGAAGTCGCATGAGGTTCGGCGTCGTTCATCGCGTGATGACCGACACGCTCGCCGTGCTCGGCCTGCTCGCACTGCTCACGAGCGGCGAGCTCGACCGCACCGTCGCGTACGTCGTGCTCGGCGCCATGGCCGTCGCGCTCGCGCTGCCCGAGCGCCTGCAAGATCGGCCCGCCTGGCGCAAAGCCGCCGTCGCGGCGCCGCTCGTCCTCCTCGGCGTCCAGGTGCTGCGCCTCGCCGGCGGTGAGAGCTTGCTCGCGGCGTCGATCGAATTCGCGGCCGGGCTCCAGGTGCTCCGGCTCGCCACGCGACGCGGAGCCGCCCACGACCAGCAGGTGATCGTGCTCGCGTTGTTGCACCTCAT
>Ga0335083_10010651_pt1 | contig 11088 bp, 8 predicted proteins | sample Lox_Sample_42_FD_206716 | JGI IMG/M metagenome (GOLD analysis project Ga0335083, IMG submission 206716) | Soil microbial communities from Loxahatchee National Wildlife Refuge, Florida, United States - Lox_Sample_4.2 | ecosystem: Environmental > Terrestrial > Soil > Wetlands | place: USA: Florida... | reverse complement strand
GCTAGGCCTCGAGCGCGAGCAGGTCGTCGACCGTCTCGCGCCGGCGGATCAGCGTCGCGCGGCCGTCCGCCACGAGCACTGCCGCCGGCCTCGGAACCGCGTTGTAGGTGGAGCTCATCGCGAGCGTATAGGCGCCGGTGACCGGGATCGCGATCAGATCGCCCCGTCGCGGCTCCGGCAGCTCGACCCGCTCGATCAGCACGTCGCCGGACTCGCAGTGCTTGCCGGCGACCGCGAACGCCCCGGACGGGCTTTCGTCGGCGCGGTTCGCGAGGATCGCCGTGTACCGCGCGCCGTACATCGCGGGCCGCGGATTGTCCGACATCCCGCCGTCGATGGTCACGTACCGGGTGGCCGTCCCCGTGTCCTTGACGCCGCCGACGGAGTAGAGCGTCACGCCGGCACGCGAGACGATCGACCGGCCCGGCTCGAGGATCAGGTCGGCGTCGGGAAGGTCGTGCAGGCTCCAGGCGCGCCGCAGCTCGCCCGTCAGCCCCCGGACGAAGTCGACGATCGGGATGTTCGGCTCCTCGAGCACGTGCCGGACGCCCAGGCCGCCGCCCAGGTCGATGATCTCCGGCGTCCAGCCGAGTTCGCCGCGGAGACGCGCAGCGAACGCCGCCACCCAGTCGACGGTCATCAGTGCCGCGCCGAGATGCAGCAGTTGTGAACCGACGTGAACGTGGAGCCCGACGCAGCTCGGGAGCGAGCGCACCGCTGCGAGCGCGTCGTCGGGCGCAAGTCCGAACTTCGAGCCGTGGTGGGCCGTCTTGACCGCCTCGTGCGTGTCGGCCTCGATCCCCGGGGTCACGCGCACGAGCGTTCGGCGCACCCCGGCCGCCGAGGCCCGCTCCGCCTCCGGCAGCGAGTCGACCACGAGCAGCGCGTCCTCGGCCGCGGCGAGCCTGAGTAGCTCGTCCTCCTTGTTGTTGCCGTGCACGACCAGCCGCTCGCCAGCGATCCCGGCGCGCCGGGCGAACTCGAGCTCGCCGACGGTCGAGACATCGGCGCCGAGCCCTTCCTCGCCGAGCAGCCGGAGGACGGCGACCGATGGGAACGCCTTCGTCCCGTAGACGATCAGGGCCCCCGGTGCGGCCGAGTGGTAGGTGCGAGCCTGCGCCCGAAGCGTCGACTCGTCGTAGACGACGAGCGGCGTGCCGAAGGTGCGGGCGAGCTCCGCAGCCGGGATTCCGCCGAGGACGAGGTCGGCTCCCGCGACGGCGGCGCCGTCGGGAAGCAGCCCGTCGAGGCCCGGCGTGACGGTTGGATCGCTCATTGCTCCATGGTTACACTGACGGCAGTGAACCTGCTTATCTGACCCAGGGAGCGAGCGCGGCGGGAGCCGCGGCATCCTCCCACGGCCTCTCGGACGAGAGGCTTTTTCATTTCTGGAGCCACATGGAACGGTACGACGCACACACAATCGAGCAGAAGTGGCAGGACGAGTGGGCGCGCGAGGACGCGTTCGCCGTCGAGAACCCCGCGCCCGGGAGCGAGCCCGACGGGCGCCACTTCTACATGCTCGAGATGCTCCCGTACCCGTCGGGGACGCTGCACATGGGGCATGTCCTCAACTACACGCTGGGCGACGTCGTCACGCACTTCCGCCGCCGCAACGGCTACACGGTCCTGCGGCCGATGGGGTTCGACTCGTTCGGCCTGCCCGCCGAGAACGCTGCGATCAAGGAGGGTGGCAACCCGCTCGAGATCACCGAGCGCAACATCGCGTCGATCGAGAACCAGATGCGCCGGATGGGGTGGGCGATCGACTGGGACCGCGAGGTCTCGGCCCACGAGCCCTCGTACTACCGCTGGACGCAGTGGCTGTTCCTCAAGCTGTTCGAGCACGGCCTCGCCTACCGGAAGGAGGCGCCGGTCAACTGGTGCCCGAACGACCAGACGGTGCTCTCGAACGAGCACGTGGTCGATGGGCGCTGCTGGCGGTGTGGGGCGGTCGTCGAAGCGCGGAACATGGAGCAGTGGTTCTTCAAGATCACCGCGTACAGCGACGAGCTGCTCGACGACCTGAACACGATCGACTGGCCGGAGCGAACGAAGAAGATCCAGCGCCAGCACATCGGGCGCTCCGAGGGTGCCGAGCTGATCTTCCGCCTCGACGAGCTCGACCGTGACATCCCCGTCTTCACGACGCGGCCCGACACCGTCTTCGGAGCGACGTTCTTCGTCGTCGCGCCCGAGTCGCCGCTCGTCGACGAGCTCGTCGAGGGCACGGACCCCGCGGAGGAGGTGCGCGCGTACGCACGGATCGCTGCGGCGCGGCCGACCGAGGAGCGGGCATCGCGCGAGAAGACCGGCGTCTTCACCGGGCGGCATGCGATCAACCCTGCGAACGACGAGCGGATCCCGATCTGGGTCGCCGACTACGTGCTGATGCAGTACGGCACCGGCGCGATCATGGCGGTCCCGGCCCACGACGAGCGCGACCGCGAGTTCGCGGAGACGTACGGCCTGCCGATCGTTCCCGTGGTCGGAGAGAACGGCACGCTCGTCAACTCGGGCCGGTTCGACGGCCTGCCGTGGCGCGAGGGAATCGACGCGATCGTCGCGTGGCTCTCCGAGCGCGGGAAGGGCAAGCCTGCGATCAACTACCACCTGCGCGACTGGAGCTTCTCGCGGCAGCGCTACTGGGGCTGCCCGATCCCGGTCGTCTACTGCGACGACGACGGCATCGTTCCGGTTCCCGAGAGCGAGCTGCCCGTGCTGCTGCCCGAGGTCGAGAACTACCGCCCGAAGGGTGAGCCGCCGCTCGCGCAGGCGACCGAGTGGATCAACGTCCCGTGCCCTCGATGCGGGAAGCCTGCGCGGCGAGAGGCCGACACGATGGACACCTTCGTCGACTCGTCCTGGTACTTCCTCCGCTACACGGATCCGCACGACGACGAGGCTCCGTTCGAGCGTCGCGTCGCGGACTACTGGATGCCGATCGACCAGTACATCGGCGGCATCGATCACGCCAAGGGCCACCTGCTCTACTCACGCTTCTTCGTGAAGGCGCTGAACGACCTCGGGTTGCTCGGGTTCCGTGAGCCGTTCCAGCGCCTGTTCCACCAGGGCTGGGTGCTGCTCGACGGCAAGCGCATGTCGAAGTCGCAGGGCGGCGTCACACCCGACGAGCTGATCGAGCGGTTCGGCGCCGACCCGATCCGCATCTACATCCTGTTCCAGGGGCCGGCCGACCAGGACATCGACTGGACGCCGGACGGGATCGAGGCGACGGTCCGCTTCGTCCGGCGCTTCTGGCGCGTCGTGCACGACGCCGCCGCGCGCCCGCCGTCGCCGGAGGGCGTCGACACGCCGCTCGCCCGCAAGGCGCACGAGGTGATCGCCCGCGTCACGGACGACATCGACCGCCGCTTCGTCTTCAACACGCCGATCTCGGCCGTGATGGAGCTGATCAACGAGCTGTCGAAGGCCCCCGGCGACCCGGCGGCCCGGTTCGCCGCCGAGACGGCGGTCTCCCTGCTTCAGCCGTACGTGCCGCACGTCGCCGAGGAGCTGTGGGGCGTGCTCGGGCACAGCCGCCTGTGGGAGGCGCCCTGGCCGCAGGCGGACGAGGCGCTGCTCCGGCACGAGACGATCGAGCTCGTGCTGCAGGTGAACGGGAAGGTGCGCGACCGGGTCGAGGTCCCGGTCGGCCTCTCCGAGGCGGAGCTGATCGAGCGGGCCAAGGCGTCGCCCAAGGTGCAGGCGCACCTGGACGGCGACGAGGTGCGGGCGATCGTCGTCCCGGACAAGCTCGTCAATCTCGTCGTATAAGGGCGACCGCTGCGGCCCTGGCCGCGGCGCCTGTGGACGAAGCGGCACACACTCGGCACACAGCCGTGACCCACGCGTAGCGATTTCGTCGGCACGGTCTCGGAGTGCCCACGCTCCACCTCGATGCCGAACGCCGGCGACTCGCTGTGGTCGCGCTCATCGTGCTGATCGTCGCGGTGCTCGCCTGGCGCCATCTCTCCTCCGGAGCTCCGGCGTCCGGCGCTGCGCTCCAGGTCGCACCCCTCCGGCCGCGCGCGCCGGCTGCGGCGGCCGGAGCTCCCGGAGGAGCCGTTCCGCAGATCGTCGTCGATGTCGTCGGCGCGGTTCGCCGGCCGGGCCTCTACCGGCTGCGACGCGGCGCCCGCGTGGCCGACCTCGTCGAACGGGCCGGCGGGCTGACGCGCCGTGCGCAACGCGACGCCGTCAACCTGGCGGCGCCTCTGGCCGACGGCGAGCAGGTCGTCGTGGCCGTGCACGGCTCGGCGGCGGCCGGCGCTCCCGCCGGGCCTGCCGGCGCGGCCGGGCCTGCCGCTCCGGTGTCGCTCAGCACCGCCACCGCCGAGCAGCTCGACACGCTGCCGGGGGTCGGGCCCGTGACGGCGCAGAAGATCGTCGCCTACCGCCAGGAGCACGGGCCGTTCACGGCGGTGGCACAGCTCGACGCCATCCCGGGGATCGGCCCTGCACGCCTCGACGAGCTGAAGGGGCTGGTGGTCCCGTGAGCCGCGTCCTGCCGGCGCATGCGATCGCGGGGGCGGCCGCCTGCGGGCTCGCGCTCTCGAACGCCGTGCGCCTCGTCATCGCGCCGCCGGTCCTGATCGCCGTCGTGGCCACACTCGGTGCGCTCGCGGCGCTCGCTCCCCAGCAGCGGCTCGCCCTCGCCGCGGCGCTGGTCGCCGTCTCGGGCTGGTGGTGGGGGAGCGCCCGGCTCGACGCGCTCGATCGGAGCCCGCTGCGGGCGCACGTCGGCGAGGCGAACTGGCTCGGCGTGACGGTCACCTCGGAGCCGCGCGTCGGGCGCTTCGGCCAGCGGCTGTTTGGACGTGCGGTTCGCTTTGGCGGCGAAGCCGTCGACGAGCGGGTCGAGCTCGAGCTGCCGCTGGGACGGGCTCCGCCGCAGGGCGCCAGGATCCGCGCGCTCGCCGTCCTTCGGGCGCCGCGTCCGGCGCAGCCGGGCAGCGGCTTCGACGAGCGGCTGTGGCTGCGGCGCCAGGGTATCCACGTCGTGCTCCACGTCGACGAGTGGCGGGTGATCGGCCGGCGCGGCGGCCTCGGCGGCCTCGCCGACCGCCTGCGGGCCTGGCTGCGCACGGCCTGTGCACCCGGCCTCGGCGGCGAACGGCGCGCGGTCGTCGAGGGAATCGTGCTGGGCGACGACCAGGGGCTCTCGCCCGGGCTCAAGACGGCGTTCAGGCGCTCCGGCCTCTACCACCTCCTGGCCGTGTCCGGTCAGAACGTCGTCCTGATCGCCGGCGGCGTGCTCGCGCTCGCGCTCCTGCTCGGGCTGCCCCGTGTCGTCGGGCATCTCGGCGCGCTCGCGGCGATCGGTGCGTACGTGCTCGCGGTCGGCCCGCAGGCGTCGGTGATCCGGGCGGCGGTCGCCGGGGCGGCGGTGTCGATCGCCTGGCTCGCCGGCCGCGAGCGCGACGGGTGGCACGTGCTGCTGCTGGCGGCGGTCGTGCTACTTGCGTGGAGCCCCTACGCGCTGTTCGACCCGGGCTTCCAGCTCTCGTTCGTCGCCGTCGCGGCGATCTTCGTCCTCGTGCCGCGCCTCGTCGAGATCCTCGAGGGCTATCCGCTCCCTTCGTCCGTGCGGCTGACGGCCGCCGTCTCCGCCGCCTGCGGCGTCGCCACCGCGCCGGTGCTGGCGTTCCGGTTCGGAGCCGTCCCGATCCTCGGTGTGATCGCCAACGCCCTCGTCGAGCCGGTCGTCGGTGTGCTACTCGGGCTGGCGCTGATCGCGGCCGCGGTCGACCCGGTCTCGCCCGGAGCCGCCCAGCTGCTCGCGTGGCTCGACGGCTGGATCGCCGCCTACGTCGCGGCCTGCGCTCGCCTCGTCGGCGCCGTGCCGTTCGCGCAGCTTCGCGGGCCGGCCGCGCTGGCTGCAACGGTGCTGCCGCTGCTCGTGGTCGCCGCGCTGTGGCATCGCGCGCGCAGGTCGGGCGGCTAGGCGGCCCGCTGCACGGGGTCGTCGACGAGCGACTGCACGAGATCGATGCCGAGCGCGACGGCGTCCTCGAGCCGCCGGTCGTCGACGAGCTCGAGCGTGTCCTCGGGCAGGTGGTACTCCTCGTACGGGAAGTGGAGGATGCTCACCGCCGGGATGCCGGCCTGGGCGAACGGAAGGTGATCGGTGCCCGCGTTCTGGCCGAGCTCGGTGACCGCCTGGTAGCGGTCGGTGAAACCGAGCCGCGCGGCCGCCTCGCGCGCGCGGTCGAGCAGGGCCGGGGGAGAGCAGAGGAGCTGGAGCGTCTCGCCGTAGCCGATGCAGTCGAGGTTGACCATGGCCGCGATCGAGCCAAGGGAGCCGCGGTCCTGCGCGTCGGCGACGAAGCGGCGCGCCCCGACGAGCCCGATCTCCTCCGCACCGAACGCAACCAGCTCGATCGTCCGCGCCGGCTCCGTTCCGGCGAAGTGCGCCGCGATGCGCCGCAGGCCCTCGACGCCGGTCGCGTTGTCGATGGCGCCCGGCCCGCGCCAGACGGAGTCGTAATGGGCGCCGACGACCACGCGATCCTGGCTTGCCCCCGCGATGCGCGCCACGACGTTCCGGTCGCGCTGCCCGTCCACGAACGATCCGCGGACGACGAGCCTCGCGTGCTGGCCCGGCCTCAGGCGCGCGCCGTCAGCACGCGAGAGGAACGCCGTCGGCGGCGTCGCGATGTGCCCGGCGAGCGTGAAGCGTCCGCCGAACGGGATCGGCCCGCGCCCGAAGATCGACCGCGCGAGGCGGCCTTCGCCGACCGCCCAGAGCCCGTCCGACAGCTCTTCCACGACGCCTTCGCACTCGCCCGCATGGGCGTACATGCACGGCCCGGCGCGCCAGCGCTCCCCGTCGATCCAGAGCTCCGGTTCCTCCGCGTCGTACCGGAGGAGCGGGAACTCCTGGAACCGGGGCTCGAGGCCGAGCTCCCGGAATGCGGCGGCGATCGCATCGGCCGCGTCCGCAGCGGCGGCCGTTCCGCATTGTCGGACGCCGATCTCGCCGGCCAGGATCCGGATCAGGTCGGTCGCCGTCTGCACCGAGCGAGTCTTCCAGGAAGCGGATCGGGCCGCGGGCCGCTGCCGCCTCCTATGCTTGAAGCCGGTGGCGGAGGAGCTCGAGGCGGCCTATCTGATCGCGGGCAGCGACCGCCCGAAGGTCGACCGTGCGGTCGCGCGGCTCAGGGCCCGCTTCGAGGACGACGCGGTCGAGCTGCACGACGCGGCGGAGACCACCGGCGAGGACGCCGTCGCGGCCTGCAACGCGCTCGGGCTGTTCGGATCGGGAGACCGGCTCGTCGTCGTCACCTCGACCGAGTTGTGGAAAGCAGACGACGCGAAGGCGATCGCGGGCTACCTCGCCTCACCGACGCCGAGCACGGTGCTCGCGCTCGTGGCCGGCGAGCTGAAGAAGGGCTCGCCGCTCGCGAAGGCCGTCGCGCCGCACGGCGAGGTGCTCGTCTGGGACGCGCCGCAGCGCGGACTGGAGCGCTGGGTGGCCGAGCAGTTCAAGCTGCGTGCGACCCCGGCCGACGCCGAAGCCTGCCGGCTGCTCGTCGAGCTCGTCGGGACGGACCTCTACGAGCTCGCAGCCGAGGTCGACAAGCTCGCCACCTGGGCCGGCGGGGACCCGGTGACGACGGAGGAGGTCGAGCTGCTCGTGGCCGCGCGCGCCGGTGCGCCCGCATTCGTGCTGACGGACGCGTGGGGCCAGCGGGACGTCGCGGCGGTCCTGCGCGCGTCCGAGCGCATGCTCGAGCGAACGGGCGATCCGCGCTCGCGGACGATCCCGCGCGTCGTCGGGGCGCTGACGAACCACGTCGGCCGGCTGCGTGCCGTTCAGCGGCTCGACGAGGAAGGCGTCGACGCCAAGGAGGCCGCTGTCCGCCTCAAGCTGCACCCCTTCTACGTGCGGAAGCTGTACGGGCAGGCGCGGAACTTCAGCGTCGACGAGCTGCGCGGCGCGACCGTTCGTCTCGCCGAACTCGACCATGCCCTCAAGGGCGGCTCGAGGCTCGCCAACGACCTCGAGCTCGAGCGCGCACTCGTCGAGATCACGCGCCGCTGACGCGGCGGCCGCTCGAAGTCAGGCGGCAGTGCGGGCGCCGGCGGCGAGCCGTGCGGCCTGCGACTTCTTGCGCGCCCCTGCATTGCGGTGAAGGGCGCCGCGCGCGACTGCACGATCGATCAGGTGTTCGAGGTTCCGGTGCGCCGCCGCGATCGCCGCTGCGTCGTCCTCCTCGACCACGGCTGCGAGCCGCTTCGTGAGCGTCTTGATCGTGGAGCGGTAGCGGAGGTTCTCGAGCCGCTCCTCGGCGGCGATCCGCACGCGCTTCTTCTGCTGCTTGATGTTCGGCATCGTCGAAGAAAAGCCCGCTCGAGCGGGCGCAGCGATGGTACCAGAGCCGCCGATCAGACCGGAATCGGGGCCCGAACCGGCTGAGGGCCTCCCTATGCTCATGCACGTGGACGAGGCGCAGCTGGCGTACGAGCGTGAGCAGCGGCTGCGTGCGCGAAACGAGCGCCGGCAGGCACGCGGCCTGCCGACCTGGGGGTCGATCGACCCGCTGACGCAGCTCGCGATGCCGGCCCCGGACGCGGACGAGGCGGTCGCGCTGGAGTCCGCACGCCGGCGGCTCGGCGTCTCGACCGTGATCTTCGCCGTCGCCACCGGGGTGTCCCGCGTGGTCGGCCTCGTGCGTGAGATCGTCGCGACGTACTACTTCGGGGCGCGCGGGCCGATCAACGCGTTCACGATTGCCTTCCAGATCCCGAACCTGATTCGCGCCTTCGTCGCCGACGCCGCGCTGTCCTCGGCGTTCGTCCCCGTCTTCAGCGAGCTGCTCGAGAGAGGAGAACGTAAGCGGGCCTGGCGTGTCGCGTCGTCGCTGATCTGGCTGATCCTGCTCGGGCTCGGGGGCTTCACCGCGCTGCTGATGCTGGCCGCGCCGATCCTCCTGCGGCCGTTCCACGCCTCCGATCCACAGCTGGCGGTCGGTCTCTCGCGCGTCCTCTTCCCGATCGTCGTCCTGCTCGGCGTCTCCGGCGTGATCGTCGGGATTCTCAACTCGTACGACCACTTCACCGTCCCGGCGCTGACACCGGTCGTCTGGAACGTCGCGATCATCCTCGGCCTGGTGATCGGCGTGCCGTCGGTCGCCACCGCCGACGCCAAGCTCTACGTCTACGCCGGCTCGATCCTCGTCGCGACGTTCATCCAGGTGCTGATGCCGCTCCCCTGGCTGCGAGGTCTCGACGGCCGTCTGCACGTGCTCATCGACTATCGCGATCCAGCGGTCTGGCGCGTCCTCAAGCTGATGGTCCCCGTGACGCTCGGGCTCGGCCTGATCAACGTCAACGCGCTGATCGACACCTTCTTCGCCTCACGCTTCATCAACCCGAACCTGGCGCCGACCGCGATCAACAAGGCGTTCCTGCTCTACATGGTGCCGCAGGGCATCTTCTCGGTTGCGATCGCGACGGTGCTCTTCCCGACGCTGTCGCGCCACGCCGCCCGCGGCGACCTGGTCGCGCACTCGGCGACCGTCTCGCGCGGGCTTCGCCAGATCGCCTTTCTGCTCGTCCCGTCGTCGGTGATCGCGGGCGTGCTCGCCGAGCCGATCGTCCGGCTGCTGTACCAGCGCGGCGCCTTCGGGCCGGGTCAGACGCCGGTGGTCGCCGGCGCGCTCGCCGCTTTTGCGCTCGGACTGACGTTCAACGGTGCGATGCTGATGCTGAACCGGGCGTTCTTCAGCCTGCAGGAGAACTGGATCCCGACCCTCGTCGCGCTGCTCAACCTCGGGGTCAACGCCGCGCTCGACGCGGCGTTCTACCACCTCGGCGTCTGGGGGATCCCGCTCTCGACGGCGGTGGTGAACATCGTCGGCACCGTCGCGCTGTTCATCCTGCTGGAGCGCCAGTACGGCGGGCTCAGGCTGCTCGGGACGATCTCGTCCTTCCTGCGCATGGTCGTCGCGGGTGCGGTTCTCGCCGCCGTCTGCTGGCCGGTCTGGGACGGGCTGGACAGGCTCCTCGGCCGCTCGCTTCCGGCTCAGCTCGTCTCGCTCGGTCTCGCCATGGCCCTGGGCGTCGCCGCATACGTCGCCTCGTGCGCGCTGCTGCGGGTGCGCGAGATGCAGGCGCTACTCTCAATCCGGGGCCGCCGAGCGTAAGCGGCCCGACGCATCATGGACCAGCAGCACATCCGCAACTTCTCGATCATCGCGCACATCGACCATGGCAAGTCGACCCTGGCCGACCGCATCCTGCAGCTCACGGAGACGGTCTCCGCCCGCGACATGCGCGACCAGCTCCTCGACTCGATGGACCTCGAGCGCGAGCGCGGGATCACGATCAAGGCGCAGGCCGTCCGGGTGCAGTGGAAAGGCCACGAGCTCAACCTGATCGACACGCCGGGCCATGTGGACTTCACGTACGAGGTGTCTCGCAGCCTGCAGGCGTGCGAGGGGGCGTTGCTCGTCGTCGACGCGGCGCAGGGAATCGAGGCGCAGACGCTCGCCAACGCCTATCTCGCGATCGAGAACGACCTCGAGATCGTCCCGGTCGTGAACAAGATCGACCTGCCGCAGGCGGATCCCGACGGCGCCGCCGCCGAGGTCGCCGACCTGATCGGCGAGGACGCAGACCGCGTGCTCCGGATCTCGGCGAAGACCGGCGAAGGGGTCGCGGCCGTCCTCGACGCGATCGTCGAGCGCATCGGCGCGCCCGACGGGCAGCCGGACGCCCCGCCGCGCGCGCTGATCTTCGACTCGTCGTACGACCAGTACCGCGGCGTCGTCGCGTTCGTCCGCGTCGTCGACGGTGTCTTCCGTCCCCGGCAGGCGCTGCGCGCGATGGCGCTCGGCACGCGGTTCGAGGCGCAGGAGATCGGGTTCATGTCGCCCGCGATGCGCCCCGTCCCGGAGCTCCGGGCGGGCGAGGTCGGCTACGTGATCACCGGGCTGAAGGACGTCTCCGAGCTCCGCGTGGGCGACACGCTCACGTCCGACCGGTCGCCGGCGTCGTCGCCGCTGCCCGGCTACAAGGACGTCAAGCCGATGGTGTTCGCGGGGCTGTTCCCGACCGACTCCGACGACTACCCCGAGCTCC
>Ga0335083_10010650_pt1 | contig 11089 bp, 12 predicted proteins | sample Lox_Sample_42_FD_206716 | JGI IMG/M metagenome (GOLD analysis project Ga0335083, IMG submission 206716) | Soil microbial communities from Loxahatchee National Wildlife Refuge, Florida, United States - Lox_Sample_4.2 | ecosystem: Environmental > Terrestrial > Soil > Wetlands | place: USA... | reverse complement strand
GCTGGCGCGACCCGTGGATGGCGGTGCGACCAACCGCTCCGGCAAGGATGTATTCGGCGCGAAGATCTATGCGAAGGTGCTGGAGAGCGACCGGCAGATCATCGATGAGGTGGGACGCATTGCCGCGAGCCGCGGCGTATCGCGTGCGCAGATCGCGTTGGCCTGGGTGCTCGGCAAGCCGGAGATCCACGCGCCGATCGTGGGTGCTACCCAGACCGGGCATCTGACGGATGCGGTCGCTGCGCTCGAGATCAAGCTCACGGACGAGGAGCTCAAGGCTCTCGAATCACCCTATGTCCCGCATCCGGTGACCGGATTCTCCTGAAGGACCGCCGCGAGCCTCATCAAGGTCCACCGCGAACGCGGTCAATGCCCGCGGCATCGGCGCTGGCGAATGCCCGGCTCCGGCTGCGCCGGCCAGCAGCGCCATCAGCTTCCGGTTTTGTTGGGATCGCGCCAGCCGCGCTCGAAGGGCAGACGCCACGCGCACGGCGCCACCAGCTGGTGAATGGCGTTGGGTCCCCATGACCCGGGCGCGTAAGTCCTGACCGGCGGAGGGGCTTCGAGCAGGGGCGTGGAGATCTCCCACAGCCGCTCGATGCCCTCGGCGGTGTTGAAAAGCGTGTGATCGCCGCGCATCGCATCGAGGATCAGCCGCTCGTAGGCTTCCAGCACATCGCCGATGAAGCCGGTGTCGTGCATGGCGAACTGCAGACTCAACTTGTCCAGGCGCATCCCCGGTCCCGGCCGCTTGCCGTAGAAGGACAGCGACATCTTGGAGGCATCGGCGAGATCGAAGGTGAGATGGTCGGGCCCCTGCGCCCCGACCCCCGAGCCGGCGGGAAACATGCTCTTGGGAGGCTCGCGGAAGGCGATCGAGATGATGCGCTGACCTTCGGCCAGGCGCTTGCCGGTGCGCAGGAAGAACGGCACACCCGCCCAGCGCCAGTTGTCGATCGAGCACTTGAGCGCGATGAAGGTCTCGGTCTCGGATTCGGGGCTGACGCCTTCCTCGGTCCGGTAGCCGGTGTACTGCCCGCGCACGACATCCGCCGGCTGGATGGGCAGCATGCTGCGGAAGACCTTGTTCTTCTCCTCGCTGATGGGAGCCGGCTCGAGCGCGGTCGGCGGCTCCATGGCCATGAAGGCGAGGATCTGGAACAGGTGCGTGACCACCATGTCGCGGAATGCGCCGGTGGCCTCGTAGAAGGGTGAGCGCTTGCCCAGACCGAGGGTTTCGGGCACGTCGATCTGCACGTGGTCGATGAAATTGCGGTTCCAGATCGGCTCGAACAGGCCGTTGGCGAACCGGAAGGCGAGGATGTTCTGCGCCGGTTCCTTGCCCAGGAAGTGATCGATGCGGAAGATCTGATCCTCGGCGAACACTTCGTGCAGCCGGGCATTGAGCGAGACGGCGCTGGCCAGATCCGTGCCGAAGGGCTTCTCCATCACGATGTGCGAGCGGGCCACCAGATCCGCCTCGCCGAGCAAACGGACCGCGGGGAGTGCCGCGCTGGGCGGGACGCTCAGATAATGCAACCGGCGGGTCTCGCCTCCCAGAGTCTGCTCGGCCTGCTTGACGGCCGCGTTCAGGGCAGCCGCACCCGCCGACATGGGGACATAGTCCAGTGACTTGCTGAAACTCTCCCAGTCCGCATCCAGCACCTTGCGTGTGGAGAACTCATCCAGCGCCTGGCGCGCGAGGGTCCTGAAGGCCGCCGTGTCGATGTCATCGAGCGATACGCCGACGATGCGGCAGCCGGGAATGAAGCCGTTGCTGGCGAGATAGAACAGCCCCGGGAGCAGCTTGCGTCTGGCCAGGTCGCCGGTGGCGCCGACCAGCACGACAACCTGCGGAAACCGCGGACCCACCCCGGAGGAGACTTTGGCCACCGTACGTATCCTTTGGATCGCTTCTCGAGCGTCCGTCATCTGCGGGTGCGCTCCGGCCAATGTAGCGCATCTGCATGACGGTTCGCCCGCGCGTCTGCGGGATTGTGGCGAGCGTCAACTTCGGGAGTGGTGACGGGTCAACTTCGGGAGTGGTGACGGGTCAGCTTCGGGATGCGCTGCGCGTTCAGGCTCGTCTGGCGGATTTCCTTGCTGCCCGCAGGGACTTGCTCGCGGCCCGCGAGGATTTCTTCGTAACCCGGGAGGATTTCCCCGGTACCCGCGCGCCTTCCCGGCGGGCTTCGGAAAGCCCGATCGCGATGGCCTGGCGGCGGCTGGTGACCTTGCGTCCCGAGCGCCCGCTGCGCAGCGAGCCGGACTTCATCTTGCGCATGACCCGGCCGACCTTGCGGCCGGCTCGCTTGCTGTAATGGCGTGCCATGGTGCACCTTTCCGCACTGTCCTGAAGCGCATCCTGCCGCGGCAGGTGGCCTGGGCACGTAGGAACACGCCGACTCCTTGCGTGGGACAGCCTCCCAAAGGCCCGCAATGCTTGCTCTGGTCAGCGCCATGCACGAGGAAATCGCCGCGGTCCGCGACGGCCTGAGCAATGTGACCACTCGCGAGTGGGGTGGCCGGCGCTTCCATATCGGCGGGTTTCACGGGACGGAAGTCGTAGTGGTGTTCTCACGCTACGGCAAAGTGGCCGCCGCGGTGACCACGACGCAGTTGATTGCCGCTTTTCCGGTCACGGCGCTGGTCTTCAGTGGTGTGGCCGGAGCGGTGGCACCCGGGCTTGCCATCGGCGATATCGTCGTCGGCACCGAGTTGATCCAGCACGACATGGACGCCAGCCCGCTGTTCCCCCGCTATGAGATCCCGCTGCTGGGAAAATCCCGCTTCACGCCCGATCCGCTCCTGACCGACCGCCTGGCCGGGGCCGCGCGGGAATTCCTCGCCCGGGACCTGAACGACCACGTAGCGGCCGCCGACCGGGAGTTCTTCCACATCAGGGCACCGAAAGTCACCGAAGGGCTGATCGCCAGCGGGGACAAGTTCTTCGCCAGCCGGGACGAGGTGCACGAACTGCGGCGGCGACTGCCCGAGGTTGCGTGCGTGGAGATGGAGGGGGCAGCCGTCGCCCAGGTCTGCGACGAATACGCGCTGCCGTACGCGATCGTGCGCACGATCTCCGACGCGGCCGATGAGCAATCGGTGCATGACTTCCCACGCTTTACGCATGGCATTGCCCGGCAGTACTCCCTGGGCATCCTGACCCGGATGGCCGGCAACCCGCTGATCGGTCCGACCTGAGCGGATTTGTCATTGCCGGTGCGGGGGATTAGCCTTGAACGCTGCGGATTTCGGCCGAGATTGGGGGCAGGCTGATCCAGCCTGAGAAGATCGACCGCCGCGGTCCGTTGTGCCCGGAGTCATCATCAGGAGTTCCAATATGAAGAAGTCCCATTGGCTCGTGGCAGGACTGGCAGCAATGCTGGTTTTGGCGTGTTCGAGCCAGAAAGAGCCTGCAGAGAACGCGATAGCGAAGATCGACGCCACGCTGAGCGCCGTGCACGATGCGGCGGCGAAATATGCACCTGACACCCTCAGCAGTGTCGAAGCCCAGGTTGCATCCCTGAAGCAGAACCTCTCCAAGGGCAACTACAAGGATGTGCTCGCAGCTGCTCCAGCTGTGACCGCCGCGGTGGCCAGCCTGAAGGAGGATGCCGAGGCGAAGCAGTCAGCCGCGGATGCGGCGCTCGCGCAGGTCAAGCAGCAGTGGCGCAATCTCAGCGCCGATGTGCCAAAGGCGATGGAAGCGCTGCACGCCCGAGTGGATGCATTGTCGAAATCGAAGCTGCCCAAGGGCGTGACCAAAGCTTCCCTCGAATCCGCCAAGGCGGGAGCCGCCTCGCTGGACACCATGTGGACCGAGGCCAGCAGTGCCGTCTCGAGCGAGGACTATGCGGGCGCGGTAGCCAAAGGCCAGGCCGTGAAGGACAAGGCCGCGGAGCTGATGCACTCACTCGGCGCCACCTGAAAAAACAGGTGCCCGACGTGGCCTGAGTTGGTTTGATGTCGGGGCGGCGGTGCTTCTCGCCGCCGCCCCCGGTGCTCTCCGGCGCCTTGCGCCTCCCGCCGCACCCATTCCCGTATCATTTCCGATGTGAGTGAACACGAACCGCCCGGATCCGTATCCGACCCGGTGACAACCCGGCGTGCGGGTCACCCCGTTGAGGTTCTACTCGTGTTCCTTTCTCTGGGCCTGCGTTGCTTCGGCGGGCCCGTGGCCCACTTGGGTTATTTCCGCGCCGAGTTCGTCGAACGGCGCCGTTGGCTGGATGCGGGCTCGTTCGCCGAGCTCATCGCGCTGTGTCAGTTTCTTCCCGGTCCAGCCAGCAGTCAGGTCGGTTTCTCCATCGGACTGCTGCGCGCCGGCTATCTGGGCGCACTGGCGGCGTGGGTGGGGTTCACGTTGCCCTCTGCCGTCGCGATGATCGCCGTAGCGGCCGGCGTCACGGCTTTCACGGGACCACTGGCCTTGGGTGCTCTCCACGGCTTGCGCCTGATTGCTGTCGCCATCGTGGCCCAGGCGGTGTGGGGGATGGCTCGCACGCTGACCCCCGATCGTAATCGGCTACTGATAGCCGTCGCCGCGCTGATGGCGTTGTTGGCCGTTAATTCTGGGTACGCGCAGATTGCTGTGCTGCTTGCGGGAGGGATCGCAGGTCTGTGGCTATGTCGGCAGTCGGCGCACAGCGAGGGAAGGGTGCCGGGCATGCGCGATGCCGCCGAACCCGTCGGACCCGCAGGGTCCGCAGGACCCGCGGGAACCTCGGTCCAGGGTCCCGACACGTTCGAGATGATTCCCGTCGGCGCGGGGGCGGGACGCGCTGCGCTTGCGGCTTATCTTGTTCTGTTGGTGGGTCTGCCGGTCGCCGTTGCGGCGGTGCCTGTGCAGAGGCTCGCACTCTTCGAAGCGTTCTATCGCGCGGGCGCCCTGGTGTTCGGTGGCGGACATGTCGTGCTGCCGCTCCTTCACGAGGCAGTCGTCACTCCCGGATGGTTGTCCGACTCGACATTCCTCGCCGGCTACGGCGCGGCGCAGGCGCTCCCCGGTCCTCTGTTCACGTTTGCTGCCTATCTGGGCGCGATGGTCGGTGTGCCCCCGGGTGGCGTGGCCGGGGCGCTCATTGCCCTGGTGGGCATTTTCCTGCCCGGCATGCTGATTCTCGTGGGAGTGCTGCCGTTCTGGGCATCGTTGCGTCGATACGCACTGGCCCGCGCGGTCATTCAGGGCGTCAACGCCGCAGTCGTCGGCCTGCTGGCAGCCGCGCTTTACAACCCCATCTGGACCACCGCGGTTGCGCGCGCCACGGACATCGCACTCGTAGCCGCAGCGTTGGTGATGCTGATGCTCGCCCGCGTTCCGCCTGTCGTGGTTGTGATCGCCGGTGCCAGTGTTGGAATGCTGATCGGGTAGCCGAGATGGTTCCCTGCGCCCGTATTCTTCCACCATGCCTGCCCTCCGTGGCACGGGCGGATGAATTGTGGCAGAAGAGGGCTTGCGGTTGGTTCTTGCGGGCGCCTCTAGGGTGGGGTCGATGCCGGCAGCCTGTGCTCCTCCATCACGACGTAGACACCACTGCCGATGACGATCGTCGCGCCGATCAGCAGGTGCACGGTGGGGGAGGCGGACCAGAACACCCAGTCGATGCCGAATGCCCACAGGATCGAGGTGTATTCGAAGGGGGCCACCACTGAAGGTGCCGCGCAACTGAATGCGGAGGTGATCCAGATCTGCCCGAGCGCGCCGGAGATCCCCACGCCCGCCAACCACCACCAATCGGTATGAATGAGGGCGATCCACTGGGATGCGCCGAGAATTCCGCAGCCAACGCCGATGATGGTGAGATACCAGAAGGTGATCGCCAGGCTGGAGTTGTCGCGGGTCAGCGAGCGCACGGTGAGGGCGCTGATGGCATACCCGAACGTCGCCAGGACCGCCGCGCCCGCCGCCAACAGCGGCAGATTCCCTGACTCCCACGGCTTCAGGATGATCAGGACTCCGCACAGGCCCACGAGGATGGCGAACCAGCGGCTTGGAGTCACCTTCTCCTTGAAGACGGGAACCGAAAGCGCGGTCATGACCAGGGGCGCCGTGTGAAACAGGGAGTAGGTCTGGGCCAGCGAGAGGCGGTGCACGGCATAGATGAAACTGGCCATCATCACGGTTCCCAGGCATCCGCGCATCAGGTGCCAATGCACTCGCGCCGGTCGCAACCTGCTCCAGCTCCCGCGAAACAGCACGACCGCTCCGATACAGACGAGCGAAGAGAAGCCGCGCATGGAGGCAACCTGGAAGGTACCGTAGCGCGAGGACAATCCCTTCACCAACGAGTCCATCACGGAGAACGCGACTACGGCCGCGAGCATGTACGCGATGCCCCGAAGACGCAGGGCGCGTTGCGCGGTGAAGTGAAGCGCCGGATTTGCAGTCACGCGTGCGTAGTCCCGCGGCAGCCGCGGTTGTCGCGATGGACCGCTGGAGCGTTCGGCGACACCGAAGGAATCGGTATCAGGGGGCGATATCCTTGACTATCGATTGGCCCATGGCCAGTACCTGGGTCCGGGCGCTGTGATCAGTCCCGTACAACGCCTTGAGGTAAGCCGTATCCCACAGTGTCATTCCCTGCACGGGTGCATTGGCGGAATCGGTGAACAGACGCAGGATCGTGGGCGCATCGGCGGGATTGGCGTTGAGCCGGATCTCCGCCAACCCGGTCATCGCGACAAAGGCCACCAGCTGATCCCAGTTGATGTCCTTCGTCCTGCGCGTGTCGATCAGCACCAGTACTGAAGTCAGGTCCCTGACGGCACCCCAACTGGTCGGCTTGTTTCCCTGGCAGATCGGGACGCTGTCCGCGCCATTCACCACGATTCCGCAGCCCGAGCCGTCCGAGTTGAACAGCGTGACGTTGTACCAGGTGCGGATCGGCGTGGTCGCCTCGGTAAATTGCCGTATCTTGCGGTCCGTCGCATCACCGAATATGGCCGGGCTCTGTTGGCGCAACAAGGTCATCATATCGTCGGGCACCGCCGTCGCGACCACCCGGAAGTTGGGTTTGCAGTGATCCGGGGCGAGGGGTGCGCCGGCGGCCGATGCAATCTGCGACAGGCGCGACAGAGTGTATTCCCCGTGCTCGCGCGTGAATCCGGCGATCGCGAAGCAGATCGGAACCTCCTTCTGCCAGCGCGCCAGCGAATCCTGGAAGGGTGTGCGGGTGATTCCCGAGACAAACTTCTCGACCCGCTGCTCGAGGATCGCGCGATCGCGCTGCGTCTGGATCGTGACGGTGTCGAGTGCCGGGGCGGGGGCAGACGAGGGCGTGGACGGATCCGGCGGCGCTGCGGATGCGGCCCAAGCGATCAGCAATGTCGAGGCGGCGAGAGCCGCTGCCCGTTTGCGGTAATCCGGCAGGCGTGATGTGCCTCGCCTTCGCGTACGGCTGTCGAGCATCGTGCCCGGTCGGAGCATGGGCGTTCCCGGTCATCGTCGCGGAGGTGACCGCGAGTTGGGTTTCAATTTACCTGATGGCGGAGGGCCCGGACAGGATGGGGTTGGGGTACCGCGGCGTCAGCTGGTAGCGGCCCGCCGCGTGGCGTTTTCACTCAGGCTCCGGCGAGGCACCGGGGTACGCGTCCGGCGCGAATAGCGTCCGCCCGGTATCGGTCGGCGGTAGGTGGGCGACAGGCTGGAGACTTCACAGACCCAATTGCCGACACTTCGGAAGACAGCGCCAGATCTCCCAGCAGGATCGTCCTGAGTGGCGGGATCTGCCCGGGGCCGGACTCGAACCGGCATAGGGTCGCCCCCGAGGGATTTTAAGTCCCTTGCGTCTACCAGTTTCGCCACCCGGGCATGGGGTTGCGCGCGCGATTCTACTGGACAGAACACCTGCCGAGTGACGCCACGTGTGGACAGCCTGGCCGGTGGCGCTAAGCCACTGAATTTGCGAGACTCGCGCGCCATCCTCAACCCCTTGGGAGAGTCATGTCCGAGCCCCGCCTGGAAGCCCAGAACCTGCACCTGTGGCGGGGTGAGCGGCATGTGCTGCGCGGACTCGCGTTCACGCTCGGAGCCGGGGAGTGCCTGCAGATCACCGGGAGCAATGGCTCCGGCAAGACGAGCCTGCTGCGCACCCTATGCGGACTCATGTGGCCGGAGGAGGGTCGGGTGCTATGGAGTGACGCCGATATCAGGCGCGATCTGCCGGGATTTCAGGCCCATCTTGCTTATATCGGGCACGAACCACCCCTGAAGGCCGATCTGAGTCCGCGCGAGAACCTGCGTTACTGGGTCGAGATGCGCCGCAGGCTCTCCCGCCAGGAGACCGGCGAGGCCCTGGAACGGGTGGGTGCCGCGCAGTGGAGTGACCGACCGGTGAGGACTCTCTCGGCGGGTCAGAAGCGCCGTGTCGCGCTGGCGGGACTGTTCCTGATGGGAGCACCCCTGTGGCTTCTGGATGAGCCGACCACCAATCTTGATGCGGAAGGCCAACGGCTCGTGGGTGCGATGATCCACGAGCAGCTGGCGCGCGGCGGCATCGTTGTGGCGGCAGTCCACCACGAGTTGGTTCTACCCGGCGGTGCGCTGCGTCGTCTGGAGCTGGCAGGTGAGTGATACCGCCACCAGCGCGAGCGAGCAGGGACACGCACTGAGTTCGCCGTTCGCGGCGGCGCAGCTGATGGTGGCGCGCGACATTCAGCTGGCACTGCGCAAGCGCGGCCAGATCGTGCAGCCGCTGGTCTTTTTCGCGATCGTCACCACGCTGTTTCCACTGGGCATCTCGCCCGAGCTGTCGCGCTTGCGCGACGTTGCGCCCGGTGTGTTGTGGGTTGCGGCCTTGTTATCCTCTCTGCTGGCGCTCGAATTCCTGTTCCGCGACGACGCGCACGACGGAACCCTCGAGCAGCACGTACTGTCAGGACAATCGTTGACGTGGCTGATGCTGGCGAAGACGGTCGCGCATTGGCTGCTCACGGGGCTGCCGCTTTCGGTCATGGCACCGCTGGCGGGGTTATCGCTGGGCGTCCCGGCCGCTGCCACGGGCGGCATCGTGATTTCGGTTGCGCTGGGCAGTATTGCGCTCAGTCTGATCGGCGCCATCGGCGCCGCGCTGACACTAACCGTGAAGCGCAGCGGAGCACTGTTGTCGCTGCTGACCCTGCCGCTGTCGATGCCGGTACTCATCTTCGGCGCCAGGGCCACTGAACTGGCGATCAAGGGCTCGTCCTATGCACCGCCGCTGTATCTTCTGGGCGCAATGGCGGTGCTGGGCGTGACACTGGCGCCGCTGGCGGCGGCGGCTGCCGTACGCATCAGTCTGGAGTGACAAGGGAAGATGGCTGAACGATCGCACGCGACTCGCTGCCGCACACAGAAGTGGTGCCGCTGCCCGCAAGTGATGCCATGACCTTCAAACAATGGTTTCACCGGCTGGGCTCGCCGCCCTATGTGTATGCGTTCGCCGAGCGCCTCACGCCCTGGTTCGGCTGGTCCGCGGCCCTGCTGATCGCCTATGGTGTATTCGGCGGACTGGTCCTGGCGCCACCCGACTATCAGCAGGGCGATGATTTCCGCATCATCTACGTTCATGCACCCACGGCGTGGATGTCCCTGATGGTGTATTCGACCATGGCGGTTGCAGCCGCCATCGGCCTGATCTGGCGCATCAAGATCGCGCACGCTGCGGCTGCAAGCTGTGCACCGATCGGCGCCTCCTTCACACTGGTCGCACTGGTCACCGGTTCCCTATGGGGTCAGCGGATGTGGGGAACGTATTGGGAATGGGATCCCCGGCTGACCTCGGAGCTGATCCTGTTGTTCCTGTATTTGGGCTACATGGGACTGCGTTCAGCCATGGATGACCTGCAGCGGGCCGATCGCGCCAGCGCCGTCCTGGCTGTCGTCGGCATCGTGAACGTTCCCATCATTCATTATTCGGTGACCTGGTGGAACTCGCTGCATCAGGCTCCGTCCGTGATGCAGCTTGCCAGGCCCACCATTCCGCCCTCGATGCTGATGCCCTTGCTCAGCATGCTGTTGGGTTTCACACTGCTGTTCGCGGCGTTGCTGCTGGTGCGCCTGCGCGCGGAGATTCTGGTCCGGGAGCGCTCGGCCAGCTGGATCCGGGAGGCGCTGAACCCGTGATGCGCTTTCTCGAAATGGGTGGTTATGCCGCGTATGTCTGGCCTGCTTACGGGCTGACTTTGGTGGTCATCGTGTTGAACATCGTCTGGGCGCGACGGCTGCTGGCCAGATCGCGTGAGGAAGCGCGGCGCCGGCTCGTGATGCGCGGAGAGGAATCATGACCCCGCGACAGAGACGTCTGACTCTCGTGCTGGGCATCCTTGCGGGGGTGAGCATCGCAGGTGCCCTGGCCCTGACGGCCTTCCGGCAGAACGTCACCTTCTTCTTCGATCCGACGCAAGTGGCGTCCGGCCAGGTCCCCTCCGGCGAACGCTTCCGCCTGGGCGGAATGGTTACGAAAGGCAGCGTGCAGCGCGCACCGGGCAGCATGGAAGTGCGCTTCGTCGTCACCGATTTCAAGCATGACATTCCTGTGTCCTATACGGGAGTGCTGCCTGATCTGTTCCGTGAAGGGCAGGGCGTCGTGGCGCACGGTCGCATGTCGGGAAGCACCTTCGTGGCGGATGAAGTCCTTGCCAAACACGATGAGAAATACATGCCGCCCGAAGTGGCGCGCTCGTTGAAGAAGCCGGCCGGGCCGGCGACACCTGGAGGCGCGTGATGCTTCCTGAACTGGGCCAGTTCGCTCTCATCCTGGCACTGCTGCTGTCGGCGTTGCAGGCGTTCTTCGGCATAGCGGGTCCGGCTCTTGGGCGGCAACGCTGGCAGAGCGCCGTGACGCCTGCAGTTGCGGGGCAGTTCGTCATGATCGGCACGGCGATGGTGTGCCTGATCGCATCCTTCGTCGGCAATGATTTCTCGGTCACCTACGTCGCGGAGAATTCCAACTCGGCGCTGCCGCTGTTCTATCGTGTCACCGCGTTGTGGGGAGCGCACGAGGGTTCGCTCCTGCTGTGGATCTTCCTGCTGTCCTGCTGGACTGTGGCCGTCGCCGTGGCGGCCACCAGCCTGCCGCGCGCGTTTGCCGCGCGAGTCCTCGGAGTA
>Ga0335083_10010649_pt1 | contig 11090 bp, 7 predicted proteins | sample Lox_Sample_42_FD_206716 | JGI IMG/M metagenome (GOLD analysis project Ga0335083, IMG submission 206716) | Soil microbial communities from Loxahatchee National Wildlife Refuge, Florida, United States - Lox_Sample_4.2 | ecosystem: Environmental > Terrestrial > Soil > Wetlands | place: USA: Florida... | reverse complement strand
CTTGCCCCAGCCGCGGAAGGCGACGCGGCCGTTGTCGGCCGAGAGGGTGACGGCGCCGCCGGCGTCGTTGAGGGTGAGGCGCCCGCGCTCGAAGGTGCCGGTCGCGCCCGGCGTCGGGTAGTCGTGGAAAATGGCGCGCCCTTCGTGCGGGGACACCTCCGCGCGGGGCGGCAGCGGGAAGGTCCGGCCGAACCCCTTGAGCCAGGGGAGCATCCCGTTGAGCAGGCGCGGCCGCACCTCGAGCGCGCGCAGGGAACGCCAGGCCTCCCAGCCGCCGTGGCGCCGGACCGCGGTCTCGAGCAGCGCGCGCGCCGGTCCGTTCCAGCCGGCCGGATCGCCGTTCACGACGACCAGCCGTTCGCGGCGGCGGCGCGCGCGGCGTCGCCCGCGACCTGCTCGCGCAGCGAGGCCGGCTCCACGACCCGGGCCTTGTCGCCGAACCCCAGCACCCAGCTCACCAGCTCCGTCGTCCCTCGCACGTCCATCGTCAGCTCCACGCCGCCGGCGACCCGCCGGAACCGCTGCGTCGGGTGCCACATTCGCCGCTGCGCGTAGCGGGCGACCTTCTCGTCGAAGACGATGCGCACGCGCGTCACCTCCTTGCCGCGGATCAGGCCGAACGCCCCCTCGGTGAGCAGCTCGGGCCGGTAGTCGGTCGGGTACTCGAACCTCTGGCCGCGCTGCCATTCGACCTCGCGGAAGCCGTCCAGCGCGAACGTCCGGATCTCGCCGCCGTGGCCCTGGCTGCGACCGGCCAGGTAGAGCCCCTTCTTGTAGACGACCAGCGTGTAGGGCTCGAGCACGAAGGTCTTGCGGCCGCCCGACACCCCTTCGTGCGTGACGCGCAGCCGTTCCTCGCGCAGGAGCGCGGTCATGATGTCGTTCACGTCCTCGATGCGCCCCTCGTACAGGTGGCGGGCCTCGTTCACGTCGAACACCTTGCGATCCAGGTTGCGGACGGCGGCGAAGTCCTTGCGGCGCAGGGTGGCCTCCAGCTTGGCGAAGACGTCGTCCAGGTCCTCTTTGAAGCCGGTGCCGGCCAGGAAGTCGAACACCCGCCGCGACAGGAAGAGGGCCACCATCTGGGCGGTGGTCAGCGTGATCGATTGCCGCCGCGCGGTCGGCATCAGGCGCCAGGCTTTGCGCTTGCCGGCCGTCTCTTCGTAGAGCGGCTCGCCGGCCCGCTGCAGGGCCTGGATGTAGCGCAGCGCCGTTCGCGGGTTCACGCGGAAGCGCTCGGCGACGTCGTAGATCGTCAGGCCCTCCTGCCCGTCCAGCATCGTGCGCAGCTCGTGAAGGCGCGCGGCGGGGGCATACCGTGTGACCAGTTTTGTCATAGGTCGAGGTTAGTGTGAGAGGCATGGAGAACAAGGACAAAACGGACAACAAGGCGGTTCTGGCGGTGCTCGGGGACATCGAGAAGCAGTTCGGCAAGGGGGCGATCATGCGCCTCGGCGCGGAGGGCGAGGGCGCCCGCCCGGAGGTGGGCGTCGTCTCGACCGGGTCGCTGGGGCTGGACATCGCGCTGGGCACGGGCGGGCTGCCGCGCGGGCGCATCGTCGAGGTGTACGGGCCGGAGTCGTCGGGCAAGACCACGCTGGCGCTGCACGTGATCGCGGAGGCCCAGCGGGCGGGCGGCGTCTGCGCGTTCATCGACGCGGAGCACGCGCTGGACGTCGGCTACGCGCGCAAGCTGGGGGTCAAGACCGAGGACCTGCTGCTGTCGCAGCCCGACAACGGCGAGCAGGCGCTGGAGATCACCGACATGCTGGTGCGGTCCGAGGCGGTCGACGTGATCGTGATCGACTCGGTGGCGGCCCTGGTCCCCAAGGCCGAGCTGGAGGGGGAGATGGGCGACTCGCACGTCGGCCTGCAGGCGCGCCTCATGAGCCAGGCGCTGCGAAAGTTGACCGGCGCGACCGCGCGCGGCAAGAGCCTGGTCGTGTTCATCAACCAGCTCCGCATGAAGATCGGGGTCATGTTCGGGAACCCCGAGACGACCACCGGCGGGAACGCGCTGAAGTTCTACGCCTCGGTGCGGCTGGATGTGCGGCGAGTGGGCGCGCTCAAGGACGGCGACCAGGTGATCGGGAACCGGACGCGCGTGAAGGTGGTCAAGAACAAGATGGCGGCGCCGTTCCGCGAGACCGAGTTCGACGTGGCGTACGGGCAGGGGATCTCGCGCGCCGGCGAGATCATCGACCTGGGCGTCGAGGCGGGCGTGCTCGAGAAGAGCGGGGCCTGGATCGCCTACGGCGGCGAGCGGCTGGGCAACGGGCGGGACGCCGCGCGCCAGCACCTGCTGGAGCGGCAGGACTTGCTGAAGGAGATCCGCGGCAAGCTGCTGGCGGGCGCGGGCATCAACGCGAGCGAAGAGGCACGCGCGCCGCTCAGAAAGGTGGCCTGAGCGATGGAGACCAGGTTGCCGATTGGCTGTCAGGCGAACGACAACGGCTGGCGCGAGCGGCCGGTCGTTCGGGCGTCGCGGCGGCGCAAGGACGAGACCTACGCGCGCTGGGAGAACCTGATCCTGCCGATGCGCTTCGCGGTGCGGATGAACGGCTGGCAGGCGGTGGCCGCCAGGGGGTGATCAGCGCGCCAGCACCACGTGCGTGGCGTTCGGGGTGGAGAGGTGCTCGGTGCAGGTGTAACCGAGCTTCACCAGATCGAGCCCACCCAGCAGATGCTCTCCGGTTCCGAGGAGGACCGGCGCGATGGCCAGGTGAATCTGGTCGACGAGGCCTTCGCTCAGGTACTGCCGGATCGTGGCGACTCCACCGCCCAGCCGGATGTCCTGGTGGCCGGCGGCCTCCCGGGCGCGCTTCAGCGCGGCGTGGATCCCGTCGGTCACGAAGTGGAACGTCGTGCCGCCTTCCATCACCAGGGGCGGCCGCGGGTGGTGGGTCAGCACGAAGACCGGCGTGTGATAGGGCGGGTTGGGTCCCCACCAGCCCTTCCAGTCATGGTCCGGCCAGGCGCCCCGGATCGGTCCGAACATGTTGCGCCCCATGATCCAGGCGCCGATGTTCTGGAACCCGCGGGCCGCCATGTCGTCGTCGGGTCCGGTCTCTCCGCCCCCCGTTCCGTGCATCGTCTGGAACGTCCGGGTGCCGAACACCCAGCCGTGCACCGCCATCCCACCGACGCCCAGCGGATGCTCGAGATCCTGTTCGGGACCGGCGCCGTACCCGTCGATCGAGACCGAGAACGCGTGAACGCGCAGCTTCGACATGAACCGAGTGGTCAGGAATCTTTGCGCCGCAGCCGCTCAGCCATGTTGCGGAGCACCACGATCGAGAAGAACGGCACCCACGTGTCCGTCCTTCAGGATCTCGACCTGACCGGCCTGAAATACGACCGGCGTGGTGCCCCGTTCGAAGATGTTCGGCAGCTTCATGTTCATCCCTCTTCGCGGTGGTGACCTTGCAGCGCTTGCAGCCTGTCGCGATCGACCTTGTCGCCGGGCACGCAGGCGACCCGGCAACGGGTGACCGCCCGCAGCGTCGCCGTGCGTACCCCGCCTTCGATCAGCGCGCGCTCCCCCAGGACGGCCCCCGGGCCAATCTCGGCCAGCGGCTTACCGTCGACCCGGACCTCGAGCACCCCGTCCAGCAGCAGATACAGCTCGTCTCCCGGTTCGCCTTCGGCGCACAGCATGTGGCCGGGCTCGATCGTGCGGATCTCGGGCCGCTTCCCCTCGCGCATGATGGTCTGGCTGATCTCGCGCTCCAGCGCCGTCTCGACCGTGCTGGTCAGCGCCGGGGAGTCGACCTCGCCCCAGGGCGTGTTGTCGCCGAAGTGCTCCGCCGCCCAGGTCTTGAAGTCGATGACGCTGCTCTTCTGGAACAGCCGCTCGTCGTCGCCGTAGATCCAGTGGCGCGGGAACGGGCTGGCGCCCACCAGCCGCCCCGTCGACGTGCCGTCGGCCCGGATCTCCAGCTCCAGCGTCGTCCAGGCCGTGGGCGCCGCGAACTGGACGTAGGGCGGCCGCTTCACGGGCCGGGGCGCCGGCACGCCCGTCCGGGCGCCGCAGGTCTGCCGGAAGATGACGGAGGTCGGCGTGACGACCGGATCGGGCCGCAGCGTCGGGAACACCACCGCCGCGAACGTCATCGAGGCGGGCCCCAGCCGCAGCGTGGTCGACCCCACCAGCCCGTCCGCCATCACGCCGTGTCCGACGATCTTCCCGTCCTGGACCTCGACGAACGCCTGCAGCTGGTTGCAGAACCGGCAGCGGTCCTGGGCGATCAGCTCGGCGACGTCGCTCAACGGATCGGGCGGCGGGTCGTCGTAGTGCGACATCCCCATCGAGAACGGCACCTTGAAGGCCCCGACGACGGCCTCAGACGGGATCCACGACACCGACGTCACCGAAGCTTCGATGCGCATCCAGCCGGACACTAGTGGATCGCGCGCCCGAAGGGAACAGACTCGGGCCAAGACTCGATGCGACGCAGTCGGGGCCGGCGAGGGACATGCTGTCTGCCGTTTTATGGATAGAGTGTGTTTCGTGATTGTTTCCAGCTGCGTGACAATTCCAATCTGACCGATTTCGCTGTTGCGTTCCCTCGGCGCGGCGGGTGACAACACGCGCTTGTGAGTATGTTCACCCGGCCGTCGCCCGCGAGTACCGGTGGCTGAATCGGGCTCGAAGAACGGCGGCATGGACGTCACGCTCCCCCCCGATCCAGAGGGGCTGGCGAAGTCGTCCGCCCAGAAGGTGTCGACGGCGGAATTCGGCCCGGACGACTCGGGTCCGGATGACGCGGCGCTCGAAGCCGATCTGGAGGTCCTGACGGTCGGCGCGACGGTGGGGCGATACATCGTGGTCGAGCGCCTCGGCGCCGGGGCGATGGGCGTCGTGTACGCGGCCTACGATCCGAAGTTGGACCGGAAGGTCGCGCTCAAGCTGCTCCGCCGAGCGCGGGCCGGCGGCGACCACGCCCGTCGCACGGCGCGCCTGGAACGCGAGGCGCAAGCCGTGGCCAAGCTCTCGCATCCCAACGTCGTCGGCATCTTCGACGTCCTCGTCTACGAGGACCGCGTCGTGCTCGCCATGGAATACCTGGGCGGCGGGACCCTGCGGGCCTGGATGGAGGCGCAGAAGCACCCCTGGCGCGAGATCGTCCGGATGTTCATCGAGGTGGGCAAGGGCTTGGCCGCCGCGCACGATGCGGGGCAGATCCACCGCGACTTCAAGCCCGACAACGTTCTCCTCGACGGCAACGGGGTGCCGAAAGTCGCCGACTTCGGGCTGGCCCGGGTGCGATCGACGACCGGCGTTCACAAAGCGGTTGCGTCCGACGACGAAAAGGACGACCTGCCTCTGGAGATCTCGCCCAGCTTGACCCGGACGGGCGCCATCACCGGGACGCCGGCCTACATGGCGCCCGAGCAGTTCCTCGGCAAAGAAGTCGACGGGCGCACCGACCAGTTCGCGTTCTGCGTGGCCCTCTACGAGGCGCTCTATGGCGAGCGTCCGTTCGCCGGCGAGACCATCCTCGCTTTATCCGATTCGGTGACCGACGGTCGCCTGCGGCCGTTCGCGAAAGGTACCGACGTGCCGGCCTGGGTTCGCGCGATCGTCCTGCGGGGACTTCGTGTCGCCCCGGCCGATCGGTACCCGGCGATGGACCAGCTGATCGTCGCGCTGGCCAACGATCCCATCGCCCGCCGCCAGCGCCGCCTGTGGACGGGCGCGGCAGTCGTCGCGCTGGTCGCAGCCGGTCTGACGACGCGGCATTACTTCCTGCAGCGGCGCAACGAGATCGATCGCCAGGCCACCGAGCAGATTGGCGCGGCGAACGCCGTGCTAGCGGACGCCGGCAAGAGGCGCACCGAGGCGAGCGTTCTTCGGAAGCGCGCTTTCGCCGCGTTCGACGGTTACGATCGCGACAAGGCCGAGGGATTCTGGGAGCAGAGCCTCACGGCGGCCACGGCGGCGGACGCCGGCTACCAGCGGGGGATCCAGCACCTCGAGGCTGCGGTGGCGCTCACTCCCCGCAAGGACCTGAGGGACCGCATTGCCGATGTGCTGGTCGATTACGTCCAGATGCCCGGCCGGACGGAGAGTGAACGAGAGGCCAGTCTTCGGCGGCTCTCGTCTTACGACGAGGGCGGCCGCCGCACTCAGAAGCTGACCGCGCCCGCAACGCTTCAGATCAAGACAGATCCCCCGGGTATCTCGGTCAGCCTCGAATCGTACGACGCCGAGACCCACCGCTCGGCCGAGCCGGCCCGGCCCATCGGGAAGACGCCGATGACCTTGGCCGTCCCGAGGGGGTCATACCGCCTGTCATTCGAAGGGACCGTCACCCAGGTCGCTTTCCGCGATCCGGTCCTGCTGGCGCCCGGCGAGACGTACGAGGTGTCCGTTCGCGTGCCTCCTCGGTCGGCGGTGCCCAAGGACTTCGTCTACGTTCCGGCGGGGGACTTCCTGTTTGGTTCTGACGATGAATCGATCCGCGCAGTCTTCCTGGAGACCGTGCCGCTCCATTCCGTTCGAACCGAAGCGTTCCTGATCTCGCGCACCGAAACCACGATTGCAGACTGGATCGCGTTCCTCGAAACACTTCCGCCGGCTGAGCGGGAAAAGCGACGACCACACGGCGGAAGAGAGGGGCTGGGTGGGTTCATCGATGTCAGGCCGTCGGTCGCCCGGGGCTGGGAAATCCGGTTCCGCGCGACAAACAAGGACTACCGGGCCACGCAGGGTGAGCCGTTCCGGTACCTGGATCGCGATCGGCGCAGCTCGCTCGATTGGATGCGATTTCCGGTCACCGGGATCACGCCCGAAGACGCGCTGGAGTATGTCGCCTGGTTGAATCGATCCAGGCGAGTCCCGGGGGCGCGCTTGTGCACCGAGCGTGAATGGGAGCGGGCGGCGCGCGGCGCCGATGGCCGCTGGTTTCCTCAAGGGAACAAGCTCCTCCCGGATGACGCGAACTTCGACGTCACCTATGGCCGTCAGAATCGCGCGTACGGTTTCGACGAGGTCGGCAGTCATCCCGCCTCGCGGAGTCCATTCGGCGTCGACGACATGCTCGGCAACGCCTGGGAGATCACGCGATCCGTGATGGATCGAAACCAATTCGTGGCCCGCGGCTCGAGTTTCTACATGTGCCTGAAGACACTCCTGAGCGCCAACCGGGATCCACTCGCTTCCGTGACCCGAGACTACACGGTGGGGCTGCGCGTCTGCGCAGATGCGTCTTTCTAGAGGGGGAGATCCGATGCATTGGAGAAATCGTCGTTCGAAGTCGCAACACGCCGCGTTCTGGCTGCTGCTTCTCTCCCTGTTCGTGCAAGGAACGACCCGAGATGCGATGGGCGGTCTGGCGACGCAAGGACTCGCCACGCAGGGTTTGGCGACGCAAGGTCTGGCAACGCAGGGCCTGGCGACGCAGGGCCTGGCGACGCAAGGACTCGCGACGCAGGGCCTGGCGACGCAAGGTCTGGCCACGCAGGGACTCGCGACGCAGGGTCTGGCGACGCAAGGACTGGCGACGCAAGGACTCGCCACGCAGGGTTTGGCGACGCAGGGCTTGGCGACCCAGGGACTCGCGACGCAAGGGCTGGCGACCCAGGGCATGGCTCTGGGCGGAGTCGATCGATTGCGCGAGTTTCTGGCTCCGGTGACGTTCGTCGGGATGTCCCGCGCCGATGTGACGGTGCCTGGCAATCTCCAGGGACTGCAGGCTGGACCCGTCAGCTACGTTCCGGTTGCGAGCCCGATGACCGGGGTGCAATTGCAGCGCAGCCCGACGGACACGACAGCCGGAAGCTACATCTATGTGCCCGGTCTGGCGGGTACGGCGGCCGACCTCAAGGGTTCGCTCTGGAACATGGTGCTGGCGGACACCTGCACGGGTGACGCCCAGTGTTCGGGCGGATCGGTTTGCACCAACGGCGCGTGCCTGAAGTCCTGCTCGTCGGACAGCCAGTGCACGACCGCCGGTAGCCAGTGCGTCCAGGGCTCGTGCAGCGACGTGGAGGGCGGCGTCCCGCTGTACATCGCCGACGTCCGCCTGGACACGCATCAGAACTCGACCAAGTACCCGGACAACGACGACGTGTACCTGTACACGGTTTATTACCGGCAGCCTGCGACGGGGCAGTGGTCGGCGCTGTGCCCGATGGACATCTACGGTGAACCGACCGCCATGGCGGTGCCGTTGAACACGAACGACTGGCAGACCGCCGGCTCGCGCGCCAAGTTCGGCTTCGCCTGCAATGGGTCCGGCGTCGCCGCCAAGTGCGCGCGCATCTGGGGTTACAAGCCCTGGAAGTCGGTCACGGAGACGGTCTGGAACGGCAGCGCGTTCGTCCCGGCGACCATCCCGCTGGCGCCGTTCTACGAAGCCTGCATCGTCACGGCCCGGGCCGACTACTGCCAGGACGACCAGAGCTACACGAAGAACGGGACGACGGTCGATCTCTTCGACACGCTCGACGGATTCACGTCTCTCAACCCGACGGTCGGCGTGCCTTACGCGCCGTACTCGCCGGGCATCATGCTGCACGAGGAGTATCAGATCTCGGCCCTCGACCTGTCCACGTTGAGTGGAACGCCGGGGCCGTACTACGTGAGCGAGAACTACACGTCCGACCAGCTCATGAGCCTGCCGCCGGACGAGCAGACGCTGGTGTCGTCGCTCCGGCGGTCCGGGATGGAATCCTCGCGCTACTCGGACCTGGATCCTGGGCGCTCCTGCGCGGCCGCGCCGTACATCGATCGCTGCGATCCGACGGAGCCCTACGATTGCTATCGGGCGGCGAACATGGCGTCGCAGCCATATGGCGCGTTCCTGGCGCTGAATTCGCCGCGGCACTGCAGCCACGACGAGGCCACGGACGGCGAGCCGCTGGATCCCCTGTGCAACGAGTGCGTCAACCGCGTCTGTCAGGTCGACCCGACCTGTTGCGGCGATCCCGGCAACACCTTCTACCCCGGCACCCTGGTGTGGGATCAGCGGTGCAACACGATCCGCCAGCAGGTGTGCAAGAGCAGCAGCGATCCGAGCGCGCCCGTGTGGCCGCTCGGTGTGACGGCGGTGCCGGCGAGCGCGCACAAGTACGCGTACCTGAGCGGCGCGGTCGGGTCGTTCGAGGGGATCACGACCGACGCCAGCGGGAACCAGTTCGCGGAAGGGTGGGCCTGCGATCCGGACTTTCCGGGGACGCCGATTCCCGTGCAGGTCTCGGTGGGAGGCGCGCTGGGCGCCGACGGCGCTGCGCTGTTCACGACGACCGCGGACCAGCCGCTGGCGACGGGGTGGCGGGAGGTGGTCGCTTCGGAGTGCGGCGGCGCGGGCCCGCAGGGGTTCCGCTTCCAGTTGCCGGCGGGCTCGGCGGGCAAGGACGTGTACGTCTACGGGATCGATCTGAACGTGCCGGGGGCGCCGTTCACGGTCCTTCGCGGCGGCAAGAAGACGGTGCCGGCGGGCGCGCCGGCCAGCCCGCAGGGGGCCGTCTGGACGGGCTGGGTCCAGCCGTCGACATCGGGCAGCTATCAGTTCTCGGTCGACACGGGGTCGGCGGATCTCTATCGGCTTTGGGTGAACGGGGTCTACATCGCGGGCGACTGGGTCGATCCGGACCCGACGGTGCCAGGGGCGTTCACGCTGCCGGCGCCCAGCCCGAGCCCTTCGCTCGATCTGCTCGCCGGTGTCCGCTACGGCGTTCGCGTCGAGTACCTACGGCCCACGCCGCTGCCGGCCGACTCTCACTTCCAGCTCTCCTGGAACGCCAACCTGACCGGCTGGTCGACGATCCCGACGACCGCCCTTTACCCGATGGCACAGGGCAGCGGCTCCGGTCTGCTCGGAACCTACTTCGTCGGGACGCTGGACAGCGGGACGCAGCAGGCGGCCCAGACCGTGGGAGCGGTCGACTACCTGTGGACCAGCGGCAACCCGCCCGTGTCCGGGGTCTCGGTGGACGCGTCGTTCGCCGCCACCTTCCAGGGACAGGTGGTGCCCGCGGTCTCGGGCGACTACAGCTTCACCGCCGACACGGACGGGGTGGTCCAGATCTTCGTGAACGGCCAGCTCGTGACGGACGTGACCAGGCAGCCGACCGGGTTCGACGCGGCCACCTGTAGCCACGACATCTGCGGCACCGGCGCCGCGATCAGCCGGACCTGCCCCGAGGGTTTCTTCTGCTCCGGCCTCGTCTGCAACTTCGATCCGCGCTGCTGCTCGATCACCTGGGACGCGACCTGCCAGAAAGAGGTCGCATCGCTCTGCGGGCTCGACTGCAGCCCGACGCCGCCCGTGCCGATCACGCTGAGCGCCGGTCAGAAGTACGACATCCGGGTCACCTACCAGCACCAGGCGGGCGGCGCGAAGCTGCACCTGCAGTGGGCGCTGCCCGGCGGGCTCGCCGACACGATCACGGCCGATCGTCTGTTTGCAACCCCGGTGGCGGGGGCCGCCGCGCCCGGCGTCGGGATCAACGCCGCCTACTTCTTGGACGGCGCGTTCCAGACCGAGTATCTGGATCACGTCGAAGCCATGCTCGGCTTCGACCCGAGCTCACCGCCGGGCGCTGCTCGCCCGACGTCCATGATCTGCACGTCGAGCGCCTGCGGCGCGGGCGGGCCGCCGGGCGCTCCGGCGCTGACCAGCGCGCTGTCGACGGGGACCAGCGGCGCCGGCGTCGTGGTCGCCTTGACGGGCGGCGGGGCGTCGTCGAACGCCACCGTCGAGATCTGGGACGGGACCAGCGCGGCCGACGGCAGCAGCTGGACGCCGACCACGCTGGTGGACTCGTTCACCGTCGCGGCTGGCTCGACGGCCGGTGGGACGTTCACGCGGGCTCTGACGCTGTCGCAGGGCGCGCATCAGCTGGCCGCGCGCCAGACCTTGGCCGGTCAGACGGGCGCGTTCTCGGAGGCGCTGGCGGTGTTCGCCGCGAACCCGTCGGCGCCACCGTCGCCGACGGTCACCGTCCCGTCGGGCGGCCTGGTCTCCGGGAACGGCAAGCTGCAAGTCGGCGGCACGGCGGCGCCCGGCGCGACAGTCACCGTCACCGCCGGAGGGACCAGCGCGTCCTTCGTCGCCGGCGCGAGCGGCACGTGGGGTGGCCTG
>Ga0335083_10010648_pt1 | contig 11091 bp, 7 predicted proteins | sample Lox_Sample_42_FD_206716 | JGI IMG/M metagenome (GOLD analysis project Ga0335083, IMG submission 206716) | Soil microbial communities from Loxahatchee National Wildlife Refuge, Florida, United States - Lox_Sample_4.2 | ecosystem: Environmental > Terrestrial > Soil > Wetlands | place: USA: Florida... | reverse complement strand
ATTTCCGCATGTATAAGAAGCTGGCGGGCATGACCGGAACGGCGGAAACCGAAGCGGCGGAATTCCAGAAGATCTACAATCTCGATGTCACGGTTATCCCGACCAACCGGCCCCTGATCCGCATCGAAAACCAGGACGTCGTCTACCGCACCGAGGTGGAGAAGTTCCGCAACGCGGCCAGCGAAATCAAGAAGTACAACCAGAACGGGCAGCCGGTGCTGGTGGGCACGATTTCGGTGGAGAAATCGGAGCGGCTGTCGGCGATTTTGAAAAAAATGGGCGTCAGGCACGAAGTCTTGAACGCCAAAAATCACGAGCGTGAAGCGTCGATCGTGGCGCAGGCGGGCCGCAAGGGCATGGTCACCGTATCGACCAACATGGCCGGCCGCGGCACCGATATTCTTCTCGGCGGCAATCCGGAATTCATGACCAAGGATGCCTGCCTGAAGCAGAAAGCGGCCGAACGATTGAGCGAGTCGGAAGCGCAGTACGTGGCCGACGAACACTTCTACTACTTCACGCACCTCGATCAGTTCTACCGCGTCCGCCGCGATACATGGGACGAACTCTACGCCGGCTTCAAGGCCATCACCGATGCCGAGCACGACGAAGTGGTGGCGATGGGGGGATTGCACATCGTGGCCACGGAACGCCACGAATCGCGGCGCATCGACAACCAGCTTCGCGGCCGCGCCGGCCGCCAGGGCGACCCCGGAAGCTCGCGCTTCTTCCTTTCCCTGCAGGACGACCTGCTGCGCATTTTCGGCGGGGAGCGCATGCAGAACCTGATGCTGCGCCTGGGCATGGAAGAAGACGTGCCGATCGAAAGCAAGCTCATCACCAAGCGCATCGCCAAGGCGCAGGAAGCGGTGGAAGCGCAGAATTTCGAAGCCCGCAAACACCTCCTGGAATACGACGACGTCAACAACAAACAGCGCCAGGCGGTTTACGGTATGCGCCGCAACCTGCTGGAAGGGCTGGACCAGCGCGAGCACGTGATGGAGATGGTGAAGGGCATCATACAGCAGTATGTCGACGTGCGCTGCCCCGAAGACAAACATCCCGACACATGGGACCTGTCGACGCTGCGCAACGACATCCTGACGATGTTCGGCGCCAAAGTGGACATCGCCGATTTCAACAACCGGACGCCGGCGGAAATTATCGACATCATCGTCGAGCGGCTGGAGCAGAAATACCGCGAGAAAGAGGAACTGGTCGGCCCGGACATCATGCGGCAGACCGAGCGCATCGTGATGCTGCAGGTGATCGACAACCAGTGGAAAGACCACCTGCTGTCGATGGACGAGTTGAAGCAGGGCATCGGCTTGCGCGCCCACGGCCAGAAGGATCCGCTGGTCGAGTATAAAAAGGAGTCGTACGAGCTGTTCACGGCGATGATGGACCGCATCGAAGACGAGACGGTGCGGTACCTGTTCTTCCTGCAGGTGAGCGTGGGCGCCCCGCCGGCCGGGCCGTATCCGGACGAGGACGAGGAGAACGGAGAGACCGGTGGCGAGCCGGCCGGTCCGCGCGACGGCGGACCCGCGGCGAACGACCGGCAGCGCGATGCCGCCAAAGCCCAGATGGAAGACTTCACGCGCAACATCCAACGCAAGAAGGAGCGCGAACTGCAGGATCTACAGTTGGGCGGCGGCGATGGATCCACCAGCGCGCAGCCGGTGAGCGTCGGCCAGAAAGTCGGCCGCAACGATCCGTGCCCCTGCGGCAGCGGCAAGAAGTACAAGAAATGCCACGGGGCCGGGTAGCTTCCAGCCTGCCGGCCCTCTAATTCACCAGCTTGAAAAACATCACCCGCAGCTCGCGCGACGGGACAAAATTCCGGGCTCTCGCCACCACGCCTTCGTCGCCCCGATCTTCCACCTTGCCGTCCCAGCAGAAACTGACATAGGTCTGGTGTCGCTCCGCCGGCTTGGGCCGTTCGGCCACCAGCTCAAAATCCTTAATCGGTGTGCGCCACGTGTTCGCCGTCGTCAGAATGTAGTCCACCCACAACGTATCGATGGAGCCCTCGACAAATCCGAGGTTTTTCGGCGCCGCCGCGGCCAGAGTTTTTCGCATGCCGGCATCCACGCACGACCCGGACAGTTCCTCGTTGTCGTTCTGGAAATATGCCGCGTCGAAGTACCGCAGCCCCGATGACGGCTCGTACTCGTGTTTCACGTGCAGAATCCGATGGGCGGGAAACGTTTGCCGCCAGTGGTAGGTTGTGAACACCGTCCAGGTGGGAAATCCATTGTCCAGCAGGCCTGCGCGCGTCAATTCTCTCTGCTGCGCGGCGGTCAGCTTTTGCATGTCGCCTTTGATTTTCCCGTCGGCATCCGTGTCGAAGTGGCCGAAGGTGGCAATATCGACCGAAAAGCGGCGAAGCAGAGCGGACTGATCGGCCCCCTTCACTACAGCCTTCGTTTCGGTCTCGTACGGCCGTTCCTTTCCTTCCACCCAGACGTGCCAGCCGGAAACTCCCAAAGGACGCGGGCTGAAACTCACATTGGCTCCCGGCAGTGGAAACAAGACTTCCGTCGCGATGTCTTCATTTGTCGTGTTGAGGAACTCATACTCCACCGACACGCGGTCGATGCCGATGCGCAGGCGCTCCTTCTCCATCGAAATCCGGGTTTCTCGCCGGAGTTGGATTCCGCCGGCAGGAAGCGCCTCCCCCGAGCCGTCGTTTCCCAGGGCCGATACGGCCAGCATCAGGCAAGCCGCGAAAACCGTCTTCGCCATGGTGCGCACTATATCATCGTCGCCCGCCGTGCGACGATATCGAAATAGCATGGCCTCGCCGCAAGTGTTTTGGCCCTATCTCGCCTGGATCGCCTGCCTGATCGCGGCGGCAGTAACTGCCGGCCGGGAATTCCGGAGATCGCGGGGATTCGACAAAGCTCGCACGCTCGGCCGGCTGGCGCTGGCCATCCCCATGGCGGTCTTCGGAACCGAGCACCTGGCGTCGCCGCACTCGATCATGAGAGGCGTCCCGGCGTGGATGCCCGCGAAGCTCTTCTGGACTTATTTCGTGGGTATTGCGCTGATCGCCGCCGCGCTCAGCATCATCTTCCGCATCGCGACCCGTTTGTCGGCGGCGTTGCTGGGGATCATGCTGCTCTGTTTCGTGGCGATGATTCATCTGCCGGATGCCATTGCATCGCCGCACAACCGGATTCTCTGGACTATTGTGGCGCGGGACTCGTCGTTCGGCGCGGGTGCGATCCTTCTGGCGGCGGCCGGGCGGGCGGGCGGAAAACGATCGGCCGGGTTGGATCACAGCCTCGCGACGGGGGCGGTCTACCTGATTGCCGCGGTCGCGATATTCTTCGGCATCGAGAATCTCCTGCATCCCGAGTGTGTGCCGGCGGTCCCGCTGGCGAAAATCGTGCCGGCGTGGATTCCTATGGCGCGAGTCTGGACGATCATCACGGGAATCGGGCTGGTGGCCGCCGGCGTCGCCATGTTCGTGAAGCGCTGCTCACGCCAGGCGGCAGCCGGACTGGGCGCCTGGGTGCTCTTGTTGGTCTGGTCGCTTTATCTGGCGATCCTGATTTCCCAGCGCGATATCGAAGGGTTGAACTATTTCGCGGACACGATGGTCTATGCCGGAGTTCTGTTGATCGCTTCCCGATCCGCTTAGGCGCCTCCGGGTCCCCGCAAACGCGCCGCGGATATCCCCCAAAGTTACTGCCAACCAGCGTGAATGGCGATGGTAGACTTCCAGACGTGCGCTTCCTCACACAAGTAATGGTGTTGCTCTGTCTGCCGGCTCCGGCCGTTTTTGCCGGTCAGGATTCGGGATTGCCTGCCGGGGCGAAGATCTTCATTGCGCCCATGGAATGGCAGATGGAGCAGCACCTGGCCTCGGAAATCCGCCGGCAGGGCCTGCCGGTCGAACTGGTGGCGGACGAGGCGGCAGCGGACTATGTAATGACCGGGTCGGCCGAAAAGCTCAGCTCCCACTTCATGGCGCCCGGCCGATCGTTCCACATAATTCTGACCCGCCTGGACGGATCGCAGACCGTCTGGACCGGAGAGGGCGACGACTACGCGACCGTTTTCGGCCGCCTGCGCAGCCATGGACCGGCCCGCGCCGCGCGCACGATTGTCGAGGGACTCCGAAACCGCTACTTCCGTAAGGCGCGGTAAGACTGGCATTATCGGTTCCGCAAGGCCGTCATGCCAGGATTATCATGGGGCTTAGCCCTCCCGGGAACCGAAGTGCCGGTGAAAGGAGTCCAAGTAATTGACTATGAAGATCCTCGTCTGCCTGGCGATTTTGCCGGTCCTGGCGTCCGGCGCCATGCTGCCTGATGCCATCGGCTCCCATACCCGGCGTCCTCCACAAAACCCGCCTGTAGCGGAGCCTCACGACCCGGTTTGGGCGGAGTTGGGCCTGCAACAGATGGAGCAAGGCGATTACGGACCGAATTTCACCGTGAGTGCCTTTCGCCTCCCCGACACCACGGCTTCCCTGGCGGCCTTTTACTGGCTCCGGCCTGCTTCGTCAAAGCCCTCCAAAGCCGCTCCGCTGGCCGCAGAAACGTCCGGCGAGCTTCTTTTGACCGTAGGCAACTACTTGATCGATTTCCGTGGTTACAAGCCTTCCGGCGCGGAGATCGCCTCGCTGGCGCAGGGCCTGGGAAAAACCGACCACACTCCCTTGCCGCCCAACTACCTGCCTCCGTTCGACATGGTTCCCAACAGCGAACGGTATTCCACGGGGCCGGCCGCCTTGCACGCGTTCCTGCCCGCCATCCCGGCCGGCGTGGTTGGATTCCAGTACGGGGCGGAAGTGGAATCGGCAGTTTTCCACAATTCGCAAGGGGATATCACGGTGGCCATATTCAACTATCCGACCCCTCAAATCGCCATGAAACAGGCGGCCGGTTTTGAGCAGGCCGGGTTTATGACCAAGCGCTCCGGCCCTCTGGTTTCGGTGGTTCCGGGGACTCCCGCGGACCGGTCCTTCGCCCAAATGCTGCTCGACGGGGTCGAGTTTCGGGCCCAGGTGACCGTTCCGGAGCACATTTACACGCTCAGGGACAATATCGGCAACCTGGTGATTAATGCCTTCATTCTCATCGGGATACTGCTCGCGATCACATTGGCGGCGGGGCTGTTTGTCGGTGGATTTCGCATCTATCAGCGGCGCGGCGGGCGCGATCCCGACGCCAATACGGTCATCAGCCTGCATCTCGAATGAGCCGGTGTTCCGTTCGTAAACTTCCGATAATGTGCACCTTAGACCGAAATCCTCAGGCTCCGGGGCGGCCTTTTGCCCGCCAGTGCATAAACTGTGGAAATCCTCTGGATCGCGCAAGTCGGCCTGTACGAGCAGCTTACGACCGGAAAATTTTGCTCCGGATTTTTGCTTGACTTGAAGCTCGCGGGGAAATAAGATCCAACTACAAAGTTTTGGCGGTTGCGATTCCGTCGAAACTGATTCTCCCATCGAACATCACCCTGGTAGAACAGGGGATCGAATGCTCACCCTTCGGGGTGAGCATTTCTATTTAACGGCAAACATTGGACTTTCCCCTCCATTTCGACAGGCTGGACAGCCTTTTTGGCGCGACGGTATAGGCGGTTGGACGTCGCGGTACACTGGTACTCTTCCTAATGACCGACCACAAGTTGCACGTGATCCCGCTCGGCGGACTGGGCGAATTCGGCATGAACATGACCGCCATTCGCTTCGGCGACGACATCATCGTCGTGGACTCCGGGATGATGTTTCCCGAGGCGGAATTGCTGGGTGTCGACCTGGTAATGCCCGATCTCACGTACCTCAAGGAAAACCAGGAAAGCGTGCGGGCGCTGATCCTCACCCACGGGCATGAGGACCACATCGGAGCAGTGCCCTACTTCCTGAGCGAAATCGACGTTCCGGTGTACGGCACGGATTTCACGCTGGCGCTGGTGGACCGGCGGCTGGAAGAGTACGAACTCGAAGAGGAGCCGCGCTTCATCAAGGTGCAGCCCAAACAGATAGTGGAGATCGGGCCTTTCAAAATCGAGTTCATCCATGTCACGCACTCCATCGTGAGCGCGGTGGCGCTGGCCATCGCGACGCCGCTCGGCGTCATCATTCACACCGGCGATTTCAAGGTCGATCCCACGCCGACCGATAACGAGCTCTTCGATCTGCACACCCTGGCCGACTACGGCAAGCGCGGCGTGCTGCTGCTGCTCTCCGATTCCACCAATTCCGACCGGCCCGGCTATACCGAAAGCGAGCGGGCGGTGCGGCCGCGCATGGAGGAGATCTTCAACCGCTCGGAGCGCCGGGTGGTGGTGGCTTGTTTCAGCTCGTCGATTCATCGCGTGCAACTGGTGCTCGACCTGGCGCAGGAGTACGGGCGCCGCGTGGCCGTGGTGGGCCGCAGCATGGTCTCGGTGACGGAGATCGCGCATTCGCTCGGCCTGCTGGACATTCCCGACGGAATTCTGCTGCGTCCGCAGGACGCCATGGACCTGGCGCCGGACAAGGTTGCGGTGCTGATTTCGGGCACGCAGGGCGAGCCGATGTCGGCGCTGTCGCGCGTGGCGGTGGACAATCACAAGCACATCTCGGTCGAGCAGGGCGACACCGTGGTGCTGAGCTCGCGCATCATTCCGGGCAACGAAAAATCGATTTTCCGCATGGTGGACCACATGGCGCGGCGCGGCGCCGACGTGCTCTATGGCAGTATGAACCCGCCGCTGCATGTTTCGGGACACGGCAGCGTCGAAGAAATGAAGCTGGTGCTGAACCTGGTGCGGCCGCGGTATTTCATGCCGATCCACGGCGAGTTCCGGCAGCTTTCCAAACATGCGCGCCTGGCGGAACATCTGCGCCACTCCGGGCTGGAGGAATCGTTCGTGATGGAATCGGGGGACATTCTGGAGATCGACCATCACGGGGCGCGCAAGGCGGGCAAAGTGCAGGTAGGCCGCGTGTGCATCGATTCGGGAAGCGTCGACGACGTGGTGCAGGAAGTAGTGATCCGCGACCGCAGGCATCTTTCCGAGGATGGAATCGTGCTGCCGATCATCGCCATCAACCGGCATACCGGACGGATGGAGAATCCGCCGGAGATCGTCAGCCGCGGCTTCGCCGCCAACATGGAGGACGGGTCGGAATTCCTGGCGAATGCGCGGCAGATTGTGGCGAAGACGCTGGAAGGCTCGAATCAGGAAGAGAAGACCGATTGGGGTGTGATGAAGGAGAAAATTCGCGCCGATTTGAAGCGGTACATCGTGAAGGAGACGGCGCGGAGGCCGCTGATTATGCCGGTGATTTTGGAAGTGTGACGAGGAGTCGAGGGCAGATGGCTTCTCTCAAGTGGCTTGTAATCGGCGTAGGCGATATCTCGACCAAGCGCGTGCTCCCGGCGATTCTGGCTTCGGAGCACAGCAAACTGGCCGGCATTGTAACGCGCGATCCGGAGAAGGCGCGGCCCTACGATGTTCCGGCATGGACCGATCTGGAGTCCGCGCTGGCGCAAAGCGGGGCCGACGCGGTCTACGTCGCGACGCCGGTCTTTCTGCATGCGCCGCAGACGGTCGCGGCGTTGCGAGCGGGGATGCATGTGCTGTGCGAGAAGCCGATGGCGCTGAACCACGGGGACGCGCGGAAGATGCACGACGCGGCGGTTGACTCCGGCCGCACGCTGGGCATCGCGTATTACCGCCGGATGTATCCCAAGGTGTTGCGGGCGCGCGAGCTGATGAGCGAGGGTGCGATCGGGCGGCCGGTGTTCGCTTTTGCCACCGCGCATGATTGGTTTCACCCCACCGATGGCAGTCGCACGTGGCTGATCGATCCCGAGAAGGCCGGACAAGGTCCGCTGCGCGATGTCGCATCGCATCGGATCGACCTGATGAATTGGCTGTTCGGCGAGCCGCGGCGGGTGAGCGGACATCTTTCGACGCTGGTGCATCCGACGCTTGTGGAGGATAACGCCACGGTAATGATCGAGCACAAGGGCGGGGTGCGCAGCGTGGTGGACGCGCGGTGGCACTCGCGGGTGGCGCGCGATGAGTTCCGCATCCGCGGGACGGAGGGCGAGATGGATCTCACGCCTCTGAACGGCGCGTCGCTGATCTACCCAGGAGTATCGGAGGAGCTTGCGGCGCCGGCGAATCTGCATTTTCCGTGCGTGGAGGATTTTGTCAACGCGGTGCTGGAGGGGCGCGAGCCGGTATCGACGGCGGCGACGGCTCTCCCGACCGAATGGGTGATGGATCAGGCAGCCGGGTAGGGACAGCCGGCGACGCCCTACTCGTATCGCAAGATCACAACCGGATCGACGCGCATCGCCCGGCGCGCCGGCACGACGCATCCAGCCACACCGGCCAGCAGCAGCACGGCGCCGGCTGCGGCATAGGCCAGATAATCCGTGGGCGCCGTACCCGACAGCATCGACCGCAGGAGTTTGCCGACCATCATCGCCATCGGCATGCCGATCAGCAGGCCGACGATCAGCGGACTCAGGCTATGCCGCAGGATGAGGCCGAGGATGTCGCGAGTCTCGCCGCCCATGGCCATGCGGATTCCGAATTCCTGCATCCGCTGGCTGACTGAGTGCGCCGTCACCGAGTAGAGCCCGATGGAGGCGAGCACCAGCGCGATGGCGGCGAACACGGTGCAGATGCCGCTGAAAAGGCCGACGGTCAGGCGTTGCTCGCTGATCCAGTCGTCGAGCGTGCGCACGTCGTAAATCGGGAGATTCTCATCCAGGCGTCCGACCTCGGCGCGGAAGACGCTGGTCAGGGTGGAAGGCGGCACCGCCGTACGCGCCAAAACGAATACCTGCCGCATCGGCGACAATCCAAAGGGCAGGTAGAGCAGCGGCTCGCGATCCAAAAGGTGGTGGAAGTTCTGGAGGATATCGGGCACGACGCCCACCACCGTGAGCCACTGGCCGCCGTCGTGGCCGACGAGCAGCCGCAGCCGTTTGCCGATGGCGTCCGCTCCGGGCCACATTTTCGCGGCGAAACTCTCGTTGACCACCACCGAAGGCTGACCTTCCAGGTAATCGGCATCGGTGTACAGCCGGCCGCGGCGCGGTTTCACCTGGCCTGCCTGGAAGTAACCGGCCGACGCGAGGATGGCGCTCAGGCGCGGCAAACGCTGCGGCAGCGGCGTGCCTTCCAATTGGTAGGGGAACTGCAGCCAGTTGCCCAGCGGCAGATTCGACGTCACGCCGAGAGCCTCGACTCCGGGGAGAGCCCGCAAGCGTTCGTCGAGGCGGACATGGAATGCGATTTCGTCGTCGCGGGTGTGGTATTTGGCTTCGGGAAGATTAATGTGCATGCTCAGCACGTTGGTGGTGTTCATGCCGATCGGTGTGCCGTACAGTTTGCCGGCGCTGCGGATCATCAGGCTGGCGCTGGCCAGCAAAATTACGCAGAGGGCCATCTCGAAAGCCACCAGTCCGCGCGCCAGGCGCAGGCTTCGTCGCCCGCTGACCATGCCGTAACCGCCGTCTTTGAGCGAGCTTTGTATATCGATCTTGGCCAGCCGCAGCGCGGGGGCCAGGCCGAACAGCACACCGGTGCCGGCGGAAATCGCCAATAAATAAAGGTAGGCGGTGAGGTCGAGATGCAGGTCCAGCCAAACCGGTTTCTTCATCGTGCCAACGCCGGCATCGAACCAGCGCAGCCCGCCCAACGCGACAAACCATCCGAGCACGCCGCCCGCCACCGAGAGCATGGTGCTTTCGATCAGCAACTGGCGGATAATGCGCGCGCGGCCGGCGCCGATGGCGATGCGAATGGAGATTTCGCGGGCGCGCCCGGCGGCGCGTGCCAGCAGCATATTGGCCACGTCGGCGCAGGCGATCAGCAGCACGAACCCCACGGAAGCGAACAGCAGCTCAAAAAACGGGCGCATGCCGTAAGCGCCGGTGAGCTCCGCCATGAGATGCAGGTTGACCGCCAGGCCGCGATTGCCGCCGGGGTCCTGCGCGGCCAGCGAACGCATGATGGCGTCCAGTTCGGCGCGCGCGGCCGCGACCGAAACGCCATCGGCCAGGCGCCCGAACATCAGCAGGTTGCGGGCTTCGCGCCGGTCTACGGTGGGGGTTGGGATCAGCGGGACCCAGATGTCGGTATCTTCGGGGAATCGTTTTCCCGGCTCCATCACACCGATGATTTCGGTGGGGATCTCGTTGATGCGGACCTTCCGGCCGATGATATTGGGGTCGCCGCCGTAGCGCTGCTTCCAGACATGATGGCCGAGAATGACCACGGCGGGCGCGCCCGGCAATTCGTCGGCGGCGGTGAAATCGCGGCCCAGAATGGGCTTTTGCGGCGCGATGCGGCTGCTGCCGGACGACGCGCGGACGCAGTTGAGCCGCTCCGGCGGGCCGTTTCCATCACTCAGATTGACCGGCACGAAGGTGTAGACGGCGAGGTCGTGGAACGACTTCACGCGGCCGCGAAGGTCGCGGAAATCCGGATAAGAAGCGCCGAAGTCCTGACTGTGGGTGGCATCGGTGGGATTGAGGATCATCACCCGGTTCGGCTGGTCCATGCCCATATTCCAGGTCATGGCGCCCTTTACGATGGTGAAGATGGCAGTATCGGCGCCGATGCCCAGAGCCAGCGCCGCGACGGCTACGGCGGCGAATGCGGGATTCCTGGCGAATGTCCGCAGTGAGTAGCGAATATCCTGCCACCAGGTTTCGAGGCGGTGGAAACTCCACTGGTCGCGGCAGATTTCGCGGATGGATGCGGTGTTGCCGAACCGCAAGCGCGCCGATGCCGGGTTGGACTCTTCGCCGGCCATCTCGAGGTGGAAACGGAGTTCGTCGTCGAGGTCGGTTTCCAGGCGCCGGCGATGGAACAAGGCGCGGAATTTCTTACGGAAACGGTTCATATCAGGCGGTCTCCATGACGCGGGCAATAGCCGCGGCCAGCCGTCGCCATTCGACCTGCTCCCGCGAGAGGCGTTTGCGGCCTTCGGGTGTCAGCTTGTAGAACTTGGCGCGGCGATTATTGGAGGATTGGCCCCATTCGGAATCGATCACGCCATCGAGCTCGAGGCGATGCAGGGCGGGGTAGAGCGAGCCTTCCTCGACGCGCAGGACCTCG
>Ga0335083_10010647_pt1 | contig 11092 bp, 11 predicted proteins | sample Lox_Sample_42_FD_206716 | JGI IMG/M metagenome (GOLD analysis project Ga0335083, IMG submission 206716) | Soil microbial communities from Loxahatchee National Wildlife Refuge, Florida, United States - Lox_Sample_4.2 | ecosystem: Environmental > Terrestrial > Soil > Wetlands | place: USA... | reverse complement strand
CAGCGGGCCCGACTCACGTTGACGGAGCCGCGACAACTGCGCCGCGATTGCTGTTGCGCTCTCCTCGACGCGAGTGTTGGGTGTCGTACCGCTTTCCGAGCACATGTCACGCTCCATTCACTCCAATCGCAGCCGGCGTGGGTACGCGCAACTCGGCCTGTTCGTCCATCATCCCGCACCAACCGCGCCGCAAAGAAATCCATGTCAGTCGCGAGAACCTCTCGGCGCACAAGACCAAAGGGGTGGAAGGCTTCTTGGCCGAGCATCCGCATGTCCATCTGCATTACACACCCACTTACTCATCCTGGCTCAACCAGGTCGAGCAGTGGTTGTCCAAGAGCGAGCGCGACGTGATCGCCCGCGACATCTTCACTTCGGTGGCCGATTTGAAGAGGAAGCTCATACGCTACATCCGCAACTCCAACGACTCGCCGAAACCCATGAAATGGGTCCAGCGTACCCCGACCCATGGCGTCGCTACGGATTCAAATGACAACGACCCGATCGACTCTGCGTTCCCCTCGATCGTAGGATGCTTCCGTTTGTGGCGGACGGCGCACACGACATCCGGAAACATCCGGGTGATCGCCGACGACGCTCTCCGCGCAGCATACGGCCGCAGTGCATTGAGCCGCATCGCGTCCGTCACCTACGCTGCAGCCTCCCACGTCCCGGGAACGGGCAATCCTCTCCACCCGAGGCTTTGCGGCCCCGGTGGTCGAGGAATTCAGTGAGGAACAGTGATGCACCCTCGGGAAACCGGCCGCCGATATGATGCCATCGCACCGCTCTGGGACGAGGCCCGCCGCGAGAACCCGCAGGGCCTCGGCTTCCTCGAGCGGGCCATCGCTTCGTGCAAGTCGCGGCGGATGGCGCTCGATGTCGGGTGTGGCACCGGCGGCCGAATGATGGAAAAGATGCTCGCGTCGGGGTTCCACGTCACGGGGATCGACGTCTCTTCGAGCATGCTGCAGATCGCGAGAGCAAGGCACTCGACCGTTGAGTTCGTGCATGACGACATCAACGAGTGGGTAACCGAGCGCCGGTTCGATTTGATCGTCGCTTGGGATAGCACGTTCCACTTACCGTACGAGTTGCAGGGGCCGGTGATCGGAAAGCTATGCGCCTCCCTCGCAGATCACGGTGTGTTGCTCTTCACCGCAGGCGGCATCGATGGCGAGATCGTCGGCACGATGTACGGTCACGAATTCGCCTACTCCTCGTTATCCGACACCGCGTTGATGCGGCTTCTGTACCAAGCCGGCTGCGTGCCGATCCTGGTGGAGCGAGATCAATACCCGCTGCATCATCTGGTCGTGGTGGCTGCAAAAGAGAGTCGAAGCGCAGCGTAGTCGAGGGGCCTCCGGCCTGCCTCTCCTCGACCAGCGCGGCACCCGGGTCCGGACCGGACGGGTCACGACCGCGGGGCATGCGCGCGACCCAGGTCGAGCCGCGGCCACGCCCCGGCGCGTCAGCCGAGGTGCCGGCGAAATCCCTTCGCCGGTCCGAACACCGCCACCAGGGTCAAGTCTTCCTCGATGTTGAAGAACGTGTGCTCGGAGGTGGCGCGGACGTAGAGGATGTCGCCGGCGCTGACTGCCCGCTCCTGCCCCGCGACGCGTACCTTCGCCCGGCCGCTTACGACGAAGTACAGCTCGTCTTCCAGGTGCGGCGCCTGCATGTCTTGAGCGCCCACGGGCAAACGGTAGATGGCGCAACTCAAGGAGGGCGTGCGCAGAAACTCGATAAAGCGGGGCTCGCTTCCCTCGATGCCCTGGGTCAGCTGGTCGAGCGTGAAGATGCTCCAGGCGTCTTCGGTCATTCAGTGCCTTCCGGAAATTCTGGTATCGGAGATCGGCCGCGTGCGGGCCGGACGAATGTCTCGGCGCCGCAAGCTTCAGCTCCCGCCGCGCGAGATATGCTTTCGTCGCTCCGATTCCGCTATGAACTCCTCCAGGTCCGGATCGAGGGCGTTGCGAGCGGAGACGATTCCGACGAGCTTTCCGTTCTCGATCACCGGTAAGTGGCGGAAGCGGTTCTCGTGCATGACGAGGAGCGCGTAGCCGAAGGGCTTGTCAGGGGACACCGTTTTGGGCCCGCTCGTCATCACATCGGAGAGCCGGGTCGTGCTGGAATCCAGGCCTCGGGCGATGACCCGGAATACGGCGTCGCGCTCGGTGAAGATCCCGACGAGCTGCTGGTCGTCCACGACCAGCACGGCGCCCACATTTCTTTGCGCCATGAGCTCGGCGGCCTTGCTGACGGTGGTTCCCGGCGCTGCGGTGAGAAGTTTCTCCCGCTGCATCACGTCTCTGATCGGCTGACTGAACATCGCATGCATCCCCTGACTGTTGCATGCTAGCTCCGGCATCCGATCAAACCTTGATCCGGGTCAACCTTTCGCTGAGGCCGGCCGGCTGTGGCCCCACGGCGAGAACCTGTCCGTGCATGGCCGCGCGCAGGACGGAGCGGTCGCCTGCGCCTGGAACGCACTCGAGCATCGAACCGGCGTACACAGACGCGCCTCGAGCGCGCCGGGACGCGGTGCTCGTATCCGGCTGGTGTGCTATCTTGGCCGCGCCGCATTGACGCGACGAGAAGCCCGCCCGCGCTGATCGAGTTGAGCGGTCACGACGCCGGCACGCGGTGAGCTTTGCCCGTAAGGAGGCACAGACTTGAGCGCACTGATGATCCTGGTTGCCGGTCCGTACCGCTCGGGCACCAACGATGATCCAGCCCTGATCGCGAGGAACGTGAAGGCGATGACCGAAGCCTCCTTGCGCCTGTTTCGTGCCGGCCATCTCCCGGTCATGGGCGAGTGGTTTGCGTTGCCTTTGATCGAACACGCCGGGTCCAACCGGATCGGTGATGCGATCTTCGATGAGATCTTCCATCCGATCGCCCGCCGTCTGGTCGCGAAGTGCGACGCGTGCCTGCGCATCGGCGGCGCCTCTGTGGGTGCCGATGAGATGGTGGCGCTCGCCAAGCGGCATGGCAAGCGGGTGTACTTCTCCATCGACGAGGTTCCCAGTGCCGTATAGCAAGACCGTGTTCGCGGCGATCGGCAGGCGATGGCGTCCGCCGGATGCCGGTCGTTGAGCGTGGAAGGACGGAGGCGCCGATGACCGTACGTGTTGTCAGACTCGGCACAGAGCGCGTCCCCGGCGAAGGGCTGCGGATCGGAACGGTGCGCCGCCCGCCGCGGGGGGTACCGAAAGGACAGTTCGCCTCGCAGAACTGGTACGACGTCTGGTTTCCGAACCTCGCGCCCAGTGTGGAGACGATCAAGATCGCGCAGAACGCGAAAACGGACAAGGACTGGCTCGCGTTCGCCAAGCGCTACCGGGCGGAGATGGCAACGCCCGAGAACGCCCGCTCGTTGGACCTGCTGAGCGCCCTGTCCCATCGGACGAACTTCTCCGTGGGCTGCTACTGCGAGGACGAAGCGCGCTGCCACCGCTCGGTGCTGAGAGCGCTGCTCGAAGAGAGGGGTGCCGACGTTCGGTGAGCGGTGCCGCCAGCCGGCGGAGGTTGAGCTCCACACGGATCGTCCGGCCAGCGTCGAGCTTTCGAGGAGAAGACCGTGTGCAGGAACATCAGGACCCTGTTCAACTTCGAACCGCCCGTGACGGAGGAAGAGATCCGGGCGGCCTCGCTGCAATTCATCCGCAAGGTGAGCGGCTTCCAGCAGCCGTCGAAAGCCAACGAGGCTGCGTTTCGAGACGCCGTCGACGAGGTAGCGGCAGCCTCCAGGCGCCTGCTCAGCTCGCTCGAGACGAGCGCGCTGCCGACAGTCGATCACGATCGTCGAATCGAGAGGTTACAATGGCGCGGTTCGAAGAGGAGCGGCCTGTATGTCTGCTACCCCCTCCCCGCTTGGGCGCAGAGCGGTTGTGCTGGGCGTTCCGCTCGTCCTCGGGCTGCTCGAGGTCGGACACACGGCGTTGGTGCCGGGCGACAACATCTTCGCGACGCTGGCGCCCATCACAGCATGGTGGACCGCCCTTCACGTGGCACAGATTCCTTTGTTCGCGCTCCTGGGTCTCGCGGCTTTCCTACTCGTCCGCGATCTCGACAGCCGCGCGGCGCGGCTCAGCCGCAGGCTCATCCCCATCTTCGCCGTGGTGTACCCGGCCTTCGACGCGGCCGTCGGCGTTTCGAGCGGGATCATCGTGCACACTCTCGCCCCGCTGCCGGCAGAGCAACAGGCCGCGGTCGAACCTGGGCTGCAGGCGCTCTTTTGGGGACCGGTCACGGGGATGATGGCGCTTGTCGGTTCCGTGACCTGGGCGGTCGCGCTGCTCGCGGCCGCGCTGGCGTGGCGTCGAGCGGGCGCGCCGCTGTTTGTCGTCGCAGCACTGGCGCTTTCGGGACTGGTGCTCGGGGTCGCCCATATCCGCCCCTTCGGGCCGCTCGCCTGTTTATTCTTCCTGATCGGCGCCACATGGATCGAGCTTCGCGGACCCAAGGCGACGCCGACGAGACCCGAATCGGCCTAAGACTGGCCGAACTGCACGAAATCGAAGGAAGAGCACACCATGGTCTTGCAAGGCAGAGTCGTAGCGATCACGGGAGGCTTCGGGCAATTGGGCTTGGCGGTCGTCAAGGCGGCGCTCGACGCGGGCGCGCAGGTGGCGGCGCTGGATCGCGCTCGCGTGCCTGCGGATGCGAAGCCGCTCGCGGGTACCTTTGCGCTGGGCGATCTCGATCTCGCCGAGCCGGACGCGGCGGCGCAGGCCTTCGAGCGGGTGGCTGCCCGGCTGGGTGGCCTGGACGCGCTCGTGAACGTCGCCGGCACCTTCCGCTGGGAAACGCTCGAAAAGGGCAGTGTGGACACCTGGGACCTGCTGTACCGGGTGAACCTGCGTAGCGCGGTGAGCGCCTCGCGCGCAGCACTTCCGCATCTGATGAAGCGCGGAGGCGGCCGCATCGTCAACATCGGCGCGGGTGCGGCGGCGGCAAAGGCGGGAGCGGGCATGGGCGCCTACACCGCCTCCAAGGCCGGAGTGGCCAAGCTCACGGAGTCGCTCGCCGAAGAGCTGAAGGACGCTGGCATTACCGTCAACGCGGTGTTGCCCAGCATCATCGACACACCCGCGAATCGCGCGGACATGCCCAACGCAGACTTCAGCCGCTGGGTGGCGCCGCGGGCGATTGCCGACGTCATCGTGTTTCTGCTCTCCGACCAGGCGCGCGCCATGACCGGCGCGTTGATCCCCGTGTCGGGCCGGGTGTAGCGGCGCGCGCTGGCGACGCAGTCCTATCCGCCGCCCGCGCCTGATGCGGCGCGCGTGGCGCGTAGCTCGAGATCCCGTTCGAAGCGCAGGCTCTCCTGATCGCGGAAGATGGTCGCCAGCGCCACGGCGCTGCCGCCGCTCACGAAGCGCACCGCCGCGTTGCGCTCCTCGAAGCTGCCCTCGATCTCGACCCGGTCCCAGGCGACGGCATGTCCGACGTAGTTGATGCCGACGTCGTAATGCGCGCTCCAGAAGAACGGCACCGCGTCGAACTTCTCCTGCTTGCCGAGCATGTTCCGCGCCGCCGTCTGCCCCTGCCGCTCGGCCACCACCCAATGCTCCACGCGAATCCGCTCGCCCGAATGGGGGTCGGGCCAGCGGGCGATATCGCCGGCGGCGAACACGCCGGGCGCGCTGGTCTGCAGGTATTCGTCGACGAGCACGCCGCGGTCCACCTGGAGACCGGCCTTCTCGGCCAACGACAGCTCGGGCCGCACGCCGACGCCGATCACCACCAGCTCGGCCGGGATGCGTTCCCCAGTTTCGAGGGTCACCGCGTCTCGCTCGATCGCCCGCGGGCGCGTTCCCAAGTGGAACACGACGCCATGCTCCTCGTGCACCTTGCGGATGAACGCTCCCAGCTCGGGGCCCATGACGCGGCCGAGCGGAACGCTCTCGGGCGCGACGACATGCACCTCGAGTCCGCGCGCACGCAGTGAAGCGGCGACCTCGAGACCGATGAAGCTGGAGCCGATCACCACCGTGCGCCGCGCCGTTTTCGTGGCGGCGATGATGGCGCGGCTGTGGTCGAGGCTGCGCAGATAGTGCACATGCGGCAAGTCCGCGCCGGGGATGTCGAGCCTCACCGGATCCGCGCCAGTGGCCAGCAGCAGTCTGTCATAGCGGTAAGCGCGGCCCGTTTCGAGGAGCACCTGCTTGCGCGCGGCGTCCACAGAAATCGCGCGCTCGCCCAGCGCCAGCTCGATCTCCTGCTCGGCGAAGAACTCTCGCGGGCGCAGCGGCAGCCACTCCTCGGGTGCGGTGCCCGCCAGGTAGTCCTTGGACAGGTTGGGGCGATCGACGGGCAAAGCCGGGTCGGCCCCGATCATGACGAGCTGGCCTGCGTACCCCTCGCGGCGCAAGGTCTCCGCAGCCGCATGGCCTGCGGCGCCCGCGCCCAGAATGACGATCCGGGCTGGCGCACCGGCGAGGTTGGCCGGCGGCTCAGGCTCCGGGAGGCGCGCCCCCACCCGAACGCGCCCGCCCTGGCGCATGACTTCGTAGCGCGGGATCGGACTGAGTGCCGGTGCGCGCACCGCAGCGCCGGTGCGCAGATCGAAGCACGCGTGGTGCCACGGGCAGCGCACCGTCGACCCGGCGAGCAGGCCCTCGCCGAGCGGCCCCGAGTAATGGGTGCACGTGGCTCCGACGGCGAAGATCTCGTCTCTCCGGCGCGCCAACAGCACCGGCTCTCCGCCGGCGTGGCCGAGGACCATTTCGCCATCGGCCAGCTCCGCAGCCGCGATGCCCTGAGTGAGGTCCGGTCCGCTCAGCTTCTGCTCTCCGCTCATGAGCCGCCTCCAATCCGCCACACGAACACGATTCCGCATTGTCCTGCAAACCGCAGCGCCCCGCCGGGCGGAGCCGCCCGCGCGCCGCTGCAGCTGCGGTTCCGATCATCGACGGCGACAGGAATCGAGTCCACGCACCATCATCGGCGAACGCGAAATGTTTGGACCGTCTAGTCGCCTCTTGTGCCGCCGGCTTCGCGGTGCTATTTTTTGTCGGTCCCCCGCCCGGCTTGGGTAGGGGATCGGCACCCTCGACTAACCAGGAGCGGGGAGTAAGGGGCCCTGCGCGCAGTACGCTTTCCCGCCGTCCGTCCACGTCGTGGACATTCGTGGCCCGCGTGGGTGGTCGCCTGCTTCTCGCTACGGCCGGTGGGCCAGCGTTCGAGGCCGGAAGAGGTTCCCGGCCGGGCGCCCGTGTCCCGAGCTCCATTCCTCGCAGCATCGCTCCTCCAACAGCCGTCCGTGGCGATCCCCGGCAGGGGATGTTGACGTGACACTCTAAGAAACGCCCCCGGCGGCTCCGCCGAAGCAGCGCGGCGCCGTCCGCGGTCCCTTTCGTCCGAGGAGGAGAGCGAGTATGTCTGGGAAACAATCTGGAATACAGGTGACCCGGCGCACCTTTATCAAGGCTGCCGGAGCAGGCGTGAGCGTGTACATCCTATGGTCCGGCCCGGGGATGTCGTCCTGGTTCGGACCGCGCATGGCGCTGGCCGCGAACCTCACTGCGCTCGACGCCGCGCAAGCCAAGGAGATGCTGGCGATGACGCGCCAGCTCTTCCCGCACGACAAGCTCGGCGACGAGTACTACTGGGTGGTCGTCGAGTCGATCGACAAGGAGATGGCCGGCTCGACGCAACTGGCAGTGGAGGTGCGCGAGGGCCTGGTACAGCTGAACCAAGCCGCCGGCGGAGATTTCACCTCCGTCGAGGCGACCCAGCAGATCGAGGCGATGAAGAAGCTGGAACACACGGCGTTCTTCTCCGACATGCTCAACAAGACCCAGTTCTATTTCTACAACAACAAGGCCGTGTGGCCGAAGTTCGGCTACGAAGGCTCCTCGTGGGAGAAAGGCGGTTACATCCACCGCGGGTTCAACGACGTCAAGTGGACCGACGGCTGAACGCCGCACCGATGCTTTCGCTCGTGGCCGGATTCCGAGCCGCCAGGCGCACGCGCCGGGGCTGAGGAGTCCCCGTGAAAACTCTCTCCCAGGGAGGTTGAAGACATGGCTGTCAAATACGAACTGGACGATGCGAGCGTCATCGTCGTGATCGGCTCCGGAGCCGGCGGCGGAACCCTGTCGAACGAGCTCTGCCAGAAGGGCCACAAGGTGGTGTGCCTGGAAGCCGGCAACCACCTGACGCAGGCGGACTTCGTCAATGACGAATTCACCATGTGGGGAAAGCTGACGTGGCAGGATCCGCGCACCGGTCAGCCGATTTGGATCGTCAAGGCCGTCGGCGGCTCCACGGTCCATTGGGCCGGCTACTCCATCCGCTTCCAGGAACACGAGTTCAAACCGCGCACCACCTACGGCGCCATGGCCGGAGCGAATCTGCTGGACTGGCCGATCAGCTTGAACGACCTCGCGCCGTATTACGACAAGGCGGAAAGCAAGATGGGCGTCACCGGCACCAACGGGCTGCCGCGCCAGCCGGAGACCAACGCCTTCAAGGTCGTCAACTACTGCGCGAAAAGAGCCGGGTACTCCTTCGAGATGGGCCCCTCGGCGATCAACTCGGTGGTCCGCGACGGACGCCCGTCCTGCCAGATGATCGGGTTCTGCACCTCGGGATGCAAGATCGGCGCGAAGTGGTCCACGCTGTACACCGAGATCCCCAAGGCGATGGACACCGGAAACTTCGAGCTGCGCCCCAACAGCATGGCGCTGCAGATCCAGCACGATGCTCAGGGCAAGGTCACCGGCGTGCTGTATGCCGACAAGGACGGCAGTCACCAGTTCCAGAAAGCACGCATCGTCTGCATCGCCGGAAACTCCATCGAGAGCCCGCGCCTGCTGCTGAACTCGGCTTCCAGCATGTTCCCGGATGGGATGGCCAACTCCTCGGGTCAGGTCGGCAGAAACTACACCCGCCATGCGACCCAGCATATGTACGCGACGTTCGATAAGCCGGTCAACGCGCACAGGGGCATCCACGCGCCGGGGATCATGCGCAGCGAGGCCCGCTTCGATCCTTCGCGCGGCTTCGCCGCCGGCTACTACCTGCAGATCTTCGACGTCGGGCTGCCGTTCACCGCGTTGAGCGTAGTGCCCGGCGGATGGGGCCGCAAGGTCTCCGGCCTGGTCGAGCAGTACAACCACATGGTCGCGGTCTGGACTTGCGGCGAGGATATGCCGCAGGCCGACGCGCGGGTGACGCTGGACCGCTCGACGAAAGACCAGTACGGCTTGCCGATCCCGAACATCGCGCCGGTCAAGGATCACCCGAACGACGTCGCGCTGCTCAAGCACGCCCGCAAGACTCTGGACACGATATTCCAAGCGGGTAACGCGAAAGACATCGTATGGCGCGAACCGTTCCCCAACAGCCACAACATGGGGACATGCAGGATGAGCGCCAAGCCCGCGGACGGAGTCTGCAACGGCTGGGGACAGACGCACGACATCAAGAACCTGTTCATCAGCGACGGCAGCCAGTTCACGAGCTCAGCGTGCTGCAATCCGACGCTGACGATCGTCGCGCTGGAGATCCGCCAAGCGGACTATATCCATCAGCAGATGGGCGCCGGGGCGATCTGAGCTCAAGCGTGCATCAGGGAGCTGGGACGACGCTGCAGCACGTCTGCGTTTGCGTTTTATGGCGCAGCGTGCCGCGGTCCGTCCCGGCAACCTTACAACCACAAAGCAGGCCCCTATGCAGAGGACGCTCGAACCCGAGCTTATGGAGGACGAGCAACAAGCGCTCGCCTATGCGAAAGCGGACTTCTCCACCTCCAATCAGTGGTACGTCGACCATCTGATCGCGGATTATCCGGACAACCTGGGGAGAGTCCTCGACATCGGCTGCGGGCCGGGCGACGTGATGCTCAGGCTCGCTCGCGCAAAGCCCAACGTCCGCATCACCGCAATCGACGGCTCCGCGGCGATGATCGGGTTCGCGCGCGAGGCGGTGCGCGCGGCCGACCTGCAGGCGCGGCTCAGTGCAATACAAGGCATCATTCCCGGGTTGGCGTTGGAGGAGCGCAGCTTCGACGCCGTGCTGTCGAAGGATCTGCTGCACCACCTGCCCGACCCCATGGTGCTCTGGAACGAAGCCAAGCGGTTAGGACGGCCGGGCGCTGCCGTCTACGTGATGGACCTGATCCGACCGGACACGCCCCAAGATGCGCGCAACATCGTCGAGAGCGTCGCGCCCGACGAGCATCCGATCCTGAAAGAGGACTTCTACAACTCGCTGTGCGCGGCCTTCACCGTCGAAGAGGCCAAGGCTCAGGTGCGGCAAGCCGGCCTGCCTCTGGAAGTGACCCAGGTCAGCGACAGGCACATGGTAATCAAAGGGCTGCTCGGCTAGGCGGTTTCGATCCGGCCGCAACTCTTCCGAGCCGCAGCGCAATCCAATTCAATCGTACAACGGCGGCCGCGACTGCAGCTCGACGTCGACCGGTTGCCCGGAAACGAGCGATCTCAGGCCGGCGTCCGCCACCGCGGTCGCGACGTATCCGTCCCAAGCGCTCGCGCCAGTCGGAACATCATTGCGCAGCGCTTCGATCCAACCCTGCAGCTCGGCGCGGTACGCGAGAGCAAAACGCGGCCTCCAATCGGCCGGGAGAGCGACGCCTTCCCGGGCGGAGTGCATGACTCTGACATCGTGCGGCAGCGCCAGCGCGATCGTCCCCTTCTCGCAGACCAGCTCCGCGCGAACATCGTAGCCGTACTGCGCGTTGACGAAGACCTCGGCATCGACGACGACGCCGTCGTCCATTTCGAGCAGCAGGATCAGCGGGTCACGCAGCTTCGACAGTCCGGTCTTGCGCGGGGTGACGACGGTCACCCGCTTCACTTCCCGGCCGAGCACGAACCGGGCGATGTCGAACTCGTGGACGGCCGAGCCCGTGATGAGCATCGAACCGGTCGCGAACGGCGGCGCGGCGACGTTGCGGTGGATACAGTGCATGACCAGCGCAGCGCCCAGCTCTCCCTGCTCCAACCGCCGCTTCATCTCGACGTAGCCGGGATCGAAACGGCGCATGTATCCGACCGTGACGAGTCTGCGCCCGAGCGCGTGTTCCTTCCGGACGATCTGCAGGCATTCCTCGGCCGAC
>Ga0335083_10010646_pt1 | contig 11092 bp, 10 predicted proteins | sample Lox_Sample_42_FD_206716 | JGI IMG/M metagenome (GOLD analysis project Ga0335083, IMG submission 206716) | Soil microbial communities from Loxahatchee National Wildlife Refuge, Florida, United States - Lox_Sample_4.2 | ecosystem: Environmental > Terrestrial > Soil > Wetlands | place: USA... | reverse complement strand
TGGCGCTGGCTTGCCGCATCTTGTCGATGATCGCGGCCGCGCGGCCTTGCTCGTGCCCTTGCACTTTCATGTGCGTAATTACCGGCACCAGTCCCGCCTTCTCGCCGATCTCGATGGTTTCAGTCATGCCTGCCAGCGAGCTGTAATTGGTTTCGGGCGTGACGCGGTCATGATTAGGGAAGTTGGTCCGCCAGATGGCAGCGGGCTGAAGAATGCGGATTACCTCGTCGGTGCGGGCGAAATAGGCGGGCTTGTAATCGAGTCCCGCCGACACGCCCCAGGCCCCGTCTTCTAGCCCGCGAGCGATCATGTTGCGCATGGCCTGGATGTCATCGTCCGACGGCCGGTGGTCGGTAGCACCCATGACGCTGGACCAGACGCTATTAAAACCGATGTAAGCGCCAATGTTCAATGCGAGGCCGCGCGAGCTGAAGCGAGACAGTTGCTCCTTGATGTCGGTGCTGCCGCCGCCGTCAGGGTTGAGGATCTCAGTGGTCACTCCTTGCGTGAGCATGTTTTCCGCCGTGGGCAAGGCGTCGGGGACCGCATGGCTATGGATGTTGAGGAAGCCCGGGGCGACAACGAGCCCGTCGACGTTCAGGTCTAGTGGGGCGACGGCTGTCGAGAGATCGCCGATTTCCGCGATGTAGCCGCGCACTATGGCGACGTCGGCCCGATGGGGCGGGGCGCCGGTGCCATCGACAATACTTCCGTGACGCAAGATAACGTCGAAGCCGTGTTGCTGCTGGGCATGGCCTACGGTGCACAGAAAAAGAAACAGCAGCGGGTAGCGATTCATCGACTCAGCTTCTGAATGGCGTCCTGCAGTATGGGGAAGGCACGCGGGGTTTCGCTGAGTTCCATGGCACGGGCATATGCCGAACGAGCTTCGGTGCGATTGCCAGTGGCCTGGTAGGCGCGCGCCAGCTGCGTCTCAGCCCCGGCGGACTTCGGGAATTTTTCGGCGATCACCTTGGCAAGCGCGAGGGCGTCTTCATTCTTGCCGATCCCCATGAGGTATGCCGCCAGTCGCGAAAGCTGGTTCTCACTGGCATCATAAACCGCATTGGATTGAAAGGTCTGAATCTGTTGCAGCATGGCAGCCAGACCAGAGCTTTCATAGGTCTTGAGCAACACCGGAGCCGCGGGTTGCTTGGGCAATTCAGGATCGCGGCCATTGAGTATCGCGCGGATTCCCGCAGCCATCGCATCGAGCGGAGCGCCGCCGGTGTTGTTCAGCAGCACGATCAAGCGCTGCGGCTCCAGATCCCGTGAGATGAGGGTGTTGAAGCCGTTGATCCCTCCGTCGTGTTCGACTGTGGTGACCGCGCCTTTCCGGATGAACCACCCGTAGCCGTAGTCGGACAACCCCGGAGTGAACATCTTATCCTTGCTGGCGCGGGTAAGGATTTGATCGGTATACAAGGCTCGATCCCAGCGGAATAAGTCCTCGGCGGTCGAGTACAGCGAACCGGCGGAAAATGGCAGCGACATATCGATATAGGAGGCGTTGCGATAGCCGTTGAGCGTGGAATCGTAACCCCAGGCGCGCTTAGGCAATAGCGGAGCTGTGGAGTCGTAGCCGGTGTCGTGCATGCCTGCCCGATCGAGGATGCGTTCCCGGAGCAGGCGCTCGTATGGCTGGCCAGTGACTTTTTCGAGAATGACACCCAGCAGGAAATAGGCGGAATTGCTGTAGCTGAACTTCGAGCCCGGTTCGAATAGAAGTGGGCGCTGGGAGAAAAACGCGACGAAATCCGCGGGCTTGGACGCCTCACGCGATTTTGCACCGAACTCGGGCAGCTCAGTATAACCGGGAATGCCGGAGGTATGATTGAGCAGCTCGTGAATCGTAATGCGGTCAGCGGCAGGTTTGGGGTAATCGGCGAGATAGGCGGCAATGGGAGCAGAAAGAGAGATCTTGCCCTGCTCGACCAGTTGCATCACCAGGGTCGCCGTGAACTGCTTGGTGATGGAACCGAGCCGGAACTTCGTATCGGGTGTATTGGGAGTGTTCCACTCCATGTTCGCCAAGCCGTAGCCCTTTTCGAAGATTATGCGGCCGTGGTCGGCCACGAGAGCAGCCCCGTTGAACAGGCCGTAGCCGGCGTAGCGGCTTAGAAGCGCATCGATCTGGCTGCTGTTGTCGGCGGCGAACGCCGAACAAACCAGCAGGAACGGAAGCAGGGTTCGTAGTTGTGTGGCGCTGTTGGGATTTTTCATGTGGCCTTTTCGGATGCGGGTATTGTACAACGAGCCCACGGCCTGCTCACGGAATCGTGATCGAATCGCCTTCCAGTCTCGGGGCATGCACGGGAAGTCTGCGGGCGTGGGTAATCTGTTCGAAGCTGTAGCCGAGCGATAACAGCCTTTGCTCGCTGAAGGCCGGTCCAAAAAACGAGATGCCTACGGGCAACGCATCTCCGGTGAACCCGGCCGGGACGATGAGATCGGGGAACCCGGTGAGATTTGCAATATTAGTCGCCGAACCCGCTCCGCCTCCCGGAGGCTCCGGGGGCGCGTTGATCAGGGCTGGGCGCCGCGACGAGGTCGGATAGACGATCGCGTCCAGCTTTTGGGACGCCAGGATGCCTTCTACGGCGGCGCGCACCATCGGCAAGCCGTAGTCGCGCACGGATGTATACCGATAATCGTCCACCGTGCCGCTAGCGGCTTCCGTCTTGAACAGAACCCAGCGGCTCGCGTTCGGCCGCGCGCCGTCCGCCCTCGTTGCCGTGAAATGATTGGCGCGCTCGATCATCTCGCCGAGTGTCTTAGGATACTTGGGACCCAGTGTCGAAAGATAATCCTTGATCTGGACGACAAACTCCGGATAGCGGATGGCATTGTAGAACTCGCCCTTGGCTTCGAGCAGCCATTTCGGATAGCGGACATCCACCACCACCGCGCCGGCCTCCCGCATCGTGGCGGCTGCAGCTTCGATTACCCAATCGACGTCTGGGTCAGCGCCCATGAAATCACGAGCAAGGCCGATCCGCGCGCCTTTCAGCGCGTTCGCATCCAGGTTCATCGTATAATCTGTTGCGAACTTGCCTTCGCTCTTTCGCGTCGCGGCGTCGCTGGGATCGATGCCTGTCAACACGCCCAGCACTGCCGCCACGTCATACACGTTGCGCGCCAGCGGCCCTCCGGTATCGAACGTGAGCGCGAGCGGAATGATACCGCTGCGGCTCAGCAGACCGTGCGTCGGCTTCAGACCCACAATTCCGTTCACCGTGGACGGACCGCGGATGGATCCTCCAGTATCCGTACCCATACCAACCGGCGCGTACGCTGCGGCGATCGAAACGCCAGTCCCGCCCGACGATCCGGAAGGCGTGCGCGCGAGATCGTGCGGGTTCCTGGACTGCCCGCCCAGGGAACTATAGGCGCCCGCCGCCGCGAACTCCGACATGTTGACTTTGGCGAGAATGATCGCGCCGGCAGCCCTGAGCTTCTTCACCAGGAACGCGTCTTCGGGCGGGATGGATCCTTCCAGCAGCACCGAGCCGCCGGTGGTGGGCATATCGGCGGTGTTGTAGTTGTCTTTGAGAACAACAGGAATGCCATGCAGCGGCGAGCGTGGCCCTTTGGCTTTGCGCTCGGCGTCCAGTGCCCGCGCTGTTTCGATCGCTTTCGGATTGAGGGTCAGCACCGCGTTGAGGGATGGTCCGCGATGATCGAAGGCTTGGATGCGCGCCAGACACAGTTGCACCAGCTTCTCCGAAGTCAGCGTGCCGGCATCGAAGGCGGCATTCAAATCTCCGATGGTGGCCGCATCCAGATCGATCTTCCTGGGGGCCGCCGAGGCCAGCGCCACCACCAGTAGCGACGAGATCCAGGCGAGGTAGCGTCGGGAGTTAGTCATCATTTCATAATATTGCATCGCCGCGGGAGACTTACCAACGTGGCCGTAGCCTTGGCGTGCGTCGGTGTGCCCAAACTGGTACCATTTCGTAAAATGTCCTCTACGGCTTGGACCGCCGGCACCGCCTCAGAGATTCGTGCGGCTGCCCCGGTGCGGCACTCCGCTCTCGTTCGCATCACTCACTGGCTCACGGCGGCGTGCTTCCTGGCCTTGCTCGTGAGCGGAGTTGAAATTCTCATCTCTCACCCGCGCTTTTATTGGGGCGAAACTGGCAACGACTTAACCGCGCCGTTGTTCAAGATTCCAATTCCAGCCTCGAGAAATTTGGTTCCGACCGGTTACGGCTACGTGCTGCCGGACCAGAACGGTTGGAGCCGATATCTCCATTTTCAGACCGCTTGGGTTCTAATCTTTACCGGTTTGCTGTACGGGATCTGTTTGTTCACAGGACATCTGCGAAAAAGCCTGCTCCCGGCGCGCGCCGATCTTTCGCCTCGCGCGCTCTGGGCTGTCGTCGCGAACCATTTACGATTCAAACCCCCGAGTGAGGCGGAAGCTCGATCTTACAACGTCCTTCAGCGCATCACCTATTTGGTAGTGATCTTCGTTCTGTTTCCGCTCATCATCTGGACGGGCCTGGCGATGTCGCCTGCGGTCGTGTCTGCGTTTCCGGCGGTTGTCACGACATTGGGCGGCCAGCAATCCGCCCGCACGATTCACTTCTTCGTCACTGACTTGCTGGTCCTCTTCCTTGTGGTTCATGTGGCGATGATCTGCCTGGCCGGATTCTGGACGCGGACGCGTGCCATGATCACCGGCCGCATCGGCCGAGAAATGGAGCGGTCATGAGCAGAGTTTCAAGACGCGGAGTAATCACCGCCGGTCTTTCGGTCGCGGCAGGCGCATCCGGGCTGGCTGTGGCCGCCGGCCTTGCCAAGCGCTACGGTCTCATTCCGCCTGATGGCGCAGGTATCTATGGACCCGGTGAAACCCTGACTTATGCCGCGCAGCGAATCCTGACGCGGCACTCGATGGCGCGTGAGTTCCCGCGCAGCCAAATCTCGACCAAGCCGTTCGCAAACGAAGTTGCCCCGTTCAGGGAGGATTTCAAGCGCCTTCAGTCCGGCGGTTTTGCCGACTGGCGACTGGCCGTCGATGGCATGGTGGCGCGCCCTGCATCGTTCTCGCTGGCTGAGATCCAGAGGCTTCCGTCCGGCAGCCAGATCACTTCGGTGCAGTGCGAGGAGGGCTGGTCCTACATCGCCGAATGGATTGGCACCCCTCTAGCTCACGTTCTAGACGCCGTCGAGACTCTGCCTCAAGCACGATACGTCGTGTACCGTTCGATTGACCCCGACACGTGGGAAAGCATCGATATGGCCGACGCATTGCACCCGCAGACTCTGGTCACCTACGGCATGAACGGCGGTGATCTTCCGGTTGGATTTGGAGGGCCTCTTCGGCTGCGCATTCCTCGCCAACTCGGCTACAAGAGCGTCAAGTTCCTCACGCGTCTTACGGTAACGGATAACTTAAAACAGTTCGGCAAGGGGTTAGGCTCGGCCTCTCCAGAAGGCGGCTACGCCTGGTACGCGGGCATCTGACGAGGTCTATGCGCCTTCTTATCGTTGTTGCCATGCTCGCGAGCCTGGCCGCACAGACGCCGGCTGCGCGGAAAATCGCGGTGGCTCGCACGTTCGGGAACGCCGGGCAGGTCGGCTTATTCATTGCCGCGTCCGATGGCAGCGATGAACGTCCGCTGCTTTCGTCCACCAACTCGGATTACGACCCGGTGTGGGCACCCGACGGGTCATCCATCGTCTTCACGTCTGACCGTGCGGGGTCAGCCGATCTCTATCGTGTGAAACCGAACGGCAGCGGCCTGGAGCGACTAACGACAGACCCGGCATACGACGATCAGGCGGCCTTCTCTCCGGATTCGAAGCAGCTCGTATTCGTGAGCACTCGCCGGGGCGGGACCTCAGACCTCTGGATCATGGATCTCGCCACCCGTAGCGCGAAAGCCTTGACGTCAGGACCCGGCGGCGACTTCCGGCCCGCGTGGTCTCCCGACGGAAAATGGATTGCGTTTTCATCCAGCCGCGGTAATGCGATGCCGTTCGCTCATGGACGCTGGGAGCGCCTTCAGTTAGCCGACGTCTACATCGTTCGCCCGGACGGTTCTGGTTTGAAGAAAATTACCGCGGGCGGAAACTTCTGCGGAAGTCCCAAATGGATGAGCGACAGCCGCCACGTCGTGGCGTATTGTATGACGGCGGAACAGACGCTGGCGAATCGCATGGGAAATCCAGATCATGGAAACGACACGCGACTGGTTTCGATCGACTCGGCCACCGGTGCTTCCACCGATCTTGCCGCGGGTCCTGGCGTGAAGATAAATCCTTGCCCGCTCGCCGGAAACGACGTCGGCTACGTTCGCAAGGATAAGGCCGAGCCGGGCGCTGGGATTTACTACACCAGCGGCAAACGCGGACCGCGTGGGGACATACGCACGGCCTCGTGGTCGCCCGACGGCAAGCAGGTTGTGTTTCACAAGCGCCTCACAGTACAACTGCCGGCGCTCGAGAAAACATTCAACCGCAGTCCGAATTACGAGCTGAGCCTGACCGGCACGTACCTTCCAGCCTTTAGTCCTTCTGGCGACCAGTTCGTGACCAATAGCCGTCCGTCGGCGAATCCGTTGGGCGCCGGCCTGTTCGTGACGAACACCGCAACCGGGCGCTCGCAGGTGGTGCATGAGGAGAAAAGCCGCAACGTGCTGGCCGCGCAATGGTCGCCACGAGGAGACAAGATCATCTTCAGCATCGGCGAGTTTGGCGCCTTCTTCGACGGTTTCCATGAGGTGTTTCTAAAGCCCGGCGACCGTGTGGAAGGCGGCGCGCAAATCGCGATCGTGAATCCCGACGGAAGCGGCTTCAAGGAACTGACCACCGGATCGGCAAACAACGCATTCCCGTCGTTCGCCCCGGATGGAAAGCGCCTGGTGTTCCGAACCTTCGACGCCGACGGCTACGGCCTGCGCGTCATGAATCTGGAGACGAAAGCTGTTACAACCCTGACGGGCGAGTACGACAACTTCCCGCTGTGGTCCCCGCGCGGCGACTTAATCATGTTTTCGCGACTGGTGGATGGCGCCTACGAGATCTACACCATCAAGCCCGACGGAAGCTCCCTCAAGCGGCTAACATCCACGCATGGCAATGACGCGCATATGACGTGGTCGCCGGACGGGGAGCACATCGCGTTCGTAAGCTCCAGGATGGGCTTCAAGGATGAAGTTGTCTACACCGACGCCCCGCAGCCCTACGGCGAACTGTTCGTGATGCGTTACGACGGCACGCGCGTCGAACAACTCACCGACAACCAATGGGAAGACGGCACACCGGCGTGGCAGCCAGTGGCGCCGCGGCAGGCCGCCAGCCGCTGATATTTATTTCATCCGCGATTCAGGGCAATTTGAAATCGGGATTTTCCGGGACCGCCGCGCCGTCCTTGCGCGGGTCGGAGCCACCGAAGTGGACGCCGCCTGCGACGCTCATCACGGCTTGGCCTCCGCCCATGGACCCGGAATACTGGCCCACCAGCTTGATCACGTGGCCCATGGATTCCAGTTGCTTGATCACGGCGGGGGAAACACGCGTCTCCATGGACAGATCGCAACCGTCGAACGTCCCTTTCGTAAAGCGCGCCGCTTCCAGCGCTCCCTGGACGTTCATCCCGAAATCCACGACGTTGGAAACGAACTGGGCATGCGCCTGGGATTGGTTCCAGCCTCCCATGATTCCGAAAGCAATCCGCGTATCGCCCTTCTGCATGAAGGCTGGAATGATGGTATGCAGAGGACGTTTGTGCGGCGCAAGTGCGTTCGGGTGGCCGCGCTCGAGCGAGAACAGACCACCCCGGTTTTGCAGCGCGTAACCGGTTCCAGGCGCCACCACTCCAGAGCCGAAACCTCCGAAGTTGCTCTGGATCAGCGACACCATGTTGCCATCCCGGTCCATGGCTGACATATAAATCGTGTCGGCGGCAGGCAACTCGGCCACCCAGGCAAGCTGCGTGGGAGTCACCGAACAAGTGGCGTGCTTCATATCGATCAGGCTGGCGCGCGCCGCCGCCGTATCCTTCGAAAGCAGTCCGGCGACGGGAATGTTGCTGTAGTGCGGATCGCCGACGTAGCGAAGCAGGTCGGAATAGGCGAGTTTCTTGGCTTCAATCATCACGTGCAGCGCTTGCGCGCTGTTGTGACCATACTCCGACAACGGAAATCGCTCCATCATGTTGAGCATCTCGAGCGCTGCGATTCCTTGTCCGTTGGGCGGTAGTTCGGTCACGGTCCAACCGCGATAATTGGTCGAGACCGGCTCGACCCATTCGGGCTGGAAGTCGGCCAGGTCGGCAGGAGTCCATTCCACGCCATCCTCTTTGGCCTCGCGGATCAGCGCTTGTGCGTTGGAGCCTTTGTAGAAACCATCGCGCCCATGCGCTGCGATCAATCGCAGTGAGGCGGCGAGATCGCGGTTCCGGAATATTTCGCCCACCTTGGGCGCGCGGCCGTCGGGAAGGTAGGTTTCTTTCGCACCTTTGTTCGTCGCCAAGCTCTTGGCCGAACCTTGCCATGCGGCGCCGATGATTTCGGTGACTGGGAATCCGTTCTCGGCGTAATAAATCGCGGGTGTGAGAATGCGGTCGAGCGGCATGGTCCCGAACCTGGTCCGCAACAGATCCCAGCCGGCTACGGCGCCTGGAACGGTGACCGAATAAATCCCCTTTTGCGGCATTTTCTTAAGATTCTGGCGCTCGATGGCTTCGATTGTCAGCCCAGTGGGCGCCCAGCCGCTGGCATTCAGCCCGTACAGTTTTCCGGATTTGGCCTCGTAGTAGATCGCAAACAGATCGCCACCGATGCCGTCTGACATTGGCTCGACTACGCCCAGGACCGCATTGGCGCCGATGGCGGCATCAATCGCGTTGCCGCCCATTTCGAGAATATGAGCGCCCGCGGCGGAGGCCAAGGTTTGACTGGTGGCTACAATTCCGAACTTGGTTTCCACCATGGAGCGCGCCTGCCAGCGGCCTCCACCTTGCCCGCCGACTTCTTGAGCCAACGCTACTAACTGTGAAGTAAGGGCAGCAATCAGCAGCGTTCGGCACGCAAAACGCAGCCGTTGATCGATCATCATTGGAGCACCGCCTTTCCAGGAACGCTTAAAGAATTATATTTCATAACGCGGGCCGTCTAAGTCGGCCATGCTATGATCCCGTTTAATGGAACGGCGACGCTTCCCATTTCTGCTCATGATCGCGCTGTGGCTCGGGCGGGCGTTCGCGCAACAGTACCCACCGCCATTTCCTCGTCCAAACGCGGAGAAACTGCTCGAAAACGATCGCGTAATCGCGTGGAGAGTGATCTGGCCGAAGAACCAGCCCACACCGATGCACGAGCATCCTTATGATCAGCTATCCGTCACGCTTGCCGGCGGCCAGGTCAGGGTCACAAGACTCTCGGGAACCGCAACGGTAAACAATTCAGTCCTGGGCTCGGTCGCATTTACGCCCAAAGGCACCGTCCATATCGAGGAAGGCTTAAGTGACGTCCCTCAACGGAAGATCATGCTTGAACTGAAGCCATCCGGTTCACCTGCGACGGACGCGGAAAGCGATTCAGCAGGATTCATTCGTGAGGGCGCGATCAAGCTGCTGGAGAACGATCGTGTCATCGCCTGGGACTTCACGTGGAAGGCCGGACATAAGGTGCAGCTTCCCGTCAGTCATCTGGACTCTGTCTTTGTATTTGTCGAGCCTGGGATCATACGCGCCGGGACCAAGGACATATCAAGAGGCGCCGGCGAGATCGTCTTTACACCGCGCAACGGAAAATCCGAGACGGTGGAAGCCGTACAAGCGACGCCGAGGGCCGTGATTGTTCAGTTGAAGTAGGTCAACGATCATCCGGCGTTCAGCCTGGCGCGCTGCTGCTGGAAGGTGGCACGAGCATCCCGCGCCGACGCGTTAGTAATGTAATGCACCGCGAACCGCAATGCCAGCGAACCCAGGGTTCCGAGAACTCCCGCGATTTTTCGCCGCTTCGAGGACTTGCCGGGCAGCAGCGACACAACCAGGCTGGCGGCCGTTAGACCCGCGGCGGTCTTCCAAAGCAACCCCGTAACGCCGACTGGCATCGTGCTTGCTCGCATTCTGGGGGAGGTCAATAGATATGCTTTGGTACGCCTGGGTGTTCCTGGTAGTCGCAATCATCGCGGCGATATTAGGCTTTGGTGGAATTGCAGCTGGGGCAGCCAGTATCGCAAAGATCCTGTTCTTCGTTTTCCTGGTGGTGTTCGTGATCAGCCTGTTGGCTGGGCGCCGCAGAGTAATCTGACCCAGCAATTCCCGGAAACGATTCGCGCCAGCGCCTATGCGCGAACGTGGCACGTAATTTGCACGTGCCGCGTCCGCGAGGCCTGGCGCTTTTGTTTAAGCCTCGCGTAGAAACGAACACATCCTGGATCCGGCACAGTCTAACTTGTGGAATGATTCCAAAAACCCCATTACAGGAGTAAGTATGACCATTGACACCATGGATGACTTGTTTCTCGAGCAGATCGAAGATCTATATGACGCCGAGAAACGTCTGGTGAAAGCTTTGCCCAAAATGGCCGAAGCCTCCACCTCGCAAGCCCTGCGCCAGGCTTTTGAATCACATCTGGAACAAACTCGCGGGCACGTGCAGCGTCTGGAAACGATTTTCCGGCAGCTTGGAAAAGATCCCAAAGCGGAGACCTGTGAAGCGATGAAAGGGCTTATCGAAGAAGGGGAGGACACCATCGGCGATATCGATAACCTGGCGTTACGCGATGCCGGCGTCATCGCCGCCGCCAATCGCGTGGAGCATTACGAAATCGCCGCTTACGGTTCAGCCAAGTCGTTTGCTAAAACGCTGGGATATCAGGAAGCAGGTTCACTGCTAGAGCAAACTCTACAAGAAGAAAAAGCAGCCGACCAAAAATTAACGAGCATTGCCGAAAGCACCGTCAACAAGGAAGCTCTGAGCGGCAGTCGCCTGCAACCCCGATAGAACTTGTGGATTGACTGCGGGCGCGACTCGTACCTCAGCCATCGATCCGGCGGGCAGTTCCGCGAACAGTCCAGGCTGCCCGCCAGACCTTCCCGGTCCCGATCCATAGGCGTAAAATGGCTGAGTGA
>Ga0335083_10010645_pt1 | contig 11093 bp, 11 predicted proteins | sample Lox_Sample_42_FD_206716 | JGI IMG/M metagenome (GOLD analysis project Ga0335083, IMG submission 206716) | Soil microbial communities from Loxahatchee National Wildlife Refuge, Florida, United States - Lox_Sample_4.2 | ecosystem: Environmental > Terrestrial > Soil > Wetlands | place: USA... | reverse complement strand
CTTTTTATCCTGGATTATGGTTTAATGTGGCACAGGAAATATATGTCTACCATTATTGAAAATAAGGCGCGCGAACTTTGCGAAACCATTGTCGCGCAACCACAATGGACTTCCATTCGCACCCGCATTGATGCGTTTTTGTCTAACGACTCTGCGCGCGGCCAGTTTGATGAAGTGAACCGCACCGGCCAGTCGCTGCATGAAAAACAGCACAGCGGCCAGCCGTTGAATGGGCAGGAAGTGGCCGATTTTGAACAAAAGCGCGATGCGTTGTTGAAAAATCCCGTCGCCAAGGGCTTTTTGGAGGCACAGGACGAGCTGCATGAGATCCAGCATTCTGTGAATAAGTACATTCACAAGACCCTCCAGCTCGGACGCGTGCCGACGGATGCCGACTTCAAAGAAGAAGGTTCCTGTGGCGATGGCTGTGGCTGCGGTCATAATCATTAAGCAGAATCGTAGTAGTGTACATAAGTCCGCTCTGATTCGTTTAAAATGAGCCGGGTTAGCTCGTCTGCTGGGAATAAAATCCGGCGCAGCCGCTAAATGAGTGCCCTGACAGGGCACAGGATATTAGCCCGGGGTAAGTGCGAGTCGGCGAGCATGCCACCCCGGGTAATGTCACCCACGAATAAGCCGCGGATTGCGAAGCCGCGCGGAAGCGCGAATCTGGTCTGCGGACAATTTGGAAATAAAACCCACGGTCTCTTACATAGGAGCTGAGGCAAAAACTTTGAATACCTCCCAAAAATTCGAGGCCGCCATCCGTCGCTTTGACGGGGAGAACGCTCGCGATCCCAACCAGGAAAACGGCCAGCCACGGGAATTGCTGTACGCCGAACGGCTGACGAATTGGGTCCTGCGGCTGAACCCGAATCCTTCGGAAGCGGTGCGCCTGGCCGCGCGTTGCCAGCATCTTTGTCGCTGGCACATCCCGCGCAGTGATTATCCCATGACGCGGCCGGGTTATCTGAAATGGCGTGCGGACCTGAAGAAATTCCATGCCCAAAGGGCAGGGGAGATCCTGCGTGAGGTTGGCTATGACGAAGAGACTGTTAGTCGTGTGCAGGATTTGAATCTTAAAAAGAATTTTCCTGCCGACCCCGAATGCCGTTTGCTTGAAGATGCACTTTGTCTCGTGTTTCTTGAATTTCAATGCGCCGACCTCGCTGCCAAAACTGACGACGATAAAATGGTCAATGCGATTAAGAAATCCTGGGAGAAGATGACCGAAGCAGCGCGCGCGGAGGCGTTAAAGTTAAATTACAGCGGGAAAGAAAAGGCTCTCATTCAGCGGGCACTGGCTTAGGCCTTGAGCACCGGGTGAAGCTCGGACATGCTTTGAATGACCGTCACTCCAGCGGGGATACGTTCATCCACCATCGTCGGCTGAAACGCAAAGACGCGCATTCCAGCGCGAATGCCGGCTTCGACGCCCGGCAAACTGTCTTCCACCACGGCACAGCCAGCCGGTTCCACTCCCATTGTTTTTGCCGCGTGCAGGAACAGGTCGGGCTCGGGTTTCCAAACGCCGATGTCATAGGAACTAAAAATGCGGCCGGAAAAGTAGGGGAGCAGGCCCGTGAGCGAGAGGCTGTATTCAACTTGTTGGCGTGTGCCGTTTGAGGCGACGCACCTGGGGATGTCCAGCGTCGAAACCAAATCCAGAATTCCCGGGATGGGCTTGAGCCTGCCGCGATAGGCTTCGGAGGTGCGCTCGTGCAATTCCGGCATGAAGCCATCCGGGAGCTTGCGCCCGAGCTCGGCTTCCACTTCAGCCAGGCAAACGGCCCATCTCTTGCCACGGAACCGGGTCATGGCTTCATGGCCGGTGATGGGCAATCCTTCGGCGCAAAGCATAGTCGCAAAAACGTCGTTGGCCAGTGGCTCGGTGTCCACGAGGGTTCCGTCGCAATCGAAAATAACTCCAGAAAAAGGCATGTGATGATAAAGGCAGATTGTCTGCCGAATCCGTTTTATTTTGGTCTAATTTTCTGTTTTAGTCAAAGCATGGACGATCCATTACCTCCGCTGACGCCCGGCACGCTGTACCTCGTGGCCACGCCCATTGGCAACCTGGAGGATATCACGCTGCGGGCGTTGCGCGTGCTGCGCGAGTGCGACGCCGTGGCGGCTGAGGACACGCGTCATTCGGGGCAATTGCTCAAGCATTTTGGAATTTCGAAACCGCTCTTGAGCTATTTTCAATTTAACGAGGCAAAACGCAGCGAGGAAATCATTGACCGCCTGAAGCGAGGCGAAAAAATCGCCCTTGTTACCGATGCCGGCAGCCCAGGCATCAGTGATCCGGGCGAACGTGTCGTAAAGGCAGCCATCAACGCGGGCTTGCGTGTCGAGTCGATTCCCGGGGCGTGTGCACTGGTGGCAGGGTTGACCGCCAGCGGTTTGCCTACGGACGAATTTCATTTCATCGGTTTTTTGCCTCACAAATCCGGCCAGCGTCGAAATAAATTGGAATCGCTTCAAACCATTCCCGGGGCACTGATTTTTTACGAATCGCCGTTTCGGATTGAGAAATTGCTGGGTGAACTGAATGAGGTTTTTCCGGAGCGCGACGTGGTTTTAGCACGCGAGTTGACCAAGAAGTTTGAAGAATTCCTGCGCGGCAAACCAGCGGCGCTTTTGGAGATTGCCACGAAACGAAAGCTCAAAGGCGAATTTGTGGTGCTGGTGGCGCCGGCGGTTTAAAAATTATTGGCCATCGCCACGGCTTTGCGCATGGCCATAGATTTGTTGATCGTTTCCTGAAATTCAGCTTCCGGCGTGGAATCATTAACCCAGCCACCACCGGCCTGCACGTACGCTTTGCCGTCTTTGATAAGTGCGGTGCGGATAGTGATGCAGGTATCTAAATTTCCGTTAAAGGAAAAATAGCCAACACAACCGGCATACGGCCCGCGCGCAGTCTGCTCGAGCTCGGAAATGATCTGCAATGCGCGAATTTTGGGCGCGCCGCTGACAGTGCCGGCGGGGAAGGTGGCGCGCATCAAATCGTAGGGCGTTTTATCGGCAGAAAGCTTTCCTTCCACCTGTGTCACGATGTGCATGACGTGGCTATAGCGCTCAATGGCCATGAGCTCTTTGACCTGTACGCTGCCGAAATCGCACACGCGGCCGATGTCGTTGCGCGCGAGGTCCACGAGCATGACGTGCTCAGCGCGTTCCTTGGGATCGGCGAGGAGTTCCTTTTCCAGCGCCGCATCTTCCTCCACATTTTTCCCGCGACGGCGGGTACCGGCGATGGGGCGAATTTCCACTTTGCCTTCTTCGCAACGCACATGAAGTTCGGGTGAAGCGCCAACCAGGGAGAAGCCATCCAGTTCCAGCAAAAACATGTATGGCGAGGGATTGATATGGCGCGCGGCGCGATAAATATCCAGGGGCGAGGCCTTCACGGGCGCGGAAAAGCGCTGCGAACCGACCACCTGGATGATGTCGCCAGCCTTGATATATTTTTTTGACGCCTCAACATTCGCGAAGAATTTCTCCTTCGACTGATTGGATTCGAATGCCGCCGGCGCCATTTCGTTCGTTACCGTGATCGCGCGATGTTCGCTCGGCTGTTCGAGCAGCGAGATGATGCGGTCGATTTCGCTGGTGGCATTTTCGTAGGCCTCAGTGGGATTTTCCGCGTCGTCCAGAATGGCATTGACCAAAACCGTGGCTGTCTGGGCCACGCGATCGAAAATCACGAGCTGGTCGGCGATGAGAAAATACATGACCGGCGTTTTCAATTCATTGTGCGGTGGCCGGGGCACGACAGGTTCGATGTCATGCACCCATTCGTAGCCGATGACCCCCACCGCGCCGCCGGTGAAGCGCGGCAAATTGGGAACAGCGACGGTGCGATATTTTTTCATCACGCGGGCGACGACTTCCAAGCCGTCGCGCATACTATTGGAACCTTCTTTGCCGACGGAAAATGTTTCAACCACTTTGCCATTCGCCAAAACTTCCACGCGATTCTCCGTTTGCCGGATCACGGAGCGGGGATTGCAGCCCACAAAGGAATAACGCCCAATGTGTTCGCCGCCGACCACGGACTCGAACAGGAACGATTCTCCCTGCCCGCGGATTTTTTGATAGGCCGATAGCGGCGTCTCAAAATCCGCGAGAATGCGGCGCGTGACGGGAATCAGGTTTCCCTGCGCCGCCAGCTTCAGAAATTCGTCAAGCGTGGGCGAATACATGGTCAATTAGCATGGCCTATTTGAGGCCGAAAACAAACCATTTTAACGGGCCAATGCGTTTGTCTTCCAGCCGGAGGCCGTAAAGAGCTGCACGTTTTCAGTGATAAAACGGTCGGCGGACAGGCTTTTGACCTGCACAAAATCACTGTGATCGGACAAAAAACAGGCGGTTTGCGACGCCCAAACGAGGGTATACGGCCGGTCCGACCACCCGGTATCGGGCAGTGGCGCGGGGGGGAGTGAAGCCGGCGGATGGCTGCCCGGATTCGGGACGCCCATCCAGCCCGCGTCCGCCAAAATCCAGACGCGATGGCCGGACTGGAGCGTTTGGGTGATTTGTTGAAAGACCGGCGCCATGGCGTTGGTATTTTTCAATTGTTGTTGGACCAGGTCAAAGCGGTGGGTGGAATGATCCGCGATAGGCGGCAACGTATCCCAGGGTGTCGTGCCTTTGAAATAATAGTTGAACGTGATGCCAAAAAGCCATGGTTCGACGATGATGTAATCTTTGGGCGCGGCATTGGCCATGAGCGCCTGCGCATAAATATCCACACTACTGAAATGGGCGGCGTTTAAAAGTTTGGCGGTTGTGGGAATCGAAATACAAGCCGTCACCGCTACGAAGGCTAAAAATACGACGCGGATTAATCCGCGAAACGCGGCCAGCGTCGCATCAAAGCACACCGCGACTAATGCCATGAAGGAAAGCACGTACCAGCTTTGCATGGGCAATTGCGCGCGCCAGAAAAAGACCGGAAACCCGACCGCAGCGATGATTATGGCGACAGCCGCAAATAAATTCAGATCGTCGTTTGAAATAACATTCTCGTTTTTTTGCAGGTCTTGTGTTCGAGGGGAACCGGCGACGGCCAGAAAAACAATTGCTGCGTATAGTAATATCCAGATCCAAATGTATCCCGAAAGCGGGTAACCCAGCGTATCGGTGTAACTGGCGAAGAACCGTGGCAATTTGACGCCGGAACGCAAAATATCCGAAAAACCTGCACTGGCAATCAGGCTTTGGGTGTAAGGCAAAAGCGACGCTGCGGATACAGTTGCGACCAGCAGGATTTGAAGAGCGGCGCGCTTGTCCTGGTGGCGCCAGCAAACGACCCAGGCGCCGAAGCAAACAGCAGCGACCAGGACGACGTTATTATAAAGCACCTGCACACTGAGAATGGCCAACAGGCCCAGACAAACGGCCCGTGCGGTAGATGGTTTTTGCACGAAATAAAAAGCAGTCGCCGTGAGGGCTGCTGCGAACAGGCTGCCCAATCCATAGGCACGAATTGAATCCCCAAAGAAGATAAGCGAACTGTTAAGCCCGAACAAAGCGAGGCCGAGTAACGGCGGCGCGCGGCGAATTTTCCAATTAGAAATCCACAACGCAGCGAGGATGCCAAGCCCGACCAGCAAGCCAAGCGTACGCAATCCCAGATCGGTCCTGGCCAAGCCGGCTGCCGCCCAGGTGTGGACAGTCAAAGGCATCAGGATGGGAAACGAATCTTTGGCCATTTCCGCAAACGAGTGCCGCCCGGAAATGCTGACCTGGTTAACTTCGTCCCGCCAAAGTCCGCCAATGTGAAGCCAGAAGTGAAGATGCAGCAGCACAGCAGCAGTGGTAATCAAAATGGCAATAATCCATTCGGGCTGGGGTAAAAAGGTTTTTTTGGCCTGCATCCGGTGCCTTTTATTCGCAGCCAGCCGCGGTTTCGTCAAGCCATGAAGATAAAGGAGGCAGTTTTTTTGCGGCGGCATGGTTCCGCAGTTGAAATCTTCCCCAAAATATGAAACATTTTTCAGGAATTCAGTTTAGTTTTTACGGGGGAATGGACGTGCGGGCGCTATATAACATTTTATTTACAATCTTTTTTGTGCTGGCATCGCCATATTATTTTTGGCGGATGCGGCGGCGGGGCAATTGGCGGCCGGGCTTTCGCGAACGCTTTGGCCGATACGATCCCAATCTCAAGCAGGCCCTGACCAACCGGCATATCGTTTGGCTGCATGCGGTTAGTGTTGGTGAGGTTAATGTCCTCATCCATCTCATTCGTGCGCTCGAGATTCGCACGCCCAACCTGAAGTTTGTCGTTTCCACCACGACCACCACCGGCATGGCCGAACTTCGCCGCCGGTTGCCGCCGCACATCAGCAAAATCTATTATCCGATAGACCGCCGCAATTTCGTGTCGCGCGCGCTGGCCACCATTCATCCCGAGGCGATCGTTATTTTTGAGACTGAAATCTGGCCCAATTTTATCTGGCAGGCGAAACGGCGCGGCATTCCATTGTTTTTGGCCAATGCGCGGCTGTCCGACCGCTCGTATCCCCGGTACAAAAAATTCGGGTTTTTGTTCCGGGACCTATTCGCCTCCTTTGATGGCATCGGCGCGCAAAGCGAGACAGAAGCAACGCGATGGCAGGCAGTGGGCTGCCGCCCGGAAGTTATCCGTGTCACGGGCAATTTGAAATTTGACGCGGCGATCCCGGAAGAATACCAGGCGCTCGACGTCTCGGGGATGCTGCGAAAACTCGGTGTTAACGTTGATGCGCCGATCCTGCTCGGAGGCAGCACCCATGAGGGGGAGGAAATTCTTCTTGCGGAAATCGCGCAACGATTACGCAAACATATCCCAAAGCTTTTTTTAATCCTGGTTCCCCGTCATTTTGAACGCAGCAACGATATCGCGCGCCAACTGCGGGAACTCGGCGTCAAGCTGGCCTTTCGCACGGCCATCGGGGAAACGACACAATTCGCCGCCGGTGAAATCGATTGCCTGCTGGTTAATACGACGGGCGAACTGCGGTCCTTTTACGAACATGCAACCGTCGTTTTTGTTGGCAAAAGCCTGATGGCGAAGGGAGGACAGAATCCGATTGAGCCGGGCGCGCTGGGCAAAGCCACCGTCTTCGGGCCGCACATGCAGAATTTTAAGGACGTTGTTCGTCTGTTTATCGAAAAGGGCGGAGCCGTCCAGGTTCCCAACGCCCAGGCGCTGGAAAAGGTCCTGGGAGAATTGCTGGAGGACCAATACCAACGTGCCGAATTGGGCCGCAACGCGTTGCAAGTCGTTTCGGAAAACCTTGGCGCGACAAACCGGATGGTGGAAATGATCCTGAATAAACTTAAAGACAGCGGGACTTATATCGCGCCGAATGCCGGCGCCGAAAAATCACGTTGAATTAAGCTCCGATTTGCTTCTGGATCGCGCCGCATATTTTCTGCGACCAGTTTTTCAGGTGCTTTTCATCAGAGCCTTCCAGCAGCAAGCGGGCTTTGGGTTCAGTGCCGGAATAACGCAGAAGGACACGACCGCCGGCGGATTTTAGTTCCGTTTCCGCCTCGGAAACCAGGGCCAGGACATTATCCAGTTTCTCAAACGGTATTTTTTCGCGGACCCGGACGTTGGTGACCACCTGGGGATAGCGCGTCCAGCATTTTACCAGTTTCGAGAGCGGCTGGTTTTTTTCGCGCATGATTCGCAGGATTTGGAGCGCGGCCACCAGGCCGTCCCCCGTAGTGCTGTATTCACGGAAAATTAAATGGCCGCTTTGCTCGCCGCCAAAGTTGAAACCTTTTTTGAGCATCTCATCAATGACGTTCTTGTCACCCACTGCGGTGCGAATAATCTTTCCACCGGCTTTTTTAATCGCGGCTTCCAACCCGGCATTGCTCATCACCGTGGACACGAGGGTTTTTTCGGCCAGGGTTCCCTGTGCGAGCATGTCTGTCGTTGCGACGGCCATGATATCGTCGCCGTCCACCAGCTTGCCGTTTTCGTCGCAAAGCAGCACGCGGTCGGCATCTCCGTCATGGGCAATGCCGACGTGCGCTTTGTGAGCAATGACTTCGGAGCACAACTTTTCCGGATGCATTGAGCCGCAGTTCTCGTTGATGTTCTTTCCGTTGGGATGATTTCCAAAAACGATGACTTCCGCCCCGAGTTCGCGCAATACGCAGGGCGACGATTGGTACGCTGCGCCATTTCCGCAATCCAGGACGATGCGCAGGTTTTCGAGGGTCAAATTTTTTGGAAAACCGGCTTTGGCGAATTCGATATAACGGCCCAGGGCATCGTCAATACGGACGGCCTTTCCGATTTCATCCGAGGCAGGGCGGACTTTTTCTATCTCGCCGCTGAACACCAGTTTTTCGATTTGGTTTTCGATCTCGTCGTCCAGTTTGTAACCGTCCGCGCGGAAAAATTTGATACCATTGTCGGTGTAAGGATTATGCGATGCGGTAATGACGATGCCCGCGTCCGCGCGAAGGCTGCGCGTAATATAAGCGACACCCGGGGTGGGCAGGGGACCGATGAACAAGACATCCACGCCCATCGAAAGAATTCCCGAGGAAATGGCGTTTTCGAGCATGTAACCGGAAAGGCGCGTGTCCTTGCCGATAACGATTTTGTGTTTGCCACGGTCACGGGCCTGTTTGTTCAGGTTTTTAAACACATGCGCCGCGGCGCGCCCGAGTTGCAAGGCCGTTTCCGCGGTGACGGGTTCTATGTTGGCAGTGCCGCGAACGCCGTCGGTTCCAAAAATTTTCTTGCTCATGATTTATTTTGAGATCGTTACCGTGATCTGTGGCGGGTCAATATCTATTACTGTTGCGCCTTTCGGCAGGGAAATTTGCACATCCTGCGGCAAATTCTGGGCGGAATTAAACCCGGTCAGATTGACATAAGCTTCAATTTGGTTTCTCTGCAGGTGGCTGATGACATCCGGGGAGCCGCTGATGGTGGCCGTTACGGTCAGGGGGGCAAGCTTGGCCTGGCGCACATCTCCGCTGGCGGAAATCGCGATCACCGGCACGTCGTGATACGTATTATTCTCGGTCAGGTTGAGCGGGACCGCCGGTTCGGCTTCAGACTCATGGCGAACGGTCAGCCAGATGCCAATCGCCATCAGGAGCGAAAACGCTTTCCAATAAAAATCCTTGGTTAACCAGGCAGGCATTTGTCCTTATTGTTTGACCGGGCGATGGGTTTGTTTGGTTATGACTGCTGGCCCGGGGTTCCGCTCGGAAAACAGCCGGCGGATCCATTCGATGGGGCTGTGCGGTTTATCCGGTTGCAACAGCACTGACGTTAGGAACGAACGCAATTCCTCCAGGGTGACGCCGCGCACCAGCTGGCCTTTGTAGGCATGGGAGATCATTCCATTTTCTTCAGACACCACCACGATGACTGCATCCGTTTCCTCGCTCAGACCGATCGCTGCGCGGTGCCGGGTTCCGAGTGATTTGGCCAGGCCCGGACGCTGCGTCAGCGGGAAGATACAGGCCGCGTAGGCAATCCGGTTATCCTTGATGATAACCCCGCCGTCGTGAATGGCGTTATTGGGAAAGAAAATGGTCTCCAACATCTCCGGCGTGGCCTGGCTGTCGACCAGGACCCCGGACTCAACGGCGTCATGAAGGTGGATGCTTTGTTCAATCGCGATGAGCGCGCCAATCTTCACTTCCGCCAGGCGTTCGACGGTTTGGACGATGACTTCAATGTTTTCGCGCTGCTCATGGATGCTGGTAAACAAGGGCAAATTCCCAAGCTCGGCGAGCAACCGGCGCAGTTCCGGCTGAAAAATAATCAGGATGGCGAAGGCAAACAGTGTGTAAGCCTTGCCCAACAACCATTTCAACACAACGAGGTTCAACACCTCAGCCGTGGCGAACAGCATCAGCAACGCCACGACAAAACCAATCACGACGGGCCACCCGCGCGTTCCGCGAAGGAAGCGCGACGTATAATAGATGCCGATCGCGAGGATTAAAATTTCCAGCGCGGGCCGCCAGCCGTCGTGCAAATAGGTCCAAACCAGGTTTAAGTTCACGTTTAATTTCCAACAGGGACGGCCAGCCCGGCCAGCCCGGCGAGAGCGCAAGGCTATCGCTTTTGCTTTGTCAGGACCGTTTCAGCCATGCGAATGGCCTGGACGGTTTCCTTTACATCGTGGGCGCGGATGATCTGCGCGCCCGCTTCAATCCCCAAAATCGCGCAGGCGAGCGACGCTGGCAAGCGTTCATTCACTTTAGCCCCCAATAATTTTTCGATGAATGATTTTCTCGACACACCCAAAAGCAGGGGCCGGTGCAGCTTCTGAAACCCTCGCAAACCAGCCAGTAACTGCAAGTTTTGTTCCAATTTCTTGCCAAAACCAATGCCGGGGTCAAAAACAACCTGTTCCGGCGCAATCCCGGCGGCCTTTAATTTCTTCAGCCGGCCTGTAAAAAAAGCACTCACAATGCGAACCATGCCTTCCCGGTGGCTTTGTTTCCTATGCAGGCCCGGGGGAGCGTGCATGACGATATAGCCTGCGCGAAATTGTGAGACGACCTGCCACATTTCGTCATTCTCCCGGTTGGCAGCGACATCATTGACAATGCTGGCGCCGGCTTCCAGCGCTGCGCGCGCGACGGACGGTTTCATAGTATCAATTGAAATGGCCGGAGGCTGTTTGCGCTTTTTGAACGCGGTTGCCAGTTCTTTAATAACCGGGATTACCCGGCGCAATTCCTCCTGCTCCGTCACCGGCCTGGCCCCGGGCCGCGTGGACTCGCCGCCGATGTCCAAAATTTCCGCGCCCTGGCCGGTTAATTTAAGCGCGTGGTTGATGGCGATGCGGGGATTGAAATATTTTCCACCGTCAGAAAAAGAATCGGGCGTGACGTTGACGATGCCCATGACGATCGCCGGCCGCGGGAAAGCGAATTCAAAATGGCGCGCGCGAAGAATCATGCAGGCAGCTTAAGACATTTTCAGCAAAGTCCAACGCTCTTATTTGGCGGCGGGAAAAAGAAACCGTAAAATTATTGCGGCGCGGGCGTCTGCATGTCCTTACCCTGCCTGGCCCACCAGACAGCGGTAGGTTTCGGTACAT
>Ga0335083_10010644_pt1 | contig 11093 bp, 6 predicted proteins | sample Lox_Sample_42_FD_206716 | JGI IMG/M metagenome (GOLD analysis project Ga0335083, IMG submission 206716) | Soil microbial communities from Loxahatchee National Wildlife Refuge, Florida, United States - Lox_Sample_4.2 | ecosystem: Environmental > Terrestrial > Soil > Wetlands | place: USA: Florida... | reverse complement strand
GCGACGCAGCCGGGGTTCGGCGCCCGGAGCTACACCAGCGCGATCGCCCCCGACGGCGCCATCAGCGGGCAGTCGGACCACGGTGACGGGACCGGCACGCTCTACGGCTATCGCTGGACGGCCAGCGGCGGCCGGGTCGAGGTCTGCCCCGCCGGCTGCTCCGTCTGGGACCTGAACGGGGCGGGGCAGGTGGTGGGCCTTCTGCCGGGGGCCGACGCGACGACCTGGCAGGCGTTCGTCTGGTCGCCGCGCGAGGGGGTGCGTCCGCTGGGGACCCTCGGGGGGGCGCGCAGCTCGGCCAGCGGCATCAGCGAGACGGGCCTGATCGTGGGTAACGCCCAGCTCGCCGGCTCGCCGGCCGCCGACGTGGGCCACGCGTTCCTGTACGACTCGCGCGCGGCGCACCCCGCGCTGGAAGACTTGAACGCTCGCTGCCGCACGCCCGGTTGGGTGCTTCGCGCCGCCAACGACGTCAACGACGAGTTCGTGGTCGGCTACGGCCTTCACGACGGGCAGAGCCACGCGTTCCGGTTGAGCCTGGCGACCGGCGCGGTCGACGATCTGGGGACGCTGGGGACCGGATCGAGCATCGGGTGGGCCCTGGACGGCGCCGGCGACGTCATCGGCTGGGTCCCGGTCGACGCGCACACGAACGTCGCGTTCATCTGGAGCCCGTCGCTGGGAAGGATGGTCGCGCTGGGCGACCTGGTCGATCCGGCGGACGGCTGGCAGCTGCAGCAGGCCAACGGGATCAACGGCCACGGTGTGATCGTCGGCATGGCCACCCACCGTGGCGTGCCCGTCGGATTCCAGCTGACGTTGCCCCTCTGCGGGGCGTAGCGCCGCCCCTGCGGCGTGGTAGTTTGCTCGGGAAATGACCGACGGCGAGGGCGCCGCGCAGCCCGACGGCGCCAGCTCTTCCGGCGCAGTGCCCCGGACCCGATGGCCGATCGCGCACTGCGCGGGGGCCGGCGCGCTGGCCGGGATGGCGGTCGGTGCGGTCGACGGTGTGCGCGCCGGGATGGCGGTCGGGGCGTCGGCTTCGGCGCTGCTTGCCACGATGTTGCTGACCGTGTCGCTGGACGGTCTGGTCGGTTGGACGGCTGGAGTCGCCTGCGAGGTCCTGGGCCGCCTGACGGTCTGGGGGCGCGGCGCACGCCCGCCGGCCTGGGCGCGTGCCGTCGGGTTTGTCGTCGCGGGCGCCGGAGCGGCATGGGCGGCCGTGGCGGTCGTCACCGGGACGTCGCTGCGCAAGAACCGCTTCCTGGCGGCCGGTCTGACCGCGCTGGCCGCCATCGGAGCGGGCGTCCTGGCGTTCGCGCTCGCGCCGGCGGTCGCCCGACTGGCTGGTGCGCGCCGGTCCTCTCGACAGCCGCCCCGCGCGCCATCTCCGGCCCTGGCGGTGGTGGGGCCGCCGCTCTGCGGACTGGCGTCGGCTGTGATCTTCGCGGCGGTCGCTCGCACCCGCGCGCCGCTGCACGGACCGGCGCTGATCGAGCGCAGCGCCTGGTCGGCGCTGGCGGCCTTTCTGTTGCCCCTGACGCTGTCGCGTGCCGCGGAGCTGCGCGGGCCGCGCTGGAGCGACCCGCGGCTGTGGCTGGCGGCCGGGGGCGTCTACCTGCTGGTCGGAGCGCTGGGGGTCGGGATGTTCTGGGAGAACGACCTGCGCTTCGCGCCCTGGGCCGAGCTCATCGCCGGCGCCGCCATCGCGGCGCTGGGGATCGGCCTGTGCTTCGGGGTGATGCGGCTCTGGGCGCAACGGCCGCCCCGGCTGAGCGTCCCGGGGGTCGTGCTCGGCCTGGGTCTGAGCGCGGTCGTGCTGCGGGCCAGCGAGAACGAGGCCGGCCGCAAGATCGCCAGCGCGCGCGCCGCGCTGGTCGGTCCAGCGCTGGAGGCGGGGCGGGCGCTGCTGGACTTCGACGGCGACGGCTACGCCCGCGCCCTGGGCGGCGGCGACTGCGACGACAGCGACCCCGACGTGCACCCCGGCGCCGTCGACCTGCCGGGCGACGGTGTCGACGCCGACTGCGACGGCCAGGACGCGACACAGGCGCTGCCGCCGCCGGCTCGAATGGCAACCCTGCCGCCCAACGTCCCGGCCGATCTGAACCTGCTTCTGGTCACCATCGACACCCTGCGCGCCGACCACCTGGGCTGCTATGGCTACGCGCGCGCGACCTCGCCGGCCATCGACGCCCTGGCGGCGGCCGGCACGCTGTTCGAGAACGGCTGGGCGCACGCCCCGTCGACGCGCTACTCGATGCCCGCCATCGCCACCGGTCGCTGGCCGTCGGCGATCACCTGGGACGAGTCGATCTGGTGGCCGCGCATCGGCGCCAACATGCGGACCACCGCCCAGGCGCTGCACGAGGCCGGCTACTTCACCGCCGGTATGTTCAGCTTCAACTACTTCGAGATCGGGTTTCACCGCGGGTTCGAGCGGGGCATGGACCTGTACCGCTCCGACCGCGCGGCGCTGCACGTGGCGGTCAACGGTCCGATGGAGTCGCGCGGGTCGTCGTCGCGCGAGATGACCGACGACGCCATCGCCTTCGTCGACGCGCACCGCGACCGCAGGTTCTTCCTGTGGTTGCACTACTACGACCCGCACCTGTCGTACGAGCCGCACCCCGAGGTGCCGTCGTTCGGCAGCGCGCGGGTCGATCTGTACGACGGCGAGATCCGATTCACCGACCTGCACTTTGGACGCCTGCTCGAGCACCTGCGCCAGACCGGCCTGTGGGACCGGACCGCGATCGTGCTCACCGGCGACCACGGCGAAGGGTTCGGCGAGCACGGCGTGACCGAGCACGGGTTCGACCTGTACACGGCGCAGACGCGGGTCCCCTTCATCGTGCGGGTCCCCGGCGTCCCGCCGCAGCGGGTGCGCGCGCCGGCCGGCCACGTCGACATCGCGCCCACGCTGGTCAACCTGGCGCGCGGCCACGCCGAGCCGAGCTTCCTGGGGCGCTCGCTGGTCCCCGACATCGTCGGCCCGCCCGCCTCCGACACCGACACGCGCGCCGTGTTCCAGGAGGTGACCTCCGAGCGGGGGAAGAAGCGGGCCTTCGTGACCACGCAGCGCCACCTGATCTGGAACGAGACGCCCAGCGGGACGACGGAGTGCTACGACCGGACGCGCGATCCGGCCGAGGCGCGGGACATCTGGGACGTCGGCGGCGACGCGGCCTGCGCCACCCTCGCGCGGGACCTGAAGCGCCTGGAGACCGGGCTCGCGTTGCCGCCCGGCGCGGCCGAGCGGCTGGTGGCCGACGTCACGCCGCCGGGCGGCTCGGCACCCGTGCCGTCACACCCCGCCCAGTCGTCGCTGGGCGACCTGGCGATCGTGCGTGGCTACGACCTGGCCGCCGACCGTGTCCCGCCGGGAGGCCGGATCGACGCGACCATCTACCTGGCGCCGCAGCGCCGGCTGGAGAGAGGGCTCCGCCTTCGCTATCAGATCGAGGGGGCCTCCGGCTGGCGCCGCACCATCGACCAGGTGCCGGTCGGGGGGCTGATGCCGCTGGCCCGCTGGCGTCCGGGGCAACAGATCCGCGACCGCCTGTCGGTGGTGGTCCCGCCGGGCGCGCCGCCCGGCCGCTACACGATCCGGGTGCAGCTGATGGCGGCGAGCACGGTCCGCGCGGAGGCGCCGGCGCTGCAGGTCACGGTCGGGCCATGAGGAGCTGGGCGCCGGGACGGATCGCGCTGGGCGGGACCGCGGCGGTCGCGCTGCTGGCGATCGTCGAGACGCTGGTCGCCCTGATCGCCCCGGCGTGCGCGCCGACCGACGCCGACTGGGACGCGGCCGCGGCCGAAGTTCGGCGGGGCTTCCGGCCCGGTGACCTGATCGTCGCGGCGCCGGCCTGGGCCGACCCGATCCTGCGTGTCCACCTGGGCGATCTGATCCCGCCCGAGGTGGCTGCCCGCATGGACGACGATCGGTTTCCGCGCGTGTGGGAGGTGAGCCAGCGGGGGGGGCGCAGTCCCGAGGGGCGTCGGGGCGAGGTGCGCTCGGACCGATCCGTCGGCCACCTGCGCGTCCGGCTCATCGAGCGCCCCGCTCCCACGGTGACCTACGACTTCGTCGCCAGCTGGCGCGAGGCGCGCGTCTCTCCGCCGGCGGTCCTGCAGCGCAAGGTCGTCGAGGTCGATCAGCGGCTGCGAATGGCGGTCATGACCCAACCCGTGGCGGGCGGCCCCGTGGTCGTCGAGTACCCGCACGCCCGACTGGGGCGGGTGCTGGCCGTCGCCACGGGGTTGCACGACACCTGGGCGCGCAAGGCGGCGCGCGGCACCGTCACGGCGCGCCTGTTCATCGGCGATCGCGCGGTCGACCTGCCCGAGACGACCGACGACAGCGGCTGGACCGAGACCCGGATCGACACCAGCGCCGAGGACGGTCGTACGGTCCCCGTCCGGCTCGAGATCCGATCGGCGGCGCCGCGCGAGCGGTACTTCTCGTTCGCGGCCGAGGCGCGCCGATGAAACGCCTGGGGACACGCGGCCTGGATCGCCTGGTCGCCGGCCTGCTGGCGCTGTTCGCGGTCGTCTGGTTGCTGGCCGTCGAGGGGAAGCAGGGGATCGGCCGCGACGAGGCGCAGTACATGCGCGCGGGCGAGCGCTACTGGGGCTGGTTCGAGGAGCTGGGGGACAACCTGGTCCACGGCCACCCGGGCCGGTCGTTCGCGACGGCGGACATCGACCGCTACTGGAGCGACAACGCCCCCGACCACCCGGTCGTGATGAAGGTGCTGTACGGGCTGTCGTGGCGCGCCTTCCACCGCTGCCACTGCACCGGCCCGACGCGCTGGCTGCACCCGATTCCGGTGCGCGGGCGCCACATCACGCTGCCGCTGTTCGCGCGCGAGTCGACGGCGTTCCGGTTCCCGGCCATCCTGATGTCGGCGCTGCTGGTCGCGCTGGTGTTCTGGTTCGCGCGTGCCTGGCTGCCTCGCGCGGCGGCGGCCGCCGCCGCGGTGCTGACGCTGGCGCAGCCGCATCTGTTCTTCCACGCCCAGATCGCCTGCTTCGACGTGCCGATCGCCGCGATGGCGTTTGCGGTCGGGTTCGCCTATTGGAAGTCGCTCCGGGACTGGCGCTGGGGGATCGCGACCGGCGCGCTGTTCGGCGTGTCGCTGGGCGTGAAGCACAACGCCTGGCTGATGCCGTTCTTCCTGGTGGTGCATTACCTCTGGATGCGGCGCGGGGACTGGCGGGCGCGCCGGCTGCCGCGCCTGCCGCTGGCGTTCGTGTCGATGCTGGTGCTGGGCCCGCTGCTGTTCTTCGCCCACTGGCCCTGGCTGTGGGCCGATCCGGTCGGGCGCGCCAGGGCCTACGTGCGCCGGCACCTCGAGCACGAGCACTACAACTTCGAGTACCTGGGCCGGAACTTCAACCAGCCCGAGATGAGCACCGCCCGCAAGTGGCTGCGCGCGACGGCGCCGTTCGTCGAGACCGGGTTCACCGTGCCCGTGACCACGCTGGCCCTGGCGGCGATCGGCGGGGTGGTGCTGGCGCGCCGCCGTCGCGGCGCGCCCGTGCAGCCCGACGGCGAGTCGGAAGAGCCGGTGGCCGATCGCGCGAGCTGGCTGCGGCCCGGCGCCGACGTCGATCGGGCCCCCGGGGCGTTCGTGCTGCTGCAGACGCTCGGTCCGCTGGCGACGCTGGCCGTGCCGTCCACGCCCGTGTTCGGCGGCGTGAAGCACTTCCTGGCGGCCATGCCCTACATCGCGCTCTCCGCCGGCGTCGGGCTGGCGGCGCTGGGGCGCGCGTTCGTGGCGGCGCTGCCGGCGGCCGACGATCCAGAAAGGAACCCTGAGAGGGTTCCTTTGACCTCCCGCGACGACTCCGCTGGGCGGCGCCCAGCTCCGTCAACGCGCCAGCGGCTTCGTCGGGCGGCGCCGCTGGCGCTGGCGGGGCTGGTCTGCCTGCCGGCGGTGGTGGAGACGCGCCGCTCGCATCCCGACGGGCTGGGGCACTACAACCTGCTCGCGGGCGGCTTCGCGGGCGGCGCCTCGCTGGGGATGAACCGCCAGTTCTGGGGCTACTCCGTGCTGCCGATGCTCCCCGACCTGGACGCCCGAGCGCCCGAGAACCACGGGCTCTACTGGCACGACGTGCTCCCGGACGCGATCTCGATGTACAAACGCGACGGCCGCCTCTCGCTGGCGGTCGGCGACACCGGCTTCGGCGAGGACGGCATCCGGCGCTCGCAGCTGGGGATCCTCTTCTATGAAAAGCACTGGGCCAAGTACGAAGCGTGGTTCTGGGAGATCTACGGCACGACCCGGCCGCTCTTCGTGCGGGAGCGCGAAGGCGTGCCGATGGTGACCCTGTACGAACGTCCCGAGATCGCCCGTCGGGCGGGTGCTCGTTGACGGTGCTGGATCGCTGGCTGCGCGGGTGGCGGGCCGCCGTCATTCTGTACCTGGTGTTCGCCGGCGCTTACCTGGGGGCGTCGGGCCCGCGCTTGATGGTCCACTCGCTCTACAACCACTACGTCTATCTGGCTGAGGGCTGGCTGCACGGGCGGTTGACGCTGGCCGGGCCGCCCCCCAACGAGAACGACTGGGCGAAGATCGACGTCCTCGAGCTGCGCGACGGCCGCGAGGTGCGGGGCATCTACGGCGGGCGCACCGGCGGACCGGGGGACCGGATGTACCCGCTGCAGGGTCCGTCGGAGACGATCCCGGCGTCGCAGATCGCGTCCCGTTCGACGATCCGGCTGGTTTCGTTCCCGCCGTTCCCGGCGGTGGTGATGCTGCCGTTCGTCGCGATCTGGGGGCTGCACTTCAACGACGTGCTGTTCACCGCGCTGTGGGCGGCGCTGAACCCGATGCTGCTGTTTCTGCTGCTGCGGGATCTGCGGGCGCGCGGTCTGTCCAGCCGGACCACCAGCGACGACCTGTGGCTGACCGCGCTGTTCGGCGTCGGCTCGGTCTATTACTTCTGCTCGGTGGTGGGCCAGGTCTGGTTCACCGCCCAGATCGTCGCCGTGACGCTGTCGATCGGCTACGTCTGGGCCTCGATCGGCGCGCGCCGTCCGGTGCTGGCGGGCATCTGCGTGGCGCTCGGGTTCGCGACGCGCCCACCCTGGATCGTGTTGCCGCTGTTCCTGTTCGAGGCTGTCCGAGCAGCGGGCGGGATGTCCACGCTGAGGACGCCGGCCGGGCGGCGGGCGCTCGCCTCGTTGCTGGTGCGTTTCGCCGCCCCGATCCTGGTCGGCGGGATCGCGCTGGCGGCTTACAACTACGCGCGCTTCCGGAGCCCGTTCGAGTTCGGCCACCGCTACATGCCGGTGCAGTGGCAGGAGCGGATGTTCCGGTTCGGCCTGTTCAACTACCACTTCCTGTCGCGAAACCTGGCCGCCGCGCTGGTGCTGTTGCCGCGGATCATGACGCACTACCCGTACGTGAAGGTGAGCCAGCACGGCATGAGCCTGCTCGTCACCTCGCCGAACCTCGCCTATACGGTGATGCCCCAGGAGTCGAGCCCTCTGACCAGGCCGCTCTGGGTCACCGTCGGCACCGTCGCGCTCCCCGATCTGCTTTACCAGAACTCGGGATACGTCCAGTGGGGCTACCGCTTCAGCCTGGACTTCATGATCTATCTCATCGTGCTGCTCGCGATCGGCAACCGCCGCCTCACACGGCTGTTCAAGGCGTTGCTCGTGGCCGCGATCGCCATCAACCTGCTGCTCGCGCTGGGCTTCGACCGCTACCAGCAGTTCTCGTTCGACGACAGCTTTTTCCCGAACGGCAACTGAGGCGCCAGGGGTGCCCCCCTCACGGGCTCCGGTTTGGCCGTCGATGCCGGCTCGGCAAAGCCGAGCCTCCGGGGGCTTGGACCCGGGCGCCTCGCGCCCTCCGGCGTCCGAATCGCAGTCGGAAAACTAGCGGTGGTGAAAGCCGCCGCCGCCGCCGTGGAAGCTGCCGCCGCCGTGCCAGCCGCCGCCCACGCGTGGGGCTGCGTAGGGAACGGCGCCACCGTGCCAGCCGCCGCCATAGCCGGCGCCGCCGCGGTTGATCGGCCCCGTGTGGTAGCCCGGGGCGCCCCGGTACGGCGTTGCCGCAGGCGCGCGCCAGCCGCCGCCCGCCACGCCCGCTCCCGGCGACGCGCGCCAGCCGGCGCCCACGGAGGCCGGGACGCGCATGATCGGCGGCGCCACGCGGAACCCGCCGTGGAAGTAGCGGCCGCCGGCGTAGTAGTGCGGGTAGTAGCTGCGGTAATAGAACGAGTAGAACGGCCAGTAGGCCCAGAAGATCGGATCGTACGGTCCGTTCCAGTAGTACCAGGGGCCGACGACCGTGAAGTATGACGACCACGGGCGCCACCAGTGGGTGTGCGGGCCCACCATGAAGCACCAGCCACCGCCGTATGCGTCGGCGATGGGGTGAGCGCCGTAGTAACTGTAGAGCTGGCCCGTGTACCCGAAGTCGCGCGGGTCGCCGACGAAGTAGTAGCAGCCGTCACGGTACGAGAAGAGCCGCAGATCGAACGGCGCGTAGTCGTGCACGTGCGGTGTGGCGGTCGCTTCCCAGCCACCGCCCGGGGCCGGGTGGGGCCCGCCAAAGCAGTAGCCGCCGCCCTGGACCGGAACGGCCGCTCCCTGGACGTTCGGCGGGATCGGATAGTCCTGGGCCGGTGGCGCGCCCTGATCGGGGCCGGCCGGCGGCGCGGCCTGCACGTCCTGGGGCATGGGCGCCGGAGCCGGCAACGCCTCGGGGGCGGACGGCGGAGCCCCCTGCATGCCGGTCGGGGGAGGTGTGGGGGGAGGTGGTGGCGGGAGCGCGCCCGGGGCTGCCGGCACCAGCGGGGATTCGACCTGAGCCCATGCCGTGCCGCCAGCGACGACCCCGCCTGTGAGCAGCGCCACCAGCGCCAATGTGCCGTGTCTGAGACTCATGGTCTGGGCTCGAAACTAGCAAGTGGCGGGCCGTGGACCCCCCCGCCCCAACATATCGAGAATACCGCATCTGCCGCTCCGACGGACCAGTCAGCGTGCCGCTGATTCACACAGTGAGCGGAGGACGCAGGTCGCCAGGGACCGGTCCCTCGGTTGCGGGGGCGCCGGTTTCGGCCTACCTTGCACCGTCATGTCGATCGAGGCCCAGCTGAACGACCTGCTGAAGGACGCGATGCGGACGAAGGACGGCCGCACCGCCGACTGCATCCGGATGATCAAGACCAAGCACATGGAGCGCCGCACCGCGGCTGGATTCAAGGGGCCCCTCGACGACGCGCTCTGGCTGGACGTGATCGCCGCCTACCAGAAGCAGCTCCGCAAGTCGCGCGAAGAGTACGCCGCCATCGGCGCGCGCGGCGCCGACGCGATCGCGCAGATCGACTTCGAGATCGCCTTCTGCGCGCGCTTTCTGCCCAAGGCCGCCTCGGACGACGAGACCCGGGCCCTGGTGCGCGAGGCGCTGGTCCGGCTGGGCGTCTCCGACGGCAAGCAGGCCGGTCGGGTCGTCGGCGAGATCATGAAGGCCAACAAGGGCAAGCTGGATCCGGCCGCCGTGAAACGGATCGTCGACGAAGAGCTGGCTCCGGCCAAGCTCTGACCGTCAGCGCCGCCCGCGACGTCGATCGGCCTGCGCCGAGATCCAGGTGGCGACCGCCGTCCGCCGGTCGGCCAGATCGGGGAACGCCGCGTAGCCGTCGCTGGCCTCGCGCGCCAGCTCCAGCGCATGAGCATCGTCACCCGCGGCGGCCCGGATGGCGCGGGCCAGCGCGAACGCCGTCTCCTCGCGCGCGCCGCCGTCGGCGAGCTGGGTGGATCGGATCTCCCAGGCCCGCTCGAGGAGGTCGCGCGCGCGGGCCGCGTCCCCGGAAGCCAGGGCGCGCTCCCCCGCGGCGGTCATCGGGTCTGCCAGGAACGGGTGGTCGCGTCCCAGCGCGCGCTCGAAGGCGGCTCGCGCGACGTCCAGATCGGTCCCCGCGTCCGCGCCGCGGCCGACGGCGAACAGGGCGCGGGCGCGGGCCAGGCGCGCGGCCCCGACCTCGTAGCTGTCGGACGGGAACAGGCCGGCCTGGACGTCGACCGCGCGCGAAGCGGCCGCCAGCGCACCGGCGCCGTCGTCGAGCATGGCAGCGGCGCGCGCCAGGTGGGTCAGCGACGCGCCCAGCTCCTGCGGCGCACCGGCGGTCTCGCGCGCCGACACGGCGGCCTCGAAGTCGGCCCGCGCCCGGCGCCACTCGCCGCGCGCCGCCGCGATCGTGCCGCGCGTGTCCAGGAACCAGCCGCGCAACCGCGCGTCCCCGGCGTGCGCCACCGCGACCTCGGCCAGCCCGGCCCAGCGCTCGCCCTCGACGAACTGGTGGTGGACGGCCCCCGCGATGGCCGCCAGCTGGATGGCGGCCTCGCCGGCCAGGGCCGACAGGTCGGCGTTCTGGGCGATCCGATAGGCCTCTTCGTAGAGCGGCACGGAGAGGTCGGGATCGAACGGCGACTGGATGCGCGCGGTGATCACCAGGCCCTCGGCCAGCAGCGGCGCGTCGTCGGCGGCCCGCACCTCGGCCAGCAGCGCGCGCGCCGGCTCCAGGGCCTGCGCGTCGTGCCCGGCCGCGGCCTCGGCGCGCAGCGCGAGCAAGCGATCGGTGAGCGTGTCCCGCCGGGCTTGCGCCGCCGGGTCGGCCGCTGGCGCGACCGTGTTGCGGAGCGCCGCCAGATCGCGGCAGCTGTCGACGGCCGGGAGCGCCGTCGTGGCCGCCACCGCTCGCCGGACCACCCGCGCGTCGGCGCGGACCAGCACGTGGGTGAGCGCCGCCAGCTCGCGCCCGTGCCGCTCGAGGCAGGCGGTCGCCAGCGTCGAGACGCGATCGTCCCCCGTCGAGGCGGCCGTGGCGTCGCAGGTCTCGCGCCAGAGCCCGCCCCAGCGGAGGGCGTACTGGTCGAGCAGGGCGCTCACCTTGCCGAACCGGGCCTGCGCGTCACCGACCTCGCCCGCGGCGGCGGCGAAGGCTGCGCGGGCCTCCGCGCGGTTGGGATCGTCGGGCAGCGACGTCCAGGCGGCGGTCAGGAGGGGCGCCGGATCGCAGGCCGCCGCTCGATGGGCCTGGCCGCGCGCGACGACCAGGCCCGCGACCGC
>Ga0335083_10010642_pt1 | contig 11096 bp, 13 predicted proteins | sample Lox_Sample_42_FD_206716 | JGI IMG/M metagenome (GOLD analysis project Ga0335083, IMG submission 206716) | Soil microbial communities from Loxahatchee National Wildlife Refuge, Florida, United States - Lox_Sample_4.2 | ecosystem: Environmental > Terrestrial > Soil > Wetlands | place: USA... | reverse complement strand
GCCGACGCGCGCGACGGCGAAATCTGGCTGATCAATTCCAACATCCCGGAATACCTGCAGGCCCACCGCTTCAACCACGCGCCGAAGCGGCCGCGCAAGCTGCTCTTGCACAAACGGCAGATCGACAAGCTCGCCGGTGCGGTCGAGCGCGAGGGCATGACGGTGGTGCCGCTCAAGCTCTATTTCAACGACAAGGGCCGCGCCAAGGTCGAGATCGCGCTTGCCCGCGGCAAGAGGCTGCACGACAAGCGCGAGACGCTGAAGAAGCGCTCGTGGGAGCGCGAGCGGGGCCGGCTCATGCGGCAGAAGGGTTAGCGCTTGATGCCGAAAGGCGGGAACCGGTTTTCCGGTAGGATCATGCCCAGGGAAAAATGACGATGGCGGTGCCGGCAAAGCTTGACCATTGCGTCATCCATGTCAGCGACTGGGCGCGCTCGAACGCCTTCTATCGCGACGTGCTTGGCGCCGAGCTGGTGGCGCGGCCGGCGGGTTGGGCCTATCGCTTCGGCGACAAGCAGCTCAACGTGCATGGGCCGGGGGTCAAGCCGGCGGAGGTGGCAAGGCTGCCGGTGCAGCCCGGCAACAGCGATCTATGCTTCGAATGGATGGGGCCGATCGCCGGCGCGATCGCGCACCTGCAGGCGCACGGGGTGGCGATTGTCAGTGGCCCGATCGAGCGTTTCGGCGCCAAAGGGCCGGGGACGTCGGTCTATTTTCGCGATCCTGACGGCTCGCTGATGGAATTCATGAGCTATGGAGATCGGACATGAGAGAAGCACCCGGGATGCATAATCCGAACGTCCTGCCACCCGGTATTCCGGCGCCGCAGGACGACGGCGGCGCGCGTCATCTCGCCGGCATGGCGCTGCCGGATCTGGTGCTGCCGGCAACCGACGGCGGCACTGTGAATCTGGGCAAGCTCAAGGGCCGCACCGTGGTCTACGTCTATCCGCGCACCGGCGTGCCCGGCACCGACTTGCCGCCGGGCTGGGACGACATCCCCGGCGCGCGCGGCTGCACGCCGCAATCCTGCTCGTTCCGCGATCATTTCGACGAATTAAAGCGCCTCGGCGTGGCCCAGCTTTACGGCCTGTCGACGCAGGATACCGCCTATCAGCGCGAGGCGGCGACGCGCCTGCATCTGCCGTTCGCCATTCTGTCCGACGAGAAACTGGCGCTGACCCGCGCGCTCAAGCTGCCGACTTTCACCACCTCAGGAATGACGCTGCTGAAGCGCATGGCGCTGGTGATCGACGACGGCAAGATTACCCACGTGTTCTATCCGGTGTTCCCGCCGGACAAGAATGCAGAAGAGGTCATCGCCTGGCTTCAGGCGTCGAGATAATTCCTGACGCTTGCAAACACATCGCGGAACATGGCCGGGGTCAGCACGCCGGTATTGGTGTTGTAGCGCGAGCAGTGATAGCTCGAGAACAGCGCGAAATCGCGCACCGTATGCGAGCCGCCGTGCTTGAACGGTGCTGCCGACTTTTTGGCGCCCAGCGCGGTGATGGCGCTGTCGTGGGCGATGCGGCCGAGCGCGAGCAGCGCCCGCAGCTTCGGCATTTCGGCGATCGTCTCTTTGAGAAAATCACGGCAGGTCGCAATCTCCGCCGGCGTCGGCTTGTTCTCCGGCGGCACGCAGCGCACCGCATTGGTGATGCGGCAGTCGACCAATTCGAGTCCGTCATCGATGCGCGCATCGTAGCGGCCGCGCGCGAAGCCATAGCGGGCGAGCGTTTCGTAGAGCAGCACGCCGGCATAGTCGCCGGTAAACGGGCGCCCGGTACGGTTGGCGCCTTGCAGGCCGGGGGCGAGGCCGACGACGAGCAGCCGCGCGTCACTCCGGCCGAACGAGGGCACCGGCGCGTTGAACCAGGACGGCTCGCTCGCCCGCCATTTGCTGCGGAAGGTGACGAGCCGCGGGCAGCGTGGACAATCGTGCCCGGGCTTGCCCGACGGCTGCATGGCTAGCGTGTGATCCCGAAAGGTGGAGTCCGGTTTCCGGATAGGATCGCGCGCCTCCGAAACTGCTATTCGTAGGACTCGTCTTCATCGTCGGCGCCGACATTGGCGGTGACGGGCGCGCGCTGCGGCGTCGGCGGCCGCTGCAGGAATTGCGGCGTATGCGCCGCTCCCTCGCGCTCCTCGCGCGGCGGCCGCGCCGGGCGCTCGGAAGGATCGCGGCCGATCCTGCCCTGCAGGGTGACGATGTCGGTGAAAATGTCGGCTTGGCGGCGCAATTCGTCGGCGACCATCGGCGGCTGGGTGGAGATGGTGGAGATCACCGTCACCTTCACGCCCTTGCGTTGCACGGCTTCGACCAGCGAGCGGAAGTCGCCGTCGCCGGAGAACAGCACCATGTGATCGATCGTGCCGGCGATTTCCATCGCATCGACGGCGAGTTCGATATCCATGTTGCCCTTGACCTTGCGCCGCCCGGTCTGGTCGACGAACTCCTTGGTGGCCTTGGTGACGACGGAATAGCCGTTGTAGTCGAGCCAGTCGATCAGCGGACGGATGGAGGAATATTCCTGATCCTCGATCACGGCGGTGTAATAAAACGCGCGCAACAGGTAACCGCGCGACTGAAATTCACGCAGCAATTTCTTGTAGTCGATGTCGAAACCGAGTGATTTGGCGGTGGCGTAAAGATTGGCGCCATCGATAAAGAGAGCGATTTTTTCTCCCGGCACAGTCATGGTCTGTCTCTGATTGCGTACTCGTGATGGAGAGTCTGGTTCCGAAGCCGCACACCAGCGCTGAAAAGCGCGGCATCAGCCCGGGATCAAACGGCGAAGCTAAAAGGCACCTGCGTCCAATTCGTGGCACCTGCGCAGCGTCGGCGACGTCCGTACAATGGCAATGCGAATGCGCCTAAACCGCAAAACTAGACCCATTTGCCTAACAGAGCGTTCCGCCTAAACCAAGATAAAAATGCTTGAATTCTGCGGGGGGTGGGGATACCTAGCGGGTAAATTTCACGACAAGTTCCATCACAGGAGTGACGAGCCGATGGCCCGTGTCACCGTAGAAGATTGTATCGACAAAGTTGAAAACCGCTTCGATCTCGTGTTGCTGGCGAGTCACCGCGCGCGCATGATTTCATCCGGGTCGCAGATTACCGTCGAGCGCGACAACGACAAGAACCCGGTGGTGGCGTTGCGCGAAATCGCCGACACGACGGTATCTCCGGGCGATCTCAAGGAAGATCTTATCCACAGCCTGCAGAAGTACGTCGAGGTTGACGAGCCCGAGCCCGAGGTGCCGCTGATCGGAGCGGGCGCCGGCGCCAGCGTCGATTCCGACGATACCGAGGTCACCGCCGACCGGATGACCGAGGAAGAGCTGCTCAAGGGCCTGGAAGGCCTGGCGCCGCCGGAAGAGCAGCCCGAAGAAGACGCCGAATAACCCACGCTTTACGGGGTGATTTATCGAGCCCGAAGGCCCGGCCCAAGGCCGGGCCTTCGCTCGTTTGGCGTCTCGCAACCACGTCGACAAAGCCTTGCGGCGGCACGGAATCGACGTGATATCTTGGGTTGAAGCGGCCGGCTGACGGCCGGCAAGGCCCCAATGGCGCGATTGCGAGCCAATCTTCCGCGCATGCAGAAGCAGTCCCCGACGCGGGCACCGCTGCCGGGAAACGTTGCCGTTCCTGAGGCCCCCGCCGAGAAGCCCGCGGAGGTGCGCAAGCCGCCGATGATGCGGCAATACGACCTGATCGAGCGGGTGCGCCGCTACAATCCGAACACGAACGAGGCGCTGCTCAACCGCGCCTATGTGTACGCGATGAAAGCGCATGGCGAGCAACGGCGCGCGTCGGGCGATCCTTACTTCTCGCATCCGATCGAGGTGGCGGCGATCCTGACCGACCTCAAGCTCGACGACGCGACCATCGCCGCCGCGCTGCTGCACGATACCATCGAGGATACCGCGGCGACCCGCGCCGAGATCGACACCCTGTTCGGCCCCGATATCGGCACGCTGGTCGAGGGCCTCACCAAACTGAAGAAGCTCGACCTGGTCACCAAGGAAGCCAAGCAAGCCGAGAACCTGCGCAAGCTGCTGCTGGCGATCGCGGCCGACGTGCGCGTGCTGCTGATCAAGCTCGCCGACCGGCTGCACAACATGCGCACGCTGCATTTCATGCCGGTTGAATCGCGCCGTCGCGTCGCCGAGGAAACGCTGGAAATCTATGCCCCGCTCGCCGGACGCATGGGCATGCAGGAGATGCGCGAGGAACTCGAGGATCTGGCGTTCCGCGAAATCAATACCAACGCCTACACCGTGATCAGCGAGCGGCTCGATGCGCTGGCGGAGAAGAGCAAGGCGCTGATCTCGGAGATCGAGCAGCAGTTGGCCAAGAAGCTTGCCGACCGCGGCATCACCGCAAGGGTGCAAGGACGGCGCAAGCGCGCCTATTCGATTTCGCGCAAGATGGAACGCAAGTCGGTCGGCTTCGAGCAGTTGTCCGACATATTCGGCTTCCGCGTCATCGTCGATACGGTGGCCGATTGCTATGCCGCGGTCGGCATCGTGCACACCACCTGGCGCGTGGTGCCCGGGCGGTTCAAGGACTACATCTCGACCCCGAAGGCCAACGACTATCGTTCGATCCACACCACGGTGATCGGCCCCGGGCAGCAGCGCGTCGAATTGCAGATTCGCACCCGTGAGATGCACGAAATCGCCGAATACGGCATCGCCGCGCATGCGCTCTACAAGGACGGCCAGGGCTCGCCGACGGAAATGCTCTCGCGCGAGTCGAGCGCCTATGCCTGGCTCAGGCGCACCATCGAGCTGCTGGCCGAAGGCTCCAACCCGGAAGAGTTTCTCGAGCACACCAAGCTCGAACTGTTCCACGATCAGGTGTTCTGCTTCACGCCCAAGGGCAAGCTGATTGCGCTGCCGCGCAAGGCGACCGCCATCGATTTCGCCTATGCGGTGCATACCGACGTCGGCAATACCGCGGTCGGCTGCAGGATCAACGGGCACATCGCGCCGCTGGTCTCGGAAATCGTCAATGGCGACGAGGTCGAGATCATCACCTCGAAGGCGCAGGCGGCGCCGCCGACGGCCTGGGAATCGATCGTTGTCACCGGCAAGGCGCGCTCCGCCATCCGCCGGGCGACGCGCACGGCGGTGCGCACGCAATATGCCGGCCTCGGGCGGCGCATGGTTGAGCGGCTGTTCCAGCGCGCCAAGATCGCCTATTCCGACGAGAAACTTGCCGGCGCGCTGCCGCGCCTCGCGCGCGCGTCCATCGAAGACGTGATGTCGGCCGTCGGCCGCAGCGAACTCAAGGCGAGCGACGTCGCCCGCGCCATGTATCCCGACTACAAAGAAGAACGCGCCGCCGCCATGGCGGCCAAGCCGAAATCCGACTCGAGCTGGTGGTCGCTGCGCAAGCTCTCTTCGGTCAAGTTCAAGATTCCGGGCGTCAGCACGGAGGGCCCGTCGATCCCGATCCGCGGCATCAACAGCGACCTGCCGGTGCGCTTTGCGCCCGACGGCGGCGCCGTGCCGGGCGACCGCATCGTCGGCATCCTCACCCCGGGCGAGGCGATCACCATCTATCCGATCCAGTCGCCGGCGCTGTCGGAATTCGAGGATACGCCGGAGCGCTGGCTCGACGTGCGCTGGGACGAGGAGGAGACGACGCCGCGGCGCTTCCCGGCGCGGATCACGGTGCAGTCGGAAAACCAGCCTGGCTCGCTCGCGCAGATTGCCCAGGTGATCGCGGAGAACGACGGCAATATCGACAATATCCGCATGACGCGACGGGCGCCCGATTTCACCGATGTGCTGATCGATCTCGAGGTCTACGACCTCAAGCACCTCAACGCGATCATCGCCCAATTGCGCGCCAAGGCGGTGGTGGCCAAGGCCGAGCGGGTAAACGGCTAGTTCGATGAATGCTCCTCGCTTGCGCCTCGGCGTCAACATCGATCACGTCGCCACCATCCGCAACGCGCGCGGCGGCCGCCATCCCGACCCTGTGCGTGCGGCCAAGCTGGCGATTGCCGCGGGCGCCGACGGCATCACCGCGCATTTGCGCGAGGACCGCCGTCACATCCGCGACGACGACATCGCGCGGCTCAAGGCCGAGATCGACAAGCCGCTCAACATGGAAATAGCGGCGACCCGGGAAATGCTCGGTATCGCCTTGAAGACGAAGCCGCACGCAGTCTGTCTGGTGCCGGAAAAGCGCGCCGAGCGCACCACCGAAGGCGGCCTCGACGCCGCGGGGCAGCAAGCCCAACTAGCGCCGGTGGTGCACGACTTGAAGCACGCCGGTATCCGCGTCTCGCTGTTTATTGCCGCGCAACCTTCGCAGATCGAGGCGGCGGTCGCGCTGGGCGCGCCGGTGGTCGAACTGCATACCGGCGCCTGGTGCGACGCGCTTGCGGAGGAACGGGCGGAGGCGGCAGAGGCCGAATGGCAGCTCCTGCGCGCCGGGGCGTTGCTGGCGCAAAGCTTCGGTCTCGAAGTCCATGCCGGTCACGGGCTCGACTATGCGAGCGCGGAGACGATCGCCACGCTGCCGCAAATCGCCGAGCTCAATATCGGGCATTTTCTGGTCGGCGCGGCGGTGTTCGAGGGGCTCGCCGAGACGGTGAAATTCATGCGCGCGGCGATCGACCGCGGGCGCGCTCGGGCCTCCAGGGACAAGGCATCATGATCATCGGCCTCGGCTCCGACATGGTCGACGTGCGGCGCATCGAGCGCGTCATCGAGCGCCACGGCGAGCGCTTCCTCGGCCGCATCTTCACGCCGGCCGAGCGCGCCAAGGCCGAGCGGCGCGCCAACAAGGTCGAAACCTACGCCAAGCGGTTCGCCGCCAAGGAGGCTTGCGCCAAGGCGCTGGGCACCGGCTTCCGTGCCGGCGTGTTCTGGCGCGATCTCGGCGTCGTCAACCTGCCGTCGGGGCGTCCCACCATGCGGCTCACCGGCGGCGCCTTGGAGCGCCTGCGGGCGGTCACGCCCGCCGGATGTCAGGCGCAAATCGATGTGACGCTCACCGACGAGGGGCCGATCGCGCAGGCGGTGGTCATCATCACCGCGGTGCCGCTGGCTCAAGCCGGCAAAAGCCAGGAAGCCTAGCCTCACCAAGTAGTTATGCAAAACCTTTTGCCTGCCGTGGAAGCAGCCGTTACAAGGTCGCCGGGAGCGCGAAGCGGCGGGACGAGAGGCGAATGAGCGTGTCATCCGGAGCAAAACGGAAGGAAGGCGGTATTGGTGAAACCGCCCGCGTCATCTTTCATGCGCTGGTTATCGCGCTCGTCATCCGCACCTTCCTGTTCCAGCCGTTCAACATTCCGTCCGGCTCTATGAAGGCGACGCTGCTGGTCGGCGACTACCTGTTCGTGTCGAAATACTCCTATGGCTACAGCCATTTCTCGCTGCCGCTGTCGCCGGATATTTTCTCCGGGCGGATCCCCGGCGGCTTCACGCCGGAACGCGGCGACGTCGTGGTGTTTCGCCTGCCGCGGGACACCTCGACCGATTACATCAAGCGCGTGATCGGCCTGCCGGGCGACAAGATTCAGGTGATCGACGGCGTGGTGCAGATCAACGGCGTTGCGGTCAAGCACGAGCGCGCGCCGGATTTCGTCGAGACGGAGGAGGGTACGCGCGAGGCCCCGGTCAAGCGCTGGAAGGAGACACTGCCGAACGGCGTCAGCTACTACACGCTGGATCTCGTCGATAATGGTTTCGCCGACAACACGCAGGTCTACACGGTGCCGCCCGGGCACTATTTCATGATGGGCGACAACCGCGACAATTCGACCGACAGCCGCTTCAGCCAGGTCGGCATGGTGCCGCTGGAGAATATCGTCGGCAAGGCGCAGATCATCTTTTTCTCCGTCTATGACGGCGAACGCGCCTGGGAATTCTGGCGCTGGCCGGTGTCGGTGCGCTGGAACAGACTGTTCACGATCGTCAGATGAGCCGCAAGGCCAAGGATCGGACCGCTCTCGAGGACAGGATCGGCTACAAATTCGCCGACAAGGCGCTGCTTGAGCGCGCGCTCACGCATATATCGGCGTTGTCCGGCGGATCGCATAACCGCGCCGCGAGCTACCAGCGGCTGGAATTTCTCGGCGATCACGTGCTCGGCCTGGTGATATCCGACATGCTGTATCACGCCTTTCCCAAGGCCAACGAAGGCGAGCTGTCGCGCCGGCTCGCCGATCTGGTGCGCAAGGAGACCTGCGCCGACGTCGCCCGCGCCATGGACCTCGGCCCAGTGCTCAAGCTCGGCAATTCGGAATCGCATGCCGGGGGGCGCCTGCGCACCACGATCCTCGCCGATGCCTGCGAGGGCCTCGTCGGCGCGGTGTTCAGCGACGGCGGCTATGAGGCGGCGGAGGCGCTGATCGAGCGCTTCTGGAAGGCGCGCATGCTCAAGCCGCTGCGGCCGCTGCGCGATCCCAAGACCATGCTGCAGGAATGGGCGCAGGCGCGCGGCCTGCCGACGCCGGCCTACCGCGAACTCGCCCGCACCGGCCCGCATCACGATCCGGAATTCCGCGTCGCCGTGGTGCTGCCGGACCGGCCGCCGGCGGAGGGCATGGGCTCGTCCAAGCGCGCCGCCGAACAGGCCGCCGCCGCCGCCATGCTCACCCGCGTCGGCGTGTCGGCGGAAACGCTGGATGCCTGAGACCTCGACGCGCTGCGGTTTTATCGCGCTGATCGGCGCGCCGAACGCCGGCAAGTCGACGCTGCTCAACGCGCTGGTCGGCTCGAAGGTGACCATCGTCTCACGCAAGGTGCAGACGACGCGGGCGCTGATCCGCGGCATCGCGGTGGAGGGCCAATCGCAGCTCATCTTCGTCGATACGCCGGGAATTTTCGCGCCGCGGCGGCGGCTCGACCGCGCCATGGTGGCGAGCGCGTGGAGCGGCGCGCACGACGCCGATCTCGTCGGCGTGCTGATCGACGCGAAAAAGGGGATCGAGGAGGAAGCGGAGGCGATCCTCGGCAAGCTAGCCGAAGTGGGCGGGCCGAAAGTGCTGATCCTCAACAAGGTCGACGTGGTGGCGAAGGAAGCGCTGCTCGCCCTGGCGAGCGCCGCCAACGCCAGGGTCAAATTCGAGGCGACCTTCATGATCTCGGCATTGACCGGCGACGGTGTTGCCGATCTCAAGCATTGGCTTGCCGGCCGCGTGCCCGAAGGTCCCTGGCTCTATCCGGCCGATCAGATGTCGGACGCGCCGCTGCGGCAGCTCGCGGCCGAGATCACGCGCGAGAAACTGTTCGAGCGGCTGCACCAGGAATTGCCCTACCACTCGACGGTCGAAACCGAAGTGTGGAAGGAATTGCGCAAGGGCGACATCCGCATCGAGCAGACGATCTATGTGGAGCGAGAAAGCCAGCGCAAGATCGTGATCGGCAAGGGCGGGCAGGCGATCAAGGCGATCGGCGAAGCCGCGCGCAGGGAGATCGAGACGATTGCCGAGGCCAAGGTGCACCTGTTCCTGTTCGTCAAGGTACGCGAGGGCTGGGGCGAGGATCCGGAGCGCTACCGCGCCATGGGGCTGGAATTTCCGACGGAGTAGTGTAAGCCGCGACACATCCTCGCCTCACCTCCCCCTGGAGGGGGGAGGTCGGTTCGCGAAGCGAACCGGGAGGGGGTGACGCAGCGCTGCCACCCCACCCCGGCGGACTTCGTCCGCCGACCCTCCCCCTCCAGGGGAGGGTGAAGCAGAAAGTTACGGACGCAAGTCTGATGCAATGGACCGATGACGGCATCGTGCTCGGCGTCAAGCGCCACGGGGAGGCGAGCGGCATCCTCGAACTGATGACGCGCGCGCACGGCCGCCATCTCGGGCTGGTGCGCGGCGCTTTCGGTTCGCGCATGAAGCCGGTGCTGCAGACCGGCAATGCCGTCAGCGCCACCTGGCGGGCGCGGCTCGACGAGCATCTCGGCAATTACGGCGTCGAGGGACAGAATTTGCGTGCCGCGAATTTCTTCGCCGCACCGCATGCAATCTATGGCGTCACGCATCTTGCCGCGCTGATGCGGCTGCTGCCGGAGCGCGATCCGCATGAGAGCCTTTATGCCGCGTTCGACGCGCTGCTCGACTGCCTCGGCGATGCAACCATCGCGGCGCCCGCGGTGGTGCGTTTTGAATTGCAGCTTCTGTCCGAACTCGGGTTCGGGCTCGATCTCACCCGGTGCGCCTCGACCGGCGCGACAGTGGACCTGATCCATGTTTCGCCGAAATCGGGCCGTGCGGTCTCGCGCGCCGCCGGCGAACCCTGGGCGGACAAATTGCTGCGGCTGCCGGCCTTCCTGGGCCAGCCGGAGGCCGTGCCGGGCGCCAAGGACCTGGCCGACGGCTTCGTGCTCACCGGATTTTTCCTTGAGCGCCATGTGTTGGAGCCGCGCGGGCTCGCGCTGTCCGACGAACGCGCCCATTTCATTGCGGCGCTGACGCGGGCGTTGCCGAGCGTGGCCTGAAACGAAAACGGCCCGATCAGCAACCGGGCCGTTCGATCGCGATTGTCGCGCCTTACCAGCAATAGCGGCGCCAATGACAGTGGACGTATCCCCACTGGTCGCGATAGCACACGCGGCGCGAGCGGCAGTAGTAAACGTCTTCGATCGGCGAATTGCCCTTCGCCGCCTTTGCGATGCCATCGCCGCCGATGGCCGCAGCGGACGCTCCCCCTGAGCCGGCGAGCGTGACGCCGACTGCAAAAAGACCGGCCAAAATGACTGCCTTCATGTTTGCTCCCTCTGGTTCGTCGCCACCGCCGGCGCGGCTTGGGGCGCTCCGGCTCCCGCGGCGACTCGGATTTGCCCTAACTTAACCGGCACCAGGTCTCGCGCAAGAATACGCTCGCCGTATGCCTTAGGTTCCGTTGATAGCAGGCGAATTTGGAAGATTAGATGGCCGCAACGTTCATCGCTTGTTCATAGCTTGGTGGCGCAGTAGCTATCAGCCATGGGCAAACGTGTGATTCCCCCGGAAAAAGGCGAGGTCGAGGACGTCGCGTTGCGCGAGGCGCTCGAGGAGCGCTATCTCGCCTACGCACTTTCCACGATCATGAACCGGGCGCTGCCCGACGCCCGTGACGGCTTGAAG
>Ga0335083_10010640_pt1 | contig 11098 bp, 5 predicted proteins | sample Lox_Sample_42_FD_206716 | JGI IMG/M metagenome (GOLD analysis project Ga0335083, IMG submission 206716) | Soil microbial communities from Loxahatchee National Wildlife Refuge, Florida, United States - Lox_Sample_4.2 | ecosystem: Environmental > Terrestrial > Soil > Wetlands | place: USA: Florida... | reverse complement strand
TACCCGTTGCGCGTCCGCACCTTGTACTTCTTCATCTGATCGTCGGACAGCCTGACCGTGATCGTACGCCAGCCGTTGTTCGGATTCGCTTTGGGGTAATAGCTCAGCGAGTACAGGTGCGCCAGGTCGTCGCGGATGGAATTGAATGCCATGTGCTCATCTCTCCAATTTCTGGCGAAATAAGCTTTCCCCCCGGTAGCCGCGGTCATGCGATCAAACACGGCGGTGGACACGGGCTCCAGCTTGGCTTGTTGGGTGCTGATCATATAAATAGATACGCCGGCGGACTGCGCGAATTCAGCGACGTCCTCGGGGGGCACGACGCTCGAGTTGTCAGGGCCGTTGGAAAATACGACCACGACTTTTCGACCGGTGTTCTGAGCTGCGTCTTTCAGCGTTAGAAGAAGAGCGTTATAAAGGGCTGCCTGGTCTCCGGCGACCGTGGAGCGGACCGCACGCAAAAGTTGTGAACGGTCGGCGGTGAGAGCGGACGCACGGGACAAATTGCGGCTGTAAGAGTAGAACGCAATCTTGTCCGCCATTTCCAGGGAGCGAATGAATTCACTGATCGCGTCCTGCGCGAAAACGAAGCCCCGGTACATGTAGTCGCTGGTGTCGAACAAGACGAATACATTGGCACCGTTCACTAGAGACTCCAAAGTCGGACGCTGGCCAGAAGTGGCCATAGCAGTGGAGGAGTTGTCAGAGGGCGGCTCGGGCGAAGGTGGATCTCCGATTGTGCTGAGGCTGCGCGCCGGTCCGTTGCCTTCGGCGAAGGTCGCGGTCTTTTCCACGATTCCATCTTCGAGAATCACGAACTCACTGGGCTTGAGCCCGGTCACGTAGTTCCCCTTCTTGTCGGTCACCGCGACGTTGAGCTGGACCATGTTGACCACAACGTGGATGTCGGGATTATCTTGACCCGCGATCGGAACCCCGGTTCCAAGGACCAACATCGCAGACAGCGCAGTCAGCGAGCGGGTTAGAAGTTTCATGTTGTGGGCCTCCTTCTTAGCTGCGCCAATCGCGCTGACAACGAACTGTGATCGTTCTCGGAAAATCGGATGTTTAAGGACGACCGGCACTGACAGCGGTGGGCAACGTCACCTTGCCCTGCTTGAACTCAGAGCCTACTTCGTGCATTGCCCGCAATAGCGCCGGCCAGTCTTCAAAATCGGTGGCGAAGATTTTCTCCACCATCATCCGGGTGAGAACCGGCGCGAGGTGATTCAGCGTGACAGGGGCGTAACCCGCTTCGTCGGCAAGACGAGCCCAGTACAGATTCGGCGAATCCCAGGACTCCGCCAAAAAACGGCTGGATACACCGGAGAACGCAGGGACGGGGCCGATATTTAACAACTCAAGGCCATAGTTTTGAGTCAAGCTGGGATGCGGCGTGCCAAAATCGTGCGACAACCGTTTCCAGTTGACCTCCTCCGCATGCTGACGAAGAATTTCCTGCAATTCTTGGGTTGCGGTGCCAAAGGGAGCGGTCGGTTGGGGAGTTGCGCGCAGAAACTCCGCTGCCAGATAGAAGGTGTCCGCCGGCATCATCGCGGCAATTACATCCTCCGCACGGCCTGCGCGCAGGCCTTCGCTAATTTGTCTCATCCTCTGCGGGAGCGCGCGGGCGGACAAGAGCGTCATCACCTTTTCGCGCAACGCTTCATCGGTCGACGACGCGCGGAGCAGTTCTTCTCCGGCCCGCTGGTAGAGCGCAACCGTATGCAGTTCAAGCGGGCTCACGTTCCACCAACGGGGCACGATCGCGTTTGCGAACAACTGTGGGGCCATTTCCTCCAGGATGAGCGCTTGCACATTCTCAGGCGTGTTGAAATCCTGCTCCATCTCACCCAACGAATAGGGAAGATCGGTGAGAGACCCGACGAAATGGGCACCGCCGCCGGCAGGCGAGCCCTCGCCGAGGATTTCCGGCTGTTGCCAGAATGACTTTATGCCGCCGACCGTGTCTCCGAGAAAATCGTGGGAGCGCACCAGCAGAGGATTATTGTGGAGAGCTTGTGCCCCCGGTGGCTCGTAGTAGGCATAGTTCAAACCGACGAGAGTATCTCTGAGGAAAGAGGCCAATAGGCCGCGCGCATCGTCGATTTCCGTCCGCGACACGGTTGGGGATTTGAGGAGTTTCGGCAAGTTGCTCTTCATCTCTGCATCCGTGTGACGATTGTTGTAAATGCCGGCTGCCCACTCGGTCCGCTCACCGCTGGTGAAGATGGGCCGCGGCATCTCAAATTCCTGGGTTTGCGCGGCGAGCAGGGCCACGTACTCCTCAGGACGCTTGCCGCGGGCTTTTGCCTGGAGACCGTCGCCCACGGCCAGTATTGTGTCGAGAGAAACCAGACGCTGATCGTCCAAAACCGAGCGGATCCGGTTGGCTACTTCACGGTGCATCTGCATCCCTTCCGGCGTGGTTTGTGGAGGTCCGGCCAGCAATTCAATGATGTCGTCCTGCGAGGCTCGGGGTTTGCCGGCGAAGCGGAAGATTTCCGCGAGGGAGCTCCTGCCCGCGTCATATAACTGATCTGCGGAACGAAGGCCGGTGAAGGGCTGAATGACCCGCTTCCACGAGTCGTCCAGATGGGAAGTCGAGATTTCCCCCTGGCGGGCGAGAATTTGCCAAATCCCTACGTTCGCCTGAAAGATTCCACACGCGTTGCCGCGAAACGAGGCTGGAACGTTGTCGAGGGCATGCGTGACATCGAAAAATAATGAGATCGAATCGTCGCTCAGTTCCGGAAACTCCGCGAACATGCGGTACTGGTCGCCATAGTCACTGAATTTGCGCGCCAATAAAGAGACAGTTGCGGGCGACAGATGCTGTGCGGCCGGCCTTCTGCTGTCGATCTCACTGAGGGTCATGTAAAGCTGAAGAGGTGTGGTGTCGGAGGGATAACGCGAGAGCGCGAGCATGGCCTGCAGCAGGTCTTCGGGCTTCGTCAGTTTGCCATTCTGCTTCATCCACCTGCGCAGGGAGACTGAGTTGTGCCGCTGGTGAATAATTTCCTGCCAGACCTTTAAACCTCCGGGAATCAGGGGCTGCCCGGAATCGTCGAACTGAAGTCGGGTGGCAAGAAGAAGCATCCCGGGCGCGGGCCGGAAGGCCGCATGCGTAGCGCTGCCGGATTCCTCCGCCCAGCGCACTCCGTTGTAAAGGAAGCGCAGCCGGTGGGGATCCGTGAAATATTCCTGCTGCCTTTGGCCCGCCCGCGATAACACATCAAAATAAGCTGCCGCCCACCCGTTATCTTTGGCTAACAACTTCTGAACGAAATTGGCGGGGGATGCCGGGCTTTCCCCCACAAAATCCTTCCATACCGCTTCGGCATTGGGTCCGCCGGGCACCTTCACTTTTCCGGAGTCGATGAAGATCTCTTGTCCGTAGAAATCAAGGACAGCGGCGTAAGGAAGCAGTTTGGGAATTCCGATCGATTGCCGCAGGAACGTGGCGGTTTCTGGATCCAGCCGAGAAAGAGCCCAGTAGAGCTGCGCTACGGCCGGATCGTTCAGAAGCGTATCGAGCAGGTCTTTGCTGAGCTCAACGTAGTTCTTTTTGCTGGCTTTGGTCCAGTCGCTCTCCGCGAACAGAACCGGCACCGGGGATGAGGGATATGCGTATTCGAATACGGTACCGCCCTGCAAAGCCTGTTCAAGATCAGGAATCGGGAATCCCGAATCAATCGCCAGAAACGCCCTGTCCGGATCTTCCGTTTGCAGCGATAAATCCGGATGGCCGCAATCTCCCCGAATTCGATAGCCAAGGATCCGCAGAAGTGGTTTGGCGTCGTCGCAATTCGACACCCGGATGACCATGCCCTGGTTCGATGCTAACGTTGACAGTTCCCGCGCCTGCACGACGTACCGCCTGAGCAGGACCAGAAACTCGGTAAGACGAGGGCCTTCGTAGCCCTCGGTGAACACGTTCCTGCCCAGCAACGGCAGGACTTCCTCGGGTGCGACCTTTTGACTGATTCCCGCCATGCGTAGAAACGAGCGCTGCGGACCCGGAATCGGAAATTCCGAGAGGGCCTGACCCGAGCCGTCATCCGGGCTGAACCGAGCGATTGCCTTCTCGGCCGCAGGCTGCTCGATGCGGCGGGCGGAGGCATTCGTGTGGGAGAGGGAAGACAGGAACAGGACAAAGAGGCAAAGAGAACGTTTCACGGCTGGAGTCCTCTCGGAACTGGCGAGGCCCACCTTCATTGGCACTCGGTCACGGAAGCCAGGGCACTTCCATCTTGTGGCCGAATTTCCCCAGGGGGCGGGGCTTTGTGAAAATCGGGCCCGGCCTAATTTTCGATTCGGGAAAGATACTCCATCTGGGGCAACGAATCCAAGTATTTTCGACGTGGTCCCGGCGTAGTGGCGATTCCGCCGCTAAAGGGGGGGAGCCCAACAGCTTGCGCGCCTGCTCCGGTCGCTCAGGGCCGCGGAAGGAGCGTGGGGCAAGGCGAATACAGGAATCACTGTACACCGCAGACTCTCGCCAATACGATAATTTCAGATTGTCTAGGGCCGGCCTTCACCCTGCGCGTCAATGGAACGTGAACGAATGAGCGCCCAGGACTTGAGCGGTGTCCCGCGCCGAAACACTCCTAGTGAGCTTTTGCAAACGGCCGTCTATTGAGGATGAACGGTTTCAGAAATTCCGAGGCGCCTGCGCGACGATGGAGGGCGAGCGGGGCAGCACGACCTTCACCGAGCAGCCGCGAGCGCCTACCCGATTGCCAATCTCAATCCTTCCACCGTGGGCTTCTGCGATCTGTCGCGAGAGAACTAGTCCGACACCACTGCCATTGGGCTTCGTCGTATAAAAAGGCGTGAACACATTAGACGGGTTCAGAAGGCCGGGGCCATCATCGTCGATCGTCAGGACGACGTCGTGAGCATCGGCGTCCCAGTGCACGGCAACGTTTTCGTGTGAATTCGAGGCTTGCGGAAGTTCCAGGACCGCGTCGGCGGCGTTGCGTACCAGGTTGATGAGCATCTGCTCCAGTTGATCGGGGTCCGCTTGAAACGCGACGTCCGGGCCTGGCAGCACACTTACCCTGAGACGCGTTTCGAGGCCGGCAGCGCGGGCAATCAGCGGGCCGATGCGGACTTCGCGGAGGACCGGCATCGGCATCTGCGCCAGGCGGCGATACGCTTCAAGAAAACGGTGCAGGGAAGCGGTGCGCGCCTCGATGATCTCCAATCCGCGTTGCAGATCGTTGCGGACATCGGATTCCATCGGCGTGGACGAAACGCGAGAGCTGAGGCTCCCCGCAATGGATTTGATCGGCGCAAGAGAATTGCTCAGCTCGTGGCCGAGGACGCGAATGAGCCGTTGCCAGGCGCGGCGCTCCTCTTCGCGCAGAGCCCGGCTGACATCGGACAGAACCACGAGCGTGTGCGGCACGCCATGCTGGCGAAAGGAACTTCGGCGCAGGAGCCAGCGAGCCTGGGGGCCGCTGAGATCGAGTTCCACGACGCTCTCGCTGTCGGCAGTCAGGAATTTTTCCAGCTTGAGATCGGCTGCGCTGCGGCCGAGGAGACGTCCTTTCAAGTGCCGCAGCAGATGCTCGCCGGCGGGATTCACCAGAACAAGAGAAGAGTTGGGATCGAACGCGAATAAGGGTGCATCGATTTCGTCGACCACGCGCTGCAGCAAAGCGGTGGCTTCAATCGCGCGGACTTTTTGGTCGGAGAGCATGTCGGCGAGGGCGTTTACTTCCATCGAGAGCTCGCCGAGTGCGTCTTCAGGGACGGCATTGCGCGCGCGAAAAGAATAGTCCTCTTCGCGAAGCGACCCGATCACGTTGGCCAGAGTCTGCAACGGGCGCGTCGTCTGCTCCTGCAGCGCCAGCGCGATGAGCCACCAGATGAATAATACGGTTCCGATGAGTCCCAGGCGCGATTCGGTGGTCCAGGGTTGCATCCAGACGAGCACGACGCTAACCGTGAGGGCGGGAAGTCCTACGAGAAAAGAATAGAGACCGATGCGGCGTTCATAGGGGAGGCGGGCTCGTTTTCGCGGGCGAGAAGGCTTTGGTCCGATGGAGCTAGACCCCATATTTTTCCATCCGTCGATACAAAGCGCCGCGACTCAATCCGAGCGCTTCCGCCGCCTGACTGACATTGCCCTGAAAGCGCTGCAGCGCTTTGCGGACCAGCACGGCCTCAACCGCTTCCAGGCTGAGATCTTCGAGATTCTGCGTCTGGGCGCGCTGCGAAGTCAACGAAAGATCGGCGGGCTGAATTTCCGCAGTCCGGCACATCAGGATAGCGCGCTCGATGGTGTGCTCGAGTTCGCGCACGTTGCCCGGCCAGGAGTATTGCTGCAGGGCCTGCAGTGCGGCGGGATCGAACCTCTGCACCGGACGGCGGTAGCGGGTGGCGTAGCGTGTAAGAAAATGCGCGGCCAGCACCGGAATGTCTTCGCGGCGCTCGCGCAGCGCGGGTACATGGATCTCGACCGTATTCAGGCGGAACAGGAGATCCTCGCGGAATTGCCCGGCGGCGCAGGCGGCGGCGAGGTCTGCGTTGGTGGCGGATACGACGCGAACATTCACCTTGCGGGAGCGCGACGATCCGACGCGCTCGATCTCGCCGGATTCCAGGACACGCAGCAACTTGGCTTGCTGGCGGAGGGGAACGTTGCCGATCTCGTCGAGAAAAATGGTGCTGCCGTCGGCCAGTTCGAAGCGCCCGATGCGGTCGGTGCGCGCGTCGGTGAATGCCCCCTTCACGTGCCCGAATAATTCGCTCTCGAAAACGCCGTCAGGAATGGCGCCGGTGTTCACCGCGACCAGCGGCCGCGACGCTCGGGCAGATAGCGCATGCAGCGTCTGGGCGACAACCTCTTTTCCGGTGCCATGCTCGCCGGTGATCAAGACATTGGCATCGGACGGGCCGACGCGCGCGATGGTTTCAAGCACCGGTTGCATGGACGGTGCTGTGGCGATGAACTCGGGGCGGCCTTCGGCGCGCAGCAGGCGGTTTTCTGCTTCCAGGCGAGCAGCGTGGCGCAGAGCGCGATGCAATTCGACCTGCGTGCGAAGGATGGAAACCAGGCGTTCGTTCTCCCACGGCTTCTGGACGAAGTCGCGTGCGCCGCGGCGCATAGCCTGAACCGCGAGTTCGACGTTGCCCCAGGCCGTCATGACAATTACGGGTACGGTCGCATCGGCAGCGACGATCTGCGAGAGAAGATCGAGACCTTCCTGGCCCGAAGTGGTGTCGCGAGTGTAATTCAGGTCGATGAGGATCACGTCGTAGGAATTGCTGGCGATGGCCTCACGTACGGATGCCGGGGAACGAACCTTATCGACGCGGTATCCGTGTGGGCGCAGCAACAGATCAAGCGCTTCAAGAATATGTTCCTGATCGTCGGCGGCCAGGACGCGTACAGGTGCAGCAGTGTCGGGGCGGAACGGCTGCAGGTCAACTTCTCCGGTTTTAACCGAGGTCGGCATGTTGTTTAGTGTGCATGGCTCGAAACTACGCCCGTGATGGCATCTTGAATCAGTATGCCATTATGGTCCAAGGTTCTGCCGGTGGCGCGATCCAGTTCTACTTTAGCCTTCTCGTGGGTGGTGATGGCGCTGACGAGGTCGAGTTGCGCCAGTGAGAGATCGCGTTGAGCGGACAGAGTCTGGTAGATCGATCCGGCTCCGAGTTCCTGCTCTTTCTTGGTGATGTCGAATGTGCGCTGGGCGAGATCTCTGGCTTTGCGGGCAGCTTCCACTCGCGCCCCGGTCTGGTCGAGCGCAAACTGCGCGTTGCGTACCTCGATGCGTACCTGCTTCTTCAATTGCTCCAGGCGCAACTCTGCCTGACGAAATTCCAGTTCGGAGCGGTATTGGTCGGCTTTGGCGACTCGATTCCGGATGGGAATGTTCAGGTTCAGACCGACATAGTAGTCGGGAGCGGTGCCGGTGAACGCATTCGTCAGCGTACCACCCCAATCTGTGGGCACATTCGAGGAGTTCGTTCCGGGAGGAAAGAACACGGGGTTCAGCACGCCACCCAGTCCTGTTCCACCATAAAAGCCGACTAAAGATAATGAGGGCAGCAGCGCGTTGCGGGCCGCACTGTTGCTGATGCGGCGATTGACGAGATCCACGTTAGACTCGGCAAGTTCGGGGCGATCGCGCAGGGCCGTGGATATAAGATCCTGAATGGGGATGGCCTCGGCGATCTGAACCGAGTCCATGCGGTCCGTCGGTACCACTGGCATGGCCTCGAGGGTCGGGTCGTCGAGGCTTTTGGTGACCGCATTCTTCACCAACGTTTCCTGCAGCTGGAGGCTGGTGCGGGCGACGGTCAATTCCTGCTCGCGCTTGGAAACTTCGGCCTCGGCGCGGACAACATCCATCTCCGGGACAGCTTGCAATTCGAGCTGCTTTTTCGTGTTCTCCAGCGTCTGGCGGGCAAAGGCCGACGACTGCTCGTTGACTTGCGTCTGCTCGTAGGCGCTGACGAGATCCCAATAGATGTTTTCGATCTGAGTCACCGTGGCCGTGACCTGGTCTTTAAACGCGATGTCGGAAATCTTCTTGTTATTGCGGGCAATGCGCAAATAGCGCAGGTTCGGACCGAAGCCGAATCCGGCTAGCAACGGCTGTTGAATCTCCACGCGGTAGAACGAGCTTAGTACGGGGGAGAGGTTGGTAAAAATACTGTTGGTGGTCTGGCGATAGTTCTGGAACAAGAAGGACACCGACGTGCCAGTGGGAAATGACTGCGTGAAATTGAAGTTGAACTGGCCGGTGTTGGTTTGCAGCGTAGGTACGCCATTCAACTTCAGGTTCGAAAGCGGAAGGGTCTGGTGCTCTTCGCCAATGTTGGCGTTGATGGCGGGATCGTAAGAGTTGACAGGCGTTCCCGTGCCGAGCGTGGATTGCACCAGGCCGGAGGCTCCGGCACCGGCGCCGCCTGCACCGCCCGTGGTCCCGCCTGCGCCGGCTCCGGGAGCCCCGGTGCCGTAGCCGTTGACCCCGCCTCCGGGCGTGCCTTGCACTACACCGGCATTGACTCCGCGAAAGAATCCGCCAGCCTGCGTGCGCACAATATCGGTGTCAGCGATGGGCAAGTTGTAGCGCGCAATCGCGAGATCAAGATTGTTCTCCAGCGCGAGGTCAATCGCGTCTTTCAAAGAAAGATAAAGTTTGCCGTCACGGATGAGCTGATCGAGCCGCGAAGAGTTCGCTAGCACCGGCTCCGGAACGTGGTCGGGGGCATAGGCAGTGAGGGGATTGTGCGACTTCGGCATTTCGAATTGCAGCCGCTGTGTGGACTGGGGCGTTGGGTTTCCGGGAGTGATGGAAGACTGCGACGATGAAGGCGCCTGAGCGATCAGGCTGGCTCCGAGAAAAAATAAAGAGAAGACAGTCCCGGATATTCGAGCGATGGAGGCGATCGGGTTCACGATGCGCTAACCTCCGTCGGCTGGGAGAGAGAAGGATTCGACGTGTCGCCGACCAGCCATCCGTCGCGCAATTGAATGGTGCGGCTGCCGTAGGCGGCGTTGGTTTCGGAGTGTGTGACCTGTACGATCGTCGTGCCTTGCTGATTCAGGTTGCGGAATAATTCCATAATCTCCTTTGCTTGTTCGGAATGAAGATTGCCTGTGGGCTCGTCGGCAAGCAGCAACGAGGGCTTGTGAATGACCGCGCGCGCAATCCCGACGAGCTGTTGCTGCCCTCCAGAGAGCTGGCTGGGGAATAGATCTTTCTTGGCGACGATCTGAAAGCGATCAAGCGTGTCGGCGACCAGACCCTGCCGCTCTTTGCGGGGGATGTCTTTGTATGAAAGCGGGAGGTCGATGTTCTCCTGCACGGTGAGATCGTCGAGCAGGTGATAGCTCTGAAAGACCATGCCAATTTTGCGTTTGGCGAGATCGGCGCGCTGCTTGCGCTTCAACTCGTGGACCGGTTGCTCGCCGTACCAGTATTCGCCCTCCCAGCCGTCATCGAGCAAAGCGAGAACGTTTAACAAAGAAGACTTTCCCGCGCCCGAAGGCCCCATGATGGTGATGAATTCGCCCTCGCGAATGTCCATGTTGATGCGGCGCAGGACCCAGGTCTGCCCGGCGGGCGTTTTATAACTGCGTTCCAGATTTTTCAGCTGAATCATTATGTTTTCTCCAATCTCTATTCGTATCTGAGCGCCACCATCGGATCGACCTTCATCGCCCGGCGTGCCGGCATGCAGCAGGCCAGCAGCGCGACCGAAGCCAGGACGATCGATGCAACTACAAAAGCAACGACGTCGGTGGAGCGAACGCCGTACAGCATCGACGAGAGCAAATGCGCGCAGGCCAGCGCGGACACAACTCCAAGAATGATGCCGCATGCAATCAAGCGCAGGCCCCAAGCCAGCACCTGGCGTGCAATCTGGCCGCGAGTAGCGCCGAGGGCCATGCGGAGGCCGAGGTCGCGCGTGCGCTGCCCGAAGAAGTGCGACAGAACTCCATAGATGCCGACGGATGAGAGCAGAAGCGCGATGCCGGCAAACATCGCCAGCAGAAACGTGTCGAAGTGAGCCTCTTCGAGGGATTCGGAGATTTTCTGCTGCATCGTAGACAGTTGGTCAACGGGAACACCGGGTGCGATGGAGGCAACCGTCGATCGCAGTTCGTTGGCGGGAAATGCGTTGCCACGCGTTCGCAAGACGACGTCCATGGTCCGTCCCATCCAGTCCCAGGCGCTGGGCGGCATCTGCGCGAGAGGCAGATAGAACTCGGGAGAAATATCGCGGTCGAGGCTCTCGGCGCGTACGTCACCGACCACGCCGACGACCTGGTGCCACGACGGGTCGGTTTTGCCTCCGGGGCCGTTTTCGCAGCATGCGAAGCGTTTCCCGATCGGATTCTGGCCAGGCCACATGGTGCGAGCGAGGGTTTCGCTGACCAGAGTAACCAGCGGTTTGTCGCGCGTGTCCTGCGGAGTAAAGTCACGGCCGGCTTTCAACGGCACGCGGGCGGTCGTCAGATAGCCTGGGCTCACGAATTGAGATACAGCCATAACCCGGCTTGACGGATCAATGGGGCGGCCTTCGGCAATCAGTCCGTTGCCGCTCCATCCCCCGGCGAGGGGGGCCC
>Ga0335083_10010639_pt1 | contig 11098 bp, 10 predicted proteins | sample Lox_Sample_42_FD_206716 | JGI IMG/M metagenome (GOLD analysis project Ga0335083, IMG submission 206716) | Soil microbial communities from Loxahatchee National Wildlife Refuge, Florida, United States - Lox_Sample_4.2 | ecosystem: Environmental > Terrestrial > Soil > Wetlands | place: USA... | reverse complement strand
ACGGCGCCTCGGTCAAGCAGGGCATCGAGATGGTCTATAGCTACTTCCCGCGGCTCAAGGAGCGGCACGGCCAGCTCTCGGGCTATCTGTCGGGCGGCGAGCAGCAGATGCTGGCCATCGGCCGCGCGCTCATGAGCAAGCCTCGCGTGGTCCTGCTGGACGAGCCGTCGCTGGGGCTGGCGCCCATGCTGGTCGAGGAGATTTTCGGCATCGTCGATCGGCTGGTGAAGCAGGAAAAGCTCTCGGTCCTGCTGGTCGAGCAGAACGCCACCATGGCGCTGGCCGTGGCCGAGCACGGCTATGTGATGGAAAACGGCCGCATCGTGCTGGAAGGGCCAGCGGCCAGGCTGCGCGACAATTCCGACATCAAGGAATTCTACCTCGGCCTCAACGAGGGGGGCGCGCGCAAGTCCTACCACGACACCAAGCATTACAAGCGGCGCAAGCGCTGGCTATCCTAGGCGCCGATGCGCCTGGTCCTGCCGCTCACTCTGCTGACATTCGCCGTCGCCCCCCAGGCGTTCGCGCAGAACGCCGTCGCCCAGCAATGCGCGGCCTTCGGTGAGGCGCAATATCGGCGGCTGGACAAGACGATCGACCATATCGTGCCCGGCGACTTTCCCACGCCGTCCTTGGAGCGCTTCGAGGCGCGCGCCGGTGCGCAGGCTGTCTCCGGCGCGGTCACGATCCACGGCCGCGTCACCTACCGCAACCAGCGGCCACCGTCGGAAACCCAGTTCGTCTGCCTGATCGATGCCATGGACCGCCCGCTGTTCTTCTACGTCCTGCCGGTGCTGGGCGCCCGGCCATCGCCGACGCCGCTGGTGCGTGGCGGGCTGCCGGCCGCTCCGCCGGCCGGGCAACTGGCGGCGTCGACGCCCTACGAATCGTCATCGGGAGTCCGCATGCAGCTTCGCGGCGTGCTGCGCGATACCGGCGGCCAGATTCAATTCACGCCCTGCGACGGCGCGCCGCTCGCCCTTCAGGACCACACGCCGGGCCAGGAGCTGACACAGGTCCTGCACCAGCTCACCGACGACAAGCCGACGCGGCCGATGTTCGTCGAATTCTATGGCACGCGCGGCGGCTCGCCCGGCGCCGTCGATGCGCTGGAGGTCCGGCGCGCCGCCGTCGACACGGCAGGCTGCCGTGAACGCTTCGACCAGCGCGAATGGCTGGCGAGCGGCAGCGATCCGGCCTGGCGGCTGGAGATCACCGGCCGCGACATGATGTTGAACATCACCGGTGTCACGCCGCTGCCCGCGCAGCGCTTCAGCCATGGCGGCCTGCATCGCCGAAGCGGCACCATGGTCTATACCGCCGACGGCGCGTCGCTCAGCGTCGGCCTCCAGGAGCTGCGCTGTGTCGACCTGGCTTCCGGCGCGATTTATGCCTATCGAGTCGAGGTGAAGAGCGAGAACAGGACATTGACGGGCTGCGCGGCGCATAATCCCGCCATGCCCGCGCCTTGAACGCCCGCCAGGAGGTCGCCATGGACGACATCGAGCAGCTTCACGACATGATCGCCTCGGCCAAGCGGATCGTGGCCTTCACCGGCGCCGGCATCTCGACCGAATCGGGCATCCCCGACTTCCGCTCGCCGGGCGGCATCTGGACCAAGTACCAGCCGATCTATTTCGACGACTTCATGTCGTCGGAGGAAATGCGACGCGAATCCTGGCGGCGCAAGTTCGCGACCGACGAGACGATGCTCAAGGCCGAGCCCAACGCCGGCCATCGGGCGCTCGCCAAGCTCGTCGAGCAGGGCAGGATGACGGCCATCATCACCCAGAATGTCGACGGCTTGCACCAGCGCTCGGGCGTGCCCGATGGCAAGGTGATCGAGCTGCATGGCAACACGACCTATGCCACCTGCCTCGATTGCGGCCATCGCCACGAGCTCGAGCCGATCAAGAAAGCATTCCTCGGCAAGGGCGAGCTGCCGCTCTGCGTGAAATGCGAAGGCATCGTGAAGACGGCCACGATCTCCTTCGGCCAGGCCATGCCCGAGATCCAGATGGCCCGTGCACAGGACGAGACCATGGCCTGCGACCTCTTCATCGTGCTGGGCAGCTCTCTCGTGGTCTATCCGGCCGCGGGCTTCCCGCAGATCGCCAAGCGCCGGGGCGCCAAGCTCGTGATCGTGAACCGCGACCCGACCGATCAGGACGACAACGCCGACCTGGTCGTCCATGCCGAGATCGGCCCGACCATGAGCCGCGTGATGGGCGTCAATTAGCAGAGCTGCGGTTGCGGCCCCGCGGCCTGCGTGCTTAATCGCGGGCAGGGAGGCGGGAGATGATAACCCGCAGGAAGACGCTCGCCGGGATGCTGGGCGCGGCCGGTCTGGCCGCGACGGAGACGCGCGCCCAGGACATCACCTTTTTCCGCATCCTGACCGGCGGCACCGTCGGCACCTATTTTCCCATCGGCGGCCTGATCGCCAACGCCATCTCCAATCCGCCGGGTTCGCGGCCCTGCACCGACGGCGGCTCGTGCGGCGTGCCGGGCCTGGTCGCGACAGCCGTGGCCTCGAACGGCTCGGTGGCCAATGCCTTGGCCATCGGCAACGGCACCGCCCAGTCGGGCTTCGTTCAGTCGGATGTGGCCTATTGGGCCTATAGCGGCACCGGCATCTACGAGGGTCGGGCCAAGCTCGATTCGCTCCGGGCCATCGCCAATCTCTATCCCGAGAGCTTCCATCTCGTGGCGCGCAAGAATTCGGGCATCAAGTCGGTCGCCGATCTGCGCGGCAAGCGCGTCTCGCTCGATGAGCCGGGCTCGGGCTCGCTGGTCGATGCTCGGCTGATCCTCGCCGCCTTCGGCCTGAGCGAGAAGGAACTCCAGGCAAAATACTTCCCCGCCCAGCAGGTCGCGGACAGGCTGCGGGATGGCACGATCGACGCGTTCTTCAATGTCAGCGGCTGGCCGCAAAGCTCCGTGGCCGATCTCGCCGCCAATGTCGGTATCGAGCTTGTCCCGATCTCGGGTCCCCAGGCCGAGCGGCTGATCAAGCAATACAGCTTCTTCACCGCCGACCGGATTCCCGCCGGCACCTACAAGGATGTGCCCGAAGTGGCGACCGTCAGCGTCCATGCCCTGTGGCTGACCTCGGCGAAGCAGGCCGCGGACCTGATCTATCGGGTCACGGCTGCCCTGTGGAGCCCGAACACCCGCAAGCTCCTGGATTCGGGGCACGTCAAGGGTCGCGATATCCGCATGGAAACGGCGCTCGTCGGCATCGGCGTCCCGCTGCACCCGGGCGCTGAAAAGTTCTACAAGGAGCAGAACCTCCTCAAGTGAAGCGGTGCGCGATGCGGCTCAAGGACAAGGTGTGCGTGGTGACGGCGGCGGGGCAGGGTATCGGGTCGGCGACGGCCCGCGCCTTCGCGGCGGAAGGCGCGACGGTATGGGCGACCGACGTCGATGCCGGCAAGCTGAAGGCGCTGGACGGCGTCGAGCGGATCAAGACGCGTAAGCTCGACGTGCTCGACAAGGGCGCGATCACGGCCCTCGCCAAGGAAACCGGTACGGCCGACGTGCTGTTCAATTGCGCGGGCTTCGTCCATCACGGCACCGTGCTCGACGCGACGGACGATCAGTGGCAGTTCGCCTTCAACCTCAATGTCCGCAGCATGTTCTGGACCATCCAGGCCTTCCTGCCCGGCATGCTGGCCAAGGGATCGGGCTCGATCGTCAACATGTCGTCGGCCGCCTCGTCGGTAAAGGGCGCGGCGCTGCGCTTCGTCTATGGCACGACCAAGGCAGCCGTCATCGGCCTCACCAAATCGGTGGCCGTCGACTATGTGAGCAAGGGCATCCGCTGCAACGCGATCTGCCCGGGCACGGTGCAGACGCCGTCGCTCGACGAGCGCATCTCGGGCCTGGGCGGCGGCGCCGATGCCCGCCAGTTCTTCCTGCAGCGTCAGCCGACCGGCCGCTTCGGCTCGGCCGACGAGATCGCCTCGCTGGCCGTCTATCTCGCAAGCGACGAATCGTCCTTCACGACGGGCACGATCAACGTCATCGACGGCGGCTGGAGCGTCTAATGGACGCGGCCACCCTGTGCGCGTTGGCGCCGGTCATCCCGGTGCTGACCGTGGAACGGGTCGAGCACGCCGTGCCGCTCGCGCGCGCGCTGGTGAAGGGCGGCCTTCCGGCGCTCGAGATCACCCTGCGCACTGCCGTCGCGCTCGAGGCGCTGAGGGTCATTGCCAAGGACGTCCCGGACGCCGTCGTCGGGGCAGGGACGGTGCTCGACGCCCATCAGCTCGCCGAAGCGCGGCAAGCGGGCGCGCGATTCATCGTCAGTCCCGGCTGCACACCAGTGCTTGCGACGGCAATCCGCCAGTCGCGGCTGGCTTGTCTGCCCGGTGTCCAGACCGTCTCCGAAGCGATGGCAGCGCGCGAGCAGGGGTTCTCGCTGCTGAAATTCTTTCCGGCCGGTGCGGCCGGCGGCCTCAACTGGCTGAAGTCGGTTGGCGCCCCGCTGGCCGGCATCCGCTTCTGCCCGACAGGCGGCATCGGCGCCGATACGGCGGCCGACTATCTCGCCCTCCCCAATGTCGCCTGCGTCGGCGGCTCGTGGGTCGCGCCGGCGAAGGCGGTTGCGAGCGGCGACTGGGAGGCGATCGAGGCGCTCGCCGCCGCCGCGGCCCGGCTCAAGCGCGGCTGAGCGCCGCCAGCACGTCGGCGCGGCGCGGGATCGCCGCGATGGCGCCATAGCCCGTCGTCGACAGCGCGGCCGCGACATTGGCGTAGCGGCCGGCCGCCTCGAGATCGTCGCCGGCCAGCAGGCGTGTCAGGAACGAGCCGTCGAACGTATCGCCGGCACCCGTGGCGTCGACAAGGGTCACGCGATGCGGCGGCAGGCGCAACCGCTTGTCCTTGGTCGCGATGAGGCAGCCTTCATGCGCCATCTTCAACGCCACCACCGGCGCGCCGAGCTTGAGATAGTAGTCGGCGATGTCGTCGGCCGTCTTGAGGCCGGTGAGCTGCTGAGAATCATCGATGCTCGGCAAGGCGACATCGCAACGCGCGATGGTCTCGTCGATCACGCGGCGCGCCAGTTCGATGTCCCAGAGGCGCAGGCGCAGGTTCGTGTCGTAGGAGACCTTCACGCCTGCTTCGCGTGCGGCCGTTATCGCCGCGGCACAGGTCGCGCGCGCGGTCTCGCTGATCGCCTGCCCGATCGCCGAGACGTGGAAGACCTTGGCTCCGGCGATGTAGTCCTTCGCCAGGGTCTCGGGCGTCATCAGGGACGCGGCCGAGTTCTTGCGCAGATAGTCGAATTTGTGGCCCGCCGCGCTGTGAGTGACGAAGCTGACGCCCGTCGGTGCGGTCGCGTGGCGCGTCACGCGCGAGGAGTCGACGCCCTCCGACTTCCACAGATCGAGAAAGGCATCGCCCATCCAATCCTGCCCGAGACTGGTGAGGTAGCCGGCCTTCGCGCCCTGGCGCGCCGCCGCTATCGCGACATTCTGGGAATCGCCGCCGAAACCCTGCAGCCAAGTGAAGCCGTCGCCTTCCTTGGGTCGGTTGAACTCGATCAGCGGCTCGCCGAGGGAAACGATGTCGGGTGAGGTGGACATGGCCACCGAGGTTTCCCATGGTGCCGAACGCCACTCAAGAGGGAGGGAACGATGTCCGACGAACAAGCCAAGCCGTCCGGTCCCGACCTCGCCGCTGGCATTCCCGACGCCGACCTCGGCGACGGCACCTTGTTGGAAGGACATGTCGGTCCCGACCAGGTGCTGCTGGCACGGCAGGGCCGGGACGTATTCGCGGTCACGGCGAGCTGCAGCCACTATCATGGCCCGCTGAAGGACGGCCTGCTCGACGGCGACACGGTGCGCTGCCCCTGGCATCACGCCTGCTTCAGCCTGCGCACCGGCGAGGCGCTTCATGCGCCCGCGATCGCGCCGATCGATTGCTGGTCGGTCGAGCAGCGCGACGGCAAGATATTCGTCTCGGGCAAGAACGAGAAAACCAAGCCGCAGCCGAGAGCCAAGGTCTCTGGCAAGACGCCGCGACGGATCGTCATCGTGGGCGGCGGTGCCGCGGGTTTCGCGGCCGCCGAGATGCTGCGCCGTCAGAGGTACGACGGCAGCATCACCATGCTGTCCAACGACGATGCCGCGCCCGTCGACCGGCCCAACCTGTCCAAGGACTATCTCGCCGGCAGCGCGCCGGAAGAATGGATGCCGCTGCAGTCGCTCGAGTTCTACTCGGACAACAAGATCGACCTCAGGCTCGGCACCGATGTCGAGAGCATCGATCCCAAGGCGCACGAGGTCGTCCTCACCGGCGGCAATCGCCTGCCCTACGATCGCCTGCTGCTGGCGACCGGCGCGGAGCCGGTGCGGTTGCGGCTTCCGGGCGCCGACCAGCCGCATGTCCATACGCTGCGCACGCTCGATGACTCGCGCGCAATTGCTGCCGCGGCCAAGGAGGCCAAGCGCGTCATCGTGGTCGGCGCGAGCTTCATCGGCCTCGAAGTCGCGGCGTCATTGCGGGCGCGCGGTATCGAGGTGCACGTCGTGGCGCCCGACAAGCGACCGATGGAGAAGGTGCTCGGCCCCGAGATGGGCGACTTCGTGCGCAAGCTGCACGAGGAGCATGGCGTCGTCTTCCACCTCGAAGCCACCGTGATCGGCTTTGAAGGCAAGTCGGTGAGGCTCAAGGACGGTAGGGCCCTGCAAGGCGACCTCATCGTGACCGGCGTCGGTGTCAGGCCGCGCGTGGCGCTGGCCGAGAAGGCGGGCCTCGCGCTCGATCGCGGCGTCGCGGTGAATGCTTTCCTCGAGACCAGTGCGCCCGACATCTTCGCGGCAGGCGATATCGCGCGCTGGCCCGATCCGCACAGCGGGCAAAGCATCCGGGTCGAGCACTGGGTCGTCGCCGAGCAGCAGGGGCAGGCTGCGGCCTTCAACATGATGGGCGATCGCCGACGATACGAGGCCGTGCCGTTTTTCTGGAGCCAGCACTACGACATTCCGATCAACTATGTCGGCCACGCCGAGAAGTGGGACGAGATCGCCATCGATGGCGACATCATGGGCAAGGATTGCCTCGTCCGCTATCGCCAGAAGAGCCGCACCCTGGCCGTTGCCTCGATCTATCGCGACGTCGACAGCCTCAAGGCGGAGGTGGCGATGGAACGGGAGAGGGCTTAGGCTCCCTCCAACGAAAGTTGGAGGAGTGTCATGGCGGCAACGAAGAAGCTGAACGGCAAGCGCCGGCTGCGCAGCCGCGAATGGTTCGACGCGCCGGGCGATCCGACGATGCAGGCGCTCTATCTCGAGCGCTATATGAATTTCGGCCTGACGCTCGCCGAGCTGCACAGTGGTCGGCCGATCATTGGCATCGCCCAGACCGGCAGCGATCTGTCGCCCTGCAATCGACATCACCTGGATCTCGCCGAGCGCGTGCGCGACGGCATTCGTGACGCGGGCGGCGTCCCGATCGAGTTCCCGGTCCACCCGATCCAGGAGACCGGCAAGCGGCCGACCGCGGGGCTCGACCGCAATCTTGCCTATCTCAGCGTCGTGGAGAGCCTCTTCGGCTATTTCTTCGACGGCGTCGTGCTCACCACCGGCTGCGACAAGACCACGCCCGCCATGATCATGGCGGCGGCGACGGTGAACATTCCGGCCATCGTCCTGTCGGGCGGCCCGATGCTCGATGGCCACTATGCCGGTGGTCTCGCCGGTTCGGGCACCATCGTCTGGTACGCCCGTCAGGAGCTGGCAGCCGGGCGTATCGATCTCAAGACCTTCATCCAGTGGGTCGCCGACAGCGCGCCCTCGGTCGGTCATTGCAATACGATGGGCACGGCGCTCTCCATGAATTCGATGGCCGAGGCGCTCGGCATGTCACTGCCGGGCTGCGCGGCCATTCCCGGCCCCTACCGTGAACGCGGCCAGATCGCGTACGAGACCGGCAAGCGCATCGTCGACATGGTGTGGGAGGACCTGAAGCCCTCCGACATCCTGACGCGCAAGGCGTTCGAGAATGCCATCGTGGCCGCGAGCGCGCTCGGCGCCTCCACCAACTGTCCGCCGCATGTGAATGCCATCGCGCGGCACATCGGCGTGAAGCTCGAGAACAAGGACTGGGACAAGATCGGCTACAACATCCCGTTGCTGGTGAACTGCATGCCGGCCGGCAAGTATCTCGGCGAAGCGTTCCATCGCGCGGGCGGCGTGCCGACGGTGATGCGCGAGCTTCTCAAGAAGAAGAAGATCCACGGCGATGCCATGACCGTGACCGGCAAGACCTACGCCGAGAACCTCAGGGACGCCAAGCCGGCCGACGGCGAGGTCATCAAGACCTACGGCAAGCCCATGCTGGGGCAGGCGGGCTTCGCGGTGCTGTCGGGCAACCTCTTCGACAGCGCGATCATGAAGACTTCGGTGATCTCGCCCGAGTTCCGCAAGAAGTACCTGGAAAAGCGCGGCGACAAGAACGCCTTCGAGGGCACGGCGATCGTGTTCGAAGGACCGGAGGACTATCACCACCGCATCAACGATCCCAAGTTGCCGATCGATGAGAACAGCATCCTGTTTGTCCGCGGTGCGGGGCCGGTCGGCTATCCTGGGGCGGCCGAAGTCGTGAACATGCTGCCGCCGGATCGGCTCGTGAAGGGTGGCGTGCTGCTGCTTCCTTGCGTCGGCGACGGTCGCCAGAGCGGCACGTCGGCGAGCCCCTCGATCCTCAACGCCTCACCCGAGGCCGCGGTCGGGGGCGGACTGGCCTTGCTCAAGACCGGCGACAAGGTGCGTATCGATATCGGCAAGCGCACCGCCAACATGCTGATCTCCAAGGCCGAGCTCGCGCGCCGCAAGGCCGCCTGGAAGGCCAAGATCGTGCCCAGCCAGACGCCGTGGCAGGAGCTGCAACGCAAGTTCGTGGGCCAGCTTTCGACCGGCGCCTGCCTCGACTTCGCCGTCGACTTCCAGAAGGTCGCCCAGACCAAGGGTGTGCCGCGTCATTCACACTAGGCTGCGCCTTGCGCAACCAGCCTGCGGCGCAACGGCGAAGGCCGTTGCGCTTTGATCAGAACAGCCGCTGTTCGACGGAGACGGGCAGGTCGGCCCGGTTGAGCAGCACGATAGCCCAGGGCGACGAGATCGGACCGACGGGCCGGGCGGGTCTCGGCGCGAGGCTCGCCATGCCGGCCGGCGGCGGGCCGAAGCCGCCTTGGGGATTGGCCGGCGCCACATAGCCCGTGGTTCCGCCGGGCGCGAAGCCGATGGTGCCCGCGACCGGACGAGGAGCGGAAGACGGTGGGGGAGGCGCCTGCAGCGCCTGGGCTGTCGCCACGTTGTGCGGCACGCCCTCCTGGAACACGACCATGATGCGATCGCGCCGGCGCATGGTCGACAGGATGTGAATCGAATAGCCCATGCCGTTGCGCGCGCCGAGGAAGATACCGACGGCGCTCGTGCGGCCGGGCTCGAATTGATCGGGGGCCCGGACACCGACGCGGCTCCAGAGGCTCCGCCACTCCGCCATGGTGACCGCATGCACTTGCTCGGGCTGGCGGGTCATCGCCGTCGAGCCTTGCCACAGCCGCGCATCGACGGTCTGGGCGGCCGCGCCGACCGCGAGTCCCACGCCCAGAGCCGCCACCATCACGGCAGCGAGACGGGCGAGGCGGGACGGCGTGGAGGAAACCGAAGCGGCGGAGAACGGCACTGACGAAGGCTCTTGTGTCTTTGGGCTGACGAAAGCGACGCTCCCCAAACACTACAACACTTTGGCTCAAATGCGGCGCGAGCCCCGCCGCGGCCCCGTGCGGCGGCAAACTAGCCCGCGGGCGATGCAAAAAAGGCACACTTTCCTGCGTCAACCTGCCCGGCGCCTGTATCAATCGTCGCCGCCGACGCCGTTTGTGCAGCGCACCGCAAACGCGTTGATCGAGGCGCCTCGACCCTCGGCATATTCCATTCGGCTGCTTCCAGCCGGGCAGAATGTGCTCTAGCCGCGCTTCGCTCGATCCTGGGCATTGGTCGATTGGATCTGCTCGCGGATGCGCCGCCAATCCTCCTCGCTGTACGACATCATGTTGGAGAAGGTGCCGTTGCCCATGATGCCCATGCCGCCGTCGATGGCGATGACCTCGCCGTTGATGTACTCGACCTCGTCGCTCATCAGGAACGCCGCCATGTTGGCGAGTTCCTGCGGCCGCCCGACCCGGCCCAGCGGATTGCGCGCCTTGTAGCGATCGTCGTCGCCCTCCTTCATCGGATTGAGCCGAGCCCAGGCGCCTTCGGTCGGGAAGGGACCGGGGGCGATGGCGTTCAATCGGATGCCGTGGCGCCCCCATTCGACGGCGAGGCTCTGGGTCATCACCGCGACGCCCGCCTTCGACATGGCGGACGGCACCACGAAGGGACTGCCGGTCCAGACCCACGTCGTGAGGATACTGATCACGCTCGCGCGGCGCTGCTCGGCGATCCATCGCTTGCCGCAGGCGTTGGTCACGTAGAACGTGCCGTGCAGCACGATGTTGGCGATGGCGTCGAAGGCACGAGGACTGAGGTCCTTCGTCTGTGAGATGAAATTTCCGGCAGCATTGTTGACCAATCCGTCGAGTGGACCGGTGGCCCAGACGCGCTCGATCATCTCCTCGACGGCGGTGGCGACGCGGATATCGACGGTATGCGTCTCGACGGTGCGGCCAGGATGCCTGGCCATGACCTCCCTGGCGGTTTCCTCAAGGACGCCGCCGCGACGGCCGCATATCACACAGTCTGCACCGAGTTCGACAAATCGCTCCATCATGATCCGGCCCAATCCGGTGCCGCCGCCGGTCACCAGGAAGCGCTTGCCCTTGAAAAGTTCGGTCCGGAACATCGCGTTTCTTCCCCTGTGAAATCCATATCCGGTCCTAACGTACGCCCCTTTAACGCAACAAGTGTTGTTGCGCCCGTCTACCGGACTGCTAACATTTCCGCATAACAACACGGGATCGTTGAATGACGACCCACCAGGGAGAGACGGGCGGGGATAGCGGTCAGGTCGAGCTGCGTGGTCGGGTAAAGTGGTTCAATGCCGTCAAAGGCTACGGCTTTTTGGCACTTGAGGTCGACAA
>Ga0335083_10010638_pt1 | contig 11099 bp, 11 predicted proteins | sample Lox_Sample_42_FD_206716 | JGI IMG/M metagenome (GOLD analysis project Ga0335083, IMG submission 206716) | Soil microbial communities from Loxahatchee National Wildlife Refuge, Florida, United States - Lox_Sample_4.2 | ecosystem: Environmental > Terrestrial > Soil > Wetlands | place: USA... | reverse complement strand
GTTCCCCGGCTGGATGTCGGTGCTGACCGTCACGCCGCCGGCCCGCCACTGGATCCGGAGCCTCGTCCTGATCCTGGCGGGCGTGCTGCTGTCGGGGGTCCTGACCTTCGACCACCTCTACCCCGACGCCCTGCAGATCGTCAAACGCTTCAATTATGTCTGGGGCGCGCTCCTCCTCCTCAGCATCCTCGCGTTCGACCGCTTCACGGCCCGGCTCACGCCCGAGTCCTCGACATGATCGAGACCCCCGCCCTGCTCCTCCATCTCGACGTCGTCGAGGCCAACCTGGCCCTGATGGCGGCCCGCGGCACCGCGCTCGGCATCGCGATCCGGCCGCACATCAAGACGCACAAGTGCGTGGAGCTGGGACGCCGCCAGATCGCGCACGGCGCCCGTGGCGTGACGGTGTCCACCCTGGATGAGGCGGAGGTATTCGCGGCCGCGGGGTTCGAGGACATTCTCTGGGCCTTCCCGATCGATCCCGGCCACATCCCCCACGCCCGCCGGGTCGGTGAGCGGACGCGCCTGGGGGTCGTGGTGGACGACCTCGACACGGCGCGGGGACTCCGCGGCTCGGGGCTGTCCGGGTGGCTCAAGGTGGACTGCGGATATCACCGGGCCGGTGTCGACCCGGAGTCCCCCTATGCCCTGACCGTGGCCGAAGCGCTTTCGGGACCGGGCGCGAGCTTCGGCGGAATCGCCAGCCACTCGGGGCACGCCTACAAGACCCGGAACCGGCGGGAAGCCGCGGCCGTGGCCGAGGAGGAGCGGAGCGTGATGGCGGCATTCGCCGACCGGCTGCGCCGGGCGGGAATCGCGGTGCCGGCGGTCAGCGTCGGATCGACGCCGGCCATGATGGCACTCGAGCGGGCGGACGGCGTGACCGAAGGACGGCCCGGGAACTACGTGTTCTTCGACCGAACCATGGTGGAGATCGGCGTCGCCCGGCTGGAGGACGTGGGCGTCACGGTCCTCACGACCGTGGTGTCACATCAGCCCGGCTCGTCCCAACTCGTCGTCGACGCGGGGGCGCTGGCGCTCTCGAAGGACGTGGGCCCCACTCACCTCGGGCTGTCGCCCGCGATGGGGGCGATCCGGGGGCATCCCGAGCTCACCCTCTCCTCCCTTTCCCAGGAGCACGGCATCGTACAGGCGGCATCGCCCGACGGTCTCGCAGGACGATTCAAGGTCGGGGAGACGCTCGAGATCGTCCCGAATCACTCGTGTTTGACCGTGGCGCAATTCGACCGGTATCACGTGATGCAGGGCGGGCGGGAAATCGATTCCTGGAAGATCGAGCGAGGCCGAGCGACCTAGTACTTCAGTCCCGCCTTTTCCGCGAAGGCCCTGGCTGCCGCCGTCTGCTCGTCCGTGAGGTGCTCGGGAAGATCGAGGCGCACTTCGACGAACTGGTCGCCCTGACGCCCGCCCTTCGGAATGCCCTGACCGGCGATCCGGAACTTCTGACCGGGCTGAGTCCCCGCCGGAATCCTCAGCACCACGCGTTTGCCGTCCAGCGTCTTCACCTTGATCCGGGTGCCGAGCAGGGCCTGCGCCACGTTGATCGGGACTACGCAGATCACGTCCAGCCCTTCCCGCCGGAAGAAGGGATCCGCGTCCACCTGGAACGTCACGATCAGGTCGCCCTTCCCCTTGGAGCCCTGCCCCTTCAGACGGACCCGGGCGCCGTCTTCCGTTCCCGGCTCCACGGTGATGGTCACCGCCTTCTCGACCCGCACTTCACCGGCGCCGCGGCAGGTGGGACAGGGTTGGGACGGAATCCGCCCCTTGCCCCGGCACACCGGGCAGGGACGGTTGACGGCGAAGCCGCCCTGACCGAAGGAGATGGTGCCCCGGCCTTTGCACTCGGTGCACGTGACGATCGTCGAACCGGGCGCGCCACCCTTCCCGCCGCACGTGGGACACACCTCCGACATCGGCAGGGTGACGGGCACCTTGCCTCCCAGCGCGGCGACGCGGAACGGAATGTGGAGCGTGGTTTCGACGGTCTCGTCCGTCTCCTCGCGGCCGGTGCGGCCGCCGAAGATGGACGAGAACAGGTCCCCCAGCCCGCCGAAGGAGCCGAGGTTCGAGAAGTCGACGCCGCCGTCCTCGGGGGTCGCCGGCCCGCCTCCGCCCCGGGGACCGCCGCGCGTGCCGGCGCCCGCGAAGGCACCGTACCGGCGCAGCGTGTCGTATTTCTTGCGCTTCTCGGCGTCGCTCAGCACGTCGTGCGCTTCGTTGATTTCCTTGAAGCGCTCGGCCGCCTGCGGGTTGTTGGGGTTGCGGTCCGGATGGTACTGCTTGGCCAGGCGGCGGAACGCCTTCTTGACGTCGTCCGTCCCCGCGCTTTCCGGAACTCCCAGGACCTCGTAGTAGTCGCGCTGCGCCGCCATCAGGCCGACTCGTCCTTCCACGTGAGCACGAGCACGCGGGCCGGGCGGATCAGGGTGTCCCCCAGCCGGTAGCCGGCCTGGAACACGGACCCGACGGTGTGGTCCTGCTCCCGGGCGGGCGCCGGAGCGGTGGTGACGGCTTCGTGGACCTTGGGATCGAACGGCACGCCGGCCTGGTCGATACGGACGAGCCCGACGCCGTCGAGCGCCTTCCAGACCTTCCGGTTCACCAGCTCGACGCCCTCGTGGAGCGTCTTCACGTCGGCGGCCTGGTCGACACCGGCGAACCGCGCCAAGTCGTCGAGCCCATCTACAAGCCGCTCGATGAGGTCGCCCTGGGCCTTGGCCCAGACCTCGATCCGCTCCTTAGCCGTCCGCTTGCGGAAGTTGTCGTATTCGGCCGCGAGGCGGAGATACCGCTCCTTGAGGGCGGCGACCTCGTCCTCCAGCCGTTTCTGCGCCTCGGCGGGAAGCTCCGCCAGCGCCCCCGCCCCGGCCGCGTCGGACTCGGTCGGGCTGGTGGTCTGGAAATCACTCGGGTCGTCGGGGTTGCCCTTGGGTTCGGTCATCAGGCCTCAGGAGGGACGGGGAAGCAACGGACGTGCCGGGGATCCCCCGCCGAAATGGCGCGTCCGGCGGCCGGTTTGGCCGGAACCCTCATCCGGACAAGAAGATAGCTGACAACTACGGTGTTCGGGGAGGCTGGGTTGCACGATCCAGGAAGGTCAAAATGTCGGCGATGACGAGGTCCCGCTGGGGGTCCTTGAGAGCCTCGTGGTACATCTCCGGATACCAACGGACCTGGACGTCGCCCCGGAGTCCGTCGGCGAAGGCCCGGGCCATTTCGGCGTCGACGATCCGGTCCTCCCCGGTGAGGAGAAACTGAACGGGGGCGTCGATCCGATGGGCATCCGCGGCGACGGCCCGCTGGGCCCATTGAATCTCCTTCCACGCCCCGGCGGTCATCCGGTGGTGCACCAGCGGGTCGGCGCGGTACTGGGCTCCGACGGCGGGGTCGCGGCTCAGGGCCTCCGGGTCGAGCCCGGTGGCCAATGAAATCGTCGGCGCGAGGTCGGCGAGGAGACGTCCCGCGAGGAGCTTGAGCGGGTTCACGGCGTAGCCGAGGCCGAGGAAGGGAGACGACGCGATCGCGGCGGCGACCGGATCGGACGGCTGGGTCTCGAGATACCGCAGGACGATGAGCCCGCCGAACGAATGCCCGAGCAGCACCTGGGGCGCCTCGGTGCGGATGCGGACCTGGCGCCGGAACGCCTGCAGGTCGCCGAGGAGCTGGCTGAACCGCGAGAGGTGCCCGCGCCGGCCGCCGGACCGGCCGTGCCCGCGGAGATCCTGGAGATAGACCGAATGTCCGGCGGCCTTCAGGCGCTCCGCGGTGTCCAGCCAGCGCCCGGCATGATCGGACCACCCGTGCACAAGAAGCACGGCGGAGCGTGGACGCGGAGCCTCGACGGCGTCGAACGCCAGCTGGAGGCCGTCGGGCGCCGTGAACGCCGGCATCAGCGGGGGGCGAGCAGCCGGCGGCGGAGCAGATCGAGGGCGGCCTGGGTGCTGCGCCGCCGGATCTCGTCGCGGGAGCCGGGGAACGTCCGCTTTACGGCCGTCGTGACCCCGTCCACGAGCGCGGCGAGCCACACGGTGCCGACCGGCTTCTCCGGCGTGCCGCCGCCCGGCCCCGCGATGCCCGTGACGGCCAGGGCGCAGGTGGTGCCGAATTCGCGGGCGGCCCCGGCGGCCATCGCCCGGACCGACTCTTCCGACACGGCGCCGTGGGTTTCGAGGACCTCCGACGGCACGCCGAGCTGCTCGCGCTTGACGGCGTCGTCGTAGCCGATGACGCCGCCCGCGAACACGGCCGACGCACCGGGGATGGCGGTCACGCGGGCGCCCACCAACCCGCCGGTGCACGATTCCGCCACCGCGAGGGTCTTCCCTTTTTCCCGCAGCAGGTCCAGAAGGCGCGCGGCGAGCGGGGTGTCCCCTTCGCCGTAGTAGTGATCTCCCAGCTCCCGGCGCAGCCGGTCACCCTGCTCGGCGAGCCGGCGGTCCGCCTCCTCGGGCGGCAGGGACCAGGCGGTCAGGCGGAGATCGACGCCTTCGAGCGACGGCAGGTACGCGAGCGAAAGGGGGGTCAGGGACTCCTCGAGGGGGCCGACGCGCTCCGCCAGCGCCGACTCCGATACGCCCGTGGTGCGCAGCGTGCGGGAGCGCACCACCCGCGCGTCCCCGCCCTGCCGCGCGACGAGGCGCGGGAGCACCTCCTCCACCAGCAGTCCACGCATCTCCGAGGGCACGCCGGGGAGGAGTATGACGACGCGACCCGCGTCTTCGATCCAGAGGCCGGGCGCGCTGCCGCGGGGGTTCGGCAGCACCGTGGCGCCTTCGGGCACCTCGGCCTGATTCCGGTTGATGGCCGGCATCGAACCCCAGCCGTGGCGGCGGAAGCGCGCCTCGAGCGCCTTCAGCAGCCCCTCGTCCACGTAGAGCGGTTTCCCGAAGAGCTCGGCGACGACGTGCTTGGTCATGTCGTCCTTGGTGGGGCCCAGGCCGCCGGTGGCGATGACGAAGCCGGTCCGCTCGAGGGCCGCACGGATGGCGTCGGCGATGGCCTTGGGCCGGTCGGGGACGGTGGTCCGCCGGACCACGTCCACGCCGGCGGCGGCGAGGGCGACCCCGAGCTCGGCGGCGTTGGTGTCGACGGTCTGCCCCAGGAGGAGCTCCGTCCCGATGGTCACGAGCTCGAGGTTCAGAAGCCGCTCTTCAGGAGGGCCCGATACCGGTAGAGGTAGATGAGCAGGGAGTAGACCGTGAGCACGATGGCGCAGGCCAGCGTGACGGTGACGAACCACCCGTGGAACTCGTTCCAGGTGGTGCGCCACCAGCCGGTCCAGCCGTACTCGGCCAGGGCGTCCTTCCAGGCGAACCAGGCGATGGTGGCCCCGATGAAGATGTTCTGGACCACGGCCTTGAGCTTCCCGGGGCCCATCGCCGGAATGATGATCCCCCGCCGGCGGGCGAAGAACCGGAAGGCGGTGATGAGCAGCTCCCGTCCCACCAGGAGGAGGAGCACCCAGACCGGCATGCTGCCCCACCAGGGGAGGCGGTAGTCGACGGTGATCGTGGGATGGCGCGTGAGCCAGAAGATGGGCACGAGCATGGCGAAGAGCAGCAGCTTGTCCGCCACGGGATCGAGGAGCTGGCCCAGCTCCGAGATCAGGTTGTACTTCCGGGCATAGTAGCCGTCGACGACGTCGGAGACGGCGGCGGCGATGAAAATCACGAACGCGATGACCTTGGGCCAGTACCCCTGGATGAACGGCAGGAGGGCGATGATGGGCGTGAGACAGATGCGCGCGAGGGTCAGGATGTTCGGCAGCGTCCACCGTATCGCCGGACCCACGGTCAGCTCAGCGTCTTGAGGACCAGTTTGCTCACGGCCTTGAGGGTGTCGAACACGCCGTCGCCGCGGACGGCGACCGCTTCCATGTAGAGCGCCCGCCCCATCCAGTCCGCGTCGACCTTCTCGACCAGATTTTCGCCGGGGTGGGCGGGATCCGGAACGACTTTCTGCTGCGCGGGGTCGTCGATCACCCAGCCGGGGTTCAGCGCCGCCTGAAGGTCCTTGATGGGGGCGGCGTTGGGCAGGTCGCGCTTGTTGTACTGAATCACGAACGGGATCTTCGTGAGGTCGTAGCCGTATTCTTTCGTGTTGTCGTACAGGTTCTGCATCGACTCGACGTTCGCTTCCATCCGCTCGAGCTGGCTGTCGGCGACGAACACGATGCCGTCGACGCCCTTCAGGATGAGCTTCCGGCTGGCGTTGTAGTACACCTGGCCGGGCACGGTGTAGAGATGGAAGCGCGTCTTGAATCCGCGGATGGTGCCCAGGTCCACCGGCAGGAAGTCGAAGAACAGCGTCCGCTCGGTCTCGGTGGCGAGCGAGATCATCTTGCCGCGCGTGTTGGGCGCGACCTTCCCGTACACGTGCTCGAGGTTCGTCGTCTTCCCGCCGAGTCCCGGCCCGTAGTACACCAGTTTGCAGTTGATCTCGCGGGAGGCGTAGTTGATCATCGACATGTGATCGCCCCCCTATCCGAACAGTTTGTCAATTTCGTCTTCCGCCCCTTCGAGGATGCCCTTCTCCGGGGCGGCGCCCGACGCCACCCGGTTGAACATCTGCTCGAATACCTTGTTGAGATTCTCGACCGCGGCGCGGGCTTTCAGCTTCACGAGGCCCAGCGTGGCCCGCTGATCGAAGAGGACCACGAGGATCACCCGGCGCGCGACGTCCGCCAGGAACATCGATTCTTTTTCGCCCTGATGGACCAGGGAGGCGAACTCGGCCTCGCCGATCATCTTGGCCAGCTGATCGTTGGCGCTGAAATCGGCGGCGGTGAGCGACGCGAACGCGGTGGGATCGAACTGCGGCTGCTCGCCGACGGTGGCCACCAGCTGGCCGGTCCGGTCGACCAGGAGCGCGCACCGCGCGTTGGACTCGCGCAGGAAGCCCTGCAAGTGCGTCTGGATCTGTTTGTAGTCGCTCTCGGAGAACGACCAGCTCGCCGCACCCGTCATCCGATCCCTCGGTGGCCTAGTCCGCCATGTCCTGCCGCGCCGCCAGCGCCTGCGCGATGGTCACACCGTCCGCGTATTCCAGGTCCCCGCCTACGGGCAACCCGCGGGCGATCCGCGTCACCCGTACTCCGCTGGGCGCCAGGAGCTGCTGCAGCCAGGTGGCCGTCACGTCACCTTCCATCGACGGGTTCGTGGCGACGATGACTTCCCGGACGCCGTGCCCGTTCCCCACCCGCGCCAGCAGGCCCTCGGTGTTCAAGTCTTCCGGGCCGATCCCGTCCAGCGGCGACATCCGACCGCCCAGCACGTGATAGCGGCCCCGGTAGCGGCCCGCCCGCTCGATGGCGTTGGCGTCCGCCGCTTCTTCGACCACGCAGAGCACCGTGTCGTCCCGGCGCGGATCCGTGCAGATCGCGCAAGGATCCTGGTCCGAGAGCGTCCCGCAGGTTCCGCAGGCCCGGACCTGCTCCCGCACCCGGCGGATCGCCTCGGCGAGCCGGCTCGAGTCGTCCGCCGGCTGCTTCAACAAGTGAAACGTGAGTCGCTGCGCGGTCTTGCGTCCGATCCCGGGGAGCTTGGCCAGCTCCGTCACGAGATCCTCAATGGCTGACACGACGCGCTACGACGGCAACTGGAACGGAAACGGCAACCCCGGAGCCAGTTTCTTGACTTCGGCCTGGGCCAGCTCGGCCGCCCGCTTCTGCGCCTCCGCCACCGCCGCCAGCACGAGATCTTCGAGCATCTCGACGTCGCCCTGCTTCACGGCCTCGGGGTCGATCCGCACCGCCCGGATCCGTCCCTGGCCATCCACGGTCACCTGCACGATTCCGCCGCCGGCGGTCGCCGTCACCGTCTGCTGGGCGAGCTGAGTCTGAATCTCCGACAACCGGCCCTGCGCCTGCTGCGCCATCTGGAGCAGGCTGGATAAATCCGCCATACGTCGAAAGTTACCCCTCGTCGAAGTGGGTCGCAAGCTATTCGAGCAGCTCCAGGTCCAACGCATCCACCGCGGCCGACAACGTCGGGTCCTTCGCGCGGAGCACCCGCAGGCGCTCGGCGTTGGCGCTGGCCTCATTCAAACGCTCGGCGCGGGGCGCGACGTTCCCGGGCGCATTCCCGCCGCCGGTTTCCCACTCGAGACGTACCGGACCGGCGAACTGCGGCTCGAGGAGCCGCGTGATCGCCTCCCGTTTCCGCTCCACACCTTCCCGGTGCGCCGCCGCGACGCGTACCACCACCACCCCGTCCCGCACGGCCGTCACCTCGCAGGCGCCGAGAAGGGTGGGCAGCAGGGGAGACGCGGCGCGGCTCTCTTCCACCACGCGCGGCCACGCCGCGCGGGCCCGCTCGAGCGTGAGCGGCCCACGCTCGGCGGCCCGGGTCGAAGCCGGACCCGGGGCCGGCGCGGGGCCGGGGTCCCGCATCTCCGTCGGGCGCGGCGCCGCCGGGCCGGAGGATGCGGGAGCGGCGGGTGGAGGCGGCGGCGTCGGGCCCGGACCGCGCGCGCGGGCGGGCGCCGCCGGGGCATCGCCCAGCGCGCGGATCACGTCGGCGAGCTGCACCGTCTGGTCCAGCTGAGTCCACCGGAGGAGCAGGAGCTCCACCATCAGCCGCTGGTTGCCCGAATGCCGGATCTGCTCCTCGGCTTCCGAGAGCAAGGCGAGCAGACGGATGGCGTCTCCGGTGGGCAGGCGCGGTACGTAGGAGCGGACGGTCGCCGCCAGGCTTTCGGTGAGTCCCTCCGGCTCCCCGCCCACGCCGAGCAGCGCCACGGCCCGCAACACCTCCCCCGCCCCCGCCACGAATTCTTCGAGGCTCGCCCCCGCTTCCAGCAACCGGTCCACCAGGGCGAAGGCACCCCGCGCGTCGCGGTCCACGACGATGCGGAGCAGCTCGCCGTAGCGTTCGTCGGGAATGAGGCCCAGAACTTCGCGGACCCGCGCCGCCGTCACCGCCCCGGACCCGAACGACAGCACCTGGTCGAGGAGGGACAGGGCATCCCGCATCCCGCCGTCGGCGCTCCGGGCGATGAGATGGAGGGCGTCGTCGTCCGCGGTCAGCTGCTCCCGGGTCAGGACGTGGCGGAGGCGCTCGACGATGGCGTGGGGACCGATGCGGCGGAAGTCGAACCGCTGCACGCGGGAGAGCACCGGGGCCGCGGCCTGGGCGATCTTCTGCGGATCCGTGGTGGCGAAGACGAAGACGACGCCGGCGGGAGGCTCCTCCAGCACTTTGAGGAGGGCGTTCCACGCCTCGCGCGTCAGCATGTGCGCTTCGTCGACGATGTAGACCTTGTGGCGCCCGTCCGCCGACGCCGCGTACATCGCGCGCTCGCGCAGGTCGCGGGCGTCGTCCACGCCGCGGTTGGAGGCCGCATCGAGCTCCACGACGTCCAGATTGGCCGCCCCGGTCCAGATCCGCGTGCACGACTCGCACACGCCGCAGGGCTCGCCGTCCCTGCGGTTGGGGCAATTCAGGGCCATGGCCAGCACGCGGGCGGCGGTGGTTTTCCCCACCCCGCGGGGGCCGGCGAACAGGTATCCGTGGGCGGCGCGGCCCGAGGCCACCGCCCCCCGCAGGGCGGCGGCGACATGGTCCTGGGCCACCAGGTCGGCGAATTGCGTGGGACGGTATTTGCGGGCGAGCGCGATCATCAACCGAGGAATGTAAACGTCACGCGGCCTGCGCGCCGGGCGCGGCCTTGGGCTGGAAGCTCCGGCGGTCCATCCGTCCCCACCGCCGCCGGCCGGCGACGAACTCCCAGTACGCCTGGAGCTTGAAGACCGCGAGGATCTGCCGGTATCCGATGTTCTCGAGGAGGCCGAAGAGCATCAGCTTGAGCAGGTCGTTCCACGAGGGGTAACGCCGGAAGGAGATCTCTTCCAGAAAGACCGACGCCACCGACAGGAACACGCCCACCAGCACCGCCACCAGGAAGAACTTGACGAAGAACGCGGCGTTGAGGAGCCCGGTGCCGGCGCCGACGATCACGGTCAGGTAGCCGATCCCTTCGACGAGCGGTCCCAGGGCCTCGAAAATGAGGTAGTAGGGCAGGACCATCATCCCGATGACGCCGTACCGGGGATTGAAGAGCATCCGGCGGTGGCGCACCAGGGCCTGCAGCATGCCGCGGTGCCACCGGTTCCGCTGCCGGCGGAGGTCCCGCCAGCGCTCGGGGACCTGGGTCCAGCAGACCGGGTCGGGCACGAACACGATCCGGTACGGCACCCCCTGGGCCCGGCGGCGCTGGTGCAGCGCGAGGACCAGCTCGAGATCTTCCGTGTCCGTGGTCCCGTCGTACCCGCCGACCTCGAGGACCGCGGATTTCCGGTAGACCCCGAAGGCGCCCGAGATGAGCGGCAGGGCCTGCAGGGCGCTCCATCCCAACCGCCCTCCGAGGAAGGCGCGCAGGTATTCGACCACCTGGTAGATGGGGAGCGGCCGGCGCGGGATCGCGATGTGCGTCACCCGCCCTTCCTTCACCGTACAGCCGTTGACGATGCGGACGATGCCGCCGACGGCCACCGTCTCATCCGGGAATTCCATGAACGGCTTCACGGCCTTGAGCAGGGCGTCCTCTTCGATCACCGAGTCCGCGTCCATCGAGCAGAAGAGCGGGTACCGGGACAGGTTGATCCCGACGTTGAGCGCGTCCGGCTTGCCGCCCCGCTCCTTGTCGACGACGGTGAGCCCCGGCACGAGCGGCGAAGCGTAGACCCCCCGCAGGGGTTTGTGCGAGAGGCTCCGTTTGAAGACCCGGTCCACCCGCCGGAGCTCGTAGGCGTCGAGCAGGCGCTCCAGCGTGCGGTCGGTGGATCCGTCGTTGATCACGATGATCTCGAACTGCGGATAGTTGAGCATCCGCAGGGAGCGGACCGTGTCGACGATGGTGTGCTCCTCGTTGTGCGCCGGGACGAGCAGCGAAATGGGGAGCGTCAGGTCCGAGCGCAGGATCTGCTGGTAGTCGCTGAAGAACGTGCGCTTGAGGAAGCGGACCACCTCGGTGAGCGACACCAGAAACAGCAGCAGGTACGAGAGGTTGAGGGCACAGAAGTACACCAGGATGAAGTTGCCGAACCAGGTGATGGCGTCGGCGACGAGCTTGAGAAT
>Ga0335083_10010637_pt1 | contig 11099 bp, 9 predicted proteins | sample Lox_Sample_42_FD_206716 | JGI IMG/M metagenome (GOLD analysis project Ga0335083, IMG submission 206716) | Soil microbial communities from Loxahatchee National Wildlife Refuge, Florida, United States - Lox_Sample_4.2 | ecosystem: Environmental > Terrestrial > Soil > Wetlands | place: USA: Florida... | reverse complement strand
TACTGGATTTTGTCCCTGCGCTAGTCGATCGTCCATACGAACTGCGCTATGTCGCGCAATCCGTAGATTCCGCGTTTTAAGCGAGGTTCGCCGATGTTGGCGGTTATACCAATATTCGGCAGTCCAAATTCCTGTTTTGCCGCGGCGATAAATGGTGACATGGTCACCAATCTGAATTCTGTTTTCGTTGTCATTATTCATAATTTAATCCATCCAATCCGGTCCATCAAAGAGAATGTCGAGTGCACGATCCCGCCAGATGAGAATGTGCTTGCCGCGTTTGCGGAATGCTCCGTCCAACCGTCCGGCTGCGATCCATGCATACATGGTTTTGACGCTCAGCCCGAGTAGCTGCGCCAGCTTTTCGGGGCTGAGAATGGGCGGCACTTTATTGCCGAAGGCGCGTTCAAGCTCATCGCGCGAAAGTCGTTTTCTGTTACTGCTCATGCGGCCATTCCCTGCCGAGCCAAGTAAGATTTGTTGCCAAATCATCTGGGCTTCGACGGGAAAAAGCTCGGACCTGAAAACAACAAAATCAGGTCCAACTTTTTGCGACCTTGAGAATTGCCAAGATCGTGCTAGCTTATGCCCGGCTCTTAGCGCTCAGCCACTTGATCGTGGATCGCTTGCCGCGTTGGATTGCAGAAATCGTCCTGCGCAGCTTTTGGACATATGAAAGATTTAACCCGAGAGTCTGCGCAATGGCCTGTTCCATCTGCAGCACAAAGCCGCCCCTCGGCTGCCTATAACGGCTTCTTATAGTCGTTTCCAAGTGGTGCACTTCGAAAAGCTTTCCATAGGCGTCGAAGTGGGGCAATCCTGCGATGGTGCGGTCCAAGCCCAGCTCGCGAGCAATTTGCAACTGCTGCTCACGAATCTCCTCCAACAGCGAGTCATCGCCCGTCAGTGGATAGTGAGTCGGCAAAACAATGTGTAAGCCGTGGCGAGGCATTGCCGGTGAGTCGAGCTTGATTAGAGCAGGGATGAGGGGCCCTTGGGGCTCCGGTAGATCCCACGTTACCATCTTGGTGAGGCTCCAATGAGTTAGGAATTGCTCAAGCTTTGTTTGAAACTCAGCCGCCTCCGCGCCGACTTTTCGAGCTTCGGGTGGCGCGGTCGGCAAACTACAACTGCGAGCTAAAGGGAAACCGGGTTGTTCATCCGAACGCAATGCATTCCAAGTGGACGCGAGTTCGTCACGCTGCTTACCGAAGTCTGGATCGAGGACGAGCCAACCCACATAGCCCTTAAGTCGCCGCCAAATATTCCGAGTCTTGCCCGCCATCGACCTGACGCTTGCTATCTGCTGTGATGTCCAGCCCATGGATTTCATCTTGTTAATCTCAGGCCACTCTTTCATTGGCATCAGGCACGGGTAAACAATAGGCGCTGACCGCCAGACACCAATTGAATCGTGCGCGCCACAGAGCGCGAGAAAGGCACACTCAGCCTCGGCATCAGCGGCTCCCACAAATAGCTTGCGTCGACTCGTTCCTGCCGAGAGAAACTCAATTGCCTTTTTGGGCAAACAGTACAATGGGCCACTGCCGTAAAATGCCGTCCACCAACGTTGATACCGGGCACGAAATTCATCAAGGAGATTGGTCATGGTGAAATCCTATGGACGGATTTGTAGGCACACTCGACAAAACATAACCACTACGATGTGCCGAGCGAGGTGGATTAGTGGAAAAGCTGAGACGGTTTGGTTTTGACGGAATCGGTTTAATTTATCTGACGCAGGGCTCTGGCCTTTGTCAACTTTTCGTGGGGATGTTGTTGGCTATTTCTTGTCGAATCGATGGATTGCATGCGGAAGTGATGTCGAACTATCAATCTGGCCAACACTTCCAAAAACTCTTTGACTGCGTCATGCCGACACTTTCCTTGTTGTTCCTTGGGTGGACACGACCGGAATGTAGTTTTGCCAATTGAAATGAGTAAACTCCTTGAGGAAGTATACGAGTCTTGAGGCAAGTCCAGCGAGTTGCTGACGTGCAAAGGCCGGAAATCGCACTGCTAGACTCTTGTATACCATCGCCATTGCGGTATAGTACCTGTTCTTCTTGATGAGGGGGGTAGTCATCGTGACAAACCGGCAACTTGATTTTGCTGCTTCATTCGAAGCCCTCACCGACAATCCGCCGTTTCCGTGGCAGCGGGTATGGTACGAACATCTGGCGGCCGGCAGGTTTGAGAAAATCAAAACATGCAGTCTCCCAACCGGCCTCGGAAAAACGTCGGTCATTGCTTGTTGGTTAATCGCACTGGCCAACGATACGGAAAACATTGTCCCGCGCCGTTTGGTATATGTGGTGAACCGACGCACGGTGGTCGATCAGGCTACCGACGAGGCAAACAAGCTACGCGACAAGCTCGGCGATAAATCGAACAACAATCGGCAATTGGCAGCCTTGAAAGCCCAACTGCAAAAGCTTTCCGCAACCGCGCTGCAAGCCGACGAGCCCCCCTTGGCCATCAGCACACTGCGCGGGCAATTTGAAGACAACCGCGAGTGGTCTGCCGACCCATCCAAGCCTACCATCATCGTTGGCACCGTGGACATGATCGGCAGCCGCTTGTTATTTAGCGGGTATGGGTGTGGTTTCAAATCGAAGCCGCTGCATGCGGGTTTCCTCGGGCAAGACGTGCTGCTGGTGCATGACGAGGCACACCTGGAAAAGCCCTTTCAGGAGTTGCTAATTGCGATTGAGAATGAGCAACGGAATGAACCATCAGAATTGGGTGAGAAATATCATCTTAAGGTAATTGAACTTTCGGCCACACCGCGCGGTGGCGGCGACGTTTTTAGTTTGACTGAAGAAGACGAAAGAAACGAAGTCATACAAAAGCGTATTCGGGCCAAAAAACTGCTGGTCTCGGTCCCTCTCGAAGTCCGTGAGGAAAAAAAATTGCCCGACCGGCTTGCCGAGTTGGCACTGGTTCATAAAGACAGCAATCGGGCGATTCTAGTATTCGCACGTACTGTCGATACGGTCGAAAAAGTGGCCGAGAAACTCCGAAAGGCGGCCGGGAAAGACTTTGTTGAAACACTAACCGGCACGCTTCGAGGCAAAGAACGAGATGAGTTAGTAAACAAGCCTGTTTTTCTACGCTTCTTAACTAAAGCTGAGCGCGAAAATAAAACCGTCTATCTCGTTTGCACGAGTGCCGGTGAAGTTGGCATCAACATTTCGGCTGACCATTTGGCTTGCGATCTATCCACGTTTGAGAGCATGGCTCAACGTTTGGGCCGCGTAAATCGTTTCGGCGACCGCGACGACACCCGCATTGATATCGTTCACCCAAATGAGTTCGACGATAAAGACGATTTTGAATCACGGTTAAAGGCAACGCTGGAATTGCTTACGCGGTTGAAGGGCAATGGCAGTCCTGCCGCTTTCGGAGAATTGAATTTGAAAGACCGCCTCGCCGCGTTTGCCCCCACAGCGACGATTCTGCCCACGTCGGATATTCTTTTCGATGCCTGGGCAATGACCAGCATCAAGGATAAGCTTCCAGGTCGCCCCGTCGTCGAGCCTTACCTGCACGGCATTAGTGACGATCCGCCACAGACCATAATCGCCTGGCGACAAGAAGTTGAACTGCTCACCCCTGAGGTTCTGGAAAGGAACAAGCTTGAACCGGAAGACATTCTCGATTTATACCCGCTAAAGCCGCACGAAGAACTGAGCGGACCGACTTACGGCAAGAACAAGGTATTCGAGCAGTTTGAAAAGATCGCTGCACGAGATGCAAAACGAGAACCCAACTTGCGCCTCTCTGCCTGGGTCATTGAACCGGATGGTTCCATCGCGATCTATCCCCTCGTCAAACTCGCTGAAAAGGATAAGCAAAACAAACCTCTAATTCCCCTGGGCGGCCGCACGGTCTTACTTCCGCCGCATGCAGGTGGATTTAGTGGCGGACTCCTCCAAGGAGATGAACCCTTCTCAGAAGCAATCGAATACGACGTGTCGGACCAGTGGTACACCGATAAGAAAATGTCTATCCGACGTCGATGGCGCGGCAACGCTGACGATGACGACTTCGAAACGGAAACCGAAAAGATGCGGTTGATTAGATCAATCTACATCCCTGCCCCAGGCGATGACGAGGACACGGGAGGTTGGTCTTGGCTCTGGTTCACGCGTCCTAAATCTGCCGATGACGATGGATCCAAGACAAGCCACGACGCCACAACTTTGGATCATCACACAAACGACGTGGAACAGGAAGCAAAGAGGTTGGCTGACTTACTATTGCGGGATAAGCCGGCGCTGCGCGCGGCACTAATTCTGGCCGCGCGGTTCCATGATTTGGGAAAATGTCGCAGCGTTTGGCAGCGAAGCATTGGCAATGACGATTACCCGAAGAAAAAATATGCCAAGTCTGGTCGTTTGCCCTACGGCGGCCAATTGAAGCCGCGAGAAATTACCGGTTACCGTCACGAATTTGGTTCTCTCGTCGATGTATTGGATCAGCAGCAACAGCATCTCGCCGAGTTGCAGAGGCTGACCGAAGATATGCAAGATTTGGTGTTGCATCTAATTGCCGCCCATCACGGCCGTGGGCGGCCTCACTTTCCATCGAATGGCGATTCGGACGAAGCCTTCGATCCAGAGCCGAAGGGGCAAAACTTAGCCACAATCGCAACCGCAGTGCCGCGGCGGTTTGCCCGTTTGCAGCGCAAATACGGACGGTGGGGCCTGGCATATTTGGAGTCGCTGCTCCGCGCCGCTGACTATGCCGCCAGTGCCAAACCAAGCCCGGAGGGATTCGTGACGGAGGATAAGCAATGAGCGAAGCCATTCGCATCAATGTCGATCCGACTAACCCGGGCCAATTTTTCGCCTGCTGCGGTCTGCTGGAACTGGTCGATCGACTGTGGCCACGCGCGGAAGGATGGTTTGAAAAGGGGGAGTTTTGCATTGAGTGCGAGGGAGCATTATGCAAGGTGCTAGATGCTTTCGTAAGTTGCCGTCTGACAAACACGATGACCGAGGCTCAACATGTTCGATTTAAAGAAATCACCGCGATGAAAGTGAAGGAGCGAAAAAGCACACCCGGAGTTGAAGACGAGGAAAAGACGCTGGGAGCAATGCTTCGCGAGGCATCCATTGTTCTGAAGGCTCCCTTCGATATTACACTCGATTGGTTCACTGACGGCTATGCCGGCGGGAGCCGATTCAAAACTTGGGCAGGCCGGCAATCGGTTCTCGATATCGCTACGTCTATGAAACAAGCTTTGGAAGCTGCCGAATGGCGAACCGAAAAATGCTTGACGTTCTTGGCTAAAGAGTGCGGTCTGCCGTTCAACTTTGATTCCGATCTAGGCGGGCAAGGGGATGCCGTCGATGTTGGCTTTAGTTTCGATCCGCTGGCGGCAAGCGCTCTGACGCGGATCGGAACTTCAGCCCGACCCGCGCTAGAACTGCTCGCATTTGTCGGATTGCAACGATTTCGCCCCGCAGAAATTAAAGGGGAGAATCGGTTCCTATATACGACCTGGAATCAACCACTCCCTATACAAGTCGCAATGCCCGCTGCTTGTGGGGTACTGCCGCTTTCGGGCGCGAAGCGATTTGAGTTCCGCTTGCTGTACCGCACTAAGTACCTAAAGAGTTTTTTGCCCGCTATTTCTTTAACTGGAGGTTCCGATGAGTGACCCTGCTCAGTTCGATCCTTGGCTGACGACTGACAACTTTGCCGCGTTGATCATCCGCGAATTCCTCGAACCTGTCGAAGGACCAGATGGAGTGATATTCCCAGCGACATATGCCGCGGCGGAAGACAAGAAAGTGTTTCCTGGTGGTTACAATATTGATCCGCCCGAGGGTGAGAAAAACGTTTGCCTCATCGATAGCGTTGGTTCGCAAGCGAACCGAATCGAGCCGATGTTCGCCAAACCGGACTATGCTCATCTCATTCCGCAAATTTCTGTGCGGGCAGGCGAAAAGTCCGTGAGTATTTTGGACGCTGGTCATCGGGCTGGAGATGCACTTGTCCGTTGCACACCGCTACAGAAGGAATTGCAGGATGCTTTCAAAGCGGTCCTGAAAGGAAACGCAGAACCACTCGCCAAAATCGCGCCAACTTCGCTGGTTTTCGGCGTCTGGGATTCGCGCGATACCCAGGCAAAACTACCCCGTTTGGTGGCGTCTACAATTCGGGCATTCGATGTCAGACGACTCAAGCGTTCAGCGCAATACAATCCTTCGACCGATTACATTGGTGATAAGCTATTGGAAGACACTGCTGACACAAAGCTGAAAGACGCCTACGCAGAACGCGGCTTCGTTCACGTCCCCGCAACTGGTTCGCACGGTGGCGTCATCGTAACCGGCGAAATCCGTCGGGATGCGATTTTGAGCCTCGCCGCATTACGATTGCTCAACGCTGGCAGCGATACGGGAAAAACACACGCTTTACGCCGATACATCTTCGGCCTGTCGCTCGTCGCATTCACAGCCAATGCTTCCACATATCTTCGGCAGGGGTGCAATCTCGTATCGAGCGAAAAGCCCCGTGTATTCAGCTTGGTGCATTCTGACGGCAAACGTGAAGCCCTGAAAATAACGCTGGCAGATGCGTTGAAATATGCCACTGTGGTAGCCGAGACCTTCGGTGTTGGGGAAAGCAAAGAAGTAACATTTGACCCTAAGCTAGCGGTTATGGACATTAGAGGTGAGAGCGATGTTAAAGGAACACGGAAAAAGTCGGCAAAGAAAGCCGAAGCAACTGCAATGCCGCAGGAGGCTAACGGATGACTTCCGTGCTCTGCGTTATGCTGCGCTTCCTCGACCCCATGCCGAGATTCCACGGTCGGGGCGATGACGGTAGCCCCGAATGGCCGCCGTCGCCACTGCGATTGTTCCAGGCGCTGGTGAGCGCTTCGGCTACACGCTGGCGTGAAAACCAATTCCAAGATTTAGCGTGCCCGGCATTGCAATGGCTTGAAGCGATTCAACCTTCGATTGTGACCCCAAAGATTTCGCCTGAGAGTTTTGGTTATCGCATGTATGTTCCTAACAACTCCGGAGACTTGGTGACAGCAGCGTGGGCTCGCGGAGATACGGAAACGAGTATGGTGAAGTTCCGAGTCGAAAAGGACATTCGTCCAGTCCACCTTTGCGGCGGCGATACGGTTTATTATCTATATCCTTTTGCTAATGACCAAGCGAAGTTACAAATGCACTCTGAAATCCTCAAAACTGCCGCTCGAAGCATTACTCACTTAGGCTGGGGAATTGATATGGTGGCTGGCGATGCAAAAGAAATGCAGTCGGAGCAAATCGACGATCTTCCTGGCGAGCGCTGGGTATTAAGCGCGGGTGGTGGGACGGCTTTGCGCGTGCCAATTGAAGGAACTTTGAATGATTTAATCCAGCGGCACGAGCGATTTTTGCATCGGCTTGATGGAGGCGCATTCAATCCGGTGCCCCCACTGCGTGCATTTCGTGTCGTCGGGTATCGTCGCGCGACCGATCCTTTGATACGGCAATTCGCTGCATTTTCGTTGCTGAAGTCTGACGCAAGCGGCTACTGTGCTTTTGACACTGTTCGGCGAGGAATGACCGTCGCGGGAATGATGCGAAGCGCTACCAAAAGAGCTGCCCGATTATCCGGTTGGAATGAGGAGCAAATAGGTTCCTTTGTGTTAGGTCACGCCGAGAAAGTAGGCGCTGATCACATTCCGGTGAGCAACCGACGATTTGCTTATATTCCTCTGCCCACCATCGAGTTTCGCGGCGTTCGAAATGCATCTGTCGTGGGGAGTGTCCGCCGAGCACTTGTAGCCGTACTGCCAGAGGGCGGTCTTGAGAAAATCGATTGGGCGTGTCGCGCCATTTCCGGCACGGAATTAATTGACAAATACGAGAACCCGCAAGCCATTCTGTCGGTAATTCCGCGGACGGAAAAAATGCTTAAGCATTACCTCGGTCCTGCCTCAGTTTGGTCCACAGTAACACCAGTGGTTCTGCCTGGTTATGACGACCCAAGTCACTGCCGTCGCCGGCTCAGAAGTGTCACAAATTCGCAAGAACAGAAACGTTTGTTGGAAAAACTTGATGAACGAATCGAAAGTTTGTTGCGCAAGGCCCTTCATCAAGCCGGATTTTCGCGACAACTGGCCGCGCAAGCGGAATTGCAATGGCGGCAAGGTGGTTTCCGGCCTGGGGTAGATCTGGCAACACGCTATGGAGTTCCCGATCATCTAAAGCGTTTTTCACGATGGCATGTGAAAATTGTCTGGCGAAACGTCGATGGCCAGATAATTGAAATTCCAGGGCCAATATGTATCGGCGGCGGTCGGTTTTATGGCCTTGGCCTATTTGCCGCTGAGGATCGGTAGTGGGGCTTTTGCCCACCGGAGGATGAGCCGGTTGGATGGTCTTTGGCAACTTGAAATTTCAGCTGAATAAGATCGCGGAAGCATGGCTCCCTGGTTCGACGGTCGGCTCGTTGAGCCCGGGAGCATGGCTTTATTTGTCGGTAGGCAATCTTCCGAGCCGCAGGCATGTTGCTTAGAAATCTGCGAAGATAATTGTTGCAATGGGACATGGTTCAACTACACTAGGGGGGTGTCAACGCGCCAATTCAATGGATGGTCATCCGGAACTTTTTTGGCACGGAAGGTTGATCTCGTGGACATTAGATTTGGTGCCAATCGTGCGCAATACTTATCTAGTTTGCTACGACATTTGCGATGACAAACGCCTGCGCAAGGTTTACAAGGCCATGCGCGATTTTGGCGATCACCTGCAGTACTCGGTTTTCGAATGCCAATTCACGGCCATTGATTTGGCCAAGTGTCGCCACGTGCTTTCAGAGATTATCAAGCACAATGAAGACCAGGTATTGTTCGTGGATCTTGGACCGACGGAAGGGCGCGGGGAACGGGTAATTTCGGCGCTGGGCCAACCGTATTCGCCGATTGGCGCGGCATGTATTGTGGTTTGAAAGCGAACCGATCCAGAAATAGACACAAATTGTAGGGTTAATCCTGCATGGACGCCGACCTCTGTTTAGCAAGGCGCCCTCATGATCAACACGAATGCCACGCCAGATTATCTGCCGGCACGGATGCTTAATGAGTTCGTTTACTGCCCGCGGTTGTTCTATTATGAGTGGGTGGAGGGAGTGTTTGCCCACAATCGTGAAACGGTGGAGGGATCGCTGGGGCACTCGAAAATCGATGGGCAACAGGATGAACTGGCGCCGGCCGATGAGCTTGATCCAGCTGAACGCATTCACTCTCGTTCGGTCACTCTCTCTAGCGACACACACGGATTGATCGCCAAGCTTGACCTAATCGAAGCCGAAGGTGGGACTGTCACGCCGATTGACTACAAGCGCGGCTCTCCACGGCTCAATGCCGATACGGACCTGCCGGAAGTGTGGGACGCCGACCGAGTGCAACTGGCGGCGCAAGCTTTGGTGCTGCGCGACAACGGTTATGATTGCCATGAGGCCATCGTGTACTACGTTGCCACGAAGCAACGAGTGCGCGTGCCGATTGACGATGCCCTGGTCGCTCAGACACTACGATCGCTATCTTATGCCCGGGCGGCTGCTGCTTCCGATCGCATTCCATTGCCGCTGGTCGATAGTCCCAAATGCCCACGATGTTCCTTAGTCGGCATATGCTTGCCCGATGAAACGTGGGCATGTCATGGTGCTGCCACCGAAAACAATCACTCTCCGCAGCAAATGCTATTCGATGCTGGCTCATCGAACTCAATTTTCGCCAATCGCAGCGACGTGGAGCCGCGCCGCATGGTTGCCGCTCGTGACGAATTACGGCCGCTTTATCTAAATAGCCAAGGACTTCATGTTGGCAAATCTGGCAATGTGCTCAAGGTGAAAGAGAAAGACAAAGTGGTGCAGGAAGTTCGCATTGGTGAAACATGCCAAATCAATCTGTTTGGGAACATTCAACTTTCAACACAAGCGCTGCAGGCGTTGTGCGAAAATGAAGTGCCGATTGCCTACTTCTCAATGGGCGGCTGGTTCTATGGAATTACCCAAGGGCTGGGCGTTAAAAATGTTTACCTGCGGCGCGACCAATTCCGATTGGCCGATGAGCCGTCGTTTTGTCTGCGATTGGCTCGGACACTCGTCTCAGGAAAGATTCGCAACCAACGGACGATGTTACAGCGCAATCATGTGGAGCCACCTTCCGGGCCAATTGCATTTCTCAAGTGCATGCAAGAAGATGCCGAACATGCCAAGTCGCTGGAGGAATTATTGGGTATCGAGGGCAGCGCGGCTCGTGCGTACTTCGAGAACTTTTCCGGAATGATCAAAGTGGATGAGGCCGAGGGATCATCCAGCCGAGCAAAAACCGAATTCAGCTTCGACTTTTTGCACCGCAATCGTCGTCCGCCTCGCGATCCTGTGAACGCCTTGCTCTCGCTCGCTTATAGCGTGCTTGCCAAGGATCTGACCATTGTTTGCCAGGGTGTAGGCTTTGATGCGTACCTGGGGTTTTACCATCAGCCGCGGTTTGGTCGCGCCGCGCTTCCACTGGACTTGATGGAGCCGTTTCGGCCATTGATTGCCGATTCCGCAGTGTTGTCGGCCATTAACACGCGGATGGTAACGCCGGGCGACTTTATTCGCACCGGGCAAGCGGTGGCACTGACACCTGCGGGGCGCAAATCATTTTTTCGCGCGTATGAGCAACGTATGGACACCCTGGTCACCCATCCGTTGTTTGGTTATCGTGTGAATTATCGGCGTTTACTAGAAATACAGACTCGTTTGCTGGCTCGACACTTGACCGGTGAGATTAGCTCATACCCGGTATTTGTGACTCGTTGATTGGCCACTGCGCTATTTTTTAGTTCGAATTGGATAGCGAGCGGCGAGGTGTGTTCGAAACGCCGGGACTCGCTCGTGGAACACAAGTTGTGTACATAGAGTGGTTTCGGCAAGCAGAAGGTAGGATATGGCTTCTGATCAGCTATCAGTTGTGCTGACCGCTCGTGGAATCGTCTCTGGCTCTTTGGCAATTCAGAACTTACACCCGCGGGCTTTCCGCGGCTGATCAGCCGCGGCCACATTGAAGCCCAGCGATCTTGTTTTCCCGGGAA
>Ga0335083_10010636_pt1 | contig 11099 bp, 5 predicted proteins | sample Lox_Sample_42_FD_206716 | JGI IMG/M metagenome (GOLD analysis project Ga0335083, IMG submission 206716) | Soil microbial communities from Loxahatchee National Wildlife Refuge, Florida, United States - Lox_Sample_4.2 | ecosystem: Environmental > Terrestrial > Soil > Wetlands | place: USA: Florida... | reverse complement strand
GTCGGGGATGCAGCCGTGCCCAGTGGTACGGCGCCGGTCACCGGCAGTCGTCGTAGTGGCGTAACACAACGTTCGCCACGGGCCAAAAAAGGCCCGACAACTCGACGAACCCGCCTGGTGACGGCTCCCCGAAGCGGCCGCCACTGGCTGCTTGCCGTAACTGGGCTTTCCCCGACCTATCGGCCATCCGCCCCCAGCGTTTGGCGACTGCTAGTTCGGCTTTCCCGGAGAGAACCAATCATGAACGCCACCGCATATGAATCGAATACGACTGAAGAGCTTGTGGACCTGGTAACGGCCGCCCAGGATGGCGATCGCGCCGCCTTTGGCCAGCTTTGCGTCCGGTTCGAGCGCATGGTCTACGGCATCGCACTGGTCCGCTTGGGCAATCATGCCGAAGCGCAGGAGCTGTGCCAGGAGGTGTTCATCCACGCGCTGGAAAAAATCAATCAGCTCCGCGAGCCGGAATGCTTTGGCGGCTGGTTGCGGTCGATGGCCGGACGCATGGCCATCAACCGCGCCGTGCGCCGGCAGCCGCTGGTGACCGCCGAAGCCGAAACGCTGGAAGGTTCCGCCGTGGAGCGGCACACTCCGCTGGATCGGGCTTTGGCCGGCGAGCGGCAGCGGCAGGTGCGGGCCGGCTTGAGGCGGCTGAAGAATATGGACCGCGAAACGCTGGTGGCGTTTTACGTGAAAGGCCATTCGCTGGTCGAAATGAGCGATCGTTTCGACTCGCCGGTCGGCACCATCAAGCGCCGGCTGCACGTGGCCCGTAAGCGGCTAGCGAAGGAATTATCGGCGATGGCGCCATGAACGTGACAAGCGTGTTTTGACCAAGTGACTTCCCCCATGTGCCCCGGTGGATGGTGCTTTCTAGTGCCGTCCGCGCGGGGCCTCTTTTTTGGGTGGTGGGACAATTTGAAATTCCGACAGCCGCTTTTCCCGACTGACACAGTCGGGCTATGTTCAAATTGGCCCACTACCCTTTTTTGTGCGGAGGTCATTTTTTGCGCTGCGGTCATTGTAATTTCATTTTCAACCCGGCAATCGCCATCGCGACCCAACCGGCGATGAATGCTGCGCCGCCGCTGGGGACTAAAAACCACGGCAGTTTGATTTCTGCGAGCACGGGAATATACAGGCATCCGGAAAATAGCAGAGTGCCGGCCACAAAACACACTCCGGCGATATTCAGACAAACCGTTGGCGACCGCAACGCTAGCAAACCGACCAAAACGAGCGCCAACGCATGATACATCTGGTAGCGCAAGCCGACGTCGACATTGTGCAGCTGCTTTTGCAAGTCATCGCCAGTAAGCCCCCGGGCCACTAGTGCCTTTTCCAAGCCATGGGCATGATACGCCCCCAGGCCGACGCCAATCGCCGCGGAAACGGCCCCAAGGATAATCCAGATTCGTGGCGACATGGTTGTGCGATCCCGTGTGTGCGCCCATCCGCTTGCGGCTTAGCGGGCAGCAATGACCGCAATCATAGCTGGCAAAGAACGAATGACCAAGCACCAATGACCAATGCTGATTGTGCGCCGTGATTGGCAAATAAAAAAACCGCCGGCGATCGCACATGAGTCACGACCACCGGCGGCTCGGGGGGAATTTTGAAAAGTCGGGCAAACGCCTGACGAAATGTGCTTTTCCGGCAACGGAAAGCTCTTACGGCGATGGCGGCCCGATCAAGTTATTTTCTTCTTCTTCTTGGATAATAATGCGCGGCGTGACCATCATCATCAGGCTGGTGGTGGTCCGTCCGATGCCGGTATTGCGGAACAACCGGTTGATATAGGGGAGTTTACTGAGCACCGGAACGCCTTCCTCAATGCGTCCTTCGCTCAAGCGCTTAATGCCACCTAACAATACGGTGCCCCCGTCAGGCACACTGACTGTGGTGGTTACGGTCACGAAGGAAAACTGGGGCAATTGCACCGTCGTGGCCACATTCGACGAATCGTTTTCATTGCTCGTGGAACTGCTTTGATCGGTGCTGTTTTGCGATTCCGATGATTTTTGAGTGGACGAAGTCGAGCCTGTAAACGTGAACGTGTTGACCGCACCGATGTTGCTGAAAAAAGGCACGACGGTCAAGCGAACAAACCGCCGATCGTTGGAGACCACCGCCTGCACGGTGAGCGAAGTACCTTCCGAAAGGACCACAATCACCGGCTGTTGGGCGGCGGCAAAATCGCCCACCACCGGAATCACGCTGGTGACAAACGGTACTTGCGTGGTGTCGCTCACGGTAGCCTGCTGCCCGTTGAACAATGTCACCTTGGGCGCTTGCAGGACGTTGCTGCGAGTGTCTCCCTCGGCGGCCTGCACCACAAAAAACGCCTGAATGTCGCTCAAGATGGCAAACCCAAACGTCGCCGCCGAGCCGGCATCGAACCCGCCAAAGGTCGGTATTGCCGATCCAAACCCTCCCTGCCGGAATTGAATGTCTTGTAACGGCGTCACTGCCCCCGACGAATCCAAGCCAACCACGGCGCTAGGGCTTACTGGTCCAAACGAGGGGGGCGCAGTCACCGGAGGCGTCAGTAGCGCCGAGGGCGGCGGATTGGGCACCGTGGTGCTGGTGGGGATATTGAATTGGAAGTTGACGCCGATCCGTTCGAAGAAATCGTCTTCTAGCGTGATAAAGCGGACTTCGATGGTTACTTGTAAATCTTCCAGCTTGCGCAGTTGCGTCAACAAGTCGGCAATTTGTTCGTGAACTTCCTGCGTTTGGCTCACGACCAGGCTCAGGTTGGTGTCGTAACCTTGAATCGTGCCCGGTCCGCCCATTTCCGACCAACTTTGAGGAGAAATGGTGGAAGTGATCAGGTCGATCAGGGTATCGAAGTCGGCCTGAGCGCCTCCCTTCATGCCGCCCGGACCAAACGGAATGTTTTGCGGCGACCCGGACTGCGATTGACCACTGCCGCTCAGCGGAATGGGAATGCCGCGGGTGCCCATTTGCTGCGTCAGCAGCGTGGGACTAATGACCGAATTATTGGCCGGTTCGTTGACCGCCAAGGCCGGCGCCGGGGTTCCAAAGCCGCCTCCGGCCGCGCCGCCCCAACCGTTGCGCGCCATGGCTTCGCGGAAAGCACCGTTGATGCCTTCCTGACCGGTCGGTGCAAAATTGGGAATCCGGATGACCAAGTCGCCGACCGGATAAGTTACTGGATAAAGTTGGCCCCGCTTGACGTCAATGCTGGTAATTTTCAGCACTTCGTCCTTGATCACATAGGTCAATTGCAGCGGCTCTAAAATCAACTTCAGCGCGCTTTTGAGCGAGACGTCTTGGCTCAAATCGATGCTGATGGGCGTATCGCTTTGCACGCCTTCCGCTTGGAGGCCTTGGGGATCCAAATACGTCGGCACTTGCGCGATTTTGCCGAGGTATTCGATCACTTCCGATAGGGGCCGCTTGTCGAATTTCAGCGCCACCGGCGTGCTCAGCCGTTGTTCAATTTCCTGTTCCTTGGCGGTGTGGTGCATTTCACCTTCACGCTGTTGGCGGAACTTGCTTTTGCTGAGGGCGTCCCATTTTCTCGCGTCGGGCATTTGATAATCACCCGGGAACGGAATGGCGGACTTGTCGACTTCCTGCATCGTGGCCCAGAAGCCTTCTTCCTGTTGATCCTGCACTTGTTGGTTGGAGGCTACTCGGGAAACCATTTTCGCCATCACCTGCAATTGCACGACGACGGGATTTTCCGGATCGAGCTCCGTGGCGCGCTTGGCCACGACTTGTGCTTCGGGATAGCGCTGTTCGTCCAACAATTTATTGAAATCTTTGACCAGCGCAGCCACTTTTTCTTGGGTTTCCACTTTTTCCTTGCGGGTGCGATCAACGTCTTGCTGCACTTGCCGATTTTTTTCTTCCTGGTCAATTTCCGGCGAATTGGCCGCAATGTACTGTTGCAAATCTTGAATGCTCAAATCCAATCGCCGCAGCATTTGCTCTCTGGCGGCCGCGTCCAGGCCGGCCACTGATGCCACCATATCGCGGGTTCGTTGCAGGAGCTCCAGCGCCTGCTTCGGCTGTTTTTCGCGCATGTCGCGCGCCAGACTTTGTTGCCGGGTGACTTCGGCCGCCACTTGGCGCGAGAGCGTGGCGCTGGTGACGGTCGTTCCGTCCAGCGGCATGGGAGGCATGCTTATCGAAGGACTGGCCGCTGCCGCAGCCAGCATGGTTCCCACAGTCGGCGAGGCCGGCGCGGGGAGCCCAACAGCTTGGGGTGCGCCTCCGCTGGCCCGTACTCCCGTTACCAGGACGTCTCGGGTGTTGCCTTCGGCGCTGATCATGGGATCGACGGGCTGCCCCAAAATTTTCAAATGATCGTACAATTCCTGCCGCGTTTCCGGATCCAATTCAGCCTGGAATGCGTAGGCGCGTCGGAAATCCTGGAGGGCGTCGTCCGTTCGAGATTTAGCCATCGCTTCCGCTCCGGCACGATACCAGCGCAGACCTTCGCCGGTGCCATTCTCAGGCGTAGGTTCCGTATTGCCCATCGGCGATGGCGAAGAAGTCGACGCCGACCGCGCGGCCGCGGCAACCACTGGGCTGGCCGATAGCGAGTGGTCCGACCCGCTTCTCGAATTGCTGGCCGGCATGTTGTAAGTGGAATCTTGGTCGGGGTTGTACAACGCTTGGGCATTGGGATATCGGCTGTCGTTTGCCGCCACCGGACCGCCCGCTTGAACCGGCTCGTAAGCACTCGCGGGGGTCACTCCGCCATCAGCAATGCGTGCGTTGCCATCGACCGGTGAAATTCCAGCCGCAGGACCCCCATTGCGCTTGGCACGTTCGATGTCGAGCAGCACCAGCGTGGGGCGATCTTCATTGGCGGCAAACGCCGTGTCGGGGGCTAACAATTCAGCTTGCCGCGCAACGGCCTCTGCCGTGGCCAAATCTCCTTGGGCCATGGCCGCGCGAGCTTGCTTGGCCATCTCCGTAGCGCGCTGCTTGTTGAGGACGTCGGCCGATTCAATTGGCACGGCCGCGAGATCGTTCGGCAAAGCGGCCGGCGCTGCCGCAAATGTTGTCGGACCGGCCGTATCCGGCAAACCGGCCGCACGCCGGGCCGTGGAAATCCGATTTAGCAATTGCTCGGGCTGGGCTTCAAACGTTGTATAATTGATGCCCAACTGCTGTGCTTGGCCGGCCAACCGTTGGGCTTCGTCGAAATCGTGCCAGCGCAGCAAACCCTCGGCTTGTTCCATCAGCACTTCAGCTCGCAGTCGCCGTGTGCTTTCCGCATCGCTGGCGGTAACATTGGCGGGCAATTTTTTAAGTTTGACAATCAGCGATTCAATTTTTGCCGGGCTGTCGTCCAAGGCGCTGTAGCTGATGCCCAATCCTTGGGCCTGATCGATTTTGACTTGCGCGTTGAGGAGGTCATCATGAGCCAGCAGCCGCCTGGCTGCCAGCAACAATTCGTCGCTTTGATTTCGGGCCGCGTTTTGGCTGTGTGTGACTGCATCCTCGGAGCGCGGCCGAGCTTGCATCGGAGGCGGCACGAAACCGGCACTCGCAGCGTTTGCAGGCAACATCTGGTCACTGTCGGTCTTGGCCGACCCCAGATTTGCGCTGCCCGCCTTAGCCGGCGCCATATCGGCACCACTCGACTTTGCAGGACCGTCGCTTTCCCACGGATTGGCTTCGTTGGCATCGGGCATGGCAGCCAGGGCATTCGGCGGAACCATGCCCCCGGCCATCGGGGCCGATTTGCTGCTGGTATCGGCCGGTGCTGCCGCGAATTCTGCAGTATCGGCTGGCATGCGCAAACCACTGGCCGATTGGGTCTGGCCAACGGGCGGCAGGACAATCGGCGGAGTTGCTTGTTGCAAATCGGCCAAGCTGCGGCCAGCGGGCGTCGAATGATTTTGCGACACGGCCAGCGGCAAAGGCTGCATCCGCGAGGCAACATCAGAGGGCCGCGTCGCGCCCATGGATTTGCCGTCGCTGGAGATTGCATTGGATCCATTTGAGTTGGCATTCGCTCCGCTGGTAATTGCATTGAGTCCGCTGGTATTTTTACCGTTAGCGCCGGCGGAATTGGCCGCAGCGGCTTTCATGCCGTCGGCATTGGAATTGGCTGGTGATTGATGAGCGAGGAATGGATCCTGGGACGCGGCTGGGGTTTTTCCACCCGGCGTTGGCCCATTCCGATTGGCGCCGGCCTTTTCCGCCAACAACTTGTCGAGATCGGCGCGCGCTCGCTTGGGCGTATCGCCGATATGAAACAGCGGATACTTCGGCTGCAAAGCTTCCGCGCTGGAAATTTTCGCATCCGCAACTTCGTATTTCCCCAGAGACATGGCGGCTCGGGCCTCGCGCAGCAAGGCATCTGCCTGCGCAACGGTGGAGTGACCATCGTCACCCAGACTGGCCGCACCAAGTAACAATGGCAACGCCGACTGGACGCCTGCCCAACCGCATGCCGGCGACCAGCAAACCGCCAAAGTCAAAACGAAAATTAGTTTGGACGTGGTTTTGAACACACGATCCTCCATGATCGATTCCCCTCGATAGCCCGAACAGGCACCCACTACGAAAAGTCTTTATGGCGACGCTGCAGGCAGGGAATGCTCCGGAAACGAACGTTGTGATCACAGCACCGGAAATGTACATCCGGCATCACATGCTTATCGTTCCACGCCGGCGCAAATGCGCTGGGCAAGGCATCCCGCGGCCAATGGCGTTGCCACCTAACCGGGAAAACCGCAGACGAGGGCGGGATAAATACCGGCCAAGAAACAGCCGGTCAAGACCAACTCAGACCCAGCTGATCGAAAAATCGCTCCAGCATGCTAGCAAATGCATGATCGCGAGGTTGGATTTAGTTTCTTTCTCGACTGGGTGCGCCCGGTCCTGGCGGACCTTTGCCGGTTCCCGGCCCGATAGCTCCCGGCCGCCCATACGGCAATGCGGGACCTCGGCCGTGCTCACCGGGCCGAGGTGTGACCGGCGTTTCTGCCCCTGTTGATTGCGTCATTTCTGCCGGCGGCTTGGATCGCTCCAGGTAGTCGTCCAACGCCAACTTATCGGCGGCATGGCCAGCATCGAAAACACGGCCGGAGGCATCCATAAACAATAATTCCGTGGCTTCTTTCGATTTGCCGTCCCCCAGCGGCTTGTCGTTGCGCGCATCCAGCAACATGCTTTGATTGGTGTCGATCGATATTTTCTCGACCTTACGAACTGATTCCGCCGACATATCCAAAACTTTGTCGAGGTCCTCATCGTGTACGTACACCAGCCCGCCCAAGGGAATCTCACGGTCCTTGACCACTTCCACCCAAGTGTCGGAGTTGGCCGGCGTAGCGCCGGTTTGTGATTCAGCCACCGGTGTTTTGGCAAATCCCAAAAGGTTTACGTGGGCTTTTAATTCCGATAGCCGATTGCCCGTCTCGCTTAAGAAGTCGGCCAGAATATGATATTCCGACGGAACGGTAATCGCCGGAGTTTCAGTCCAGGAGGACCAATTCGTGAATTTCTTTTTCGCGGTGCCCGCTTGAATCACCTTGGGATCCAAACAATCATCCCGTAATCCGTAATTTGGATTGTAAAGCAACAGCTGAATGCGATAGCGATAGGTTTTTCCTGGCTCGGCCGTTAAATCGACAAAACGAAACAATTTGTAAGGATCCACGGACAAATCGGTTTGCGACTGCGCGCCCATGGCCATTCCCGGCACTTCGTGCGGTCCAAAGCCACCCGACATGCCTGGGCCCTGCGGTCCCCGCATTGGCATGACCGGGCCGTGTTCCGAACCAGGGCCGAAGCGCCCGTTCATCTGCGCTGTTCGGTCGGGAGTGACGGAATCCAAATTTCCATTTTGATTTGTGTCGGGCTGATTTTCCGGGGCCGTGGTTTGAGCAACATTCAATTTCACTTTGGGATGGGCGGCTTCAAATCCCCAATTTTTCAAAAACAGCGGCGGTAGCGGCCAAGTCACGTAAAAATATTGATTTCCAAATGGCACCGGCGCAAAGACGTCATCGGGGTGGACGATTTCCGGGGCCTGCGTAAACCACTTGGCCAAGTCCTTGAGAGCCTCCGAATTTACAAAGTTTTCTTTGGACAATATCGGCGTCCAGTTTCGTTTGGCATCGCCGGCGTCTTTGACTTCGCTGCGCTCAACCAAAAAGCAAAAATAGTTAGGCACATCGGTTTGAGCAACGAGGGGCTGATGATTGGGATCTGAATCTGGCGCCGCTGGTACAGCAGCTTCAAATCGACGGCGAAACTCTTCCGCTTCCTTATCCACCGGCACGGCGCCAGTGATGATGACATAAGACTTTACTTCGGCATCCGCCCCAGGAGCACGAACGCCCGGCAGATTCTCGTCTTGACCAAGTCTCGATGGTCCTGCGGCGGAAACGCCCGGGCCGAAACCGGAACCTTCGCCGGGCAAACCCGGACCATGTCCGCCCGGACCCAATGCCCCTTCGCCGGGCAAACCCGGACCACGCGCGCCCGGCCCCAATGCCCCCTCGCCAGGCAAACCAGGCCCACGCGCGCTGCCCCCCGGAAGACCAGGCTGAGCCGGTCCGCCCGGCAGCCGTTGACCAGCAGACGCTCCCGGAATTTGTCCCGCTCCTGATGCATTGGGTTTGTAAGGAACAATGCCGCTACCAGCGGCGACTTGTAAATCTTCTATCGCATAGATCTCTGGATCCGCGCGTTTAATCAATTCAGGAAACAACGGTGGGCTCCACTCGCGAGTTAGCCGGACTCGCTGGCCAGGAATGGGGCGTATTTCGTCGGCAACCTGGTCGGCAAAGTGCGTCGGCTCCAAACCCATTTCACCTCGATGTGCACTCCAGGTGGGAGATTGAATGTTTGACACCACTTGGCTGCTTTCGCGCTTGATCGCCTCGGGCGATTTGCTGTCGTCCAGGGGCTTGGCGGTAATCGTGGAATAGAGAAACAGCAGAAAAATAATCACCGTCGCTGCAAACACAATTTTTTCACCGTTGGTGATGAAAAACCGTTTGATTCCGTCGGGATTGAAATTGATTTTTGCTTTCATTGTCAAATCTCGTTTTCCCCGTGAATCGGTTGGGGATCGTCCGACAACCATCTCGTTTTAGCCGTCTTTATATTTATGGGTTATGAGGAGTTTCGGCCGCCGCAGGAGTTCCCGCAGGCGCCACAGGTTCAGCCCCCGCCGGGGGCGTAGCGTTAGTCCCCGCTGGCGTGGCAGCGGCCGGTGGTGCATCAGTCGCGGGCGGCGTACCAGTGCCTGGCGCAGCTCCCGGAGCCGGGGTAGCCGTTGCTGGACCTCCTGCATCTGGAGCGCTAGATGCCGGAGCGGTCGGAACAGTCACGGTGGGAGCTACCACCGTGGGAGCTGTCGCGCCTGCATTCTCCGTGGTCGCGGCAACCGGAAGTTTTTGCGGATCGGGCGGTTTAAGCAAGTACACCACCCCATGAATTTCGACGGTGACCGATTGCTCTTGTTGTTGCTGTTGCGGCGCGGCTGGGGAAAAGACCGAACGCTCACCGGCCAGGCCGCCACCGGGTAATCCTGGCCCCGCAGCATGGTAAAAACCGCCGCCCCCGCCGCTATTACTGGTGTGCTCTGGGTTGATTCGAACTTCCTGCACTTCCATGGGCAACACGGAATTTCGGAACGCAACCAACAACCGATCCACGTACCGGGCATCCATTTTGAGCAACAGCCGGAACGGCATCAGTCGATATTCGTTGCTGTCGGCATCCACATCATCCTTCATCAGCGGCGTGCCGTCGGCCTTCACGTAGCGATAGTTCTTCAATAGATCATCGGGGTTGGCTGTGGCATCGGCGCTGGCAACACCCCCGAAGCTTATGTGTCCGGATTCCCTTTTCCCACGTAATTTTGGGTCTGGCCGGGCGTGGCTGGCATCGCCGGGAGCCGTGGGCCCTGCAACAGGGCCGGCTGCTGCCGCGCTATTTCCCAAAGGCATAACGCGGTTTAGGCCGGTGCCCCCCGGTGAATCTTCCACCGCGTTGTAGGCGATGTCCATGGCGTTGATTTCTGTGATATGGGCATCGGGTTTTCCTGCGGTGCCTTCGTTGACGGCTTTGATCACGTTGCACAGCGCTCGATACACCCATAATTCCTCTTGGGCGTATTTTACCAACAGCGTGGAAGGCCGTTCCGTCCAATCAAATGAAGCCAGAATATCTTGTTGCGAAGCGCTCGACCAATCGACGTGGTAGGTGGGTGCCAAGCCTGTTGCCCCGCCTGCGAAATTGATGGCTTGATTTGAAAAATCATCGAGCGACGGCGCGTCCACAATTCCCGCCAACTCCGATACTTGCTGTTTCACCCGCCCTTGATAGTACTCGCGCAAATTGCGCGACAACTCTGCGTTTGGATCATCCAAATGCGCGACGGCCGCGAGAAAGTCGGCGCTCAAGTCCTCCTTGGGCCACACAAACACCTTTTCTTTTTGTTCCTTGTATAAAGCGGCCCAGGCGTCTTTTACGTCTTGGGCCATGGAGGCGGTCTCTTTTTTTATTCCATCCGTCCAATCATCGTGCGGCTGGTCAGCGGAAACTCCCCGCAAACTGGAAAACACCCCGTTGATCTGCTGGCTGTCCTGTTGAAATTGCGCGGATAGTTTTCCGCTGGCCAAATACCAAGCCATTAAGCCCGCCACCGCGGAAAATGCGCACAGAATCCAAAAGTGATACTTGCGCGCGATTTCGAGATATAGTTTTACTTTGTCCATGGCAACGATTGCTTTGATGCGTTCAAATGATGGGGGACATCCTTTGCGTAGTGTTCTCTCTTACCCGCCGGGTGCGGCCGCCACTTTGGGTTGCTCTTGATCAGGAGTTTTTTGTTTTTCAGCATTCAGGCGATTTTTTTGACGCTGCGAATACGGCGTCGGTTTCCAAATAAACTCGATCACAAACGGATATTCGCCGACCGTCTGCGAGTTGTTTCGAGCCGGGGCTGCGGCTGCCGCGCCGGGATTCACTCCCGGCATGGCCGGACCCGCCCCCATGGGTCCATTGCCTGCGACGTTGGGATCCGTGACAGTCACGGTGTCGAAATTCGTCTGGGTGTTGACCATCACCGGCATGTCGATTCCCAAATC
>Ga0335083_10010635_pt1 | contig 11099 bp, 6 predicted proteins | sample Lox_Sample_42_FD_206716 | JGI IMG/M metagenome (GOLD analysis project Ga0335083, IMG submission 206716) | Soil microbial communities from Loxahatchee National Wildlife Refuge, Florida, United States - Lox_Sample_4.2 | ecosystem: Environmental > Terrestrial > Soil > Wetlands | place: USA: Florida... | reverse complement strand
ACCCGGCCGCCGAGGAGCAGCAGTCCGCCAAAGGTCAGGGTGTAGGCCGTCTGCACCCACTGCCGGTCGCTGTTGCTGATATGCAGCGATTCCTGCGCGTGGGGGAGGGCGATCGTGACGATGGATGCGTCGAGAACGATCATCAGCTGCGCGGTGCCGATGACACCGAGGGCGAGCCAGCGGTGGTCGATGCTGCGGGCTCGGCCGGCGATCGAGCTGCCGGTGTCGGTCAGGGTCATAGGGTTACTCCGAGTTCGCGGTTGTAGTGAGGCCGTGCCGGTGGTCGGGATGAGTGGAGCGTGTGCCGGTGTGAGCTCATGGGGTGACGCCGGGTCGTCCCAGCAGTGGTAGTGCGATGTCGTCGGCGACGTGGCTGATGAACTGCTCGTCGAAAGGCTCGCCGGCGATCAGCAGGCGGTGGTACATCACGGCGGGCACCACCTCGACAAAGGCGGTGACCCCGCGGGTCGAGTCGAGCTCGCCGCGCGCGATCGCCCGGTCGACCAAGGTCTGACACGAGCGCCGCTTGTCCTCGGTGCCCTCTCGCATCGCCGCGGCGAGCTCGGGGTCGCGGGCCTGCGCGGTCATGACGCCGCACATGAGCCGGCCCTCGTCGGTGCTGAGCTTGTCGGCCAGCTGGCGAAGTCCGGTGATCAGATCGCCACGCAGCGATCCGGTGTCCGGGAACAAGCAGGCCTCCTCCGCGCCCGCCTGCGCAGTCGGCTTGATCCTGGACATCGCGTCGACGACGAGTGCCGCCTTGTTCGGCCAGCGCCGGTAGACGGTCGCCTTGCTTGCCTGAGCTTTCGCGGCGACGGCGTCGATCGTCAGTCGGTCGTAGCCGACGTCTTGGAGAACCGCCAGGGTGGCATCGAGGATTGCGGCTTCGCGGGCGTCGTCGCGTGGCCGGCCGACGTTCTTGCTCGCCACAACGTTCATGCTGGCTGCTCCTCGGATCCCGTGAACTCACGAAACGGTACGGGTTCGTTTCGTAGAAGATAGCGAGGAGAGTTCAGAAACGCAACGGTTCCGTATCTGTGACTTGGGTCACCCACACGACGCCGGGCCCGGTGCGGTTGTCCGGCTGCGTCAGATCCGGATCCCGCGCCGGGCCCGGCGTGGTGGGGTGGGGAAGCTGGTTCGGGGGCCGCGAGGCCACAACTGCTGGGTCTAGACCGCGGCGATCGAGCGGCGGAACGGGTCGCGGACCGGGGGAGTCGGCAGTTGCACCCGGTCACCCTCGATCGACAGGCCGGTCAGGCTCAGGACGTTGGTGAGGATCGACAGCGTGGTCTCGCCGTGCTCGATTCCCGGCTGGGTCACCATCGCCCGGTAGATCAGCGCCCAGTGCTTCGCCGGCGTGTCGTAGGTCCAATCGATCGAACCGAGGTGGATCGCGGTGCCCTTGCCGCCCTCGGGGCCGTTGAACGGGCCGCTCCACACCTGGATGCCGGCCGGGCCGGCGCTGAAGCAGCCACCGTTACCGACGTCCTCGCGAGCCGCTGCGTCGAGCAGTGCGCGGGCCTGTAGTTCCGGCAGCACGAGTGCGGGCCGTACCTGGCTGGTCAGCGCAGGAACCGCCACCGCCTCTGTCTTCAGACGCAGTCCATCAGCGGACGTCTTCAGAAGGGTCAGGGACACCTCAAACCTCCCAACGGTTCTGGGACGTGCTACCCCATTCGCAGTAGCCCTGTCCGGTCAGTTAGAGCATCGGACAGTGCGGGTGCAGGAATCATTCGCCCGAACGGGTGGTTCATCAGCCGACCGCACGGAGCCAGAACCGTACGCCGAGCTCACCGATCTCGTGCGGGGCCAGCGGCGCGGCCGGCTCGCCGCGGGTCACGCTGACCGCGAGCACCTCCTCACCGAGCAGCCGGGAGGCATTCTCGAGCGCGGTGGCGACTTCACCATCGGCGTCCCACCACAGCTCGATGCGGTCGGTCACCTCGAAGCCGGCCGCCTTACGTGCCTCCTGGATCAGCCGGACGACTTCGCGAACGGTGCCGGCCGCGCGTAGCTCGTCGGTGATCTCCAGATCGAGGGCGACCGTCTCGGAACCGGCGGCGGATACCGCCCATCCGGATCGCGGGGACTCGTTGAGAACGACGTCGTCAGCACCTAGTTCGATTGTGTCGGCTGCCACTTCGACCGATGCCCGCCCGTCCTGGCGCAGCGCGGCGGCGAGGATGTCCGGGTCGGCCGCGGTGATTGCCGCGGCGACCGCGGGAGTGCGGTCGCCGAACCGCTTGCCGAGGGAGCGGAAGTTCGGCTTGACCGAGGTGTCGACCAGGTCGCCGGCAGAGGTAAGGGTGTCGAGGACCCGCACATTGAGCTCGTCGGCGATGTGCCGGCGCAGGTCGGGGGTGAGCTCCTCCCAGCCGGCCGCGGACACCAGGGCCCGTGACAGCGGTTGTCGGGTTCGGACCCCGGACTCCGCCCGGGCCGCGCGACCCAGCTCGACGAGCCGCCGAACGAGCGCCATCTGCTCGCCGAGAGCCTCGGAAACGGTGGAAGGGTCGGCTTCCGGCCAGGAGGCGAGATGCACGCTGTCCGGCACGGCCTCGGCTGCGCCGGAATCCCGAGCGGGATCCCATACCAGCCGTTCGTGAACGTCCTCGGTGATGAACGGCATGAACGGCGCCAAGAGCCGGGTGCAGACCTCGAGGCACTCATGAAGCGTCGCGAGCGCGGCCGGGTCTCCGCTCCAAAACCGCCGGCGGGAGCGGCGTACGTACCAGTTGGACAGGTCATCGACGAACTCGGTGAGGCGTTTGCCGGCCCGGGTCGGGTCGAAGTCTTCCAGCGCGTCGGTGACCTCCGCGATCGTCCGGTGCAGTTCCGAGCGAGCCCACCGGTCCAGCACCGGGCGCTCGCTCGCAGGCGGAGCAGCGTCGGCGGGCGACCAGTCGTTGGCTCGGGCGTAGAGGACGAGGAACGAGGCGGTGTTCCAGTAGGTGAGGATCGTCTTGCGGACCACTTCGTCGAGCGAGTGGTGGCCGATCCGCCGCGCCGACCACGGACTTCCGGCGGTCAGCATGAACCAGCGCAGGGCGTCGGCGCCGTGCCGCTCGAAGAGCTCGAAGGGGTCGAGCACGTTGCCGAGATGCTTGCTCATCTTGCGGCCGTCCTCGTCGAGGATGTGACCGAGGCAGAGCACGGTCCGGTACGACGACTGGTCGAAGACCAGCGTCCCGACGGCCATCAGCGTGTAGAACCACCCCCGGGTCTGGTCGATCGCCTCGCAGATGTAGTCCGCGGGGTAGGCGTTGTCGAACTCGTCCTGGTGGTCGAACGGCGCGCCCCATTGCGCGAATGGCATCGATCCGGAGTCGTACCAAGCGTCGATGACCTCGGGAACCCTACGGGCCTCCGTGGTGCACTGCGGGCAGGCGATCGCGATCTCGTCGACGAACGGTCGGTGCGGATCGAGCGTGGACAGATCGCAGCCCGCAAGAGCCGACAGCTCGGCGAGGGATTCGACCGCGGTGAGGTGGTCCTGCGCGCATCGCCAGATCGGCAGCGGCGTCCCCCAGTAGCGGTTTCGCGACAGCGCCCAGTCGATGTTGTTGTCCAGCCAATCGCCGTACCTGCCGGTCTTGATCGTCGCCGGATGCCAGTCCGTCGCGGCGTTCTCCCGGATCAGGGCATCCTTGATCGCCGTCGTTCGGATGTACCACGACGGCAGCGCGTAGTAGATGAGGGGCGTCTCGCACCGCCAGCAGTGCGGGTAGGAGTGCAGGTAGTCGGATTTGGCGAACAGCAGGCCGCGGGCGTCCAGGTCCGCGACGATGTCGGGGTCGGCCGTTTTGAAGAACTTGCCGCCGACCAACGGCAGGTCCGCCGCGAAGTGTCCGTCCGGCTGCACCGGGTTCACTACCGGCAGCCCGTATCGGCGGGCGACCGCGAGGTCGTCGGCGCCGAAGGCCGGCGCTTGATGGACCAAGCCCGTGCCGTCCTCGACCGTCACATAGTCCGCGAGCCCAACGAAGTGTGCCCCAGGGATATCGACGAGGTCGAACGGTCGGGCGTACCGCAGGTGCTCCAACGTCGAGCCGGGCAGTGATTCGACGACCTCGGCGCCCTCTCCGAGCGCCTTTGTGACGAGTGGCTCGGCCACCACTAGCAGCTCCTCGCTCCCGGCCGGGCGGGCCAGGACGTAGGTCACCGCGGGGTTGACCGCCACCGCCGTGTTGCTGACCAGGGTCCACGGGGTCGTCGTCCACACCACCCGCGCGGCGCCGCGATCGGCAAGGGGTCCGCTCGTGATCGGGAACCGGACATAGACCGACGGGTCGGTGACGTCGAGGTAGCCCTGCGCCACCTCGTGGTCGGACAGGCCGGTACCGCACCTCGGGCAGTACGGCGTCACGCGATGGTCCTGGACGAGCAGGCCGGCATTGAAGATCTTCGCGAGCGACCACCACACGCTTTCGACGTACCGGGCGTCCATCGTCCAGTACGCGTTGTCGAAGTCGGTCCAGTAGCCCATCCGCTGCGTCATCCGCTGGAACTCCTCGACGTGCTCGAGGACCGACTCGCGGCATTGCGCGTTGAACTCGGCGATTCCGTAGGCCTCGATGTCCTTTTTGCCGGAAAAACCGAGCCGCTTTTCGATCTCGAGCTCGACCGGCAGCCCGTGACAGTCCCAACCGGCGCGGCGCGGAACGTGAAAACCGCGCATCGTCTTGTAGCGAGGGAAAAGGTCTTTGAAAACCCGGGCCTCGACGTGATGCGTCCCCGGTCGGCCGTTGGCGGTGGGTGGGCCCTCGTAGAACGTCCATTGCGGGCCGGTCGCGGTCTGGGACAGCGAACGGGCGAAGACGTCGCGTTCCCGCCAGCGCGCCAACACCTCGTGCTCCAGGGCAGGCAGATCCACCTGCGCAGGCATCGGGCGGAAGCTGCCGCTCATCGGGTGCAATCCTCTGTCGTCATGACGCCGGCGGCGTCGTGTGGCAGAGGGACGAGACGCGCGCTGGGCGGCGTCCCGCGGTACCACCCTCCTTGGTCTGCCGCGCCCGTGGATCGCAGGGGGGCAAACCCGCTCGAGTGTGCGGCCGGTTCTACCTGCGCCGGGGTGCGGCGCGCTCTTCCGGCGGCTCGGAGGTGATCTTTCGCTGCGTGCTGGACTCCGGGCTCACACCATCCCCGGATCGCTCGTGACCGCGATGCGCAGCTACTTGTCCTCGTCATCGCCTGCTCGCGCGGGTCAGCCTAGCGTTTTCTGCGGGAAAGGCCCCGGAATATCGGCGCGATTATCCGGCATTACACTGTGCGGCCGCGTACGGGGGCGTAAATCCTCCGGCGCGGCAGATTGCTCGGGGTTGACGACGGTCTTATCCTGCGCAGACTCCACGATCGGTGACTGTCGTCCCGATCGCCGAACCGGGAGGCCGACGGTGGCACGCGAGCACGGCACCACCAGGAAGGCGTCCGGCGCGAAGGTGGCGGCCGCGAAGAAGGGGTCGCCGGCGAAATCTGCGCCGGTCGCGCGCCGAATTTCGCCCGGGAAGAAAGCGGCACCGGCGAAGAAGGCGGCTCCGGCGACGAGGGCTGTGCCGGTGAAGAAGGCTCCGTCGGCGAAGAAGGCTCCGTCGGCGAAGAGGGCCGTGCCGGTGAAGAAGGCGGCTCCGGCCAAGCGGGCTCCGGCGAAGAAGGCGGCCGCGGTCAAGCGCGCCGCCTCGGCGAAGAAAGCGTCGCCGAAGAAAGCGTCGGTGAAGAAGGCGGCGCCGGCCAGCAAAGCCGTACCGGCGAAGAAAGCTGCTGCAGTGAAGCGCGCCGTTTCGGCGACCAAGCCGGGGCCGGCGAAGAGAGCACCGGCGAAGAAGGCCGCCGCGGTGAAGCGCGCTGCGGTGAACAGAGCGCCGGTGAAGAAAGCGCCGGTGAAGAAAGCGCCGGTGAAGAAGGCGGCTGCGGTGAAGCGCCCCGCTGCGGCGAAGAAGGCGGCGCCGGTCACGAAGCGTCCCCCCACCCGGGCGGTGACCACCACGGCCTCCGCGACCAAGGCTGCCGCGGTCCCGGCGGCTCGACGAGCCCCGAGTGCGCCCGCGGCGCCACGCGCCGCGAAGCCCGGCGCGACCGTGCTGCCCGGCGAGCGGCCGTGGTCGAAACCCGAGCTGGCCAAGATCAGGGCCGAACTTCAAGCGCAGGCACACGACCTTCGCGGCGAGATCGCCGAGGCGGAGGAGTCCTGGGCGGCGCTTCAGCGCGACAGCGGTGAGGGCGCGGGCGACGACCAGGCCGACGCGGGCACGAAAACCTTCGAACGCGAGCACGAGATGTCGCTCGCTGCCAACAGCCGCGACCTGCTGACTCAGGTCGAGCGCGCCCTGCAACGCCTCGACGACCGCACGTACGGAATCTGCGAGAGCTGCGGCAACCCGATCGGCAAGGCGCGGCTCCAGGCCTTCCCTCGTGCCACCCTGTGCGTGTCATGCAAACAGCGCGAGGAGCGGCGGTAACCACCGCCCCACCGCCTTGCCCGGCGTACCCGCGACGTACCCGTTGGCTGGTGGGCACCGCGGTGCTCGTGCTCCTCGCGGACGTGGTCAGCAAGCACGTCGTCGTCGCGAACCTGACCGACCACGCCCCGGTCAGGGTCATCCCGCACGTGCTCACCCTCACCCTGACCCGCAACCCCGGGGCCGCGTTCGGCGTCGGTGCAGGATCGACGGTTCTGTTCACCGCCGTCGCGGCCGCGGTGGTGGTCGTGATCGTTCGCACCGCTCGCTCGTTGGGCTCACGTGGCTGGGCGATTGCGCTCGGGTTGCTGCTCGGGGGCGCGCTAGGCAATCTCGCGGACCGACTCTTCCGCGCCCCCGCTCCGCTGCGCGGGCGGGTGGTGGACTGGCTCGAGCTTCCGCACTGGCCGGTCTTCAACCTGGCCGACGCGGCGATCGTCAGTGGGGGGGTGCTCGCGGTTCTGCTCGTCCTCTCCGGGATCGAGCTCGACGGCTCGCGGCGCCCATGACCGCCCGGCGGGTGCCGGTGCCGGACGGCCTCGACGGGGTCAGGACGGACGTCGGCCTGTCCCGGCTGTTCGGTTTGTCGAGAACCGCCGCAGCCGAACTGGTGGAAAGTGGTGCGGTCGAGGTCGACGGGCGCTGTCCGGCCAAGGCCGATCGGCTCGTCGCGGGATCCTGGCTCGACGTTGTCTTGCCCGACGCTCCGGTGTCCTCTGGGGAGTCGGCCCCGGTGCCCGGTCTTCGTGTCGTCTACGACGACGAGGACATCGTGGTGGTCGACAAGCCGGTGGGGGTGGCGGCGCATCCCAGCCCGGGCTGGTCGGGACCGACCGTGACCGCGGGGCTCGCCGCCGCCGGCTACCGGTTGGCGACCTCGGGGGCAGCCGAGCGTCAGGGAGTGGTTCATCGCCTCGACGTGGGCACCACCGGCTTGATGGTGCTGGCCAAGTCCGAGCCGGCGTACTCGGCGCTGAAAGCGGCCTTCCGTGACCGGGCCGTCGACAAGCGGTACACCGCGCTCGTGCAAGGCCATCCGGACCCCAGCCGAGGAACGATCGACGCGCCGATCGGCCGGCACCCCACCCACGACTACAAGTGGGCGGTCGTGGCGGGGGGCCGGGACAGCGTCACCCACTACGAGACGGTGGAGGCGTTCCGGGCCGCGAGCTTGCTTGATATCCGGCTCGAAACCGGGCGTACCCATCAGATTCGGGTTCACATGGCCGCGATCAGGCATCCGTGCGTCGGTGATGTGACCTATGGGGCCGATCCGAGCCTGGCCCGCAGGCTCGGGCTCGAACGGCAGTGGCTGCACGCCAGCACGCTCGCGTTTGCCCATCCGCGCGACGGCCGCCCGCTCCGGTTCGACAGCGCCCCGACGTCGGATCTTGCCCGCGCGCTGAGCGTTCTGGCCGACTCGGATTAGGGGTCGATGGCCGCGTCGAGCGGGTCAGCGCGGGGATCAACGCCACGATGAGAGGACTCGCCGACGCGACACGCCCAACCCGTCGGTGGGTCGTGTTAGAACGGCGGAGTACCTCGGCCACTTCCCCCTTCCGGCCGGCACGGCCCGATGAGGAGATCGCCACGTCCAGCACCGCAGGGCCGCTCGCGGCCGCGCCCAACGAGCAGTTCGTGCACCTTCATGTTCACAGCGAGTACTCCATGCTCGACGGTGCCGCCCGGGTGAGCGACCTGTTTGCCGAGGCCGCGCGCATGCAGATGCCGGCGCTCGCCATGACCGACCACGGCAACGTGTTCGGCGCGTACGAGTTCTGGAAGAAGGGCACGGCCGCCGGCGTCAAGCCGATCATCGGGATGGAGGCCTACGTCACTCCCGGCACCAGCCGCTTCGAGCGCACCCGAGTGCGCTGGGGCGCTGGTGGCGAGGACGACGTGTCCGGTGGCGGCGCCTTCACCCACATGACGTTGCTCGCCGAGACGACCGCGGGCATGCACAACTTGTTCCGCCTCGCGAGCCGGTCCAGCCTCGAGGGTTACTTCTACAAACCGCGGGCCGATCGCGAGCTTCTCGCCGAGTACGCCGGCGGCCTGATCGCGACCACCGGGTGCCCGTCCGGTGAGATTCAGACCAAGCTGCGGATGGGAGACATCGCCGGTGCCCGCACCGTGGCCGGTGAGCTTCAGGACATCTTCGGGCGGGAGTCGTTCTACTGCGAGCTGATGGACCACGGGCTCGGCATCGAGCGGCGGGTGCACGCCGAGCTGATTGCCCTTGCCCACGATCTGGCGATCCCGATGATCGCCACCAACGACCTGCACTACACCTACCCCGCGGATGCGCAGGCGCACGAAGTGCTGCTCTGTGTGCAGTCCGGCAAGACGATGGCCGACCCCAACCGATTCAAGTTCGACGCCCAGGACTTCTACCTCAAGACTCCGCAGGAGATGCGCCAGGTCTGGCGGGAGATTCCCGAGGCCTGCGACAACACGCTGCTCGTTGCCTCCCGTTGCGACGTCACCTTCGACGAGGGCGCCGACCTGATGCCGCAGTTTCCCGTGCCCGAGGGGCATACCGAGGCGTCCTGGCTGGAATCGGAGGTCCTCGCCGGGATGCAGGTACGGATGGCGGGCCGGGTGGACTCGCGGTACGCCGAGCGGGCGGCCTTCGAGCTCGGCGTGATCGCTCAAATGGGCTTCCCCGGCTACTTCCTCGTCGTCGCGGACCTGTGCCGCCACGCCCGCGAGTCGGGCATTCGGCTCGGCCCCGGGCGTGGATCGGCGGCCGGCTCGCTCGTCGCCTGGGCGCTCGGCATCACCGAGCTGGACCCGATCGAGCACGGGCTGCTCTTCGAGCGGTTCCTCAACCCCGAGCGGGTGTCGATGCCCGACATCGACCTCGACTTCGACGAGCGCAGGCGCGGCGACATGATTCGCTACGCGACTGAGACCTACGGTGAGGATCGGGTCAGCCAGATCATCACCTACTCCACGATCAAGGCGAAGGCCGCGATCAAGGATGCCGCCCGGGTGCTCGGCCTCCCATACGGGATCGGCGACAAGATCACCAAAGCGATGCCGGCCGCGGTGATGGGAAAGGACGTTCCGCTCGCCGGCATCTTCGATGCCACCCACGACCGCTACGGTGAGGCCAAGGACTTTCGGGCGCTGTACGAGTCCGACGCCGACGTCAAGCGGGTCGTCGACACAGCGCGAGGGCTCGAGGGGCTTCGCCGCCAGTGGGGGGTTCACGCCGCCGGGGTGATCCTGTCCCGTTACCCCTTGCTCGACGTGATCCCGATTCAGCGCCGCGAGCAGGACGGCGCGATCATCACCCAGTTCGACATGGGCGCGTGCGAGTCGCTCGGCCTGCTGAAGATGGACTTCCTCGGTCTGCGCAACCTCACGGTGCTTGATGACACCCTCCGCCACATCCAGGCGAATCGCGGCGAACAGGTCGAGCTCGAGACCATGCCGTTGGACCGTCCCGAGGCCTACGAGCTGTTGTGCCGCGGCGACACGATCGGGGTCTTTCAGTTCGAGGGTGGCCCGATGCGGTCGCTGATCCGGGCGCTGCAACCGTCGGCGTTCGAGGACATCGCCGCGCTCAACGCGTTGTACCGTCCCGGTCCGATGGGGATGGGAAGCCACCTCGCCTACGTCGAGCGCAAGCACGGCCGGCAGGCGATCGAGCCGATCCACCCGGAGTTCGCCGAGCCGCTCGCCGACCTGCTCGCCGAAACCTACGGCGTCATCGTCTACCAGGAACAGGTGATGGCGATCGCCCAACGAGTGGCGGGATACTCCCTCGGTCAAGCCGATCTGCTCCGCCGCGCGATGGGCAAGAAGAAGAAGGACATCCTGGCCCGGGAGAAGGTCCCGTTCAGCGAGGGGATGCGGGCGCACGGTTACTCCAATGCGGCGGTCGAAAAGTTGTGGGAGACGCTCATCCCGTTCGCCGACTACGCCTTCAACAAATCCCACGCCGCGGGATACGGTTTGGTCTCCTACTGGACGGCGTACCTCAAGGCTCGCTATCCCGCCGAGTACATGGCGGCGTTGCTCACCTCGGTGCGGGACGACAAGGACAAGAGCGCGCTCTACCTGCACGAGTGCCGCCGGATGGGCATCAAGGTTCTCCCGCCGGACGTCAACTCCTCGGACGCCGACTTCACGCCGGTCGGCACCGACATCCGCTACGGAATGGCCGGCGTCCGCAACGTCGGCGCGAACGTCGTCAGCTCGATCTGCGCCACCCGACGCAGCAAGGGTGCGTACACCAGCTTTGCGGACTTCCTCGCCAAGGTCGAACCGGTGGTGTGTAACAAGAAGGTCATCGAATCGCTGATCAAGGCGGGCGCCTTCGACTCGCTCGGCCACACCCGTCAGGGGTTGTTGCGAGTGCACGCCGAGGCGGTTGACGCGTGCATGGACACCAAGCGGGCCGAGGCGATCGGCCAGTTCGACCTGTTCGGCGCGGACGACGAAACCGCACCGGCCATCGGCTGGGACATCTCCATTCCGTTGACCGAGTGGGACAAGTCGATTCTGCTGGCCTACGAGCGCGAAATGCTCGGCCTCTATGTCTCCGACCACCCGCTCCTCGGAGTGGAGCATGTGATCGCCGCCGCGGTCGACTGCCCGATCTCGGCACTGTCTGCCGAGGACCGGCAGGAT
>Ga0335083_10010633_pt1 | contig 11100 bp, 10 predicted proteins | sample Lox_Sample_42_FD_206716 | JGI IMG/M metagenome (GOLD analysis project Ga0335083, IMG submission 206716) | Soil microbial communities from Loxahatchee National Wildlife Refuge, Florida, United States - Lox_Sample_4.2 | ecosystem: Environmental > Terrestrial > Soil > Wetlands | place: USA... | reverse complement strand
CGTCCGACGACGGCACCTCCAGTGTCACCCCGTGGGTCTCGGTGACGAACGGCGCGTACCGCACCTTCACCACCACCCGCACGGCCGGCCTGGGCTCGGAAACCAGGTCCGCCGCGAGCAGGCCGGCGATCCGCGCCACCTCGGCCTCGACCTGCGGCCAGTCGGGAATGTTGCGCTGGAACGTCTCCTCCCGGCCGTGCGCCTTGGCCACGTACGGCGAGGAATCCACCTCGCTGTCGCCCCGCCCGCACGCCAGCAGGACCAGCCACGGCCCGGTCATCGGCCCGAACTCCGCGGCCAGCGCGTCCGGGTCCGCCGCCGCCAGGTCGCTCACGGTGTTAATGCCCAGCCCGGCGAGCTTCTTCGTCGTCTTGGCCCCGATGCCCCACAACGCGTCGACCGGCCGGTCGCCCAGGACCGCAAACCAGTTAGAAAAAGTCAGCCGGTACACCCCGGCCGGCTTCCCGAACCCGGTGGCGATCTTGGCCTGGAGCTTGTTCTCGCCGATCCCCACCGTGCAGTCGAGCTGCGTTTCCGCACGGACCCGCGACGCCAGCGACCGCGCGAACGCTTCCGGATCGGAAACCTCCACCCCGACGAACGCCTCGTCCCAGCCCATCACCTCGACGACCGCGCCCGAGGACCGGAGCACCTCCATCACCGTCTCCGAGACCTCCTCGTAGGCCTCCCGGTCCACCGGCAGGAACACCGCGTCCGGCAGCCGCTTGGCCGCCGTCCGCAGCGGCAGCCCGGAGTGCACGCCGTGCTCCCTGGCCTCGTAGGACGCGGTGCTCACCACGCCCCGCTTGGTCGGGTCGCCGTCACCGCCCACCACCACCGGGCGTCCCCGCAGCTCGGGGTGCCTGAGCACCTCGACCGCCGCGATGAACTGGTCCAGGTCCACGTGCAGCACCCACCACCCCACGCTCCCCCTATACCCAGGTCACGCGACCGACACAGACGCCGAGGAATATCCGTTCCCGGGCAGCAGGCTGACCCGGTCATGTCGTGGTCGAAATATGCCGAGTTCCTGGCGTTCGCTGTGGTCCTCGTCCTGATCCCGGGACCCGACTTCGCCGTCGTCACCAAGAACACCCTGGCGGGCGGACGCCGCCGGGGGAGATGGACCGCCCTCGGCGTCAGCAGCTCGAACCTGGTGCAGGGGGCCGCCGCCGCGGCCGGTCTCGGCGCCCTCATCGTGCGGGTCCAGCCGCTGTTCGAGGCGATCAAGTGGGCCGGCGTCGCCTACCTGGCGTACATGGGCGCGCAGGCCGTCCGTTCGGCCGTCCGCGGCCAGTATCCGCCGGGCCTGGCCGGCGCGCCTGCCTCCCGGGACGGCCTCACCGGCTGGCGGCAGGGGTTCGTCTCCAACATCACCAACCCCAAGGTCCTGGTGTTCTACCTGGCCGTGCTGCCCCAGTTCCTCACCCCGGGCGCGGGCCTGGGCTGGCTGCTCGTGCTGGCCTGGAGTCACGCGCTGCTCAGCCTGGCCTACCTGCAGGTGCTGGTCACCGGCCTGCACGGCGCCCGGAAGCTGCTGGCCCGCCGCCGGGTGCGCCGCGCCCTCGACGCCACCACCGGCGCGGTGCTGCTCGGCTTCAGCGCCAGGCTGGCCGCCGAGCACGTCTAAGTCCCCGGGCCGCGCACGGTGACCGGGGCGCGCGCCTACCCCGTTCGGTACAAATGATTTTGATCTAGCAGGCCAGGGGCGGCCACAATGACGTGTGCTGCTGACGATCACCACCACCCGCGCGCCCGCCACCGATCTGGGCTACCTGCTGCACAAGCACCCAGACCGGGTGCAGGCGTTCACGCTGTCGGCGGGCACCGCGCACGTGTTCTACCCGCAGGCGACCCCGGAGCGGTGCACGGCCGCGCTGCTGCTCGAGGTCGACCCGGTCGGGCTCGTCCGCGACCGTAAGGGGGGCAGCGGCGAGCTGGCCCAGTACGTCAACGACCGGCCGTACGCCGCCTCCAGCCTGCTCGCGGTGGCGCTCAAGGAGGCCTTCCGCACCGCGCTGACCGGCCGCTGCGACGCCCGGCCGGAGCTGGCCGCCGGGCCCCTCCCGCTCGAACTGCACGTCCCGGCGCTGCGCTGCCGCGGCGGCGCCGCCCTGGTCGACCGTATCTTCACCCCCCTCGGCTGGCGGGCCGACGCCAAACCCGTGCCGTTCACGCCCGCCGAGTGGGGTGACTCGCCGTACCTGGACCTGCGGCTGGCCGGCGAGCTCCGGCTGGCCGACGCGCTCAACCACCTGTACGTGCTGCTGCCGGTGCTCGACGACGCCAAGCACTACTGGGTGGCGGCCGACGAGGTGGACAAGCTGATCCGGGCCGGCGGCGACTGGCTGGCGGGGCACCCGGAGAAGGACCTCATCGCCCGGCGCTACCTCGCACACCGACGCAGGCTCACCAGGTCCGCGCTGGCCCGGCTGGCCGATGCGGACGAGACCGAGCCGGAAGCGCTCGACAACGCGGTGCCGGAGGAGGACGAGACGGCGGAGGCTGATACCAGGAAGCCGCTGGCCGTCCAGCGCCGCGAAGCGATCCTGGCCGTGCTGCGCGAGCGCGGCGCCCGCCGGGTCGGCGACCTCGGCTGCGGCTCCGGCGCGCTGACCAGGGACCTGCTCGCCGACGCGCGGTTCGAGCACGTCACCGCCGTCGACGTGTCCGCCCGGGCGCTCCAGCTGGCCGCCCGTCAGCTCAAGCTCGACCAGATGCCCGAGCGCAAGCGCGAGCGGCTGAGCATCTTCCAGACCTCGCTGACCTACCGCGACACCCGGCTGGCCGGCCTGGACGCCGCCGTCCTGATGGAGGTCATCGAGCACCTGGACCCGGACCGGATCCCGGCCCTCGAACGGGTCGTGTTCGGCGCGGCCGCGCCCGCGACCGTCGTGGTCACCACCCCCAACGCCGAGTACAACCCGCACTTCGAGACGCTGCCCGCCGGGGCGCTGCGGCATCGCGACCACCGGTTCGAGTGGACCCGGGCCGAGTTCAATCTTTGGGCCGAACGGGTCGGCGCGAGCTACGGCTACCAGGCCAGCTTCCTCCCGGTCGGCCCCGAAGACCCGGCCGACGGGCCGCCCACCCAGCTGGCTGTCTTCACCAAGTCGGAAGAGTCGGGGGAGGGGGCGGCATGAACCTGAACATCCCCGAGCTGAGCCTGGTCGTCCTCATCGGGCCGACCGGCTCGGGCAAGTCCACGTTCGCCCGCGCGCACTTCAAGCCGACCGAGGTGATCTCCTCGGACTTCTGCCGCGGCCTGGTCGCCGACGACGAGAACGACCAGTCGGCCACCCCGGCCGCGTTCGAGCTGCTCCGGTTCATCGGCGGCCAGCGGCTGAAGGCCGGCCGCCTCACCGTCATCGACGCCACCAACGTCCAGCCCGAAGCCCGCCGCGACCTGGTCACCCTGGCCCGCGAGCACGACGTGCTGCCGGTGGCGATCGTCCTCGACCTGCCCGAGGACCTGTGCGCGCAGCGCAACAAAGAACGCCCCGACCGGGACTTCGGCTCCCACGTGCTCCGCCGCCAGCGCGGCCAGCTGCGCCGCGGCCTGCGCGGACTCGGCCGCGAAGGCTTCCGCACCGTGCACGTGCTGCGCACCCCCGAAGAGGTCGACGCGGTCACGATCACCCGCACCCGGCTCTACAGCGACCGGCGGGACGAACCAGGCCCGTTCGACATCATCGGGGACGTGCACGGCTGCCGCACCGAGCTGGAGGAACTGCTGACGACGCTGGGCTACGAGGTGGAACGCGACCCGGCCGGCCTGCCCGTGAACGCCCGCCACCCCGGCGGTCGGCGCGCGATCTTCGTCGGCGACCTGGTCGACCGCGGCCCGGACACGCCGGGCGTGCTGCGCCTGGTCATGGGCATGACCGCGGCCGGCACCGCGTTCTGCGTGGCCGGCAACCACGAGGTCAAGCTGCTCAAGGCGCTGCGTGGCAAGAACGTGAAGCGCAGCCACGGCCTGGACGCCTCGATGGAGCAGCTCGACCTCGAGACGCCCGAGTTCCGCGCCGCCGTCGACACCTTCATCGACGGCCTGATCAGCCACTACGTGCTGGACGAGGGCCGCCTGGTGGTGGCCCACGCCGGCCTGGTCGAGCGCTACCACGGCCGCGACTCCGGGCGCGTCCGCGAGTTCTGCCTGTACGGCCAGACCACCGGCGAGACCGACGAGTACGGCCTGCCGGTCCGCTACCCGTGGGCCACCGAGTACCGGGGCCGCGCCGTCGTGGTGTACGGCCACACGCCCGTGCCGGCCGCGGAGTGGCTGAACAACACGCTGTGCGTCGACACCGGCTGCGTCTTCGGTGGCCGTCTGACCGCCCTGAATTATCCCGAACGGGGCACGGTTTCAGTCCCGGCTCACCGCGTCTACCACCCGCCGGCGAAGCCGTTCCCCTCGGCGTCCGCCCCGGATACCGGGCCTGCCGCCGGGCGTCGGGAGCCCGACCTGCTCGACATCGAGGACGTGTCCGGGTCCCGGGTCATCGAGACCGCCTACCTGCCCCGGGTCGGTGTCCGCGACGCGCACGCGGCGGCGGCGCTCGAGGTGATGAGCCGGTTCGGCCTCGACCCGCACTGGCTGCTGTACCTGCCGCCCACCATGTCGCCCGTAGCGACTTCCTCCCGCGATGACCTGCTCGAGCACCCGGAGCAGGCGTTCTCCGCCTACGCCGCGGCCGGCGTCGGCCCGGTCGTGTGCGAGGAGAAGCACATGGGCTCGCGCGCCGTCCTGCTGGTATGCCGATCCGCCGAGGAGGCAGCGGCCCGTTTCGGAGTGCCCACCAGCCCCAGCCCGGCCAGCCCCAGCCCCAGCCCCACCAGCCCCAGCCCCACCAGCCCCAGCCCCACCAGCCCCAGCCCCATCAGCCCCAGCCCCACCAGCCCCAGCCCCACCAGCCCCAGCCCCATCAGTCTCACCAGCCCCGGTTCGGGCGCCTCCGGCGCCGTCTGGACGCGCACCGGGCGCCCGTTCTTCCCCTCTAACCTCACATCGACCATAGTCGACCGCGTGCGAGAAGCGGCCGAGAGGGCCGGCCTGTTCGACGAGCTCGGCACGTCCTGGCTGCTGTTCGACGCCGAGATCCTGCCGTGGAACGTCAAGGCCGGGTCGCTGCTACGGGACCAGTACGCCGCGGTCGGCGCGGCCGCCCGGGCCGCCCTCCCCGCCGCCGTCGCGGCCCTGACGCAGGCTTCCGCCCGCGAGCTGCCCGGAGTCGACGACCTGCTCGGGCGGACCCGGTCCCGGCTGGCCAACGCCGAGGCATTCACCGCGGCGTACGCGCGCTACTGCTGGGACACCGACGGGCTGGCCGGGGTGCGCCTCGCCCCGTTCCAGCTGCTCGCCACCGAGGGCGCCGTCTACCACGAACAGCCTCACGAGTGGCACCTGGCCCTGGCCGCCCGCCTCGCCGCGGCCGGTCCCGAGCTCTTCACCGCCACCCGTTACGTGGCCGCGGACACCGGCGACCCCGCGTCGGTCGCCGCCGCCACCCGCTGGTGGGAAGAACTGACCGAGGCCGGGGGAGAGGGCATGGTCGTCAAGCCCGCCGCGAACCTGGTGCGTGGTCCTTCTGGCCTGGCCCAGCCCGGCCTGAAGATGCGCGGCCGGGAGTACCTGCGGATCATCTACGGCCCCGACTACACCGAGCCGGCCAACCTGGCCCGGCTGCGTCAGCGCGGCCTGTCCCACAAGCGCTCCCTCGCGCTGCGCGAGTACGCCCTCGGCCTGGAAGCCCTGGACCGGGTCGCCCGCGCCGAACCGCTCTGGCGCATCCACGAATGCGTCTTCGCCGTCCTCGCCCTCGAATCCGAACCCGTCGACCCCCGCCTCTAAGCCCGCGTGACCGTGCCCGCTCGCTGGAGACGGCTCCGGCGGCACCTGGCGACCAGGTTCCTGGCGTCGGCGCGGACCTGTTCCGACCATAACCGCAGCACCTGGGATTCCAGGATCAGCCACTCAGCCTGGTTCAGGTCCACTGCGCCGTGCCGTTCCAGGGTCACGCCCACGATGTCAAGCACCTTGCGGACCCGGGGGTCGACCCCGCGGACCAGGACCGGGCAGTCGGCGGGCACGGCGTGAGCCACCGCGGACAGCGCCTGAACGCCAGTGCAGTCGGCGAACTTGAGCCCCGACAAGTCGATTACCACCCGCTCGGCCGGGACCTGCACGGCCGGAATAGCCCGCTCGGCCAGGACCGGGACGGTAGCGATGTCCAGCTCGCCGCCAGCGCTCCTCCCCTCGCGCTTCCCGTCTATCGCGACACTAGCTCCGGACGTCGCCTCCGCTCCATCACATTGAGTAATTGTCCGGATATGACATTATTTGCCGGTGTTTGCCCCGAAATGCCGGGTGTGCCTAGCCGGTGAGCTGAGCTGATGTGACAGGTGGGGCGAGGCTGCCGGACTTGGTGCCCTTCTGGAAGCCGCCGAACATCAGCGCCAGCACCACCAGGACCACGATGAGCAGCAGGATCCACATCAGGCACCCGCCCGCCCGGGACCGCGGTCGCCACCGCCGTCGCGGCCCCTCATTCCAGTTGTCGTAACTGCTGCTGGGGTACCGCCTGCGGGACCGGAAACGGCTCACGCCTTATTTATGCCCCGGGAGAGCGCGATATGCCTGCCGGGCCGGCGAATCTGCGGCCTCTCACGCCGCATAGGTGCGGACCAGGCGCAGCGCGGTGGCGCCGCCGGGACCGCTGGCCACCAGCCCGGACCGGGCCGGATCCAGCCGCTGCGCCGCCACCCGGCAGAACTCCCCGGCCGCCCCGGTGATGGCCGATTCGGCGTCCTCAGGACCGAACCGCCACACCTCAGCCCCATCCGGCGCGGTCAGCTCGCACCGCACCGCCACCACCGGCTCGCCCGCCACGCTCAGCGCGTACGGCAGCGTGCGGTGCGCCAGCCAGGCGATATTCCGCAGCCGTCCCGTGTCGGGAAGATCGATGCCGAGCGGCTCGGCGATGTCCAGGCCGTGGGCCCAGTGCTCGGCCAACCGCGTCGTCGCCAGCGTGGCCGGCTTCAGCACGCCGGTCACCCACTGCACCGGCCGGTCCGGATCGGCCGCCCGCAGCGCGGCCACCGACGCCAGCCGGGCCCGCTGCCACCGGGCGAAGACCTCCGCCGCCGGGGCCCGTTCCATCCGGACCGCGTAGTCGGCCCGTTCGTCCGTCGTGCCGCCCCCCGCATCCCAGGTCAGCGCGCCCCGGCCACCGCTCAGGGTGCCGCGCGTGGCGGTGACCGCGGCCGCTTCCTCCGTCTGGGCCAGGTGCAGCACCACATCGGCGATCGTCCAGCCCTCGGCCGCCGAGGCCGTTCCCCACTGCGCCTCGTCCAGCCCGGTCAGGATCTTTTCCAGCCGGTCCTGTTCCGCCGCCAGGTCATCGAAGATCGTCATAACCGGACTATGGCACACCTTATTACCGGCCGGTAGGGCAGTGGCCCCGAGCTATGCCCCTAGCTATGCCCCTAGCTATGCCCCTAGCTGTGCCCCTGGCGGGATTCGAACCCGCTGCGTGCCGCTTTAGAGGCGGCTGCCCGTCCCAACGGGCCCCAGGAGCGTGCCGGCCAGGACCGCGACGGCCCTGGCCGGGCCGGACAATCCGACTGGAGATTACGCGACCTTCGGAGCCGCCGCGTCGACGCGCCCGCGCAGCGCCTCGTCCGCGATGGCTTCCCTGGCCTGCTTCCACTCCGCCGCCGTCACCGGCTCGCGGAGCCGGTTAGTCAGCCGCAGCGCGAAATGCAGGCTGAGCACCGTGCGGTTGAGGCCGTCCAGAGCCTGCCGCTGGCGCTCGGCCTTGCCTTGCAGCCAGCGCAGCGCCCGCGGGATGTCCCCGTCAAGCCTGGCCTTCAGCACGTCGATCTCGCCGGCCGCCTCGGCCAGCGCGGTGCGGAGCTTCACGATCTCTTCTTCGCTGGTCATCTTCTGTTGTCACCCCCTCTCATCGCGAGGGGGTACCGGGAGCAGAGCCGGCTGGCGCCGTAGACCGCGACGGCGGTCAGGGCGTTACCGAGGTCCGGCTCGCAGAACGGCACGGCCTGGTAGCCGTCGCGTTCGGCGTCGGCGAGCAGCCAGCACAGCGCCAGCTCGTCAGCCGCGGCGAGGAACAGCAGGGAACCGCCTGCGCGGGCCCATGCGGAAGCCAGGTCAGGATGCCTGACGGAGAATTCGAGTGCAGCGTGCGCGCCCTGGACTGCTTGCGTCCCGGGCGCCAGATCAGCCCGGGTAACCAGATAGAGGCGAGGGCCCTAGGTGTGCGGCATGGCACGAGTATCCGGTCCCCTCGCAAACCCTGTCAAATCCGTTAGCCAGCGCCCACCCGGCTCGCCCTGGCCGTATCGAGTACCTCTGCCAGCAACGTCGATGCCACTTTGGTGTCGCTATCACGACACCAAAGTGGCATCGATGTCGTTACGCAAGCCCAGGTCAAGTGGCAGCCGGGAACTGTGATGCGGATGCGATAACTGGGGTCCGAGCCGGCCCCAGACTCCCGGACTTGGCGCCCTTCTGGAAGCCGCCGAACATCAGCGAAAGAATGATCAGCACCACGATCACCAGCAATACCAGCAGCAGGCAGCCGCGAGCCCGTGACCGCCCGCCGCGCCTGCCCCCGCCACCACCACGACGCCCTCTCCAGCTGTACATGTCCAGGGGTATGCCCAGGCACCGCGCAATATGCCTGCCGCGCCGAATTATCTGAACCAGCGGGGGTAGCTGAAGACACCGTGAGGCTACTGAGCCCGCCCCGGGCGGACGACACCAGAAGGACCACGAGGATCATGCCGCGCATGCCCAGACTCGGCGGGATCGTGGCCGCGATCGTGGCCGTAATCGTGCTGATCGTGGTGCTTTCCGCGGTTCACCTGCTGCCGCAGTTGCGGAACCCGTTCGCGGAGACCACGACCGTGCGCAGCCAGCCGGTCATCCTGAAGTCCATCACCAACCTCAGCCGCTACGAGGCGGCCAGCGGCTCGTTCCAGGTCGTGGTCGACCTGACCAAACGCAGCAGCATCATCCCGTCCTTCCTCGAAGGCAGCGAGACGCTGTTCATCGGGCAGGGCACCGACATCGCGTTCGTCGATTTCGCCACGCTCAAGAACCAGGCCATAACGGTGAACAAAGATCGCACCGCGGTCACCGTGACGCTGCCGAAGCCGCAGCTCGAGCCCGCCGTGCTCAACGTCGACCAGTCGTACGTGTACGCCGAGCAGCAGGGCCTTTTCAACCGCGTCGGCAACTTCTTCTCCGGCAACCCGAACAGCCAGCAGCAGGTGTACCAGATCGCCCAGGGCAAGATCGAGACCGCGGCCAAGCAGAGCCCGCTGCTCGCGGACGCGCAGAAAAACACCGCGGGCATGCTCACCGGCATGCTGACCTCGCTGGGCTTCCAGCACGTCACGGTCAACTTCGGCAGCGCTGGGACCAGCGCTGGCACCAGCGCCGGCGCCGGCTCGTAACCGGCCTGTTTGCGTTAGAGCATGCTCTAACTCGTAGGCTCGGTTACGTGACGACCTGGAGCATCGGCGAAGCCGCCGCCAAGTGCGGTCTTTCCCAGCACACGCTGCGCTGGTACGAGCGGATCGGCCTGCTGGCGAGCATCGAGCGGGGCGGCGACGGCCGCCGCCGGTTCAGCCAGGGCGACCTGGACTGGCTGTCGCTGATCACCAAGCTGCGCGCGACCGGGATGCCGGTCCGTGACATGCAGCGGTACGCCGAGCTGGTCAGGTCGGGCGCGGGCGAGGCGGAACGCCTCGAGTTGCTGAAGAAGCACCGTGAGGAGGTGCGCCGGGCCCTCGCCAGCCAGCGGGAGTGCCTGAAGCTGCTCGACGCCAAGATCGGCTACTACTCGGACTGCCTGTCCGCCCTGCACCAAGCTCCAGTGCACCAAGCTCCAGTGCACCAAGCTCCAGTGCACCAAGCTCCAGTGCACCAAGCCGCGCCGCGAGCAGCGGTGCCGCAAGCAACCGCATCCTAAGAATCCTAAGAAGGGCACACATGCGCACCACCAAACTTGGCCAGCTCACCGTGTCCGCGCAGGGCCTGGGCTGCATGGGGATGAGCGAGTGGTACGGCGCCACCGACTGGGACGAGTCGATCGCGACCATCCACCGCGCCCTGGACCTGGGCGTCACGTTCATCGACACGGCCGACATCTACGGCGCCGGCCACAACGAGGTGCTGGTCGGCCGCGGCATCGCCGGCCGCCGCGACGAGGTGCAGCTGGCCACGAAGTTCGGCATCGACCGGTCGGGCGGCGACGCGAAGCGCATCGTCCGCGGCGAGCGCGGCTACGTCAAGCGGTCCTGCGAGTCGTCGCTGACCAGGCTCGGCGTGGACCACATCGACCTGTACTACCTGCACCGCCCGCCGCAGACGGCGGAGATCGAGGAGACCGTCGGCGCGATGGCCGAGCTGGTGGCCGAGGGCAAGGTCCGCTACCTGGGCCTGTCCGAGGTCACCGGCGACCTGCTGCGCCGCGCCTACGCGGTGCACCCGATCACCGCGGTGCAGAGCGAGTACTCGCTGTGGACCCGTGACGTGGAGACCCCCGACTCAGGAAGCGGCGCGATAGCGGTCATGCGCGAGCTCGGCGTCGGCTTCGTGCCGTACTCGCCGCTCGGCCGCGGCTTCCTGACCGCCACCGTCGACCTGGGCTCGCTGGGCAGCCGGGACTTCCGCAGCCACAACCCGCGGTTCACCGGCGAGAACGGGCAGCAGAACCTGGCCATCGTCGAGGCGGTGCGCAAGGTGGCCGACAACAAGGGCGTGCCCGCGGCGCAGATCGCCCTGGCCTGGGTCTACGCCCAGGAGCAGCGGCTCGGCGTCTCAGTGGCCCCCATCCCGGGCACCAAGCGGGTCAAGTGGCTCGAGCAGAACGTCGCCGCCCTCGACGTCACCCTGACCGACGACGAGCTGGCCGTCCTGAACCCGCTCGGCGACCAGGTCGCCGGCGCCCGCTACTAGTAACGAGAACCCCCGGCGCGGCCCCGCACGCGAGTGCGGCGCCGCGCCGCGTTCTGTCCGCAATCCAGTTGAGCGTCCAGTGTGACATAGGTCAAACTGGACAATGTGTCCTACAT
>Ga0335083_10010631_pt1 | contig 11103 bp, 8 predicted proteins | sample Lox_Sample_42_FD_206716 | JGI IMG/M metagenome (GOLD analysis project Ga0335083, IMG submission 206716) | Soil microbial communities from Loxahatchee National Wildlife Refuge, Florida, United States - Lox_Sample_4.2 | ecosystem: Environmental > Terrestrial > Soil > Wetlands | place: USA: Florida... | reverse complement strand
GTGCTGTGGCGGGACGGCAACCCGGCGCTGCTGCGCTACCTGCGAGCGACCGCGCCCGAGGTGGCCGAGGACGTCGCGGCCGACACCTGGGTCCACGTGGTGCGCGGCCTGGCCGGGTTCCGCGGCGACGAACCGGCCTGGCGGGCCTGGCTGTTCACCACCGCCCGCCGCCGGGTCATCGACGACGCGCGGTACCGGGCCCGGCGGCCGGCCAGCCCGGTCGCCGAGATGCCGCTGGCGGCCACCCCGCTCAGCCCGGACACCGCCGACGTGGTCCTGGAGCGGTTCAGCACGTCCGCCGCGATCGCGCTGGTCGCCGAGTTGCCCCCGCTGCAGGCCGAGGTGATCCTGCTCCGGGTGCTGGCGGGGCTGGACAACGAGGCCACCGCCCGGCTGCTCGACCGCAGCCCAGGGGCGGTCCGGGTGGCCGCGCACCGCGGTTTAAGGAGGCTGGCCCAGCTGCTGGCCGGCACGGGTGTAACGCATTGAAGTGGCCGGGCGTTTCAGGTGGTGGCATGCGACATCGTCAGCGGGGCACCCGTACCAGACCGCCTGGCCAGGACCCATCCGGCCCGGAGGCGATGCTGGATGCCCTGCTGGACTCCCTGCTCGATGGCGGCCCGCTGCCCGGCGAGGACCAGGCCGGGCTGCAGCCGGTGGCCGACGTGCTGGCCGCGCTGCGCGCGCCGGCCAGCACGGCCGAACTGACCGGGGAGACCCGCGCGCTGGCCGAGTTCCGTGCCCATCCGCAATACTCCGCCCGGGCGGCGCATTCCCCCCGCTCTGCCGCCCGGGCGGGCCAGCCGCGGCGGCCCGGCCGGGCCCGGCGCGGCCCCCGGCTGCGGCCCCGGCCCGCGATGGCGTTCGCCGCCGGGGCGGCGGTGCTGGCCGGGCTGGCGGCCGGCGCCTACGCGGGCGATCTGCCCGGCCCGGTCGAGAAGCTGGCGCACACGATCGGGCTGATCACGCCCTCGCCCACGCCCTCGCCGAGCCACACCCAGCGCTCGGCCACCCCGGACCCGAGCCCGGACCGGTCGCACGTCCGCCGGACCCGGCCCGCCCACCCGCACGCATCGTCCAGCCAGCACATGGCGGGCCACGACCGGGACGGGCACCAGCACGACGGCCAGCAGGGTGGCCAGGGCCCGGGCCCGACGGGCGGCCACGGCGGCTCGGCCAGCCCCAGCGCCTCGGCCACCCCGGAGCCCAGCACGTCGCCCGCGGCCCAGCCCAGCCCACAGTCGAGCACCGCGCCCGCCACGCCACGCCAGCACAGCTCGTCGAGCTCATCACCCCCCTGACCCACCCGTCGTTTCCTGTCGCCGCGGCGGGTGCTGCGCGGTGGGCCGGGTTCCAACCCCCCCGGGGACCCGGCCCGCCGCGGTCCCGCTCAGCGGGCGAAGTCGACGGCGGTGGTGTTGGCCCCGCTGAGCACCACGGTGACCAGGTCGTCCGGGCCCGGGGTGTACTGGCCGGACAGCACGGCGGCCAGCGCCGTGCAGCCACCCGGCTCGCCGACCAGGCGGAGCCGGTCCCAGAGCAGTTCCTGCGCGCTGCCGATCTCCGCATCGCTGACCAGCAGCACCTCGCGGACCCGGTCGCGCAGCACCGGGAAGTTGTGCGCGCCGATCTGGCGCGGAGCCAGCGAGTCCACCGCCACGCTGCCCACCTCGGCGTCCACGGGCCGGCCCGCCGCCAGCGCCCGGGTCAGCGTGGGCGCGCCGGCCGGCTCCACCCCGATGATGGCGGCCGGGCCCGGATAGCCCGCGCAGATCCCGGCCAGCAGCCCGCCGCCGCCCACGCTGGCCAGCACGGCCGCGCTGGCCGGCAGTTGCTCATGCAGCTCGAGCCCGAGCGAGCCGGCCCCGAGGATGGTCTCTTTCTGATCGAACGCCGGCACCTGGAGCGCGCCGGACGCCGCGGCCCAGTCCTCGCTGGCCGCCCGGGCCGCGTGGTAGCTGGCGCCGCCGACCACGAGGTCGGCGCCGTAGCTGCGGATCCGGGCGACCTTGGCGGGTGAGGAGACCTCGGGCACGAAGATCTTGGCGGGCACACCGGCGGACCGGGCCGCGAACGCCACCGCCGCGCCGTGATTGCCGCCGGACGCGGCCACCACCCCGGCCGGCGGGATCGTGCGCAGCAGCAGGTTGGCGAACGCCCCGCGGACCTTGAACGACCCGGAGTGCTGGAGCTGCTCCAGCTTGATGGCCAGTGGGCCGGGGGCCAGCCCGAGCTCGGCCCGGTCGATGGTGAGCACCGGGGTGCGCCGGATGTACGGGCCGATCCGCCCGGCCACCGAGGCGACCGCGGAGGGGGTGAGGTCGGCGATCATCGCCATCATCGTATGCACTGCCGCCGGGCCCGGCACTTGGTGCCCCGCCGGGTGGCCGGTACCGTGTGCCCATGTCCGGCACTACCGCGGTTTCGCCCAAGTCCCCCTCGCCCCGGCTGTGGCGGATGCGCTGCGTTCAGGTAGCGGCGGCCGGGCTGGGCGCGGCACTGGTAGCCGGGGCCGCGGCCGGGTTAGCGGCGGGCGCGCCGGCCGGGGCGGCCGCGGCCGCCGTCATCGCGGTGGCCGCGCTGGTCACGCTGTGGTTCGTCCGCCGCCGGGTGCGGGCCTGGAGTTACACCGAACGGGACGAGGACCTGATCGTGTCCCGGGGCGTGCTGGTCCGCCGCCTGTCCGTGGTGCCGTACGGCCGGATGCAGTTCGTGGACGTCACGGCCGGGCCGGTGGAACGCGCGTTCCGGCTGGCCACCGTGAAGCTGCACACCGCGGCCGCGGCCAGCGACGCGCGGATCCCCGGGCTGGAACGGGCCGAGGCGGCCCGGCTGCGGGACCGGCTGGCCGCGCTGGGTGAGGCGAAAGCCGCGGGCCTGTGACCGGCGCGGTCACCGGCCCGGTGGCCCGCCCGGGGGGTGGCTGGCACCGGCTGCACCCGCTGTCGCCGCTGGTACGGTCCGGGCGGACCGCGGTCGGCCTGCTGGCGCTGATCGGGATCACCGCCGCGGCCGGCCTGGGCCAGGGCGGCTCGCACCTGTACGACGGGCTGGCCGCCGCCCTGGTCGCGGCCGGCGCGGTGGTCAACTGGCTGGTCACCCGGTGGCGGCTGGACGGGGCCACGCTGTGCATCGAGACCGGCCTGCTGCGCCGCGACTCCCGGCAGCTGCCGGTGGCCCGGATCCAGGCCGTGGACGTGGTCCGCCCGTTCCTGGCCCGGGCGCTCGGCCTGGCCGAGCTCCGGGTCCGGCTGGCCGGCTCCAGCCACGCCGACGGCCGCCTGGCCTACCTGCCGGAGCAGGCCGCGCTGCAGCTGCGGGCCCAGTTGCTGGCCGCCCACCACGGGCTCGACCCGGCCACCCCGGAGCCCGCCGAGGCGGTGCTGGCCCAGGTGCCGACCGGCCGCCTGGCCGGCTCGGTGGTGCTGTCCAGCACCAGCCTGGTGGCGGTGCTGCTGATCGCCGAGGTGGTCCTGGTCACCGACGTTCCCCGGCTGGTGGCCACGACGGGCGGCCTGGTGGTGGTCTGGGTGATCGGCCTGGCCCCAGTGCTGTGGCGGCGGGTCTCCCTGGAGTACGGCTTTACCGTGGCCCAGGCGCCGGACGGCATCCGGATCCGCCGCGGCCTGCTGTCCACCGTGGCGGAGACCATCCCGCGGCAGCGGGTGCAGGCGGTCCGCATGAGCGAGCCGCTGCTCTGGCGACCGTTCGGCTGGTGCCGGGTGGAGATCGATGTGGCCGGGTCGGCTGCCCGCGACCGGGCCGAGGAGACCCGCCGGGCCCGCAAGACCCTGCTGCCGGTCGGCCCCCGTGAGACCGGGTGGCAGCTGATGCGCCTGGTCATCGGGGCCGAACCGCCGCCGCTGTCGGCGCCGCCCCGGCGGGCCAGGCTGAAGACACCGCTGAGTTACCACTTCCTGGCGGCCGGGCAGGACAGCGCCACCGCGATGGGCGTGACCGGCCGGATCCGCAAGGTGACCACCTGGCTGCCGCTGGCCAAGGTGCAGAGCGTGCGGCTGGTCAGCGGGCCGGTGCAGCGCTCACTGGGGCTGGCCACGGTGCACCTGGACGCGGCCGGCAGGGACGTACGGGCCGAGTTCCGCGAGCGGCCGGCCGCCGAGGCGGCCCGGCTGGCCGAGGAACTTCCGGTGCTGTGCCGCGCCGCCCGGCAGCGGGCCCAGTTCGCTGGCGGGGCTTAGGCCGCCAGCGGATCACCGGTGAACACCGCCCACAGCGCCGCGTACCGGCCGCCCGCGTCGAGCAGGTCCTGGTGGGTGCCCTGTTCCACCACCCGGCCCTGGTCGATCACGACGATGCGGCCGGCCCGGGCGGCGGTGGTCAGCCGGTGCGCCACCAGCAGCGTGGTGCGCCGCGCGGTCAGCCGTTCGGTGGCCTCGATCACCGCCGCCTCGGTGGCCAGGTCCAGGGCCGCCGTGGCCTCGTCGAGCAGCAGGATGTCCGGGTCGACCAGGTAGGCCCGGGCCAGCGCGATCAGCTGGCGCTGCCCCGCCGACAGGTTGCGGCCGCGCTCGGACACCTCGTAGCGCAGGCCACCGGGCAGCCCGGCGATCATGCCGTCGGCGCCGACCGCCCGGGCCGCCGCGGCCACTTCGGCGTCGCTCGCGTCCGGCCGGCCGTAGGCGATCGCGTCGTGCACCGTCCCGGCGAACAGGTACGGCTCCTGTGGTACCACGCCGAGCCGCTTGCGGTAGCTGGCCAGGTCGTACTGGCGTACGTCCACCCCGTCCACCAGGACCGCCCCCGCGGTCACGTCGTAGAACCGGGCCACCAGCTTGACCAGGGTGGACTTGCCGGCCCCGGTCTCGCCGACCAGGGCGACCGTCTCGCCCGGGGCGATGTCCAGGTTCACCTGGTCCAGCGCGGGCCGCGGGCTGCCCGGGTAGCTGAACCGTACCCCGCGGAACTCGATCCGGGCCCGTGCGCGCCGGGCCGGCCGCGGCTGGCTGGCCTGCGGGGTGCTGGTCGGCGTGCGGAGCAGGCCACCGATCCGGCGCAGCCCCACCGCGGCCTGCTGGTATCCGTCGAACACCTGGGACAGCTGCTGCACCGGCGAGAACAGCATGTCGATGTAGAGCAGGTAGGCGACCAGCGCGCCCGCGGTGAGAAGGCCGCTGCGCATCTGCCCGGCCGCGGCCAGCAGCACCAGCGCGCTGGCCGCGGTGGACAGCGACTGGACGAACGGGAAGTAGATCGCGATGTACCGCTGGGCGCGCAGCCGGGCCTGGCGGTAGGCCGCGCTGAGCGCGGTGAACCGGGCCAGGTTGACCGCCTCCCGGCGGTAGGCCTGGGCGATCCGCAGCCCGGCCACGTTCTCCTGCAGGTCCGCGTTGACCGCGGCGACCTTCTCCCGGGCCTCGGTGTAGGCCCGGGACGACCGGGCGCGGAACACCAGGGTGGCCACGGCCACCGGCGGGATCAGGATGAGCACGGTCAGCCCGAGGTGCAGGTTGATGAACAGCAGGGCGATCAGCACGCCCAGGAAGGACAGGCCCGAGTTGACCATGGTGATCAGACCGGTCTGCAGGAACGAGGACAGCGCGTCCACGTCGGTGGTCATCCGGGTCATGATCCGCCCGGACATCTCGCGCTCGTAGAAGTCGAGGCCGAGCCGCTGCAGCTGGGCGAAGATCTTCACCCGCAGCGCGTACAGCACCCGCTCCCCGTTGCGCCCCACCACCACGGTCTGCACCGCGTTGATGGCCCAGTCGGCCGCCGTGATGGCCAGCGCCAGCCCGGAGATGGCCAGCACCGTGCGGAACACCCCGGTCTCCACCCCGTGGTCGATGCCGCCGCGGACCAGCGCGGGCATGGCGATGCTGGCCAGCGCGTCCAGCGCGTCCAGCACCAGCCCGATGATGAGGCCGATGGCGAACGGGCGCAGCACCTGGCGCAGGCTGAACCGCGGCGCGGGCTTACTGGCCCAGCCGAGGTCGACATCCGGCGTGTCGGTGGCCGGCGGCAGCTTGTCCACCCGGGCCAGCAGCTCGGGCGAGGCCGGCACGCCGGCCATCGAACTGACCAGCCCGCCGCCGCCACCGCCACCGCCGCCCCGGCCGCCAGTCCGCCCTCGCGCGCCAACCTGCCCACCGGCGCGGGCCGCGCCGGGCAACCCGGCCAGCTGCCCCATGGCGGCGGGGGATGCCGTCGCCGGTGCGCTGGCCTGCATGGGCACCGCGGGCGCCGGCACATCCTGCTCGACATAATCGACGGCTTCCGCGTCGTCGTCCGGGCCGGTGATCAGCTCGTGGTACAGCGGGCAGCGTGCCTCAAGTTCCTCGTTCGTGCCCGCATCCACCAGCCGGCCGGCGTCCAGCACCGCGATCCGGTCGGCCAGCTGCAGGGTGGACCGGCGGTGCGCGATGAGCAGCGTGGTCCGGCCCGCCATCACCTCGCGCAGCCGGGTATGGATCTCCGCCTCGACCCGCGGGTCCACCGCCGATGTCGCGTCGTCCAGCACCAGGATGCGCGGGTCGGTGAGCAGCGCCCGGGCCAGCGCGACCCGCTGCCGCTGCCCGCCGGACAGGGTCAGCCCCTGCTCCCCGATGACGGTGTCGTAGCCCTGCGGCAGTTCGGTGATGAACCCGTCCGCCTCGGCGGCCCGGGCGGCGGCCACGATCTCGGCCTGGCTGGCCTCAGGACGCCCGTAGCTGATGTTCGCGCTGACCGTGTCGGAGAACAGGAAGCTGTCCTCGCTGACCAGGCCGATCGCGCCGCGCAGGGAGTCGGTGGCCAGGTCACGGACGTCCTGGCCGCCGACCCGCAGCGCCCCGCCGGTCACGTCGTAGAACCGCGGCAGCAGCAGCGCGATGGTGGACTTGCCGGACCCGGCTGTGCCGACCAGGGCCACCGTCTCACCGGCCGCGATGTCCAGCGACAGGCCGCGCAGCACCGGCCGTCCGGGCCGGTAGCTGAAGCTCACGCCGGCCAGCTGCACCGCAGCCGGGCCGGATGGCAGCGCCACCGCGCCCGGGCGGTCCTTGATCACCGGCTCCGAGTCGATCACCTCGAAGACCCGGATCACGCTGGCCCGGGCTTCCTGCCCGGTGGTGACCAGGGCGGCCAGCGCCCGGACCGGGCCGACCAGCTGGATGAGGTAGGAGGAGAAGGCCACGAACGTGCCCAGCGTGATCGACCCCTGGATGGCCAGCCAGCCACCCAGCGCGAGCACGCCCACCTGGCCCAGGGCCGGCACCGACTGCAGAGCCGGGTTGTACCGGGCCATCAGCCGCACCGCCCGCACCCGCGACGCGTACAGCAGCCGGCTGGCCTGTTCCAGCCGGCCGGTCTCCTGGTCCTCCTGGCCGAAGCCCTTGACCACCCGGACGCCGGTCACCGCGCCGTCCACCACCCCGGCCACCGCCGCGGCCTGCTGCTGCGCGTCCCAGCTGGCCGGGAACAGCCGCCGCCGGGATGCGACCGAGATGAACCACAGCGCCGGGCCGACGGCCAGCGCGATCAGGGTCAGCGTGGGGGAGAGCACGGCCATGATGACCAGCGAGGCCACGAACAGCACCGCGTTGCCGAGCAGCATCGGGACCATGCTGAGCAGCGCCTGCACCATGGACAGGTCGGAGATGGACCGGCTCACCACCTGGCCGGTGTGCAGCTCGTCCTGCCGCGCGCCGTCCAGCCGGGACAGCGCCCGGAACATCTCGGTGCGCAGGTCGTGCTGCACGTCCAGGGACAGCTGCCCGGCCCGGTACCGGCGCAGGTACAGGCCGGCGAAGTTGATGACGGCCGCGGCGGCCAGCGCCACGGCCAGTGGCCACACCGCCTGCTGCCCCGGCCCGACCAGGTCATCCACGATCTGCCGCTGGATCAGCGGTATGCCCGCGGTGACCCCGGTGACGACCAGCGTGCCGCCCAGGGCGAGCAGCACGATACGCGGATAACGCCAGCAGTACCCGGCCAGCCGGCGCATCCAGCCGGCGCCGGCCGGGGTGTGTGTGGTCAAACCTTCCCGTCCTCGTTCTTCCTGGCCCGCCGGGTCTCGGTGAGGGCCGCGTCGAGCTGGCCGAGTGCGGCCAGCACGGTGGCTGGCTCGCCGGTGGCGGTGAGCAGGCCGGCCAGCCAGGCCGTATAGGCCTGGTCGGCGCGGTCCAGCGCGGCCCGGCCCGCTTCGGTCAGCGTCAGCCGGACCACCCGGCGGTCGCCCGGCTCCGTGGTCCGGCTCGCGAAGCCCGCGGCGACCAGGCCATCGGCCAGCGCGGTCAGCGTGGGCTTGGCCACCGCCAGCCGCTGGGCCAGCCGGGTGGACCGTTCACCGCCCGCGCTGGCCAGCTTCATGATGCGGTACTGCGCGGGGGTCAGCCCGGCATCGACGCAGTCCAGGCTGCGGTTCAGCCGCAGGATTGCCAGGATGGCCTGGGCTACCTCAGCCGCGTCGGGGGTGTAGTGCGTGCTGCTCACAGTTAGGCAGTCTAACCAACTACGGCTGCGGGCTATTCCGGCTCGGGGCCACCGCGCGCCGTGTGATACTCAGCGTGGTTAGCCCCGGACCAGAGGTAGTGAATGAAGCGGATGAGGGTGCCCGCCGTCGTGGCCGGGACCGTGGCAGCAGGCACCGTGGCGCTGGTCGCGCTGACCGCGTTCACCGTGGTCGCCCGGCACCACCCTGACCCGCCCACGGGGGCCAGCCGGCCGTCCGCCCCCGGGCTGGCCAGCCGGCTGGATGCCAGCCAGCTGGCCGGGCAGCGGGTGATCTACAGCTACCGCGGGCTGACCCCGCCGCCGGCCCTGCTCCGGCTGATCCGCCACGGCGAGGCGGCCGGGGTGATCTTCTTCGCGGGCAACATCGCCAGCACCCGCCAGCTGGCGGCGGTGGCACGGGAACTCCAGCAGGCCAGCCTGAGCCCGGCCAACCCGGTGCGCGTCCCGCTGCTGCTGATGACCGACCAGGAGGGCGGGGTGGTGCGCCGCCTGCCTGGCCCGCCGCTGCGGTCCGAGAAGCAGATCGGGCAGTCGGCCAGCCCGGCCGCGCAGGCCCGGCTGGCGGGCACCGGCGCGGCCGCCAACCTGCGCGGCGCGGGGCTGAACGTGAACCTGGCCCCGGTGCTCGACGTGTACCGCTCAGCCGGCGACTTCCTCGACCAGTACGGCCGGTCCTACAGCCGCGACCCGCGGCAGGTGGCCCAGCTCGGCGCGGACTTCATCACCGCACAGCAGGCCGGCGGCGTGGCCGCCACGGCCAAGCACTTCCCCGGGCTCGGTGCGGCGGCCCGGCGGCAGGACACCGACCTGCGGCCGGTCAGCCTGGGCGTGTCCCAGGCCGGGCTGCGCGCCGTGGACGAGCTGCCCTACCGGACCGCGATCGCGGCCGGGGTGAAGCTGGTCATGCTGTCCTGGGCGGTGTACCCGGCGCTGGACCCGGGCCGGCCCGCCGGGCTGTCCCCGGCCATCGTCCAGGGTGAGCTGCGGCGCCGGCTGGGCTTCCGCGGGGTGACCATCACCGACGCGCTGGGCGCGGGGGCGCTGGCCCGGTTCGGCGGCATCGGGCACCGGAGCCGGCTGGCCGCGCTGGCCGGCATGGACCTGCTGCTGTGCTCGGACCACCGGGTGGCCGAGGGCCAGCAGGCGCTGGCCGGGCTGGTGGCCGGGTATCGCGGCGGCCAGCTCAGCCGGGCCACGGCCCGGGCCGCGGTGGCCCGCATCCTGGCCCTGCGCGGCAGCCTGCCTGGCTAAACCACGGGCGGGCTAGGCCCGGTCCGGGTTCCGGAATCCGTAGCCCACCGCCGCGCTGATCAGGATCAGCACGAACAGCAGGAACGTGAGCACGTGCACGCTGGTGCACCACAGGCAGATGTGGTTCAGGGTGAACAGCTCGGTGTACACCAGGTACAGCACGAACCCGATGCCGATCACCACCGAGGCCAGCCGGACCATGGCCACCTGCGGGTACCTGGACCGCCAGGCCCACGGTGAGGTGGCGGCCGCCATGAAGACGAAGAAGGCCAGCCCGAGCACGGCCACCGGGATGGCCAACTTCCCCGGCCAGACAGTGACCATGGACTCCGGGCTGCTGGTCACCAGCGCGCAGTTGATCACGCCGTTGTCCGAGCAGGCCAGCGGGACCCCGGTGTCGTAGTGCGTGATGGTCAGGTACGTGGACACGCCCAGGCCGAACAGCGAAATGACCCAGGTGGTCAGCTGCAGCCACAGCGGCGCGATCCGGGTGGCCACCGCCGTGGCCGCCGCCGTAGCCGTGGCGGACCGCTCCACGCTCGCGCTGCGCGCCCGGGCAGGCTGGGCCGGCTGGCGCCGGGCCACCGCGGCCTGCGGCTCGGGCCGGCCGCCGCGGGTGCCCTTGTCCCGCTTGGCCCCTGACGCGGCCTGCTTCGGGGCGGCCATCAGAGCTTCCCCTCCAGGCTGATGATGGTCGGTGTGCACGCGCTGGACGGCTGGTTGTTGGTCACCTTGCAGATCGCGGCGGTCAGGATGTTGGCCGCCCCGTCCGCGCCCTGCGCGATCGCGCTCGACTTGTCGCTCAGCGCGGCGGCCACCTCGGCCCAGGTCTTGCCCTGCAGCACCTGCGGGTTGTACTGCGCGCCGTGGATCAGGTACTTGCCGCCCAGGTCGAGGAACGGGATCGCGCCCTCCTCGCTGGACTGCACGTAGGGCGGGTAGTCGTACTTGCTGAACAGCTTGTTCTGCGCGCTGGTCGGCGTCTGCAGCGTGCTGCCCTCGGTCAGGCCCTGGGTCTCCACCGGGGAGAACACCAGGTACTTGCTGGTGTAGTGCGAACCGAGGAAGGTCAGCGTCGGGGTGCTCGGGTAGATGTCCGCGCTGGACGAGTGGATGCCGTGCAGCCCGGTGAACGTGCCGAACCGGCTCAGCGCCTGCACCATGGACCACCGCTCGGTCGCGCAGTACGGGCAGTACTCGGCGCCCATGTACAGTATCTCCGGCTTGCCGCCCGACTTCAGCGTGGGCGCGCTGACCGTGGACACGGTCTTGGAATAGGCGCCGCCGGTGCCGATGGAGTCCAGCGTCGAGGACGGCACCGACGTGATGTCCTTGATCACGCTGGCCGGCAGCGCGGTGCCGTGCACCCCGCCCGACGAGCCTGACGAGCTGCCGCCCTTG